>Ga0193717_1000746_pt1 | contig 20627 bp, 17 predicted proteins | sample U2c2metaG_FD_145900 | JGI IMG/M metagenome (GOLD analysis project Ga0193717, IMG submission 145900) | Soil microbial communities from a riparian zone of the East river system, Colorado, United States - U2c2 | ecosystem: Environmental > Terrestrial > Soil > Riparian zone | place: USA: East River...
GCGCCCAGCGCCGCTCCTGGAACTCCTTGGCGGGCACCGAGAACGCCACCGCGCCGACGACCCGGTTCGCGGTGTCCAAAATGGGCGCCGACACACAGGCGATCTCGGGGCGGAACTCCTCGATCTCCATCGCCACCCCGGATCGCGCCACCTGGTCGAGCTCGAAGTCCAGGTCACGCATCCGGACCGTGGTGCGGGCGGTCAGTTTCTGCATGCCGGCCCCGGCGAAGTAGTCGAGCCGTTCGCGGCCTGGGAGCGATGCCAGCATCGCCTTGCCGAACGCCGTCGCGTGCGCGGCTTCGTGGAAACCGAAGTCGATCGGCTTGGCACGCGGGAACTCCGCCGAGTCGGCGACGGCCGCGACGACGACCTGCGTGTCACGGAAAACCGTGTAGTACGCGGCGGCCTGTCCTCGCTGGTGCAGCAGGCGGAGTTCGTCGCGGGTCGTGTCGTCGACGTCGAGCTCGTCGGACAGCCGGTTGTACAGCCCGCCGACCTTGTAGCCGAGCCCGAAACCCCGCCCGTGGCCGAGCCGGATCAGATATCCCTCGTGTACCAGCGTGTTCAACAGGTGGTACGTGGTCGAAAGCTTGTAGTCCGCACGCCTCGCGATGGCTTTCGCGGTGATCCCGTCGCCTTCCGCGGCGACGATTTCCAGCACTCGCAACGCGCGTTGTGCCGATCCGATCAACCCACTGGGCTCCCGGGAATTCTCGTCCTGCTGGGGCACTGCGGCGCACCTCCGGGGCCAGTCAACTTCTGGAAACACAGCCTACGTGGAACGAGATGCCGACATCTTGCGCAGCTTCACGTCGGATGTCGACATCTCGCGGAAAGCGTTATCCCTTATTTTCGTAAATTCCGGTAAGAAGCGCACGGCCGAGCGCGTGGCTGAAGATGTTGAAGCCGAGGAACGCCGGTGTCGCGCCCTCGTCGATGCCCAGCGACTCGACGTCCAATGCGTGCACCGCGAAAATGTAGCGGTGCGGTCCGTGGCCCGCCGGTGGGGCCGCGCCGAGGAACTGGGACACGCCGCCGTCGCCCTTGAGCGTGATCGCCCCTTCGGGCAGTCCGGAGCCGCTCGCGTCGCCCGCGCCGGAAACGAGCTCGGTGACCGAAACGGGGATGTCGGCCACGGCCCAGTGCCAGAAACCGCTGGCAGTAGGGGCGTCCGGGTCGTAGCAGGTGACGGCGAAGCTCTTGGTCTCCGCGGGGAAGCCGTCCCAGCTCAGCTGCGGCGAGACGTCCGCGCCGCCGGCGCCGAAGATTCCGCTCACCTGCGGGGTCGCCAGGGTCTCGCCTTCGGAGATGTCGTTGCTGCGCAGGGCGAAGCTCGGCACCGACGGCAGGAAGTCGTAAGGGTTGGGTGACTGTGGCATGGATCCTCCTGTGTCACGAAAATCCGACAGGGTTGGAGAGTAAGACCTGTGGCGCGCAGCGTCTCCGTTGAGGGTGGTGGTGGGTGACGGTGTGGGGAAGACCTGTCCCCCTGAGGCGCTGTCTCAGGGATGAATACGGGGGTTACCCCGATGTGTCCAGGGTGCGCCGGGCCTTAGCGTCTTGTCGCATAGAAACCTGCGCTGGAGGGACTCACATCATGGCACGCCCGGGATTGGCCATCGGCGGACTCGTACTCATCGGGGTCGGCGTCGTCATGGCCTTCGGTGCATTTTCGGACTCGGACATCGAGCGGCAAAACCAGTTCACCGAGCAAGTGCGCAGTGTCCGTATCGACAACGACAGCTCGGTCAGCATCCGCGCCGGTGACGTCACCACGACCACGGTTCACCAGCGTGTTTCGTACCGCTGGAACGAACCCGGCGAGACCGTCCGCGTCGACGGGGACCAGCTCGTGCTGGCGGGCTGCGGCTGGAACTGCGACGTCAAGTACGAAGTCGTTGTCCCCAAGGGCACCACGGTCACCGGCAAGGTGGACTCCGGCGACGTCGAACTCGACGGTGTCGCGAGCGCGGACGTCAGCGCGGACTCGGGCGACGTGAAGATCCGCAACGTGGCCGGCGCCGTTACGGCCAAAGCGGACTCGGGGGACGTCGAACTCAACGGCATCGGGCAGGACGTCATGGCACGGGCCGACTCCGGGAACATCACCGGCGACGGCCTCCGCGGCAAGGTGGACGCGCAGGTGAGCTCCGGCTCGGTGAAGCTGCGCCTCGACGTCGCCCAGGACGTGGTGGCCCGCGCGGACAGTGGGAACGTCGAACTGACCGTGCCCCAGGACCGCTACCGCGTCGAGGGCGCCACCGACAGCGGCAGCCGTGACATCGGCGTCACCACCGACTCCGCCGCCACCAAGCTCCTCCGCGTCGACTCCGACAGCGGCGACGTGACCGTTCGCGCGGCCTGAGCACACCCACACTTTTCTGAGGGGAAACATCATGGGGAAGAACGAAAAGCGGCTTCTCGGCGCCCTTTTACTGGGAGCCACCACCGCGTTGTTGGTCACCGGCTGTACCTCGTGGGGCAACGACGCGAAGTTCACCGACGACAACGCGGTCACCGGGCCGATCACCGCGGTCCGGCTGGATCTGCCGGTCGGGGACGTGCACGTCCGGGTCGAGGACGGCGCTTCGGCGTCGCTGCACCGCGAGGTGACCTACCGCGGCGATCGTCCCGGCACCACGTACCGGCTCGAAGGCGGCACGCTGGTTCTCGCCGGCTGCGACAACAACTGCGGCGTCCGGTACGACCTGGTCCTGCCGAGCGAGCTCGCGGTGACGGGCACGGTCGGCACCGGCCGCATCGACATCGACCGCGCGGCGAGCGCCGACCTGCGGTCCAGCACCGGTGACGTGAAGCTCGAGCGCATCAGCGGGGCGGTCACCGTGTCCGCCGGTACCGGACGGGTGAACGTCGGGCTCAGCAAACCCGCCAGCGTGCGGGTCGAGGCGAACACCGGCGCGGTGACCGTGGCCGTGCCGCAGGCGAGCTACCGGGTGTCCGCGCACTCCGACGTCGGCTCGGCGTCGGTCGACGTGCGGCAGGACCCGAGCTCGGCGAACTGGGTGGATGTGAGCTCGAACACGGGCCGCGTCACGGTGAAGAACGCCTGATCAGCGGCGCCGGGAACAACTTCCGGGGATCACTCGTTGTGCCCATCAGAAGGTTGAGCGGGGTCCACTCAAGTCTGATTTGACGAGAGTGGCAAGCTCTGGATAGAACTTGAGCAGGGCCCGCTCATGTATCAGCGGACTGCGCAGGTCAAAGACCATTAAAGCAACACAAGCAGGAGGAATAGTCATGGCGCGAGCGGTCGGCATCGACCTCGGCACGACCAACTCGGTCGTCGCCGTCCTGGAGGGCGGCGAGCCGGCGGTCATCGCCAACTCGGAGGGATCCCGTACCACCCCGTCCATCGTCGCCTTCGCCAAGAACGGCGAAGTGCTGACTGGACAGCCGGCGAAGAACCAGGCCGTCACGAACGTCGACAGGACGATCCGGTCGGTCAAGCGGCACATCGGTACGGACTGGAAGACCGAGATCGACGGCAAGACCTACACCTCGCAGGAGATCAGCGCCCGCGTGCTGATGAAGCTCAAGCGTGACGCCGAGGCGTACCTGGGCGAAGAGATCACCGACGCGGTCATCACCGTCCCGGCGTACTTCGAGGACGCCCAGCGGCAGGCCACGAAGGAAGCCGGCCAGATCGCCGGCCTCAACGTGCTCCGGATCGTCAACGAGCCGACCGCCGCCGCACTGGCGTACGGCCTGGACAAGGGCGAAAAAGAGCAGACCATCCTGGTCTTCGACCTCGGTGGCGGTACTTTCGACGTCTCGTTGCTCGAGATCGGTGAGGGCGTCGTCGAGGTCCGCGCGACCTCCGGTGACAACCACCTCGGTGGCGACGACTGGGACGAGCGCATCGTCACCTGGCTCGTCGACAAGTTCAAGGCGTCCTCGGGTATCGACCTGACCAAGGACAAGATGGCCCTGCAGCGTATCCGTGAGGCCTCGGAGAAGGCGAAGATCGAGCTCTCCAGCTCGAACAGCGCCAGCATCAACCTCCCGTACATCACGGTCGACGGCGACAAGAACCCGCTGTTCCTGGACGAGACGCTGACCCGCGCCGAGTTCCAGCGGATCACCTCGGACCTGCTCGACCGCACCCGCGCGCCGTTCACCAACGTCATCCGTGACGCGGGCATCCCCGTCGGCGACATCGACCACGTCGTGCTCGTCGGTGGGTCCACCCGCATGCCGGCCGTCAGCGAGCTCGTCAAGGAGCTGACCGGCGGCCGCGAGCCGAACAAGGGCGTGAACCCGGACGAGGTCGTCGCCGTCGGCGCCGCACTGCAGGCCGGTGTGCTGAAGGGCGAGGTCAAGGACGTTCTGCTCCTCGACGTCACCCCGCTTTCGCTCGGCATCGAGACCAAGGGTGGTGTGTTCACCAAGCTCATCGAGCGCAACACCACGATCCCGACCAAGCGCTCGGAGATCTTCTCCACCGCGGACGACAACCAGCCGTCGGTGCAGATCCAGGTGTTCCAGGGTGAGCGCGAGATCGCCGCGCACAACAAGAAGCTCGGCATGTTCGAGCTGACCGGCCTGCCGCCGGCACCGCGGGGCATCCCGCAGATCGAGGTCACCTTCGACATCGACGCCAACGGCATCGTGCACGTCCTCGCTAAGGACCTCGGCACGAACAAGGAGCAGTCGATGACGATCACCGGTGGCTCCGCGCTGCCGAAGGACGACATCGAGCGCATGGTCAAGGACGCCGAGGCGCACGCCGAGGAGGACAAGACCCGTCGCGAAGAGGCCGAGACGCGCAACCAGGCCGAGACGCTGGTCTACCAGACCGAGAAGTTCGTCAAGGACAACGACGACAAGCTCCCGGACGACCTCAAGGCCAAGGTCAAGACGGCCATCGACGACGCCAACGAGGCCCTCAAGGGCACCGACTCGGCGAAGATCCGTGAGTCCATCGAGAAGCTGAACACCGCTTCGCAGGAGCTCGGCACGGCGCTGTACGCGAACGCCAACGCCGCCCAGCCGGGTGCGGACGACGCCACCGCGGGTGCGGGGGCGGGCGCCGGTACCGGTGCTTCGGACAAGGCCGACGACGTCGTCGACGCCGAGATCGTCGAGGACGAGAAGCCAGAGGGCGGAAAGAAGTGACCGAACACTACGACGAAGCCGGACGCGAAGCGCCGGAAGAGCCGCTAGTGGTCCGGGATCTCCGCAGGATCGACCCGGAGACGGGAAAACTGCGGCCCGCGCACGAGGCCCCCGAGCCGCCAGTCGGCTCGGGCGGCCCGTCCAGTGGCCCGTCGCTCGGTGAGTCCATTATGGACGAACCGGTGACGGCGACCACCGGGGTTGAGGAGATCCTGACCGATCTCGAGCGGCAGTTGTCCGAGCGCACCGCCGATCTGCAGCGGGTACAGGCGGAGTACGCCAACTACCGCAAGCGGATCGAGCGGGATCGGGTCGCCGTGGTCGATTCGGCGAAGGCATCGGTCGTGAGCGACCTGCTGCCGTTGCTGGACGACCTCGAGCGAGCCGGTCGGCACGGAGACCTGACAGGGGCGTTCAAGGCCGTCGGCGACAAGCTCGTCAGCAGCCTGCAGCGCTCCGGCCTCGAGGCGTTCGGCACGGAGGGTGACCCCTTCGACCCGAGCGTCCACGAAGCCGTGCAGCACAACACCTCGCCCGAGGTCGCCGGTCCGACAGTGACCGTCGTGATGCGCGCCGGATACAAGTTCGGCGAGCGGGTGCTGCGCCCGGCGCTGGTCGGCGTGACCGATCACGAGCCGGGAGCCGCGCCGGTGGACGCGCCTGTCGAGGGCGAGCTGCCGATCGATGTTTCCACTACACCGATTGCCGATGAGAACCTCAAGTAATACCGCGGAAGGAGGGGACGCCTGATGAGCGCCAGGGAATGGGTCGGTAAGGACTTCTACGGGGAGTTGGGCGTCTCCTCCGACGCCACCGCGGACGAGATCAAGAAGGCGTACCGCAAGCTGGCGAAGGAGAACCACCCCGACGCCAACCAGGGCAACGCTTCGGCCGAGAAGAAGTTCAAATCGGTTTCCGAGGCCTACGGCGTGCTCTCGGACGCGGGTAAGCGCAAGGAGTACGACGAGGCCAAGCGCATGTTCGGCGCCGGTGCCGGCGGGGGCTTCGGCTTCCCGCCCGGTGGCGGTGCGGGCGGTTTCGACGTCAGCGACATGTTCGGTGGCGGGCAGCAGCAGGGCGGTTTCGGCGGGCTTGGCGACATGCTCGGCGGGCTGTTCAACCGGCGCGGTTCGGCCGGTGCCACGGCCAACCGCCCGCAGCGCGGCGCGGACGTCGAGACCGACGTCCGGATCGACTTCGTCGAAGCGGTCAAGGGCGCGACCCTGCCGCTGCGGCTGTCGAGCCCCGCGACCTGTTCGACCTGTGGCGGAAACGGCGCGAAGCCGGGCACCAGCCCGCGCACGTGCCCGACCTGCAGCGGGTCCGGGCTGGTCAGCCGGAGCCAGGGCGCGTTCGCGTTCTCGGAGCCGTGCCGGGACTGCCGTGGCCGCGGCACGATCATCGACGACCCTTGCCCGGAATGCGCGGGCGAGGGCATCAGCACCCGGACGAGGACGCTGACCGTCAGGATCCCGCCGGGGGTCAACGACGAGCAGCGGATTCGCCTTGCGGGACAAGGGGAACCGGGCCGTGGCGGAGCGCAGGCGGGCGATCTGTACGTCCGCGTGCACGTCGCGCCGCACCCGTTGTTCGGGCGCAAGGATCTCGACCTGACGATCACGATCCCGGTCTCCTTCACCGAACTCGCCCTCGGCGGCACGGTCACCGTGCCGACGCTGGAGGGCAAGGTCTCGCTGAAGGTGGCGCCGGGCACGGCGAGCGGCCGGGTCCTGCGCGTCAAGGGCAGGGGAATCTCGAAGCGGGACGGCTCACAAGGCGACCTGCACGTGACCCTGCAGGCGGCCGTACCGTCCAAATTGGACGACAAGGCGAAGGACGCCTTGGAGAACTACGCCGCCGCGATGGCCGAGCACGATCCACGTCCGGAAATCACCGAGTTGCTCAAGGGTAGGTGAGTGTCATGTTCGGAGGGCTGCCGAATGGCGACGAGGAAGACCTGCCGGTCTTCGTGATTTCGGTCGCGGCGCAGCTCTCCGGACTGCACGCCCAAACCCTGCGGTCCTACGACCGGCTCGGGCTGGTTTCCCCGGGCCGGACGTCGGGCGGCGGTCGCCGGTATTCGATGCGGGACATCGCGTTGCTCCGCGAAGTCCAGCGACTGTCCCAAGAGGACGGTGTGAACCTGGCCGGGATCAAGCGGATCATCGAACTGGAGAACCAGGTCGACGCTCTGCAGGCCCGGCTGGCCGAGTTGACCGACGAGCTGGCGGGCGCGTACGCCGTCGCCCAGCAGACAGCGGCCGCCGTGCACGCCTCCTACCGCAAGGACCTCGTGCCCCTGCACCGGCAAACGGCCCTCGTGGTGTGGAAACCCAAACGTAGATCGTGAGTCAGGGCTTGGGCTCCGGCTCGGCCAGGTGCGTCCCGAAGAAGGTCATCACGCGTCGCCAGGCGTCTTCACTGGACTCGTGGTGGTAGAAGTTCCCCGTCACCTTCAGCAGGACGTTCAGCGGACCCATCGAGATCTTGTTCGCGAAGCTGTGGCCCGCGTCCGGGTATTCCTTGACGTCGTGCGGGATGTTCCGCTTGGTCAGCTCGGTTTCGAGCTTGGCCGCGACGCCGCGCAGCATGAGGTCCTTCTTGCCGAAGCTCGCCACTATCGGGCAGGCGTCGTCGAGCACGGACAGGTCCTTCGGCAGGAAGCCGTAGTAGGGCGCGGAAGCGTCGAAATCGCGGCCGGCCGCGGCCAGTGCGAAGCCGCCACCCATGCAGAAGCCGACGACGCCGATTTTGCCCGAGCAGTCCGGCCGCGCGGCGAGTAGTTGTCTGGCGGCTTCGATGTCGTCGAAGGCCTGACCCTCCGCGGCGTTCAGTGCCTTGAAGACGCTCTTGATGCAGCGGAACCGGCCGCCGCGCGAGTACAGGTCCGGGCTCAGCGCGAGGTAGCCCTCGGCGGCGAACCTGTCGGTGATGTTCCGTGCGTCCTGGCTCAGCCCCAGCGCGTCGTGGATGATCACCACCGCGGGATGCGGTCCTTCCGTGGTCGGTTCGGCGAGGTATCCGTCGATTTGTCCGCCCGCGACCGGGACCTGGATTTCCATCTGCCGAAGATATCTCAATCCAACGTGAACGGGTCGTAGCTGATCCGGGAGAGATCAACCCCGATCGTGAGCAGCTTGGCGACGGTCGCGCGGATCATGCCCGGCGAGCCCGAAACGAGGATGTTGTGGTCCTCCCAGCTACCCCGTTGCGACACCGCTGTGGCGAGTGAGCCGCGGTCGCCGCCGTTCACGGTTCCTTCCTGGGTGACCGGGGTGATGGTCAGCCAGGGGCTCGTCGACGCGAGCGTCCGCAGCTGTTCGAGTCCGTAGAGGTCTTCGGGCTTGCGGCCGCCGTAGAAGAGATGGACGGCCGGGTTGTGCTTCCAGCGCGCGAGGTCGTCGATGATCGCGACGAGCGGCGCCAGCCCGGTGCCGCCGCCGATGAGCAGCAGTTTCCGCTTCTCGGCCGGCTGGATCGTGAGCGCGCCCATCGCGGGTCCGATGCGCCAGACGTCGCCTACCTTGGTGTGGTTGACGATGGCCCGGCTCACCCAGCCGCCTTCGACGGCGCGGACGTGGAACTCGAGATAGCCGTCCTCGCGCGGCGCGTTGGCCGGCGAGAGGTAGCGCCACAGCCTTGGTCGCTGAGGCACCTCGACGCTCACGTAGTTTCCGGCCTTGTACGGCAGCGGCTGGTCGGGCCGGACCCGGATGACGGCGACATTCCTGGTGGTCTTCGCGTGCTCGATCACCGTCGCGCACCACCACGGGCGGCCTGTCTCCGCCATCGCCGCTTCGCGCATGGTTTTCGCGATGATGCCGTATGCGGTCGTCCAGGCGTTTTCGACTTCGAATGTCCATTTGTCCTTGAGAAATCGTTTTAACGCCGCCAGCAACGCTGTCCCGACGGCGTCGTAATGCCTGCCGAGGACGTCGAACTTGCGGTGGTCACGGCCGAGTTGGGTCAGGAAGGTCACCAGCTCGTCGGGCCGGTCGACCATTTGAACGACGTACACCAATGCGCGTAGTAAACGGCTGCGCTGGGTCGACATGTTGATGGGGAATAAATCACGGGTCTCCGGTGCGACCACGAACAGCGCACCGTAAAAGTATTGCGAAATCTCCTCTGCTTGTGACTCGACGGCTGCGAAGCTGTCGCGGATCAATGTGGCCATATCCTGGCCGGATTGATCAACGATTGGTGATGTTTCCGCAGGTGGCAACTCGTATTTCACGGATTTTGCGTTCATCGGTGAGACATGATCTCCAATTGTGCCGGACGCTCGCGCATTGTCCGGTGTTCAGGCGGTCCCCCCGACGGGAGGTCGACTGTAATCCGGATTTCGTTACGGGAAACCGCAATTGGAGACATTCACCTTCACGGAGCAAGGTGCTTACGACGTGTTAGGTCGACCTGTCATTCCGTGAATTCCGCCATTGGTGGAACTTTTGTGTGCCGTGGTGGTTTTGTCGGGCACGATGTGCGACAGTCGGCTGTTGGAGACATCGCCGGACTGTTGCCTTGATGTCAATTTCACCGAATGGCCACCGAATCGGTGATAACCCAACTTTGCCGCACCGGTGAGCAGTAGGGAATCAGTCGATCGTGAACGGGTCGTACTGGATCTGGTCCAATGCGCTGCCGGCCACCAGCATGCGCGAAACCGTGGCCCGGATCATCGCCGGAGAGCCGGAGACCAGCACGTCGTGGTTGGGCCACGAGCCTTGCCGGGTGATGACTTCGGCCAGCGTGCCCTGTTCGGCGCCCTGCGCCGCGGGGCCGCGTTCCCAGCAGGGGACCACGGTCAGCCACGGGTTCACCGCCGCGAGCGCGCGAAGCTGCTCGAGGTCGTAGAGGTCTTCGCGGGTCGGTCCGCCGTAGTAGAGCCTGACCTTGGGATTTTCGCCCCACTGCGCGAGGTCGTCCAGGATCGAACTCAGCGGCGCGACCCCGGTGCCACCGGCGATCATCAGGACGTCACGCCCGGACGCCCGGTTCACCCCGAGCCTGCCGAGCGGCGGCCCGAAGCGCCAGACGTCGCCGGGCTGGGTGTGGCTCACGATCGCCCGCGAGACCCAGCCGCCGTCGACCGCGCGGACGTGGAACTCCATGCCGCCGTCTTCACGCGGCGCGTTGGCCGGTGAGAGATAACGCCACAGTCTGGGGCGCTGGGGGACTTCGACGCTCATGTACTGCCCCGGCAGGTACGGCACGGGGTGCTCGGGCTGCAGGCGGACGAGCGCGAGATCCCAGGTGATCCTGCGGTGCTCGACGACGGTCGCGGTCCAGGAACCGGGGTTCGTGTCGGCCGCGGCGGCTTCCTGCATGGCGCGGGCGGCGATCGTGAACGCTTCGGCCCAGGCTCGCTCGACGTCGTTGGTCCAGTCGGCGCCGAGATGGTTCTTGAGCGCGGCGAGCAGCGCGGTGCCGACGGCCTCGTAGTGCTGCGGGATCACCCCGAACTTGCGGTGGTCGCGGCCGAGCTGGTTGAGGAACGGCGCCAGGTCGTCGGGCCGGTCCACCATCTGCACGATGTGCACGAGCGCCCGCACGAGCCTGCCGCGCTGGACCTCCATGTTGATCGGGAAGAAATCGCGAGTCGCCGGCGCTAACGTGAAGAGCATCCCGTAGAAGAACTGGGAGATCTCGGGGATGAGTGGCTCGGCTGTCGCCCAGGTGTCCCTGATGAGCGTGACCATCTTCGTGACGGCCGGTGGTGCTTCCCGGTGTGTGGACGACCGGGGAACGGGACTTACGGCGTCGGCTGTCATGGCTGGTAGGGACGCTGGAAGCCGGGCGGTGTCGAGTCTTGTACCAACGGTCAGTCCCGAATGTTCACGAACGAGCGAGGACGGTATCGGTCGAAAGTCGGGGGAGATTCACGACTGTTCCACCTTTCTCGTCATGTCCAAGGGCATGTTCCCGGGTTTTCGGGACGTCCGCAGACTAGCGGCAGCGCAGCGGTTTGCCTGCATGGTTGCTCCGGATGGGTGTATTTGGCGCCCGGACAACCGGGACGAGTGGGTCAGGTCACCAGTTAAATAGTTGTGCTACGCAACTAGTTTGGGCTAAAGTTGTATGGCGCAACCAAATGTGGAGGAACTGTGATGAACGCCGAGGACGACAGTCGCATCGAGTTGATGCGCCAGCTGAAAGCGGCATCGCAGCTTCAGCAGGCCGGGCTCACGCAGATCTGGCAGGCCGAACGCGGGATGCATCCGGCCGCGGCCCACCTGCTCTCCGACCTCGCCAAGCACGGTGAGGCGAGGCCGTCCGAGCTCGCGAAGCGCCGGATGGTCGACATCTCGGTGATCAGCAGGCAGATCTCCCAGCTTTCCGAGTCCGGCTTGATCCACCGGCGCCCCGCCCCCGAAGACGGCCGTGCGTCGCTGGTCCAGGTATCGGAAAAGGGCCGGGAAGAGCTGGCCCGCTGGCGTGCCCGGTACCTCGAATTCATCGGAGACGCCCTCGACGGCTGGGACGAAGCCCGGCTCAGCCAACTGATCGAGCTTCTCTCGGCAATGAACGAAGACCTTCGCGGCGCCCTTGGCCCGCAGGCGAACTGCCAGTCACCCGCGGGCGACCTGGCGAACGCAAGAAAGTGAGTACTAGTTGAGCACCACCCAGATCCAGGCGGGCGAGCAGATGAGCCATCGCCAGATCATGAGGGCGTTTTCCGGTCTGCTGCTGGCATTGCTGGTCGCGATCATGTCCTCGACCATCGTTTCCAACGCACTTCCCACGATCCTCGCGGATCTCGACGGCTCACAGAGCCAGTACACCTGGGTGGTCACCGCCACCCTGCTGACGTCGACCGCGACCACACCCATCTGGGGCAAGCTTTCCGACCTGTTCAGCAAGAAACTGCTGTACCAGCTCGCGATCGTCATCTTCACCGCCGGCTCGATCCTCGGCGGTTTCGCGCAGTCGATGCCGGAACTCATCACCTACCGCGCGCTGCAGGGCATTGGCCTCGGCGGGCTGCAGGCGCTGATCCAGGTTGTCATCGCCGCGATGATCTCGCCGCGCGACCGCGGCCGTTACTCCGGTTACATCGGTGCCGTGTTCGCCGTGGCGACCGTGTCCGGACCGCTCGTCGGTGGTGTCATCGTCGACTCCCCGCTCGGCTGGCGCTGGTGCTTCTGGGCCTGCGTGCCGATCGCCGTCCTCGCGTTCATCGTGCTGGGCCGGACGCTGAAGCTGCCGATCATCAAGCGTGAAGTCAAGATCGACTGGCTCGGCGCGACCCTGCTCGTCGGCGGTGTCTCGCTGCTGCTGATCTGGATCTCGCTGGCGGGCACCAGTTTCGGCTGGGCGTCCTGGTCGACAGTGCTTTACGTCGGTGGCGCGGTGCTCGCGCTCGGGCTCGCCGTGTTCACCGAGACCCGGGTCGCGGAGCCGGTCGTCCCGTTGCGGCTGTTCAAGAACAAGACGTTCACGCTGTCGATCCTCGGCAGTCTGGCCGTCGGTACCGCGATGTTCGGCGGTTCGGTGTTCCTCGGGCAGTACTACCAAATCGCCCGGAACTTCTCGCCGACGCACGCGGGCCTGATGACGCTGCCGATGGTGCTCGGCCTCGCGATTTCGTCGACGCTCGGCGGGCAGATCGTTTCGCGCACCGGCAAGACCAAGCCGTTCCTGCTCATCGGCTCGGTGCTGCTGCTGGTGGGCCTGTTCGCGCTGGCCACGGTCGACCACACCACGAACCTGACCCTGATGGGCGTCTACCTCGCGCTGATGGGCTTCGGGCTCGGGTTCCTGCTGCAGAACCTGGTGCTCGTCGTACAGAACACTGTCACCATGCGGGACATGGGTTCGGCGTCCTCGGTGGTCACGTTCTTCCGCTCCCTCGGTGGCGCGGCCGGCGTCTCGGCGCTGGGCGCGGTGCTCGCCGCGCAGGTCTCGACGAACATCACCTCGTCGCTCGCGGCGCTGGGTGTCTCGTCGGCAGGCGCGACCAACGGCGGTGGCGGCACGCTCAACGTGAACGCGCTGCCAGGCCCGGTCCAGGGCATCGTGCGCGCCGCGTTCGGCGACGCGACCGGCAAGGTGTTCCTCATCGCGGCGATCGTCGCGGTGGTCACCTTCCTGACGGTGCTCTTCATCCGCGAGGTCCCGCTCCGCCGGACCCTCGACATCGAAGAGCCCTCCACGATCGACACTGCTTCACCGATCGACACTGCTTCACCCGTCAACACTGCTTCGCCCGCTCTCGCCACCTCCACCCGCTAACCCAACGGCGGCATCAAGGGACGTTTACTACCGCCAAACGATAGTAAACGTCCCTTGATGCCGCTTTAAGTGACAGTCGTGGGGTTAGGTGTCACGTGGTGGTGAGGCGGAGGCCGAGTTGGCGGTGGCCGTCGATGTGGGTGGGTTCCGGGTTTTCGTGGCCGTCGGCGACCCAGCCGTGAGCGGCGTAGAAGGCCAGGGCGCGGGTGTTGAAATCCCAGACCCAGAGCCGCGCGGCGGTCACCTCGGCGGCTCGCCACACGTCGAGCGCCGCGTTGAGCAGTGCGCTGCCGACGCCTAGCCGGAACCGCTCGGGGTCGACGTAGATCCGGTAGAGCTGGCTCGTCACCCGCGGATCGGGCTCGGGGTGGTAGCAGGGCCCGATCATCAGGAAGCCGGCCACGTCCCCGTCGAGTTCGGCACACAACGTCGTCCGGTCGGGCCGCCGGATGATGCCTTCGTACAGTGACGGTTCGCGCTTGTTCTGGGCGGCGATCTCCTCGTCGGGCAGGTAGCCGCGGTAGTACGAGGCGCGAGCGCGGGTGTGGACACCGAGGATCGCCGCCGCGTCTTCAACCAAGGCCGTGCGGATCAGGATTGCCATGGTTTCCAAGGTATCGCCGTGCACTCGCGTCGGCGTGTGCATAAGCCGGAGCGGGTGCACAGTGGACTTTGAGCGTCGCCGTTTTGGCCGATCCTTCCTGGTCGTCGCCTCGGTACGTTCGATGAGTGACGCGAAGCCAACAGGCGCTGCTTGTCGCGTTGGGGGTCGACAGCTTCGGTTCGGGGCTGTTCTTGCCGCTGGCGCTGGTTTACGTCACCCAGGTGGTGGGGCTGCCGCTGGGGCTGGCGGGCACGGTGATCACCGCCGGCACGATGGCCTCGCTCCTCGTGCCCCCGTTCGCGGGCCGGCTCGTCGACCGCGTCGGGCCCTGCGCGGTGGTGATCTCCGCGCAGTTCGTCCAAGCGGTGGGGGCGTTCAGTTTCCTGGTGGCGGACGGGGTGACGTCGGTGCTCGCCGCGTCGATCCTGCTTTCGGCCGGGCAGCAACTGTTCTATTGCGCGTTGTACGTCCTGATCGCGGACGTCTCCGGCGACGGCCCGAAGGAGCGGCCGTTCACGGTGACGGCGATGGTCCGGACGGCGTTGTTCGGGCTGGGCGCGCTGGCCGCGGGGGTGCTCTACGCGCTCGCGGGCTCGGCGGGGTATCGCATCGCGGTGGCTGTCGACGGCGTCAGTTTCCTTTGTGCGGCGCTGTTGCTGGCGAAGCTCGTGCGCGCGCCGCATCCGGCGATGCCCGTGCGGGAGGCGCCCGTCCAGGTGTGGCGGGATCGGCCCTATCTCGCGCTCATCGGGATCTCCGGGCTGTTCGGGCTGTCCTTGGACTTCTTCCTGGTGGGCATGCCGGTCTACGTCCTCGACCAGCTGAACGGCCCCGGCTGGCTGCCGGGCGTGATCCTCGCGCTGCTGTCGGCGGTGATCAGCGTCGGCGGCACCCTCGCGTTGCGGGCCACCCGCGGGCTGAGCCGTGTCCAGGCGATGGGGCTCGGCTCGATGCTGTACGTGGTCTGGTGCGCGTTGAGCCTGGGTGCGGTGTTCGTGTCGCTGGCCTGGCTGGCCGTCTACCTGCTGGTCACGACGCTGGTACTGGGCGTGGCGACACTGGTGTTCGGGCCGCGCGCCAACGTCTTGGCCGAGGCCGCGGCGCCACCGGCCGCCCGTGGCCGGTACCTCGCCGCGTTTCAATACGCCTTCACCTGCGCCCAGGTGCTCGCGCCTGCGGTCGTCGGACTGTTTTCCCTGGCAGTCTGGGTGCCGTGGGCGCTGGTCGCGGCGAGCGCGTGCCTGGCCGTGCTCGGCCTGCGCTGGGTCACGCCTCGGCTGCCGCCGAGGGCTCTCGGGGCAATTCAGAGTTGAGCGGAACACACTCAACTTTCCTGACGTTGGTATCTGTGTACCGGACTTTTCGCGACAAGAGGTGAGGGATGGACGCTTTCAACCCGACCACGAAAACCCAGCAGGCGATCTCGTCGGCGGCTCAGGCGGCCACGATGGCCGGCAACCCGCACGTCGCCTCCGCGCACCTGCTTGGCGCGCTGCTGGCGGAGGGCGATGGACTCACCGCGCCGCTGCTGACCGCGGTCGGAGCCGATCCCCAGCAGGTGCACAAGGAGCTCGAGCCGATCATCCACGCGCTGCCGTCCGCGACCGGCGCCACGGTTTCGAGCCCGCAGTTCGACACGCACGCCGTCAAAGCGCTGACGCACGCCCAGAAACTGGCCACGGAACTCGGCGACGAGTACGTGTCGACCGAGCACTTGCTGGTCGGCCTGGCGACCGAGGGCGGTCCGGTGGCGGACCTGCTCCAACGCCATGGCGCCACGCCGGACGCGCTGCGCGAGGCGTTCGCCAAGGTACGGGGATCCGCGCGGATCACCAGCCCGGACCCGGAGAGCACGTTCAAGGCGCTCGAGAAGTACGGCGTCGACCTGACCCAGCGCGCCCGCGCGGGTGAGCTCGACCCGGTCATCGGACGCGACACCGAAATCCGCCGGGTGGTGCAGGTGCTTTCCCGGCGTACCAAGAACAACCCGGTGCTGATCGGTGAGCCCGGCGTCGGCAAGACGGCCATCGTCGAGGGGCTCGCCCAGCGGATCATCGCCGGTGACGTGCCGGAGTCGTTGCGCGGCAAGCGGGTCATCGCGCTGGACCTCGGGTCGATGGTCGCGGGCGCGAAGTTCCGCGGCGAGTTCGAGGAGCGGCTCAAGGCCGTCCTGAAGGAGATCACCGACTCGGCAGGCCAGGTCATCACGTTCATCGACGAGCTGCACACGATCGTCGGCGCCGGTGGCACGGGCGAAGGCGCGATGGACGCCGGGAACATGATCAAGCCCATGCTCGCCCGCGGTGAGCTGCGGATGGTCGGCGCGACCACGCTCGACGAGTACCGCAAGTACGTCGAGAAGGACGCCGCGCTGGAGCGCCGGTTCCAGCAGGTGCTGGTCGGCGAGCCGTCGGTCGAGGACACCATCGGCATCCTGCGCGGGCTCAAGGAGCGCTACGAGGTGCATCACGGCGTGCGGATCACCGACGCGGCGCTGGTCGCGGCGGCGACGCTGTCCGACCGGTACATCACCGCGCGCTTCCTGCCGGACAAGGCGATCGACCTGGTCGACGAGGCCGGTTCGCGGCTGCGCATGGAGATCGACTCGCGGCCGGTGGAGATCGACGAGGTCGAGCGCCTGGTGCGCCGCCTCGAGATCGAGGAGATGGCACTGTCCAAAGAGGACGATGTTGCCTCCCGGCAGCGGCTCGCGGCGCTGCGGTCCGAGCTGGCCGAAAAGCGTGAGCAGCTGACGGCGTTGACGGCGCGGTGGCAGAACGAGAAGGGCGCCATCGAGCAGGTCCGGTCGCTCCAGGAACAACTCGAGCAGCTGCGCGGGGAGTCCGAGCGGGCCGAGCGAGACGGTGACCTCGGCCGGGCCGCCGAGCTTCGCTACGGCAAGATTCCGGCGCTGGAGAAGGAGTTCGAGGCCGCGACAGCGGTCAGCGAGTCCGTCGCGAAGCAGCCGGTGATGCTGAAGGAGGAGGTCGGCGCCGACGACATCGCCGACGTCGTGAGCGCGTGGACGGGGATCCCGGCCGGGCGTCTGCTCGAAGGCGAGACGGGCAAGCTGCTGCGGATGGAGGAGGAGCTGGCCAAGCGGGTCATCGGCCAGCCTGAAGCCGTCACGGCGGTCTCTGACGCGGTGCGCCGCACGCGCGCCGGGGTCGCCGATCCGGACCGGCCGACAGGATCGTTCCTGTTCCTGGGCCCGACCGGAGTCGGCAAGACCGAGCTCGCGAAGGCGCTCGCGGAGTTCCTGTTCGACGACGAGCGCGCGATGCAGCGCATCGACATGAGCGAGTACTCGGAGAAGCACTCCGTCGCCCGCCTGGTCGGCGCGCCTCCGGGCTACGTCGGTTACGACCAGGGCGGCCAGCTCACCGAGTCGGTGCGCCGCCGGCCGTACTCGGTCGTACTGCTCGACGAGGTCGAAAAGGCCCACCCGGACGTCTTCGACGTGCTCTTGCAGGTGCTTGACGACGGCAGGCTCACAGACGGCCAGGGCCGCACGGTGGACTTCCGGAACACCATCCTGGTGCTCACCTCCAACCTCGGCACGCAGGCCATCGCGGACGCCGACATGAGCGAGCGGTCGCGCCGGGACGCGGTGCTCGGGGTGGTGCAGCGCCACTTCAAGCCGGAGTTCCTCAACCGGCTCGACGACATCGTGGTGTTCCACTCGCTCGAGATGGAGCAGCTGACGTCCATTGTGGACATCCAGGTCGACAGGCTCGCGAAGCGGCTCGCCGCCCGCAGGCTCGTCCTGGACGTCACGCCGGGCGCGCGCGAGTGGCTCGCGCTGAACGGGTTCGACCCGATCTACGGGGCCCGGCCGCTGCGGCGGCTGGTGCAGTCCGCGATCGGCGACAAGCTCGCGAAGCAGCTGCTCGCCGGGGAGATCCGGGACGGCGACACGGTTCGTGTCGACATTCCGGCGTTCGAGGCGAGTGACTCGCTTACGGTGCTGCGCGCCGGCTAAGCGGCATATGTCGACAAGTGCCGATGCTTCGGTAGTACGAACTACCGGCACTTGTCGACAAGTGCCGGGCCGAGTTGCCCTAAAAGGGTGGAGGCGACACGGCGGCGCTGGGGGTTCCTGCGAACGGCCGGGGGGATACCCTGGTGCGCGTGGGTATTCCGGCGTGGATCTGGTTCGTCGTCGCTGCCGCCGCGTTGGTGGCTGGATTAGCGCTGCTCGCTGCGGACAGGGCGAGAGAGGGCTCGCGTAACCGGGAGCGGAAGCGCTGGGCCGACCTGCGCGGCTGGCAGTACGTGGAAGAGGACGAGCGCCTGCCGCGGCAGTGGTCCAGCGGCGCGATCGGCTACTTCGGCGCGGAGGCCGCGGTCAACGTGGTCGCCGGCTCGACGTTCACTTCGGACGGCCGACGTCCGGTGTTCATCTTCGACATCGAGGTGGACGACCAGATCCCGGCCGTCATCGTCGCGGTGCGCTGCAACCGCGTGCACGCCGTGCCGATCGAGTTGTGGCTGGCCAGCGTCCCGTTCCAGCGCGCCGAGATGCCGGAAATGCTCGGCCCGATCGGCCAGCGCTACGCCTTCGCCGACGACGTCACCGGCGCCCGCGCGCTCATTACGCAGGACCTGGTGGACGCGGCCGACTCGCTCGGCGGCGACGTCGGCGTGGTGTGGCTGGAGAACGAATGGGTGCTGGCCAGTGCCGCGCCCAACGTCGGCCCGTCGCGGCTCGAGCGCCTGCTGCGCGACCTCGGCGAGATCGCCGACATCGTCGACCCGTTCGACGAGGAGTTCGGCGGCGGCGGCCGTCACTGGCAGGACGACGAAGCCAAGACCGGTGCCGCCGACGAGCAGTCCGGGCCGGCTCCTTACTAGCGGTGCTCGATGTTCAACGGCGGGCCGCTGATCGTCAGCCCGCCCTTGAGCGGCGCCTGATCGAACAACCCCACCTGAAGATCATTCTTTTGGGTGAACGAACCGTCCTGTTTGGTCAAATCGCCCGAAGCGCCTAGCCGGGTCTCGGTACCGCCCTGAACATCGACCACGTGCGCGATGTTCAGATCTCCCGAAGTCGCGCCGGAAAGCGCCGCGTCGACCTGCTGGGTCACGTGCCCGACCGGCGAACCGTCCGGCCGCAGTGTCCCGGCGAAGCTGCCCTGGTGGCCCAGTTTCGCGCCCTGGCTCACCGATCCCCAGCCGGCGACCGGGCCGATATGCCCGCCGAGGTCCCGCGACTGGCCGATCGCCGTGCCCACCTTGTCCCCGGTCCCGACCGTGACAGCGTCATCGGCCCGCCGTGCGACGTCGAGCGTGCCGCTGAAGGCGCCGTGCCCGAACTGCTGGGCGCTGGTGCCGATCGCCGCCACCTGTCCGAGGTCGACAGCCTGGCCGGAGTTCCGATCCCAGCCCGCGGCGGCCCCGAGTTCCGAAAGCGCGTGAGCGTTGCCCCGGCCGTCGCCCGTCAGCGCGATGTTCCTGATGACGTCGAGCGTGGGCTCGTCACCGACCTGCCCGACCACGTCGACACCGTGGGGCAGCCACACGGCCTCGTACTGCGCACCGGAACCCCGGAGGTGGTGCGTCTGCTGGGAGCCGGCGCCCAGCGGGCCGGCCGTCGGATCCACTGCCAGGAACTCCTTGTGGCCGTGCGAGGTTTCCAAGTGGTGCGCGGTGTCGCTGATGTTGCGGAAGATTTGGACGTCGCCGAGGGTACCGCTGAAAACGTCCCGATTGGTCGTCGTTATGAAGCCGTCAAGAAATCCGCGGTGGTCATTGCCGTCCAGCGCATTGCCGGAGTTGAGTCCTTTGTCGAACGACCCAGTGTGCTGGTGGTCGAGTGGCAGTGGGATGGACTCGCCTGCCCAGGCCGTGGCCGGGCCAGCCAAGAGCAGGGCCAGTGGTGCCGCTCCGGCGGCGACCTTGGGCAAATAGGCGGATTTAGGCTTCCGGTGCTTCGCCATGCGCGGACGATACTTCCCGACTCCGCGCAATGCACGTCAACCCTTCACGTGTGGGTGACCTCGGAACTAGGGCGCGCGAGTATCTTCGCGGCATGACACCTCTCGCCTTGGTCACCGGAGCGACGGCCGGTATCGGCGGCCAGTTCGCCCGCACGCTCGCCGCCGAGGGATACGACCTCGTCCTCGTCGCCAGGGACGAGGAGCGCCTGACCGTCTTGGCGGAGGAACTTGCCAGACGCTTTGGCGTCACCGCCACTGTCCTGCCGGCTGATTTGTCCACAGTGGACGGTCGGGCGGCGGTGGAGGCCAGGCTCGCCGAGCCGGTCGACATGCTGGTCAACAATGCCGGGATCGGCCTTGGCGGCGAATTCATCACGACGTCGATCGACGAGCAGCAGCATCAGCTGGACGTCAACGTCACCGCGGTGCTGCGCCTGACCCGTGCTGTCCTGCCCGGCATGATCGAACGCGGCCGCGGTGACGTCGTCAACGTCTCCAGTGTCGCGGGTTTCTTCCCCGGCCAGGGCTCGACGTACACCGCGAGCAAGAGCTGGGTGACGGCGTTCTCGACCGGCGTCAACGCGGGTTTGCCGCGCGGTGTCCGGATGTTGGCCCTGTGCCCCGGTTTCACCTCCACGGAGTTCCATGAGCGGGCCGGGATCAAGAAGTCTGGCCCGAAGTTCCTCTGGCTCAGCGCCGACCAGGTCGTCACC
>Ga0193717_1000747_pt1 | contig 20617 bp, 20 predicted proteins | sample U2c2metaG_FD_145900 | JGI IMG/M metagenome (GOLD analysis project Ga0193717, IMG submission 145900) | Soil microbial communities from a riparian zone of the East river system, Colorado, United States - U2c2 | ecosystem: Environmental > Terrestrial > Soil > Riparian zone | place: USA: East River...
AAGCAAGTCAGTTCACCGGCGAGATGTCGGTAATTTCCGGCAAGCGCTCGCTCCTCAAGGCACGAGTCACCGGCGATGGAAGCGTCCTGGAACTCAGTCGGGATAAGGTACTTTCCCTGATGGCGAAAGATTCCGAATTGGGCGAGATCTTCATGGAGGCTTTCGTCGCTCGCCGCCTCCTGATGATTCAGCTGGGTGAGGGGAATGTTGTCCTCTTCGGGACCAAGAGTTCCGCCCGAACACTCGCCCTAAGGGAATTCCTTACCCGGAATGGACACCCATTCAGCTACGTGGATATCGATTCAGATTCCTACGCGGGTGAGTTGATGGAAAAGCTTGCAGTTCGAAGCAGTGAAATCCCAGTTGTGTATTGCAATAACCGCTACGTTCTGCGGAACCCATCGATCGCTGAGCTGGCGCAATGTCTTGATCTAAATATCAATACCGACAAGAGCGTGCGTGACGTTGTCGTGGTCGGTGCCGGCCCGGCGGGACTTGCGGCAGCAGTCTACGCTGCGTCTGAAGGGTTGAGAACGCTTGTCATTGAGAAGTCCGCACCTGGAGGCCAGGCAGGCTCAAGCTCTAGAATCGAAAACTACCTGGGTTTCCCCACGGGAGTTTCTGGACAAGAACTCGCCAACCGATCCATCGCGCAGGCCCAGAAATTCGGGGCGCAGATCATGGTTGCTCAGTCGGTAGTCCACATAGACACGAGTCGCCACCCATATAAGATTGTCCTTGAATCTGGGCTCAAGTTCAACGCGCGCGCAGTAGTGATCGCGACCGGAGCCCAGTACGCGAGGCTTCCTATTGAAGACGCGGACACATTCACAGGCAGGGGCATTTATTACAACGCGACTCATATGGAGGCGCACCTTTGCGATTCGGAAGAAGTCATTGTGGTGGGAGGAGGCAACTCAGCCGGCCAGGCCACGGTATTTCTCGCCCAATCGTCGGCGAAGGTGCATCTCTTCGTGCGCTCACAGAAGCTCTCCGATTCGATGTCTCAGTACCTGATTGGACGCATTGAGGCGCATCCCAGAATTCAAATCCACTACCGGACTCGAATAACAGGCCTCGGCGGTGCCGGTCTCCTTGAACATGTTGACTGGCGAGACGACGGACTTGGAGAAACGAAGTCTAGCCCTATCCGCCACGTTTTTGTGATGGCCGGAGCCGCTCCGCGGACGGAGTGGCTTGAGGATTCCTTCGTCCTGGACAATAGAGGATTTATCGTCACCGGCCCCGATCTTGCTAGCTTCGGCGGCGGAGATCAATGGCCGCTAAAACGTCCTCCTCTCATGCTCGAAAGCAGCGTGCCAGGAATCTTTGCGGTCGGCGATACACGAGCAGGAAGTATAAAACGGGTTGCTTCCGCAGTCGGCGAAGGTTCTATGGCGGTACACCTGGTCCATCGATACCTTGCCGAGCGCGCGGAACAACACGCCTCAGCACAACAAGCGCAAATAATACCCGCTTCGGTTGCAGTCTAGCCGGATGAAACTTCTCGCGCCCCTACTACATAAACATGTAATAGCACGACGGAACGGCAACCGCTATCTTTCCCAAAGAACTCAGTGGTTGACGGTCAGATTGAACGTTGCGCGCGGTTGTTCTACTCAAGCTGGAGTGATCGAGCGCCCCTTCGGGATCAATGCTTTAAAGGAACAGATCGCCGCAGGGGCTCTCATGTGGGTTGTAGGTCTTTGGTATTCCTCGTTCCTGCCATCTACTGACTACTCGATTCCTGGCGAACGGTCAACTCGTGAGCGAGAAGACAGGACTAGAGAGGACATGTGGGCTGGCTCAGTAAGATGTTTGAGTTCGTCGGAAAGGTGGGGTTGTTTAGCCTGCGGGTCGTCGTTGATTCCCTCAGACCCCCGTTCGAATTTGCCCAACTCGGCCGTCAGCTTGTAGAAGTGGGAAACAAATCCCTCGCCCTCATCGTCGTATCCGGCTTCGCTCTGGGAGCCGTCATGACTCTCCACACAAGAAGTACCCTGGTGATGTTTGGCGCCACGGCGATGATACCGGCCGTGCAGGCAGTATCCTTCTTCGTCGAAATTGGGCCATTGGTAGCAGGACTGCTTCTTTCGGGCCGGATCGGCTCAGGAATCGGAGCAGTCCTTGCGAACATGAGGGCCTCAGAGCAGATCGACGCTATCGAATCGCTCTCGATTGACTCGTTCAAGTTCCTGGTGGTGCCTCGAGTCCTGGCGTGCGTGATCGCTCTTCCGCTTCTGACACTTTTTATGGATTTCGCAGGTCTGCTAGGAGGCTTCCTCTCGGAAGAACTCTCCTCTCACATAGCGCCAACACTCTACATTAGTCGCGCCTTCGACTATCTTCAGTGGTCGAACTTCATTGCGCCCACTCTGAAAACCGCCGTATTCGGTTTCATTATCGGTTCCGTCTCTTCCTACTTTGGCTATACGACGGAAAAAGGAGCGCAGGGTGTCGGCGAAGCCGCTACGAACAGCGTTGTGGTCTCGTCTCTGCTGATCATTGTTGCTGACGTAGTGCTGATCAAGTGCATCTTCTTCCTCTTCCCGGATACGGCCATATGAGCGAGACCCGAAGCATCGCGGTGGAGTTCAAGCATGTGATGAAGTCATTCGGAACAAAACGCGTACTGAATGACGTCTCTTTTCACGTCGACCAAGGTCAGGCCCTATGTCTGCTCGGTCGCAGCGGCACCGGTAAGAGCGTCACTCTCAAACTTATTATGGCTCTCATGCGCCCCGACTCGGGAGAGGTCTGGGTTGATCAGGAGAACGTAGTCGGGTTGGGCGAGCAGGGTCTGTCTCACGTTCGCAGAAAGCTGGGATATCTGTTTCAGGACGCAGCTCTCTTCGACTCCCTAACCCTTTATGAAAACCTTGCACTGCCTCTCCACAGATTGACCAAGAAATCACAGGACGAGATTGAGGACGTGGTTCACCGTACTCTTACCGATGTCGGCCTGGGAGCAGATGGTGCGAAATTCCCATCGGCACTCTCGGGAGGTATGAGGAAGAGGGCCGGCCTTGCCAGAGCATTGGTCCTTGAACCCAAGATTCTCCTGGCTGATGAGCCGAGCAGTGGCTTGGATCGTATCACCGCTTCTGAGATCGATGACCTTCTCATGCGGCGCAAAACCGAATACAGAACCGCCCTGATCATCGTGACACACGATGTGCACGGAGCACGCCGGGTAGCTGACCGGATTGCGGTGCTCGACAAAGGAAACCTTGTCGCCTTTGGATCGGTTGATGAAGTAAGCCAGAGCGAAAACGAAGTCGCTCGCAAACTGATTACGGAGTGAAGCAATGTCAAGACGATATCTTGCTGTAGGAATCTTCATCATCGCCGGTGCGACCTTGTTCGCTCTCGGGATCTTCCTCATTGGGAGTCGTCATGAGGCTTTCTCGCGCCACGTGCTGCTGTATACCGAGTTCGCCGATCTGAATGGCATAGCCAAAGGTTCGAAGGTGCAAGTTGCAGGCATGGACGCGGGCCAGGTGACGAAGATCGAAGTACCTCGTTCGCCAAGTGGTCATTTTCGCGTCCAGATGAAGGTCGACGAACAGCTTCATGGCCTGGTCCGGGCAGACTCGGTCGTCACAGTTGATACAGAGGGTGTGGTCGGTGACACTTTTCTGACGATCCATTCTGGGTCTCCGAACGCGGCGATCGCGCAAGCTGACTCGGTGCTGCAAAGCAAACCTCCCGTAACCATATCTGACCTGCTCACTCATGGCCTCGGGATCATGAATGACGCGGACGCAACGATCAAGCAGGTTGGCGGCAAGCTGAACGTTGCACTCGACGGTGTCAATGGCGCCGTAGGTAACGCCAATGATCTGCTGGTAGGTCTCAAAGAGGGTCGCGGGCCAGCGGGCATGCTTCTCCGGGACGAGAAAATAGCTGGTCAGATTCGAGAGACCATGTCGAACGTGCAGTCGACAACCTCGAATCTCAATCGGGCCTCGGGTCGAGTAGACAACATCGTTGCAGATGTTCAGCAGCGTCAACTACCTGAGCAGCTTGATGACACGATGACGCAAATTCATTCCGCGTCAACGCGCGCCGATGCCACCATCCAACAAGTCCAGCAAAGTCTTACCCAGGCTTTAGGTCCCGATGTAAATGGTGTCACGGCAGGTCAAAACATCAGTGAATCGCTGTCCAATGTCAACGTTGCGACAGATAACATGGCAGAGGATACCGAAGCCCTCAAACACAACTTCTTCTTTAGGGGCTTCTTCAAGCACCGCGGCTACTACGCACTCAGCAGTCTTTCCCCAGAGGAATATAGACACAGTAAGCTCTTCGGCAGTACGCAGAGCCCACGCGCCTGGCTGCAGACTGATGCATTATTTCAGCACGGGGCACATGGCACGGAGGAATTGAGCCCGGACGGGAAGCATGCGATCGATGCCGCTGTTGCGTCATTCGGGGACTCTGTTTTCACCCATCCTATCGTGATCGAGGGATATTCAGACGCCGCGGCGACAGCCGATGCTCTCTCCCACTCCTACGCACGAGCACAGCTCGTCCGCAACTATCTCGAGGCGCGGTACCCATTCACCACAAAGAATGTGGGCGTGATGCCGCTGAGCGCGACTCCCCCGCCGGGGTTGGGGCATGATCGTTGGTCCGGTGTGTGCATTCTGGTCGCTGAGAAAACGTAGCCTGTTCGGCTGCGCCACCAAGAGCTTTCCGTTGGCGGGAAGCCGATACCAACGGAAAGCGGGTTCGCCGCAAAGTAGTCCTCGGGACGGTGAAGGTTCGACCTAGCGTCTGGATCTGGGCGCTCGGGAGTGCGATTGATCGCACCTTCCCAGATCCTGCTCAAGTCTGGTGAGTGTGAGTCTGCTTGACCCAAGATCGGATGCTGGATGCGTATACACAGATGCAGATCAGATTTGCTGGAATAAAGCCAAACTGAGACGTGCGAAAGCCGATTACGCAAACGATCATGCTGTTGGCAATTGATATCAGAAGCCCCGTCCACGATTTCCGAGCGACGAGGACAGTCGCCAACATGGTGAGAAAGCAAGAGAGATAGTCCAAGTGAACCATAGTGACTCGACCTCAAGCGGCATTCATATGAATCGCGCAGATTGCTTCCTCAACTGCCATTGCGAATCTCTCTCTTGTCTTGCGACGGACACTATAATCTGCCCTCGCAAACCTCACGAATCGTGGTGTGAGCCTTCCAGCGCCACCGCCGTCTTGGTCAGGATCTGTTCGGGAGATAGATGGCAACGCAATAGCATCTCAACCGCGAGTGTGAGGGTGGTTTGCTGTTCGAAGTGCAACATTCTCCACATGTCTTTCTGATTGATTTCAAGCTCGGTGCGTGTCATGTGTTTGTCCTCCGGAGTAATCATTCCAGCTGCCCCCCATACAGCGGACCCTTCACTGATGGAGCCCACCGCGTAATGTAGCGCGATGCTAGCAATTGCCACTGCGGCAAACAATTACATCTTCCTCGTACTCGCGAGCTACACGCACGCGGGATAACGACGGTCTTCTTCTGTTGCATTCGCCTTTGTTTAAATCGATCTACATCTTTCTAATGTCACACTCCGAGCTAGATAGAAAGTTGCAGGTGTAGTTCAACTCACTATGAGCTGAACTACACGAATGCGCTGTCCAGCAATGGACTTTGGTCTGCGGGTGATAAATACCCAAGCGACCCTACAGTAACATGTAATTTATTTCCCTCCCCAGCGTTGCTACTATCGCCGGGTCACTGCAGCGTTGCTCGGAGGCGCGATGGTTCCGAAGGCCATGGACATTACAAACGACTACAACGAGCTATTTTGAAAACGCAACTTTACCAAGCCAACGGAGAAATGAATATGTCTCAAAACGGAAAATCGAAGCGTAGCGAAAAAGGACTTCTCACGCCAGATAACTGCGTCGTGGTGTTGATCGATCACCAACCGCAAATGATGTTCGGGACGAGTAACTTTGATCGCCAGGCGATCATTAACTGTACCGTCGCGTTAGGGAAAGCAACGCGGGTATTCGACGTGCCGGTGGTGCTGACGACGGTCGAGTCGAAGAGCTTCAGCGGGAATCTGTGGCCACAGATCCGAGCCGTGTTCCCGGGCCAGCTACCGATCGAGCGTTCATCCATGAATGCCTGGGACGACAAGAACTTCGTTGCGGCAATCGAGAAGACAGGGCGCAAGAAGATTGTGCTGGCCGGGCTATGGACGGAGACCTGTGTAGCTCTTCCGACAGTGCAGGCGATTCACGATGGCTACGAGGTTTACGTGGTCGAAGACTGCTGCGGCGATGTTAGCCAACTCGCGCACGACAATGCGATGCGTCGTGTTGTCCAGGCGGGAGCAAAACCGGTGACGGCCCTCTCTGTGACCTTGGAATGGCAGCGCGACTGGGCAAATCGCGACACGTACGACGCCGTAATGGACCTCGCCAAGACGCACTATGGCGCTTATGGCATCGGCGTCGAATACGCCTACACGATGGTCCACGGCGCTCCCGCTACAGAGTTTCCGGAGTACGTAGTTCCCGCGCCTGAACTCGCACACAAATAGGGCTTGTGGAGGGCAGGCGATCCCTGCCCTCTGAACAACAGCGTTTTGTTATTAAGGAAAACTCCATGGCAGTTGACACAATACTTTACAACGCTAAAATCGCGACAAATCGAGTGCCAGCGTTTGTCGAAGCGGTTGCCATTACCGCCGGAACAATCAGCGCCACCGGTACAGACGATGAGATCCTTCGGCTGCGCGGCCCGATGACAAGGGTCATTGACGGAAAGCGGAGAACGGTCATCCCCGGTCTCAACGACTCCCATATGCATCCGATCCGCGGTGGGCTCCATTTCAACCTGGAGTTGCGTTGGGATGGGTGCCATCGCTCGCCGATGCGCTGCGGATGCTCAAGGAACAAGCAGATCGGACGCCCGCGCCTCAGTGGGTGCGGGTTGTCGGCGGGTGGACGGAGTTTCAGTTTGCCGAGCGCCGGATGCCGACGCTGGATGAAATCAACGCCGTGTCACCGGACACTCCTGTCTTCATCATGCACTTGTACGACCGAGTGTCTCTCAATCGGGCAGCGCTACGCGCGGTAGGTTACACGAAGGACACTCCGAATCCTCCCGGCAGCGAGATTCAACACGACAAGCAGGGCAATCCCACGGGTCTTCTGTTGGCCAAACCGAACGCAAAATTCTGTACTCGACCCTGGCGAAGGGGCCGAAGCTGTCGCGGGAAGACCAACTCAACTCGTCGCGCCTCTTCTTCAGAGAGTTGAATCGTTTCGGCATCACCAGTGCAATCGATGCGGGCGGTGGTTTCCAGAACTACCCCGACGATTATGGGGTCGTAGACGAACTCCACAAGAAGGGCGAACTTTCGATTCGGCTGGCCTACAACCTTTTCACTCAGCGACCAAAGCAGGAGCTTGCCGATTTTCAGAATTGGACAAAGATGACCAGGCATGGCGATGGCGATGACTTCTTTCGCATGAACGGTGCAGGCGAGATGCTGGTCTTCTCTGCCGCCGATTTCGAAGACTTCCTTCAGCCTCGGCCTGACATGGCGCCTGTCATGGAGAGCGAATTGAAGGCGGTGATTCATCACCTCGCGGAAAATCGATGGCCGTTCCGCATGCATGCGACGTACGACGAGACGATCACTCGTACCCTGAATGTGTACGAGGAGGTTAATCGCGAGGTTCCGTTTGAGGGACTGCACCGGTTTTTCGATCATTGCGAGACGATTTCCGACCGGAACATTGAACGAATCAAATCACTTGGTGGCGGTATTGCCATTCAGAACAGGATGGCTTTTCAGGGCGAGTATTTTGTCGAGCGTTATGGCGCGCAGCAGGCGAAGCGCACGCCGCCGATCCAAAGAATGCTGGAGATGGGAGTTCCGGTAGGAGCGGGCACGGACGCCACGCGGGTCTCGCGCTATAACCCCTTCCTTTCGCTCTACTGGCTGGTGACCGGGAAGACCATCGGTGGGCTGGGCTTTTATCCCGAGGAAAACCGTTTGGATCGCGCCAAAGCACTCGAGCTTTATACCGTCGGGAGCAGTTGGTTTTCTACAGAAGACGGCAAGAAAGGATCGCTGGCCCAAGGGCAGTTCGCCGACCTGGCGGTCCTCTCTTCGGGCTACTTCTCAATTCCTGAAGAGGAGATCAAGAACCTGGAGTCGGTGCTGACAATTGTCGGGGGCAAGGTAGTCTACGCGGCAGCCGAATTCTCAAGCATGGCGCCTCCGGAACTGCCCGTGAGCCCGGACTGGTCCCCTGTCAAGAAATACGGTGGATATGCGGAGAGCGAGGAAGAATCGACCGTCGGTGCAGCGAGCCACGCGATGTCGTCGAACGATGGCAAGCATTCCGCCGGTCATAAGGCGCACCAATGGATCTTGGGCGACAAGGGACTTTGGAGTCTCGGCTGCGACTGCTTCGCTTTCTAACTCCAAATTGAAAGGACAAGTAATTGGATGGATCTCTAGTATTGCCCAGTAATCCGGGGCGCGTAAGCTTTGGTCGACTGGCGCGAGACAGCATGTTCGAGCTGATCCTCACCTCTGTTCTGCTCTTCGGCGTAGTCAGTATTGTGAGATGGGTGATTGGACCGTCGCCCATCTCACGGACGATCCACGGGATCCATGCGGAACTCTGGATCGTCGGTGTTGCTGTCGCCTGTTTGCTCGCCGGACTGATTCTCACACCGCCGGGAAGGTCCTCCGGGGGACACATGAATCCGGCAGTTTCACTGGCCATGTGGCGCTTCGGAGTCTTCCCCGGAGCAGGGGTCATCCCCTACACCGTCGCACAATTGCTCGGTTCCGTACTTGGGGTCGTCGCCGCTCGTAGGCTATGGGGCGATGTTGTGGCGGAACCGCCGGTACTATATGCCGCTCTCCAGCCGAAACCAGGGTGGTCGGCCTGGGAACTATTCGCAACCGAGGCCTTCAGCATGGCGGTCATCTTGTTCCTTGTCGGGCTCTGCCTCGCGGTTCAACGACTGACGCCCTTCGTGCCTTGGATCGTTGGGGCTCTCGTGGGGATCGGAATCGCGGTGCTGGGAACAGCGTCCGGAGGCAGTCTGAATCCGGCCCGCCAGTTTGGGCCCGCTGTCGTTTCGGGGCAAACGCAGTTCCTATGGGTGTACTTGGTAGCCCCATTGGTGGGAGCAGTAGTCGCGGCGTGGCTAAGATCGCTTCTGCAGTATCGTCGAGAGGTATTGACCCATAGGCTATGCGGTACCGTCGGCTATCCAGCAGGAAATCAGATCTAAATACCGGTCCTCAGTAATGGAGATTTAATGCGCACTACCAGATACCTTACCGTGACCGCTGTCGCCGCCCTCCTGATCTATGGAAGCGCGGGTCTCTCATGGCTGTCAGGAACTACGCCGCCGGTCGTCCACGCATCGACATCGACGCCTGGCCCAGGAGTGGCGCCGCAATACGATACAACTCACGTTTATGTCTCACCAGAGGATTTCGATCGCTTCGTGGCCAGTCTTCTGGCCACCTTTGGGGGCACGACCACGAAGCAAGGCGTTTTTACCGTAACGCCAACTCCGAGCAGCACGATGTCCCAACTGGTGTTGACACCAGTGGGAACCCTGTCGGTGTTTGGTTTCAAGTCGCCGGTACCTTATCCATTCGGCGCGGAGAGGACGGGTTATCTAGTGACCGATTTGGATGGAGCGACGAGAGCCGCCCTCGAGGATGGCGCAGACGTGGTCGTCAGTCCGTTTAGCGATCCGATCGGACGCGATGTCGTCATCCAATGGCCGGGCGGCGTGAATACGCAACTGTACTGGCATACCACTGCTCCGTCCTACAAGGAGTTGCAGACGATTCCGGAAAATCGTGTCTATGTGTCCACCAACAGGGTGGAGGCATTGCTTCGGGGCTTTCTGGCCTTCTCTCACGGAAAAGTGGTCTCCGATGACCCGCATGCCCCCGGTGTCGAGATCGGAAGGCCGAAGGACATCTATCGCAGAATCCGGATCGAATCGACCTTCGGCAAGTTGACTGTGCTCGTAACGGATGGCCACCTTCCGTACCCCTATGGGCGCGAGACGACCGGCTATGAAGTCGCAAACCTCACCGATACCCTCGCCAAGGCCAAAGCAGCCGGCGTAGAGATTCTGGTCCTTCCCTACACTGCCGATCAAAGGAATGCAGCCGTCGTTCAATTCCCAGGCGGTTATATCGCCGAGGTCCACTCCAACGTTAGTAATTAGTGTGTCCCGGAGAGATCGGCAGAGCCCTTAGCTGGGGCCGAAGAAATTAGGAATTGAAGAAATGAAATCGACGCAAATCTCTCTGATCTTGGCGTGTGCGTTCTTCCTTACCGGGCTGATCGCACACGCCCAATCAGACAACGCCGTGGACCCCACGGTCCCAAATCGCAGTTACCAGCTGCTGCGTGAGGACGAGAGCTGGACCTTCCTGCGCGATCGCGCCCTCCGGCAGGACTTATGGGATGCGATCAAGTACATCCCTTTGCGAAACCGCGCAGACGATTGGTATCTCACCATCGGAGGCGAGGCTCGAGAGGTCTGGGAACAGATCGGCAACGACAATTGGGGACAGCAGCCCTACATGAACGGATATCTGAACGAACGATACATGCTTGCGTTTGACGCTCACTATGGAAAACACGTGCGCTCGTTCGTTGAGTTAAAGAGCGGTTTGAATTCATACCGGATAGGTGGTCCGCGACCCATCGACGAAAGAAGCTCGACTTCCAAGCCGGATTTCTCGAACTTCGCACTTCCAAAGGTTTGAACTCAGTCGCACTCCGTATTGGCAGGCAGGAACTCGAGTACGGCTCCGGGCGCTTGATTGATGTGCGGGAGGTCCGAATGTTCGTCTAAGCTTTGACGGCTTCATGGTCAAAAGCAAGATCAACTCCTGGCAAATCGACGGATTCGCTTTTCGTCCCGACTTCGACAAGTTCGGGTTCTTTGATAACGCACCGAATCACGCCGTTGGCTTCTGGGGCGTCTATGCAACTCGGCCCTCGCTCAGCAAAATTCCCCTGGAGGTCTACTACTTAGGTTTGAACCGCAGCCAGGCGACCTTCGAACGAGGCACAGCTCAGGAGGTGCGCCACTCCTTGGGTGCGAGGATTTCACGCCCCGTTGCAACGGAATCGCACGGACTGGATTTTGACTACGAAGGCGCCTGGCAGTTCGGCACCTTCGGCTCCCGAAACATCCGGGCATGGACGGCTGCGTCCGAAACGGGCTATCGATTTCCGACGCTTCCACTGAAACCGCGGTTCAGCGTAAAGGCAGACATCTCGAGCGGAGATAATCCACGTTCAAAAACCTTAGCGACCTTCAATCCCCTTTTTCCGAAGGGGAACTACTTTGGAGTCCTGGCCACAACGGGACCTGGTCCGATTAACTTCATCGACGTTCATCCGCATGTCGAAACAACACGTCTGCACAACGTGACCGCATCGGTCGACTGGATCTTTCAGTGGCGGGAAAATGTCCTCGACGGAGTCTACTCGGTCCCGGGATCTCTGATCCGGCCGGCAGGCAATAGCCAGGCGCGATTTGTCGGACACAGGCCGGGCACGGAGTTGCAATGGCAGGTCGACCGACATCTCTGGCTTCAAGCTGACTATGGAATCTTCTACGCTGGCAGGTTCTTGAAGGAGACGCAACCTGCCCGCAACCTGAACTATTGGGCACTGTGGGCCGGCTATAAGTTCTAGGATGCGCTGAGGATGCAGCGTCAAAGGCCCCGCGAAAGGATTGCCCTTCGGAGCAATTTTGGCGATTTGGCTCGCCCAAAGCAACAATGATCGCGAAGGGAATCTCTACTACAAGAAACATGTAATTTATTCATGTCACTCACGGTTGCTACTATCACTCAGTCGCAGAAGCCGAATGACCCAGGGAGCAGTGTGGAAGACTAACTGTTTATGGCCGAGAAACGAGAGAGGACAGCATGAATTCCGGAAAACTTTACATCCTGCAATACAGACCCGGTGGCGAGATTATCGAGATGGATACCGATGGCGGTAATCGCCGAACACTGGTCGGCAATTTGCTCGGCAACATCGACGGCATTGTGATCGACAAAAAAACGGGGACCTTGTACTGGACAAACATGGGACCGGCGATCGGTCCTGGTGAAGGCGAATTTTTTCAGGCTGACGGTTCGATCGAGAGCATCGGGCTGGACGGCACCAATCGGCGCGTGCTGGTGGGTCATGGTCTTACCGTGACGCCTAAGCAGGCAACCGCCGACTTCGACGCGGGATTTCTGTATTGGGGGGATCGTGAGGGCATGCGCGTAATGCGCTCAAACCTCGACGGTTCGAACGTGACTGTTCTCGTTCGCAACGGTGTGTTTCCTGCCGACTCGCACGACGTTATGCGTCATTGCGTCGGCATTGCCGTTGATCCGGTCAACCGCTATATCTACTGGACGCAAAAGGGTCCACCGGATGGTGGCAAGGGGCGCATCTTCCGAGCCGGACTGGAGCTGCCAAAGGATCAACAGCCAGAGAACCGCACCGATATAGAACTGCTGATCGATCACTTGCCTGAGCCGATCGACCTTGAGTTGGACACCAAGAATAACCTTCTCTACTGGACTGACAGAGGCAACCTTGATGGCGGCAACTCGCTAAACCGCGCGCGCATCGGCGCCAAACAATTGGAGAATCACGAAGTGCTTGCCACGGGTTTGCAGGAAGGCATAGGACTTGCCATCGATCATGCGAATCAGCGTGCGTTCACAACAGAACTCGGCGGCGAAGTTCGTGTGGCTTCGTTGCGCCCCAACACGCAATTCACAACGATTGCGAAATTAGGAATTCTCACGGGTATTGCGTACGTTTCTTAAGCGGCGCGGCTCGTCGTCCTGGTCTTTGTTAACCGCGTGCTTGAGCTGGGATGGAACCCAGCTCAAGCACGCGTCAATGTCCGAACTGGCCTGTTCGAGAAGGACCAGGAAAAGCAATCTGCAAACACTCAACTTCACTGCCGAGCGCGCCGGAGCAAATTTCCATGAATATACACCCACGAGCGAATGATGCGGAAACAGGCATATCCCCTAACTCTGATGAGGAATCGAGCCGTTTCTCCCGCCGCAATATGATTCTTGGCGGTGTAGCAGTTGTAGCAGCCATCAGCCTGCCGAAGAATAGCCTGGCATCAACGCCACTCTCAACCGCAAACCAGCCTTCGAAGAACAACGATGGAAAGGATGACACCATGAATTCGACAACAGACATACCGGACGCCGCGCACCCCTTCGACCCCAGCAGCTTCACGGTTGTACCTGCGCGAACGTTTGACGACCTGCGCGTCGGCGAAATCTTCCGCGCACCAAGCCGCACACTCACCGATGCGCATGCCACGGCCTTCCAGGCTGTTTCGGCTGACAATCATCCTATTCACTACGACGTGGAGTATGCGCGGCGCCACGGACACACAGCCCCGGTTGTGCATGGCTTGCAGGTACTTGCGTTCACGGCTCCCGGGGCAACGCTCTTTCCCCAGTACATTGGAGACGTGTTCATCGCGTTTACCGAGGCGTCCTGCAAGTTTCTCCAGGAAGTACATTCCGGAGACACACTCTATTCCGCTCTCGAGATTGTTGCTCTTACCCCGCAGGGAGATAGCGGCCAGGTAACGACGAGGGCCACAATCCATAACCAGCGCGGTGAACTCGTGCTCTCTGGCGAACACAAGTATCTTCTACGCCGACACGCCTGATGAACCTCGAGCCCATGTAAGACGGCGTGCTTGTCACTTACTCAGAAGCCGATAGGAACAACCCAACGTTTTCTACGAATCTGAAGAACTCTCCGAGAGGCGTTGATTTTGTCCAGCAAAACGATCCAGAGCGGGTAGATCTCAATCTCAGCTCTTCAAAGATACTTCCAATGCTGTCGTGCCTGCTTCGGGGCAAGGGTCTGGGGATCAGATAAGGAGAACACTCATATCTCTTGCCGGTCGCAGTTGAGTTTCTGGAGGCCGCACAGTAGGCGGCTGTGCCTCGTCGTTGGGGCATTGGCCATCTGCTGTCCCAGTCTGACGTTGTCCCAAACAGCCCCGATGTCACCGAACCTCGCTTGGCACTCGCCGCAGGAAAGCGCCATACGCGACGAAGCAAAGCAGGTTGCGTCTGAGAAGTTTACAGTAAACGCCGCGTCCACCTATTCACTCGCCGAATTGATCGATTTGGCGGAATCGCACAATCCGGAGACGCGGGTCGCATGGGAAAGAGCCCGTTCGCTGGCGGATGCCTTCGGCGACGCTCGCAGCGAGCTCTACCCAACGTTGGTCGCCGTGGCGCTCTCACAAACAAGCCGTCAGCAAGCATTCCTCAATTCGAGTTTTTACCGGCAGGTTGTGCAATCCTCCGATTTGGCATTCGACTTGAACTACACAATCTTCGATTTCGGGGGACGCTCCGGTCGCATCGATCAGGCCAAGGCGCGGCTACTTGCAGCTGACTTTAACTTCAACGACGCGCATCGGCAAGTGATTTATAAGATCGAAACGGCCTACTACCTGCTGCTCAATGCTATCGGCCAGGAGGAGGCAGCTCGTGCAAACCAGGCAAATGCGAGCGCAGTACAACAAGCAGCCGAATCCTCCTTGAAGAATGGGCTCGCAACACTGCCCGATGTCCTGGAGGCGAGGAGTGCGGCTGCCGAAGCAGCTTACAACGTGCAGGCGGCCATCGGCACCGAAGATGTGGCTCGTGGAAATCTCGCTACTGCGTTGGGAACATCCCCGTTACAACCAATACCGGTGCAGTCAATGGATCAGATCTCAACTCCCGAAGGAATCGAGTCGTCTGTCGACCGGGCCATCGATCGTGCATTACAGCAGCGTCCTGACCTGTTGAAAGAAGTAGCTGAAATTCGCTCCGCGGATGCGCGGGTGAAGGAAGCAAAATCTGCATTTTTCCCTACGCTTCGCATGCATGCTTATCCCGACTTTCAATCGCTCTATGGAATGCAGCAGACACAGCGCTGGGGGCACACCGCAAGTCTCGATGGCCAAATCAACTTCAGTTTGGGCTGGACGGTATTCGACGGAGGCGCCCGAAAGCATACCCTGGCGCAGGCCGAGCACGACGTGCAAGCAGCGCGGGCACAGGCGATGGTTACGCGAGATCAGATTGAAAATGGCGTATGGACCGCATACTCCAATCTGAAAACTGCCTTCCGCCAGCGAGAGGCCGCAGGGGCTCTCTTGGACGCGGCCACGCAGTCTTACGATGCCGCGATCCAGTCTTATCACTATGGGGTTCGCAGCCTGCTCGATGTAACCGAGGCACAAAAAACTTTGGCGCAGGCAAGATCGACAGATGTCCTTGCACGCACGCAGGTGCTAGGCGCACTCGCAGACCTTTCCTTCCAAACCGCCGACTCCGTTCAGCCAGCCAGTAGGAGGCGCCAGCCATGATACGCAAGACTGAAACTTCTGCGGCGATATTTCTAATTCTGATGACGATCAACGGCTGCTCGCAGGCGCCAGCCGTTGACGTGATGGGGTCATTATTTCCAGCATGGCTTTTGTGTATTGCATTGGGGGCCGTCTTCTCGACTGTTACACACTGGATTCTCACGCGGCGCGTGATTAAACTCCCTGTCCCGTTTCTTACATATCCCTGTCTCGGGGCCGTCTATGCCTTCACCATATGGCTCGCTTTCTTCTGATCTAAGGAGTTGGGATGACACTATTCGATAATGCCGATCGTACGCATCGTTCGCCAGAACGTTGGGCGAGCCTCGCGATCATTCTGGCGGCCCTGGTACTAGGCACCGCCGTATTTTGGCGAGCAGAGCGGCATCCTCGTACCGACGATGCAGAAGTTTTTGCGAACCTGATTGGCATCGCACCTCAGGTCGAGGGTCCTATCGTCGAACTCAAGGTCCACGACAACCAGTTCGTCAGGAAAGGCGATCTTCTGTTCGTCGTCGATCCGCGTCCATACCAATACGCCCTGGAAAAGGCGGAATCCGTCCAATCGGCACTAGAAGGTCAGATCTCGGATGAACAGCGCAGAATTGCTGCTCAGGTGAGCGAAGTCTCTGTCGCTAGCGCCGGTATCGACACAGCTCAAGCCGATCTGAGCCATTGGGCGGCAGGAATTGAGCAGGCCGAAGCAGATGTCTCCAATACCGAGCGTGGCGTGGACAAGGCAAAGGCTGAGTGGCAATACGCAAGCAACAATCGGCACCGTCTGGAGCCTTTGCTCGAAAAGCAATTTGTTACGGTAGATCAGGTTGACCGTGCGCGAAGTTTAGAGGAAGCGCAGGCCCAATCGCTGAAACAGGCAGAGTCCCAATTACTTGTTGCAAAAGCTGCTTTGAAAGCGGCCCATGCGCAGTATCAGCGCTCCGTGGCGTCACTTGAGGAAAGTCGCGCACATCATCAACAGGCGCTGCACTCAGTGCTTACTCTCGAACCGCTGGTGAACCAGCGCGGCGAGCGAGCTGCAGAGATGAAGGATTCACGCTATAACCTTGACAATTGCCGAATTTACGCGCCATTCGATGCGATTGTCACCAATCTTACGATTGCCGAAGGACAATATGCGCACGTTGGCCAGCAGGTCTTCACACTTATCGATGCGCGCACCTGGTGGGCGCTGGCAAACTTCCGCGAGGGACAATTACGTCATATCTGGCCCGGTATGCATGCATCCGTATATCTGATGTCGCGTCCTAATGAGAGGTTCAATGGCGTTGTCGACAGCATTGGTTATGGTGTAACTCCCGACCCTGACGTGGTCGGTCGTTTCGGTCAAGGCTTACCGGATGTGCAGCGGACACTGAATTGGGTTCATCTCGCTGCCCGTTATCCGGTTCGGGTGCGAATCGAGAATCCATCAGTCGATATCTTTCGCATGGGTGAAACTGCGGTTGTTACGCTGAATGGGCGCTAATAATGGCCACCGCAGCCTCCACGATATCGCCTCTTCCTGATTCACTGACATGGTTGCGCGATTTGTTGCGCGAAGAGTTGTCCCCCTATCCGGGTCGCGGAGCATCAGTTGCTCGCATGGTATCTGCCGCGAGCATCGTCATGATCATCATCATGACCTTTCACATCCCATATGGAGTGTATGGCGCAGTCTACGCACTAACTCTCTCGCGCGAAGCTCCGGACGCGACACTCCACGCCACAAAGAACTTGATTGTCTCATTTTCACTTGCGGCTGTTTATGCGCTCGTAGGAGCAGTGTTCTTCTCCGGAGAACCCGTGCTTCACCTTCTTTGGGTTTTGGCAACCCTGTTTCTGGTCTTCTTCGCGCTCAAAGCGGTATCCAATCACACGGCAGCGTTTAATTTCGGCTACCTGGTTATCGTCACCATTCCCATCTGGGATAGTCAGATTTCCGCGGAGCAAAAGGTGGTTCAGACCTTGTGGTCGGTTGGAGCAGTTGCCTTGGCCACCATCATCACCACAGTGATGGAGTTTGCTTATGCCCGATTGCGGCCGGTGGATAGTCTCACGAGCGCCATCGTCGAACGTCTGCAAAGCACCGCATTTTGGCTCCGCTCCCTGTCAAAAGGAGTTGCGGCCCCTTCATCCGAACATCAGTTGATTCGGCTCGCAATACTCGGAACCTCGCGAATGCGGCGTGATCTCCTGCGCTCTGGCTATTCCCCCGAATCAACCCAGCAAATGGGGGTCGTTGTGGCATTGGTGGGGAGGCTTGTTGATCTTGGAGCGAATCTATCTGGCCTGTCTACAGAATTTTCGACAACAGATCTGCTCAGATTCGGGTGTCTTGCAGATCGAATCGAAGCGTTATCCGATGATCTGTTGAGTCGGCGAACTCCGCACCGGCTCGAGACCGTAGAGGAATCCCCTGCTACAACAGTTCCGCTGCTCCAGGAAATGGAGGAGACCGTGTCACTCATCGCCGAGGTGACGAGCGGTTCCGACTCTCTACCAGAGAAGCAATCTCCAATAACCCGTGAGCAGACGCCGAGCCCATTCTTTGTTCCAGATGCCTTCTCAAACCCTGCTTACGTGCAGTTTGGCATTCGTGGCGGTCTCGCCGCAAGTGTTTGCTATCTGATCTACAACCTGGTTGCGTGGCAGGGCATCAGCACAGCAGTCACAACGTGCCTTTTAACTGCTTTGACGACGATCGGCGCCTCACGGCAGAAACAGGTGCTCCGCTTCGGCGGAGCGATCGTAGGCGGAATCTTCATCGGCTTCGGCGCACAGGTATTTGTGTTGCCCGCCCTCGATTCTATTGCCGGATTTCTTATGTTGTTCGTCGCAGTGACCGTATTGTCAGCATGGATCATAACCTCAGGACCGCGGCTCTCTTACTTTGGTGTGCAGATTGCAGTTGCTTTTTATTTGATTAATCTTCAGGAGTACAAATTTCAGACTTCTCTTGCCGTCGCGAGGGATCGAGTAGTCGGCGTCCTTTTGGGTCTCGTTGCTATGTGGGTGATCTTCGATCAACTCTGGGGAGCGTCGGCCCTGGTCGCGATGCAGCGCTCGTTCGTATCTACGCTGCGGTTACTGGCGGAACTGATGACGCCTGTCTCCAAAGCGTCCGGCGCAACAATCGAAGAGGTGGACCGGCTTCGCGAAGCGATCAGCACGAATTTCGAAGAACTTCGGCAACAAGCTGACGGACTGATGCTTGAATTCGGCGGCAGCCGTGAACATAATCTTGCGGCACGGTCGCATCTCCTTCGATGGCAACTTCAGCTTCGGATTGTCTTCGTAATACGAATCGCCTTGCTGAGGTACCTCTTTCGCTTGCGCGGCTTCGAGATTCCGGAACCACTCCTTCAAGCCCAGGAGATCGCTGACGGCCAACTTGCGGAACGGCTCGAGAGACTAGCTGATCGAATTTCTGACAAAGTGCCTCCTTCACTTGCAACTTACGACACACCGCTGTCTGTTGCCTCAAGCATCATGCACGATTCAAAAGCTGACACAAGTCTCACTCCATACGCTCGCAGCTTTCTTCTTCTTTCTTCGCGGATAACATCCCTGCTTACGTCGCTGGAATCGGAAATTATTGCGTACCAATCGGAATTTGCGAGCGACCGCTTGAGTTCAAGTAACCAATGAGCACTCTGCTTCAAATCGGCAAGATAACCCGGGGATTCGGGATGAACGTGGATTTTCGAACGACCCCGAGGAGCAGTTCATGTCCACTTAGTCTCTGAGATCCGAAAATCGAGTCTGAATCAAACGCAGAATGACGGCAAAGATCATCGCGGTGGATACTCCGAACATCAGTGATCCATCTGCGGCCTCGAGTGGTCCCAGCAATTTCCATGAAGGCGACATGATTTCATCGCCATAGCCGAACGTTGAATAGTTCACCGCCGAGTGATAATAGGCGGCTCCAATGTCCTGAAATTCTCCGCACATCATGAATAACCACGCCCACACGGCGACTTCAATCATGTGTGCCACGAATGCGAATGACATTACCAGGACAACGATCGTGAAATCGATTAAGTACTTCATGCCAGCACGGCCGAGTCTTGTCTCACGGCGAAAGAAGTTCACTGTTGCGCCCAAAGCCAGAGCGTGGATGAAGATTGTGCAAAGCACCGCACCAGCACCCCCGATCAAAGGCGTGACAATCGCAACTTGATGAACCTGGATCATCGGTTTCTAGCTTGTCTTGATAGTAGACACGGCGTACAACTGCGCCTAGTACATGAAGCTGGTATGGCTCTTCACATGACCTCAAGATATGGTATGAAAAGCATCCGCCGACCGTATTCCGCCACTACTTCGACGTCTGCCGCACCGACCTTTGGCCGACGAATAGCTTGGGCAAACGATTGCGACTTTGGGATTCAACTCTGCCACTTCGATCCATCCACGCGTTCAAGGGCCACCGCGGGATCGAGAGTAGACGCCTGTTGCCTCCAACGACACGCGAACGGGCAGGTTGAACATGCCTGACAGCCCTTCGCCACGATGGCCGAGTCAAAACAATGCACGACAACGCGCGTTTCGCTAGCAGGCTGCTGCATATGTCGTCAGTGATGCTACCTATTCCTGGAACCTACTCGCTGGAACACCTGCGAGAGGATGTGAAGTCCGCACAGATTGAGCTTTCACAAGAGGAAATGGTCGCACTTGAAACGATGGGTGGCACAGAGCTTTCCTCAAATAGGGTAAGGAGTCGCTGTTCCGGAACGGTCTTGACCTGTTCGCATTGAGGGCGCCAACCGCAAGTTCGCCACCGGTTTAGTATCTCTCCAAACGTGGAGTTAGAGTGTAGGTGCCCGAGATCTTTGCTTGCGCCAGGATATGGCCACTGAGAGCTTCGCGAACGTTGGCGCCGGTGAGATCGCCTTTCACTTCAAGCTTGGGCACGTCAATGGCGTAGAGGGTGAAGGTGTAATGGTGAACCACTGAGTCGTTCCAGGGAGGAGCGGGGCCGTCATAGCCAAAGTAGGTGCCCTTCATATTGGGGTCGTTGGCAAACCAGCCGGTAAAGTCATTGATACCCTGCCGCTGGCCATGGGGAGCCTCGGGACCGCTCTTGCCGCGTGGTGTTACTCCGTTGCTGTAGCTGCCAGCGGCGATCTCTCGTGTCGCAACGGGAATATCCAGGAGAAGCCAATGAAAGAA
>Ga0193717_1000748_pt1 | contig 20594 bp, 15 predicted proteins | sample U2c2metaG_FD_145900 | JGI IMG/M metagenome (GOLD analysis project Ga0193717, IMG submission 145900) | Soil microbial communities from a riparian zone of the East river system, Colorado, United States - U2c2 | ecosystem: Environmental > Terrestrial > Soil > Riparian zone | place: USA: East River...
ACCGGAACGTCAGGCCCGCGCCCGTCGATCTCGATCCGGTCGGGCTGCTGCATTCCGCGTTTGATCACGTTGGCGACCGCAAGGGCTCGTTCCTTCGACAGCACCTGGTTCGATGGAAAGCGCACGGTCTTGATCGGCGTCGAGTCGGTATGGCCGACTACCTTCACCTTGCCGGTCGTGCCGTTGAGGAAGCGCGCGATATCGGCTCCCACGGGTGCAAAGCCGGCCTTGACGTCGGCTTGGCCCGAATCGAACAGGAATTCGCCGCACAACCGGATGACGATCAGGTTCGGCGTCGGCACGAATTGGATGCAGTCGTTGAACTTGATGTCGGGCGGCCGCGGCGGCGGTGGAGGCGGCGGGGGCGGCGGCGCCGGCATGCGGCGCTTGATCTCGATCCGGTCCGACGGATGCAGCGTCATGCTCACCTCGGCGACTGCTTCCGCACCGCCCGTGAGCAACTGGCGCAGCGTCAGGAACAAGCCGAGCAGCAACACGGCCGCGACCGACGCCACCAGCCATACCGGCACGCGCAGCCGGTTCGCGGTGTTCGCCAGCGCTTGCCCCTGCCAGCGCGGCGACAGATCGCGGATGATCTTCGGCTTCACTTGGCGGAGCAATCCGTACAGGTCGCGCTGTATTTTTTGCAGCGTCGAAAGTCCGGCACCCGAAGTGCGGTGCACGCCCTGGAAGCCGAGCGCGAGGCTGGCGTGCTGGAGTTCGAGCAGCGGATAGTTGATGAGCGGGTCGCGCTTGGCGTGTTCGAGGATCTCGAAGAAGCGCACGCCACCGACGCGTTCGCCGAAGAAGCGGCTGAGCATGCTGTATTGCGTCCAGACGTGGCGGTCTTCGGTCGGAATGTGCTGGACGATATCGTCGGCCGTGGCGCATAGGACGTACTTCGCGCTGTTGGCTTGCTGCTCCGAGATGCCCGCCGAGCGGACATCGGTCTCGAAGAATTTGATCGCGGCCGCGACCTGCTCCATCAGGCTGGCGAATGAGGCGCGCAGCAAGGCGACGCGCAGGCGCCCGAGCAGCACCAGCAGCGGCCCGGCGGCGCGCATGATCGGATTGCTGTTCGGCGCGACGAGATCGTCGACACGGAAATTGGGCGCCGCCTGCAGTTGATGCGGCATCGGGGCCTGCGGCTGGTTCGGCGTGGAGATCCATTCCTCGGCCGAGTGCGTCGATGGTGCGGCGCCGTATTGCTGCGGCGGGCGAAACGCTTCAGGCGGCGGCGGGGGTGCGGCAGCCGGCGCAAGCGGTTGCTGCGGCGCCGGATAGGCACCCGGCTGATATTGCTGGTTTGGCGGTGCGGCCGGGTAGGGCGCCTGCGGCGTCGGCGAATAGGGCAGCGGCGGCGGCGCCGGATATTGCCCCGGTGACGGATAGCCGGGCGGCTGGCCTGGCGGTGGCGGCGAAGCAGGATTTGGCGGCAGCCGTCCGCCCGGGTTGGGACGGATGATCGTCCGGTCCCCGCGACCGAATGGATTGGACGGCCGGTCCTTGTCGCTCATCGCCGGGCTTCCAGGATCGCCCACAGTTCGAGTTCAAGATCGGGCCAGTCGCCGGAGAAATGCATTCCGATCGAACCGGCGGTGCTGAATTCGGGCCACAATGGCGATTTGCGATCAAGATAGAAATAGACATGATCGGTGATCGCGCGGATCTGGGGGGGCGGCGTCGGCAGGTGAACCAGCGTCACGCCGGGCAGATGGGCGTGCACGATCTCGTTCATCTTGGTGTTGGGACCGACCTTGAACAGGTGCGGGAACTGATTCTGGATTTCGATCAGCGGGCGCCGCGCCGCGACCTCGAGCACGAACGTCGCATTGCGGAATAGCGCGCGGTCGCGGATCGGCGAGACGAACGCGTTCTGCGCCCGCTCGATGATTTCGAGCCGGATCGCGCGGCGGCCGAGCTGCGCACTGAGGAATTCCTGCAGATCGCGGATGACCGGCATGAACACGTTTTCGAGATCGTCGTGATCGTAGGCCGGATATTCACGCGCGCGCCGCTCCGGCGTCGCGAAGGTCGCAAGCTCGCCGACCAGCCGCAGTAATTCCTCGAACAGCCGCTCGGGATGGATATAGGCCGACCCGTGGAAATGCTTCAGCACCGGGATCTCGCGGTTGAGAAGTTGCAGCACGAGATAGTCGACGCTTTGCAGGCCGCCGCCCGACGTCGGGTCGGCGGCATAGCGCGACAGCTCTTCCAGCTTGTTGTCGATCCAGCCGATGATGCGGCTGATCCAGCCATCGATCACCGCATGCGACGAGCAGGTCAGCATCGGCGGGACGTATTTCTCGTCGAACAGGATATTGCGATCGTGGATTTCGAGCACGCGCGCGATGCCGAGGTTGAGGAAGCCCGGCTTTGCGGTCTTGCGCAGGTCGAAGGCGAGCCGCGGAAACGCGATATCGATCTCTTCCTCGATGCGCAGCGCGGATGTGGAATCGATGAAGGTCTCGGCGCCGCGGACATAGCGGCTGGCGCTGTCGTTGGGCTTGTCGTCGACCTCACGCGTGTTCGGTGCCGCGACCGGCATCGACAGCCAGGCGATCTGGCCCGAAGCCGTGTCGGGAACGTCGATCGGCTCGGGGATCGGGCTGTTGGCCGGAATGTCGAACGGCGTGCCGTCCGGCATGATCCCGGCGGCGCGGCGCACCGCGAACTTGCTCTGCTGGGCGAGGTCGCGGTCGATTTCGAGATGCCAGAAGCCCCATGGATAGGGCGTGATGTGGCGCACCCGGCTTTCCAGCAGGTGCTCGACGTAGCGGTCGTTCTGCTGCAAGTGATGCGGCCTGAGGAACAAGCCCTCGGACCAGAAAACCTTACTGTACCAGGACATTGCTTTCCCGTGCTCGCCCAGACTCCCAAGTCAGAACCCGTGTAGCACGAGCCCTAGCGCACTTCATTCCCCCTCGCGGTCGTAATATTCCGCGAAATTGAGCATGAACGAATCGATCATGCCGCCGCTTTCGCGCCGTGTCTTGGCTTGCCAGCGCGCCACATAGGCGTCCCACAGTTTCGCCTTGCGCGACGTGACGAGCGACGCGATGCCGCGGTCCTCCGCCTCGCGCTCGATCGTCTGCGGATCGAGATCCTCCATCAGCGTGATCAGCGCATGCTGCATCGCCGAATAGGTCTTGATCTGATGGCTCTTGAGATCGTCGAAGCTCTGCGCGAAGGCCCGGTAGGCATCGAGATAGCTGCGTGTCGCCGGACCGAACATGATCCGCATCGCATCCTCGGCCGAAGGCGAGAACTTCAGCGGATTGTTGTTCAGCGCCTCGATCATCGTGTGGCTTGAGCTGCGCGCAAGGCGTTTCGCCTGCACGCGCGCGTTCAATAACTGCATGGTGTTTTCGACGACGAGCCGCATCACCTGGCCGAACAGCTCGGCAAGCTCCGCCGGATCGCGCCCGGCGAAGAAATCCTCCGGCACGCGCGCGCCTTGGGCGAGACGCTGCGCGATCGCGTTGGACGTTGTTGCGGCGCCCGGCTGCTGGCGCGGCGCAGGTGGGGGCGCGGCGCGAGGCGCGTCGGCGGGCATCGCGGGTATTTCCGGCGCCTTCTCGGCCTTTGCGACGGAATCGCCGCCCCATGGGCCGTCCGGTTCCGCCGCGACCCAGACCGGGCGGCGCGGCGTCGGCGTCGCGGGCGGCGGCTCGGGGGCTGGCGGTTGCCGCGTCGGCGGCCCGCTGGCCCAGTCCATGCTTGGGTCGACGGGAGGTGGCGGGCGCCCCGGCTGCCCAAAGGAGGAGGGGGCCGGGCTCGTATCCGGTATGTCGGCCGCCCAATCGAGGAAATCGCGATTGGCCGCCTGGAGTTCCTTTTTCGGCTTGAGCAGCGACCGGTCGATCGGCGGCGCAACGTTGGCGTCCGCTGCCCAGAGTTCCTGGTAGTTCGGCGCCCCGGTTGGTGCCGCCGCAGCGCCCGGAGAGGCCGCCGCCTCTTCGCCCTCGACCCGCGCCCCGATGATGTAATGGCCGATCGCGAAGCGGTCCCCGGTGCGCAGCCGGTGCGGTGCCTGCATACGGTGGTCGCTGCCGTTGAGAAACGTCCCGTTCGTGGAGACGTCATGCAGCCAGTACCCGCCCTCGTTGTAGCGGATCTCGCAATGTTTGCTCGAAATGTGCCGGGTCGGGTCCGGCAGGGTCCAGTCGAGGTGCGAATCGCGGCCGATGTCGAGCCCCCGCTTGCCGGCGAGAGACATGCTGACGGGCCCGCCATCGGGGAGATTCGAGTGGTTCTCGATGGTGAGCGTGAGACTCATCTTGCCCGCCTTGCCTGCCTCTTAAGTTTAACCGCCAATCAGCACCGTTGGCAGGCCGGTGACAATCACTCCCCCATGGACCGTCGTGTCGCCGATGCGGGCGGCTGGCAATCCTCCCACGAGCACCGTCGACGATGCCTTGATGATCATATCAGGAGGTCCGGTGCAGATGGCGATATCCGTCACCCGGGCCTGCGGCTGATTGCCGGTCAACACCGTCGGCATCCCGGTGATGATCGGGCCCCCTACATGCGGCACAACCCCGGTCACCATCGGGCAAGTGTGAAGGTCCGTGATCCGTGCGGCTGGCGGCCCGCCGCCACTTGCACTGCTGCTATTGCCACCGCCTCCGCCTCCGCTCATGCCGGCCAAAGCCTTGGCGTAGTTGCCTAGCGGATGGTTGGCGATAACCAGACCGAGCACGACGGCGAGTGCCCCGAGCAGTCCTCCAATCAGAGAGGCGACGACAATCGCCGCAATATCCTTGACCACAGTAGTCCCGCTCGGCGTGATCATGCGAGTTTCGCCGATATGCTTGCCGTGGCTGCCGATCAGGTCCCCGGGCAGAACATAGTTCACGACCGACCCCGATGCGGCGGCAGCCTGATTGGAATCGACCGCGAAGGCTGCACCAGGCGCGCCAAATGTGGTGGCCGAGCCGCCCGTCACGGCAGCTTGAACCTGGGCCTCCGCGCCGCCTAGTGAATGGCCAGTGAAATGAATGGGGGCGCCCGGGTTGTCGGCGGTCACCTGGTTGGCGAACTCGGTTGAGCGGTTGAACGATGCAGGAATCCCCAGCCCGCCCTGGCCGAGAATCTTGGTGTCGCTCCCTGCCCAGTCCTGCTTCAGCCCTTCCTTGTCGAGTCTGCTGCCGCGGTTCGCGACAACGACTTCGCCCGTTTGAGTGTTCTTGAACGCAACACCGAAATAACCATCAGAATTGGGATCTGACTGGGCAATCATCTGCCAGCCCGCCGGCGCATCGTCATAGTTCCCACCGGGTCCGCGGTAAGCGGCATCGGAGAACCACAGGTCGTTGCTGACTGAGCTCACCCCGGAAATTCCTGCTAATTGAGGCGGTAGACACTCACTCTACCGAGGCCGGTTCGCACCAGTGCAATGCGACGCCCATCCGGACTGAACCTCGCCCGTGCGGTGTTCGGGTGGAGGCCCTCGGCAATCAGCTGATGCTGCTTCAAAGTGGTTCCTTCCCACAGGCGAAGCGTCCCGTCGGATGTGGTTGAGACGAGCCCACGGCCGTCCGGGCTGAAGTCGATCGACTCCACTCCACCGCCGACAGCCTGACGTACCCACGCGAGTCGCTGCCCGGTATCAGCGTCCCACAACTGAAGTACGTCTGCGCTCCGCAATGGGCCATATTGGCCAGTCTGCGCATTGAGGCCGAAGCCCTCGGACATACTCCCAGAAGCAATCCTGCGCCCATCCGGGCTCCACGCAAGTTGGCGGACGGGCGTCTGCCCGGCCCAGAACCGTAGAATCACGGCACCGCCTTCGGTGGCGGCGATGACGATCTCGCCATTACGCCCGTTGAGCGCAACACGATGTCCGTCCGGGCTCAGCGTCACGACGGTCGCCGTCAAATCATGGTCCGCGATAAGCCGCCATTCGATCGCGTCATATGCGGCGAGCCGGACGCCGAGCCCTCGACCCTGCTTAATGCGATGTATCCCGGCGAGGCGCTGCCGTGCCTTGTCGAGGGCAAAGGTGACCAATTGATTCGTGCTCGTCAGGCTGGACCCGGCGTCGGGTCCAGGCACGCCGCTGACTGCGCCGCTCCTTGCATCCCATAACGATAGTGCTGCGCTCTCCGAATGATGCGGAGGGATAATGACCCGACCATCGGCAGCAAAATCGATCGCGCCGCCTCCGCCGGCAAAATCGCGAATGATGCCTACCTCCTTCGCGCTAGGAATGGCGAAGACCTTCGCATAGCGAAGTATCGGAGCAAGCGTCGCGAGGTTGGTCCCATCAGGACTCCAGGCGAGGTATTGCGCCTCAGCATCGGAGCTCGCTACCGCGAACTCGCTTTCTAGAATGAAATCCGACATTTCGGCTTGTGCTCGATTACTCCGCGACATCTCCGCGGTAACAAGAAGCGGAGGCATGATGGTCAACCACGGCAGAGCAGACAACACCACCACGACGGCGGAGCGCACGGCGGCATTCTCGAGAATAGCGCCGCTCATCGCCGGTAATGCTCCTCATCTCTCGCTCTGTTTATCTTCTGCCGCCAGCCTGATTCCTGCCTGTATGCAGTTCTGCAGACCACGCTCCCGCTCGCCGGGCGGCAGCCGCGAGACCGCGGTCAACACTGCGGCGCGTACGGCGCGCGCGGTTTGCTCGGGCGGCGCAGCGCCCGTCGCTTGGACGCCCAAAAGAATATTACCGCCCGACCATCCTGCCGCGAGCGCGAGCCAGGTGGACGGCCAGTTGGGATTGCCGCGCATTCCGAGTTCGAGCGCAGCCATCCGCCGATCTTCCTCTGGCGCCTTGGTCCAGTTCTCGGCCGCCAGCAGGGCTTCCTCCTCCGGAATTGGCCGTTCCTTCGCAAGTGCGCGGATGCAACGGCAGCCCCACCAGACCGCCTCGCGTCGCGGCAGGAGGTAGGCACAGAACGCAATTGCCTTGTTTGGCTCCTCGCGATCGGCGAGGGCCTGCAGGAAGCGCAGAGAAGGCTCGTCATTCGGCTCAGCATCCACGTCCTGCCGCGCGGTCGGGAAGGCCGCGAACAGGTCTTGGGCGGTAACGAAGCGGATCAGCGCCATAATTGGTCTCAGTTGATCTTGATCAGCGCGCCGTTGAGCGAGATCAGCGGCGCTTCGATCATGATGCTCGCTGGCGTCATCGTGATCTTGCTCGCGCCGCACTCGAGCTTGATCATCACGCCGGCCTTCAGGGTATACATCATCGCGACATCGATATTGCGACTGCCCGTATCGAGCTTGAGTTTGTCGTCGCCCTTCTTGATATCGGTCTTGCGCGAGGGCATTCCCGTTGGCGTCTCGAATTTTTCGCCGATGGTGCGCGTTTCGGCGTGCAGGATGACGGTGTCGAGATCCTTCTCGGCGTGGACGGTGATCTTCTCCGAGCCCTTCTTGTCCTCGAAGTGCCACTCGTTGTAGCCAGTTGGCTTGTCCTTGCTCGACTGCGACTTGATGCCGGCAATCGTCTTGTCTTCAGGCAGATCGTAAGGCGGCTTGTTGTTGTCATTGTAGACGGTGCCGACGACGAGCGGGCGATCTGGGTCGCCTTCGAGAAACTCGATCACGGCTTCCTGGCCCACGCGCGGAATGAACTGGCCGCCCCATTTCTTGCCCGACCACACTTGCGCGCAACGCAGCTTGCACGAGCGCTTATTTTTGCGGTCCCAATAGAACCGGACATAGATTTCGGTCAGCTTCTCGACGTCGATTTCCTCCTTCGATTCCTGGTCCTTGGTGACGACCAGCGCAGTCTGGATGCCGTGAATCAGCGGCTTCGGTGTGACGATCGGCGCGCGGAACGGCCGGTCGCTTGGCATCAACTCGTAGCTGCCGTAATAAGGCGAGCCTCCGGCGCTGGCGGCGCCCGTCGTGTAGGCCTCGGCCATGAACGTGTGCGCCGCATGCACAATCAGATACTGGATGTTTTGCGAGCTCTGGGGGTGCTCCTTTAGCGTGGTCAGCCCGCCGGCGAACAGGCTCATCGAGTCGCCATTCGCGTGCCGGTGATGATCTCGCGCCTGCTCGGATTCCAATTGAATCTTGGCGTAGCGCTCGCCGATCGACTTTTTCTTGTAGTTGCCCGGATAGTCGTACACTTCCATGTCTGATCGCGTGTAGCGCTCCGAGCCCTTTGCGTCGCTCAGCATCTTGGCGTTCGGCGTCTCGTAATTGTAGTCGTTCAGCTCGATCTTGCCGGTCTCGAAGCGCCGCTCGCTGATCCATTCGTAAAGGTGCTCCACCTTGCGGTGGAATTGGCCGATGTTGGGTAGATATGGCGTCTCCTCGCGCTTCTTCACCGGTTTGTGCGACGATTTCGAATCCGCCATCACCAGCTTGTGTTTGCCGTCTTCATGCTTGAAGAAATAGTAGATACCTTCTTTCTCCATCAGGCGGCTGATGAAATTGAAATCGGTCTCGCGGTATTGCACGCAGTATTCCAGCTCCGGATATGATCCCTCGTCGGTGAGCTTGGATTCGAAATCCGTAAAGCCGCGATCCTGGAACACTTGCTTGATGATCTCGGGCGCCCTCTTGTCCTGGAAGATCCGGCAGTCCGTGGTTCGCGTCAGCAGCCAGAACCACGGCCGCAGCACCACGCGGTAGCTGTAGTATTTGTCCTTGACGCCGACCCATTGGGCTTCGACCATGATTCCGTTGAATTCGCGTTCCTCACCATAAGTCTTGATCTTGAGCGTACACTGCTGGCCGATGGCGCCGTCGAAATTCAGGTCCGGCTTCTCGCTCAACGCCTCGATGCGGAATTCGAACAGCTGGCTCAAGCCCTCGACCGCGTCGAGCCGGACGAGCACCAGCACATCCTTGCCGAGGGGCGTGTTGAAAGCGCCGATGCGATGATCTTGCGTGAGCTTTGCGGCCATTGGTTCTAGCCCGCTCCCGTTTCCATAGGATCGAAACAAGGCCGCGCTGTCCGGCCACAACCTCTGGCCAGCCGAGCGCTCAGGATACTTGCCGAGATTCTATTACATATCGCGGCATTGCCACAAACCCCATACGCGGTAGGCAGGTCTCGATCCGCGCCTGGCTTTGTGTTCGGTCGACAGCGGTAACCTTATTTGGCAAGATGTTGGAGGGCCGATGCTTGCAAGGCGTGACCGGAACCTGCTTTTCATAGAGAATGGAAGGCCCATATCGAAGACCTGACTGAATTTGGGAGCGCGGCTCGCTAGGCCATCGAGCCCAAGGTAGTTATGCCAGCGATTGACTTTGAAGCCCTGACCGCTCCGGTTGCGCCGGACGATCCGTGCGGTCCTGATCTCGATCTGGCCGGCGATTCGGCCTACTTGAATTTTCTTGCGGGTGCCGAGGGCAGGCTGCCCTCGTCCTACTTCGACGGCAAGGACGAGTCCGGTGCGCTCGGACGCCCGTTCCAGGTCAGCAAGATCGAACTGGATGGCATTGTCGCGGCAGCGGCTCCGCTTCTGGCGAAGACGCGCGACCTGCGGCTGCTCGTCCTGCTTGCCAAGTACTGCATGCTGGGCCGTGAATTCGAACAATTCAGAACGCTCATCCGTGTGATCGCCGCCCTGCTCAACGATCGATGGGAGGGCGTCCATCCGCGTTCCGAGGATGGCGAATTCCAGGCGCGGCTGGTTGCGGTCGAGTCGATCGATGTCCAGCCCACCGTCATCATGCCGCTGCAGTTCCTGCCGCTGATCGAGCACCGGCGCTTCGGCACGGTCACCTATCGTAGCCACCTGATCGCCACCGGCGCGATTGCGCCGCGCGAAGGCGAGGACGTTATCGATCTCTCGACGATCGAGAAGATCACCCGTGAAACGGGAGCGCCGGCGCTCGTCGCCAAACGGAGCGAATTCAGCGAGCTCGGCGCCGCGCTGAATGCGATCTGCCGCACCTGGTCGGACAAGGACAACTCCGGTCCCTCCGTGCAACTCGACAAGATTGTCGAGGTCGTCGAAAAGATTGTCGCGTTTCTCGACGAGGCGGCGACCCGGCTTGATCCAAGTTCGGCACTCGTTCCGCCGAAAGCGGACAACGCGGAGGATGTTGCCGCCGAAGACAGCGCTGACGGCGCTGCCGTACCGGGCAAGGCTGTGGCGGCTGGCCGCGTCACCACGTCGGCAGAAGCCGCCGCGGCACTAAACTCAGTTGCCGACTATTTCGCCCGGAACGAGCCGTCGAGCCCGACCCTGCTGCTGGTCCGCCAGGCGAATCAACTGCTGGGAAAATCGTTCATCGAAGTGATGCGGACGCTGGTCCCGACGCACGTCGAGCAGGCGGCCATCAACATTGGGCGGGCCGAGACATTCAACCTGCCGATCGAGCGCCTGTCGTCTTTTGCGGGTGACGGCTCGGGCGCCGAGGCAACCAACGGGGCCGGCGGTCAAACAGCGGAGACGCCGCAATTCGACATCCAGTCGCGCGCTCAGGCCCTCGCCCTGCTGGATCAAGTCGGTGCTTACTTCCGCGCCGCGGAGCCTTCGAGCCCCATTCCGTTCCTCATCGAGCGGGCCCGCGATCTTGCCCAGCGGGATTTCCTGAGTGTCTTGAAGGCTCTTCTCCCTGCCGATACTCTTAAGCCTAACAATAGCTGAGGTTGCGCCACACCGAAGATCAATTGACGAACGACCTAGCGTCATACAAAATAAGGTGAATTCTGCGTTTGAGGCTGAGCCTTTCGTCGCGAAGGCAACAACACGGGGGTCCGACCGATGGCGACCGACAGCGGCCAAAAGTTCATTCGGCGCAATCGCGCTCCGCGCGTCCACATCACTTACGAGGACCCCTACGACGCCGAACGGCTGGTCGAGCTTCCGTTCGTGATGGGGGTCATGTCCGATCTCTCCGGCAACAATCCGGGCGTCGAGAAGACCAAGGTCGACGAGCGCAAGTTCCTCGACATCGACATGGACAACTTCGACAAGCGGATGTCCGCCATCCAGCCCGGCATAACGATGCGCGTGGCGAATAAGCTCGGCGAAGACGCCGGCAACGAAAAGCTCTCCGTCAACCTGCGTTTTGACAAGATGGAGGACTTCGGACCGGCCAAGGTTGCACGTCAGGTGCCCGCCATGGCCAAGCTGCTCGAAGCGAGAGAGCAACTCGCCAACCTGTTACGCTATATGGACGGCAAGGTTGCCGCCGAAGACCAGCTCAAGAAGCTGCTGGCTGACCCGCAGCTCATGGCGGCGCTACGCGATCGAGCCAAGCGTGAAGGCGGCGAGCCCGAGAGCGAGAAATAAGAGGTTAAGTCAACATGGCGACCGAACCCAAGCGAGCTGGTGCTGGAGCCGGAACGCAAGTCGAAACCGTCGAAGCCGACGAGTTCGCTAACGTTCTCAAACAAAGCTTCAAGCCCAGAACCGAGCGAGCCGAGACCGAGGTCGAGAACGCGGTCAACACGCTCGTGCGCGAGGCGCTCAAGGATGGAAGCGTCGTCAAGGAGGACGTCCTCGACACCATCGAGGAGATGATCGCGCGGCTCGACCAGAAGCTGACCGCGCAGATGAACGAGATCATCCACGCGCCGGAATTCCAGCAGATCGAGAGCGCGTGGCGCGGGCTGCATTACCTCGTCTACAACTCGGAGACGGACGCGACCCTCAAGATCAAGGTCCTCAACGTCTCCAAGATGGAGCTGTATCGCAATCTGCGGCTCTATCCCGATGCGAAATGGGACCAGAGCCCGCTGTTCAAGCAGCTCTATGAGTACGAGTTCGGCCAATTGGGTGGCGAGCCGTATGGCGCGCTGATCGGGGACTATTATTTCAGCCACGTCCCGACCGACATCCAGTTGATGCGCGATCTGAGCAAAATCTCCGGCGCCGCCCATTGCCCGTTCTTTGCTGCCGCGCATCCCAATCTGCTCGGCATGGACAAGTGGACCGAGCTTTCCAATCCGCGCGACATCGGCAAGGTGTTCGATACGCCCGAATATGCCGCCTGGAAGGGCCTGCGCGACCAGGACGATTCCCGCTATCTCGGCTTGTGCATGCCGCGTGTGCTGGCGCGCGTCCCCTATGGGGCGAAGTCCGAGCCGGTCGAGGAGTTCGCGTTCGAGGAGGATACCGACGCGCACAAGGGCGACAAGTACGCCTGGATGAACGCCGCCTACGCGATGGCGGTGAACATCAACCGCGCTTACAAGGAATTTGGCTGGTGCACGCGTATCCGCGGCGTCCAATCGGGCGGCGAGGTGATCAACTTGCCGACCCACACGTTCCCGACGGATGACGGCGGCGTGGACCTGAAGTGCCCGACCGAGATCGCGATCAGCGATCGGCGCGAGCACGAACTGGCGAAGTCCGGCCTGATCCCGATCATCCACCGCAAGAACACCGACAAGGCGGCCTTCATCGGCGCGCAGTCCGTCTACAAGCCGAAGAAGTACTTTGGCGAGAAGGGTGTCGAGGCGACCGCCTCCGACAATCTTTCGGCCCGCCTGCCTTACATGTTCGCTGTCTCGCGTTTCGCCCACTATCTCAAGTGCATGGTGCGCGACAAGATCGGCTCGATGAAAGAGAAGGACGAGTTGACCAAGTGGCTGCAGACCTGGATCAACGAGTACGTCGATGCCAATCCGGCGATGTCTTCCGAGACGCAGAAGGCCAAGAAGCCTCTGGCGGCAGCGACCGTGGAGGTCATAGCCAACGAAGAGAATCCGGGATATTACAACGCCAAGTTCTATCTACGGCCGCATTTCCAGCTCGAGGCGATGGACGTTGGACTGAGCCTGGTGTCGCGGCTGCCGCCCCCGCCCGGCGGCGGATGATGAGTCAATCTGGATCGTTGAACACGAGGAGAGACATCGATGGCCGTCGACATGTTTTTGAAACTCGATCCGATCAAGGGCGAGTCTCAGGACCACAAGCACAAGGACGAGATTGAAATATTGAGCTGGGGCTGGGGCCTGCACCAGACCGGCACCACCCACCAGGGTACCGGCGGCGGCGCCGGCAAGGTCAGTGTGCAGGATCTGACCTTCACGCATTGGGTCGACAAGGCGAGCGCCGACCTGATCAAGGCCTGCACGACCGGCCAGCACGTCAACAAGGGCGAACTGGTCGTCCGCAAGGCCGGCGGCGATGCGCTGGAATACATCAAGATCACGATGACCAATGTCATCGTCACCAATGTGAGCAGCGGCGGCTCGCACGGCGAGGACCGGCTGACCGAGAACGTCACGCTCAATTTCCAGAAGTTCAAATACGAGTACAAGCAGCAGCTCCCGTCGGGCGCCGCGGGCGCCACGCCGCAGTTCGGCTGGGATATCGCTGCGAACAAAGAGGCCTGACCGAAACTTCGGCCGCCGCCTCGTCTTGGGGCCGAACCTTGCGGTTCGGCCCTCGTGCCGTCACACGGCGCAGGCGTTCTGATGGCCGACGTGCAAAGATCGCGCGTGTGGGCATGCGGGCGCGGGCCGGAAGCTTGTTTGGTGGTGTTTCGATAAATGTACGGCTCGCACCGCAAGGATCGGCTAAGCCCCCCGCTGATGTTCGCCTTCCGTAGCGCGCATGCGGCGCGGGATGCCAAGAAAAGAAGTACGCCTCAGAATGAGGCCGGCGAGCGCGTCGTCCCGAGCCGGCGCTCGGCTGGGCGGGTGCCGATTACGGAATCGCAGCTCCGGCGCGAGGTTGCTCGCGATCTCGAATCGCTCATGAATACCGTGGCGCTTGAATCCGCGGATGACATTCAGGCCTTTGAATACGTCCGCAAATCGATCCTGAACTTCGGCTTTCCCGACATCGCACATCGCTCGATCGACGAGATTTCGGTCGATGACGTCAAGGACGAGATTCGCACGGTTCTGATGAACTACGAGCCGCGTCTCGACCCCACTACGATCCAGGCCGGCCGGGACAGCTCAGTGAATTCCGACGAGTTGAAGGTTCGCTTCGTCGTGCGGGCCGAGTTGCGCTGCGAACCGGTGAACGTTCCGGTCGAGTTCATTGCCGATGTCGAACTCGACAGCGGCAGCATCCAGATCAACCGGCTCTGAGACATGGACCGGGAATTTCTCGATCTCTACAATCGAGAACTCCTGTTGCTGTACGAGCAGGCCGGGGAATTCGCCGAGGAGTATCCGGGAATCGCCGAACGGCTCGGTGACCTCGTCGCCGAGCGCATGGATCCCATGATTGGGGGCCTGCTGGAGGGTGCGGCGTTCCTTGCCGCGCGCGTGCAGCTCAAGCTCAAGCATGAATTTCCCGAGTTCACCAACAATCTGCTTGAGCAGCTGATCCCGAACTACCTCGCTCCGACACCGTCCGCGATGCTCGCCAAGGTGCTGCCGCCATTCGCCGACCCCGCGTTGCGCGAGGGACGGCGGATCGCGCGTGGGTCCTATCTCGATGCCAGCTATCGCGAGCGTGATCGGCAGATCGCATGCCGCTACCGGCTCTGCAGCGACATCGTGCTGTGGCCGTTCGACGTCACCGGCGCCGAGTACTACACGACGCCGGGTCCGCTGCAGGCGCTCGGTCTTTCGGTCGGGCATGACGTTCTCGCCGGGCTGCGGGTGTCGCTCACCCATCGCGTTGCGGCACAGCTCGAAAACGAGATGCCCGAGCAGGAAAGCCGCAAGAAGCCCGAAACCTGGTTTGCGGGGTGCCGCACGCAGGATTTGCCGGTTTTCTTTCTTGGCGCCGAATCCGATGCCATCGCGCTCTACGAGCAGGTCATTTCCGACTGCGTCGGGGTGTACTTCCGCTATCTCGACGATTTCGGCGACCCGGTGATTGTTCCGGCGCCGAAGGATTGCATCCGTCAGATCGGCTTCGACGACGAGGACGCGCTATTCCCGAACGACAACCGGATCTTCCGCGGCTTCGACTTTCTGCGCGAATACTTCATGTTTCCGCGCAAATTCATCGGCTTCCGCCTCGTGGGCCTTGCCGGCGTGATGCCGAAGCTCAAGGCGAAGTCCGTCGACCTGCTGATCACGTTCAATGAAGTCACCGCACGGCTCGCGGCCGCGGTGCGGCCCGAGATGTTCGCGTTCTATGCGGCGCCCGCCATCAATCTGTTCGAAAAAACCACGGACCGCATCGCGGTCAAATCCAATTTCTACGAATACCATGTGGTGCCGGATCGCAGCCGCTACCTCGATTTCGAGCCGCACCGTGTTCTCGATGTCTTCGCCCACCTCCCGAGCGAGAAAGACAAGATCCCCATCCGTCCGCTCTATTCGGCCTCGATGGACGGGATGGGCACGATCGACGCGGCGATGTTCTACACCGTGCGCCGTGTGCCGCGGCGGCGCAGCGGCGAAGAGAAGCGCTTCGGCACCGCGTCCGATTACACCGGCACGGACATGTTCATCTCCTTCGTCGAGCCGAGCGGCATCGACGGCCAGGGAGCGGTGGCTGAGCTCAGCGTGCGCGCGCTCTGTTCCAACCGTCACCTGCCCGAGCATCTCCCCGTCGGACAGGGCGGCGCCGATTTCCGCCTGCTGGATGACGTGGCGCTCGAGATTGCCTGCCTGGCCGGTCCGACCCCGCCGCGCGAGCCGGTCGTGTCGCAACTGCGCACGCGCAGCGAAACCGCGAGCCTCGGGACGGTGACCTGGCGGCTCGTCAACATGCTCAGCATGAATCATCTCGGGTTGGTTGAGCGCGGCGCCGGCAAGAACGCGACATCGTTGCGCGAAGTTCTCTCGATGTTCGCCGAGCTCGCCGACAGCATGACCGAGCGAAAGATTCGCGGCATCCGCAGCGTCGACAGCCGGCCGGTCATCCGTCGCGTGCGGGACCGGACCGGCATCGGTGCCGGGCGCGGCCTGGAGATTACCGTCACGCTCGACGAAAAGGCGTTCGAGGGCAGCGGCGCGTTTCTGCTCGGCGCCATACTCGATCGTTTCTTCTCGGAGTATGCCGCGCTCAATCATTTCACCGAGACGGTGATCTGCACCACTGAGCGCGGCGAGATCATGCGCTGGCCGGTCCGCATGGGAACGCGGAGGGCGCTGTGACGCAGATCGATGAAATGCGCGAGGAGCCGTGGCGCTTCGATTTCTTTTCGGTGCTGCGAAAGCTCGAGCGTTCCTACCCCGACCGGCCGCGGATCAGCGACAGCGCGGCGCGGCGCGAGGAATACGTCGACCTCGGCCAAGACCCCTATATGGACTTTCCCGCGTCCAACCTGACCCGCGTGGAAGTCTCGGAGAACGGGCGGCTGCGCATCTACATCAAGTTTCTCGGAATGCTCGGGCCGCAGGGCGCGTTGCCGCTGACGACGACCGAAGAAAGCATGGAATGGCTGCTGATGCGGGACGACGCATTCCCGCGCTTTCTCGATCTGCTCAATCACCGGTTCCTGCAGTTGTTCTTCCGGGCGTGGGCGGACTCACGGCCGGTCGCGCAGCACGACCGTCCGAAGGACGATCGCTTCATCGCCTATATCGGCTCGATGATCGGCGTTGGGTCCGGACCCTACCGCAATCTCGATTCCGTCCCGGACCCCGGAAAGCTTGCGTTTGCGGGTCTCATCGCTCCGCAGACCAAGTCCGCGTCGCGCCTGAAGGGGTTCCTGGCCGGCCTGTTCGACGTGAAAGTCGAAATCGACCAGTTTGTCGGGACCTGGCTCTCCTTCGAGCCGTCCGACCGGACCGGGATAGGACGCGCGCATAGCAGTCTCGGCGTGAACGTGCTGGTCGGCGCGAGCATTTTCAGCGTGCAGGACAAGATCCGTATCCGCATCTACAGCCGGAATATGCAACAATTCGAGCGGTTCCTGCCGAGCGGCGACCTGTGCGAACCCTTGGCCGACGCCGTCTTCTTCTATGTCGGCGATCAGCTCGAATGGGAGACAGAGCTGGCGATACCGGCCGGCGAGACCGTTCCGACGCGGCTCGGCTCGTTCGGGCGGATCGGGTGGACGAGCTGGATGGCGCCCAACTGGGCTTCGCCCGAAGCCTACCGGTGCGACACGCGTTTCCATCCGTCGGAACGCGTGCGGCGCAAGCACAAGGCGGCGTAACCCGCGGAAGTATTGGGGGATATTATGGCTGACATCAGTCTTGAGGCAGTCACCGGGAAGCTCAACCGGATCGGTTACGAGGCGTTCATTCAGGCGCTCCGCCATGCCAAGGGTGCCGGCAACCGCAATGTCGAACTGGCCCATTGGCTGTTGCACATCCTTCAAGTCGACCGCACCGACATCGGCCTGACCGGCGACCACTTCAAACTCGACCGCGCCAAGCTGCTCGCCGACATCGGCACGGCGATCAACGGTTTCCGCAAGAACGAAACCGAGATGCCGGGCATTTCAAACGTGGTGATCGACGCACTCGATCGCGGCTGGCACTACGCAACACTGTTCTTCGGCGAGACCCAGATCCGCAGCGGCCACATCCTGGTGGCCATCCTCAAGTCGCGCGAGCTGCGGCGGCCCTTGATGAACATCTCGAACGAATTCGAGAAGATCAACGTCGACCAGCTTTTGGCCGAACATCGGGGAACATGGTCCGGCTCCGAAGAGGACAATCTCCGGCCGATGGACGGCTCCGGGCTGCGTGCCGCCGGAACGCCCGGTGCGGAAGCTGCCGCCGCCAAAGGTACCACCGCGCTCGATCGCTTCTCCCAGGACCTGACCGCGAAGGCCAAGACCGGCGAGATGGACCCGATTCTCGGCCGCGACGAGGAAATCCGGCAGATCATCGACGTGTTGATGCGGCGGCGGCAGAATAATCCGATCCTCACCGGCGAGGCGGGGGTCGGCAAGACCGCGGTCGTTGAGGGCTTCGCCCAGCGTGTCGCGGCGAACGACGTTCCGCCGCCGCTGCGCGGCGTGAAAGTCTGCGTGCTCGATATCGGGCTGATGCAGGCGGGCGCCTCGATGAAGGGCGAATTCGAGCAGCGCCTGCGCTCCGTGATCGACGAGGTGCAGGCCTCGCCGCAGCCGATCATCCTGTTCATCGACGAAGCCCACACGCTGATCGGGGCAGGCGGTGCCGCCGGCACCGGCGATGCCGCGAACCTGCTCAAGCCCGCGCTTGCGCGCGGCACCCTGCGCACGATCGCCGCCACCACCTGGGCGGAATACCGCCAGCACATCGAAAAAGACCCGGCGCTGACGCGGCGCTTCCAGCCCATCCAGATCGACGAGCCGGATGTCGCGCGCTGCTGCGACATGCTGCGCGGCATTCTGGCGCCGATGGAGAAGCACCATCAGGTGCGCATTTCCGACGCTGCCGTGGTCGCGGCGGTGCAGTTGTCCAGCCGGTACATCCCGGCGCGGCAATTGCCCGACAAGGCGGTCAGCCTGCTCGATACCGCGGCCGCGCGGGTCGCGATCAGCCAGAGCGGAACGCCCGCGATGATCGAGGATATCCGCGTCGCGATTGCGGCGCGCGCGAACGAGAAAGCGGCGCTCACGGCCGACAGCGACCTCGGCGTGGAGGAGAAAGAGCGGATCGCCGAGATCGACGCCGAGGTCGAGAAGCTCAAGCAGGACCTCACCGCGCTGGAAGCCGAATGGGCGACCGAGCAGAAGCTGGTCGGCGAAATCCGCAGCCTGCGCGAAATCCTCGCGCCCAAGGACAAGGCGAAAGCCAAGCCCGACGCGGGCGCTGAGGCTCCGCTTGCGCCGGATGCCCCTGCGAGCACCGCGCCGGCGGCGAGTGCGGCGCCGACGGCAAGTATCGAGGAGACGCGCAAGCAGATCCGCGAGAAGTTCGGCGTGCTCGAAGCGCGCGATCCGGAAAAGCGCATGATCTATGCGCACGTGGACGAGCAGGCGGTCGCGTCTGTCGTGTCGGACTGGACGGGGATTCCCGTCGGGCGGATGGTCAAGGACGAGATCGAAACCATCCTCGGCCTTTCGGACATTCTCAACCGCCGCGTGGTCGGCCAGTCTCACGGCCTGAAGATGATCTCCAAGCGGATCGAGACCAACCGCGCCAAGCTCGACAATCCGAACAAGCCGATCGGCGTGTTCATGCTGTGCGGCCCCTCGGGTGTCGGCAAGACCGAGACCGCGCTGGCGCTCGCCGAGCAGCTTTACGGCGGCGAGCAGAACATGATCACCATCAACATGTCGGAGTTCCAGGAAGCGCACACCGTCTCATCGCTGAAGGGCGCTCCACCCGGCTATGTGGGATACGGCGAGGGCGGCCGGCTCACTGAAGCGGTGCGCCGCAAGCCGTACAGCGTGGTGCTGCTCGACGAGGTCGAGAAGGCGCATCCGGACGTGCACGAGGTCTTCTTCCAGGTGTTCGACAAGGGCATGATGGAGGATGGCACGGGGCGCAAGATCGATTTCAAGAACACGCTGATCATCCTCACGTCGAATGTCGGCACCGACAAGATCATGGCCCTGTCGCGCGATCCGAAATATGCGCAGGATGCCGAAGCGCTTGCGGTTGAACTGCGTCCCGACCTGCTCAAGGTGTTCCCGCCGGCATTGCTGGGACGCCTCGTCACCATTCCGTACTTCCCGCTTTCGGACGACATGCTCGCCGGTATCGTGCGCCTCCAGCTCGGCCGCATCGGCAAGCGCATCCGCGACAATCACGACGCCGCGTTCGTCTATGACGACGACGTGGTCAACTACATCGTGTCGCAGTGCAACGATCCCGACAGCGGCGGCCGCATGGTCGACAACATCATCACCAACACGCTGCTGCCTGCGCTGTCGCGCGAATTCCTCAAGCGATCGATCGCCAAGGAGGAGCCGAAGGAGGCAAAGGTGACGATCGAGAATGGAAACTTCGCTTATGCCTGGGCTTAAGGCCGGGCAGTCATCATTGTTGACGGAAGGGCCCGGCCTGCCGGTGAAAGAATAGTCCATGACCAACCTGAAAATCACCGCCGGACCCTTCATCTTCGCGGCGCGGCTGGAGACCGACGCCGCGCCGAAGACCTGCGCGGCGTTTTCCAAGCATCTGCCGTTCAAAAGCCAGGTCGTGCATGTGCGCTGGAGCGGAGAGGGCGTGTGGATCCCGCTCGGCGATCTCGATTTTGGCGTCAGTTATGAGAACCACACGAGCTATCCGGCGCCAGGGCAGATCATTCTTTATCCAGGCGGGATCAGCGAGACCGAGATTTTGCTGGCCTATGGCGGCGTGCGGTTTGCCTGCAAGATGGGTCAGCTTGCCGGCAATCACTTCATTACGCTGACGTCCGGGTTGGAGAACCTTCTCCCGCTCGGCAAGCTCGCGCTGTGGAAGGGCGCGCAGGACATCGTGTTCGAGCGCGCGTAGTTATTTGGACACCGCCTGCAGCAGGAAATTCAGCGCCGCCGCCGTGAAGGCGTGCATGTTGTCCAGCCGGTCGGATTTTCCGGTCTCCAGCGTCATTGAACTCTCGGCGACGCCCGCGATCGCGATGCAGCTGTGCCCGGCCGCATCGCCGTAACGATTTCCGGTCGGGCCCGTCGCGCCCGTTTCGGCCAAAGCCCAGGTCGCGGAGAAATTCTTTTGCGCCGTGCGCGCCATCATCAGCGCGTAGGGCTCGCTCGAGGGCCGCATTCCGTCGAGCGCCGCGTCCGGAATATCGATCAACAGCCGCCGCGATTGTCGCGTGTAGACGACAGCGCCGCCGAGGAAATACGCCGAAGCACCCGGCACGGCAAGCAGCGCCGCGGAGATCAACCCGCCGGTCGATGATTCTGCG
>Ga0193717_1000749_pt1 | contig 20585 bp, 15 predicted proteins | sample U2c2metaG_FD_145900 | JGI IMG/M metagenome (GOLD analysis project Ga0193717, IMG submission 145900) | Soil microbial communities from a riparian zone of the East river system, Colorado, United States - U2c2 | ecosystem: Environmental > Terrestrial > Soil > Riparian zone | place: USA: East River...
GGCCTCGCCGCCGGAGTGATCTGCCTCTGGGGTGTCACCGGACTCAAGAAACTGCTGAAGGCCGACGATTCGCTCGACGTGTTCGGTATCCACGCGGTCGGCGGCATCACCGGCGCGCTGCTGACCGGCATCTTCAATTCGCCGTCACTCGGCGGCCCGGGCTCGGTGCAGGACTGGGTCACGGTAACCAGCGGCTACCCCGGCATTGCCGCGCAGCTGTGGATCCAGGCCAAGGCAGTCGGCATCACGATCGTATGGACGGCCGTGGTTGCGTTCGTCGCGTTCAAGATCGCCGATCTGATCGTCGGCCTGCGTGTCGCCGAAGAGCAGGAGCGCGAAGGGCTCGACATCAATTCGCACGGAGAATCGGCGTACGACTATTGAGGCGTACGGGCGGGTGTACGCATTGCACTCGCCCTACTTCAAATCAACACGAAAGGTGACTTCACCCCTCAGTACTGCCATCGGGACCCGATCACTTTCGTTCTGGTCGATGTCTCCACTTTGTGCTCTTAGGAACTGACCAAAGGTCTTGAACCGCGTCACCGGTGATGGTGCTAGAAACCGATGCAGATTGCCGCGAGACCAGAAACGACCACGCATTACACCTTTGGCATCCAGTCGGTAGTCATCAACAACTACGTTCTCGGCTACCACATACTCACCGATATGACTATACCCATGGTTGTATCGGAACCACACAACCGTCCTGGCCGCGAGATTCTTGCCGACGCGAAGTTGTGTACCTCCGAGGAGAGCGGATTGTGTTTGCAGGCTGCCCTCGACGTGCACGAATGCAGCGGTTTCGTCGACCTCCTCATCTATGAGATTACCGCGGATAGTCAAGTTTCCACGACAAACAATGCCGACCACATTCTGGTCGAGAAAGAGTTTCTGCAACTCGACGTCGTCCTCGATGAGAGCATCTCCCCGCGCCAAAAGTAGATAGTGCCGCGCAGATTCATTGTCTTCATCAAACGGCCAATAGAATGCTTCTTCCTTAATCGTGCTGATTACGTTCGCAAGGTAGGGATCCGACATGGCAGTTCGTATGTCCACTCTATCGAAATTTGCAAAAGCGCTGTTCGTCATGTGCACATTCTCGGAAACTCCAACGTCATCTTGCGGGGCTGCGAGCATCACAGACACGCCGATCAGGCGCTTAAGTAGCAGAAAGACAATAATCGCTACACATATTATTTTAATATACATTGATGAGAACATCAAAGGTATGCCGTACCCGCTAACAGTGAGGAGCCAGCGTCAATGCCATGTGCGAGCGCTACTACAGAAACAGATATGATCCTGCTCGAAGCGAATGAGTAGTGGCGCCTGTGGTTACGTACCGATCAATATGCCAGCATCGAAGTCTTGGATTTATGATACGAAAAATAGGAAGACACTCCGCCACGCATGCCAAGTCTTCGCGAGAGAATCCTTAGAGGTTCAACGGCATGTGCCAAGGCTGTTCGCGCAGGTTCGTGGCGTAACTGCGGGATCTGTTTGCTGTGCACCTGCACAAGTCGTTTCCTCAGAGGCATGCGATGGATGCCTACAAAGACCTTTGCGTGATGCATGCTGTAGAGTCGGCGCGCCGTGTGCGCCGGGCCGACGCATCGCACCGAGTTTGCTAAGCTGGAGCACACCTCATTTACGGACATCCGTGCGTCGAAGCCAGGTCGGATCGGCTTCGCTGACCGCGCAGCAGGCCCATGTCGAAACCGAGCATCAAGCAGGCTTCCGTCAAGCAGCCCCGTTTACCGGCATCCGTGCGCGGTCTGCCGCCACGCACCGCGGCGATGCTGGTCGAAGCCGCGCGCCTGATCGACCGGCAGGACTACGACGGCGCCGACCGCGCGCTGACCGGCGCGCTCGTGCTCGCGGCCTCGCATCCGGAAACGCTGCGCCTGCACGGGCTCATCCAGCACCGGCGCGGCCGTCATGCGCAGGCGCAGGAAATCTACCAGCGCGCGCTCGCCGCGCATCCGGACGATGCGACGCTGCTGAGCCAGCTCGGTGAGCTGAAGGCCGATCTGGGCGACGTGCAAGGATCGTTCGCGTTGCTGCGTCGCGCCTGCGAGCTTGCGCCCGACGATGCGCGCACCTGGTTTCGTCTCGGCGTGCAGCTCGACAAGCAGGGACATCATGAAGACGCGCTCGCCGCCGGCCGCCGCATCGTCGCGCTGGAACCTGCGCACCGTCTCGGCAGGCTCCTGATTGCACGCAACCAGCATGCGCTGGGCCACATCGAGGAAACGGCGGCCGAGTATCGCAAGCTGATCGCGATCGGCGGCGAGAACGCGTACCAGGCATGGTTCAGTCTGGTCGATCTGAAGACGATTCGCCTCGAGGCGAAGGAAATCGCGGCGCTCGAGCGTCTCGCCGTGGATCCGAAGCTCGGCGAACGCGCGCGCGCTCCGCTGAATTTTGCGCTGGGCAAGGTCTGCGAAGACGCCGGCCGCCACGCCGACGCGTTCAAGGCATTCTCGCGCGCCAACGCGATCGTGCGCAGCACCCTCAAGTGGGATGCGGCATCGTTCGGCCGCGAGATCGACGAAACGATGCGCGTGTTTTCCGGCCCGATCGCCAGCGCGCCGGCCGGGCTCGGCGCAGAAGTGATCTTCGTGCTCGGCCTGCCGCGTTCGAGCACGACGCTGATCGAACAGATCCTCGCGGCGCATCCGCAGGTCGAAGGCGCCAGCGAATTGCCGGATCTTCCGGCGGTGATAGCGCAGGAATCGATCCGCCGCGGCGTTCCGTTCCCGAACTGGACGGCGCAGGCGACACCGGCGGATTGGGAACGTCTCGGCCGCGAATACCTCGCGCGCACCGCGCGCTGGCGCACGCAGCGGCCGCGTTTCACCGACAAGCTGCCGAACAACTGGCCGCTGATCGGCGCCGCGCTGGCGATGCTGCCGCACGCGAAAGTCATCGACTGCCGGCGCGATCCGCTGGAGACGTGCTGGTCCTGCTACAAGCAACTGTTCGCGCCGGGACTGGTTGGCTACGCCTACAACCTCGCCGAGCTCGCCGCGTACTGGCGCGACTACGACAGGCTTTGCCGTTTCTGGGTCGCGCGCAATCCGGCCAGCGTGCGTGCGCAAGGGTACGAAACCCTGCTGGCCGAACCGGAGCCGGAAATCCGCGCGCTGCTGGAATTCTGCAGCCTTCCATTCGACGAGGGCTGCCTGCGTTTCCACGAATCGAAGCGCAGCGTGCGCACTGCGAGCTCCGGACAGGTGCGCCAGCCGTTGCGGCGGGACACGGCGCGCGCCGCGCGCTACGGTGATCTGCTCGCGCCGCTGCGCGACGGATTGCACGGCGAATCGTCGCGAGAGGGCACGCAATGACGACGATGCGGCGCGCGCTCGTTACCGGCGGCAGCGGCGACATCGGCAGCGCGATCGCGCGTGCGCTGGCGAAAGACGGCTGGCACGTCCATGTGCACGCGCACGCCGGCATCGCGCGCGCGCAAGCTGTCGTCGAGGAAGTTCATGCGAACGGCGGCAGCGCCGATGCGATTGCATTCGACATCACCGATGCACAAGCGGCACGCTCGAACATGGAACGCCTGCTCGAAGCAGGACCGATCCAGGCGCTCGTTCACAACGCCGGCGTGCACGACGACGCGCCGCTCGCCGGCATGCGCGAAGAGCAGTGGCGTCGCGTAATCGACGTGTCGCTCAATGGATTTTTCCACGTCGTGCAGCCGCTGCTGCTGCCGATGGGACGCGCGCGCTGGGGCCGCATCGTCAGCGTGTCGTCGGTCGCGGCGACGTTGGGCAATCGCGGCCAGGTGAATTACGCCGCGGCGAAATCCGCGCTGCACGGCGCGACGAAATCGCTCGCGCGCGAGATGGCGTCGCGCGGCATCACGGTCAACGTGGTGGCACCCGGCGTCATCGCCGGCCGCATGACGGACGCGGCATTCGACGAGGCGCAGATCAAGGCGATCGTGCCCGCCGGACGCGCCGGCACGGCGGAGGAAGTCGCCGCCGTGGTCGGATTTCTGTGTTCGGACGCGGCCGCTTACGTCAACGGCCAGATCATCGGCGTCAACGGCGGCATGGCGTGACGAACGGGGTCGCACTGCGACCCCGAAGTCATTCGAACATCTAGCGGCCTGACGAAGCGCCCAGCTGCTTGTTCTGCATGGCCAGCGCCTGATCGCGGTTCTCGCGCAGCGCCGGCAGCATGACGTCGGCATAGGTGCGGATGTCCGCATCCAGGCTCTCGCTGCGCGCCGCTGTGTACATCGCGATCATGCGGTCGTGATCGTCGATCACATTGCGCACGTACTGCGCATCGAAACTCCCGCCGGGCTTCTTGTCGTGCAGGTCGGCGATTTCCGCATGATCGTCGGCGGCGGCACGACGCGGCAGATCGACGTGCTTGCGGCTGGCCAGCATCTGCAACGCGGTGTCCGCCTTCATGTGACTGGACACGATCTTGTCCGCGAGCGATGTGATGCCGGGGTTCGTGGCTTGGCCATTCGCCGCATGGCCCATCGCGATCTGCGTGATGTTCGACGTGTTCGCATCGAGGATGAAGGTCACGTCCGCGGGATCGAGCTGACCGGGCGGAACCTCGGTAATGGTCGGAAGCTGGGCAGCGGCGGAGCCGGCAACCAGAACCGCGCAGACCAGCAAAAGGGAACGTATCGTCATGGTCGACTCCTTGTGTTCGTGCGCGCGCATCGTGTTGCCCGCGGCGGGTTCAAGCGTCCGATCATGCGGACAGCCGATCGTTTTCGAACAGGGAATCTAGGCGTCGCGACCTTAACGCGGGCGACACGCGAGCGCGTGCAGTCGGAGTCGATTCAGGAATGCGCCGTGGGCACGCGCCTCAGGCAGCGAGCGGAAACAGGCTCGGCGCTGACGACGCGGGCCCACCGCCGGCCTCCGCGGGATCGAGGCCGCGGCACAATCTGCTGGCGCGCACGCCGATCGCCGCGGCAAGGCGGTGCATCATCGCGATGTTGTCGCGCAATCGCGCAGTGACTTCACCCGTCGTCAGCGGATCGTGCAATCCGCGATTCATCGCCACGAACCAGTCGAGCTCGCGCTGGTCGAGCATGACCGCGCCGTTGCGCGGCCGGCTCTGCGCATGCCAGCGCCGGAAAAACATCTGCATGTTGCGGTTGAGCTGCTGCGCGCTGTCGAGCTCCGCGCGCAATTCGCCGAGCAACGCAAGATCGGTGATGCGATTCTGGAACACGATCTGGCACAGCACGCCCCAGTAGTACGTGTAGTCCCATATCACTTTTATCGGCATCACTTCGGCGTCGCCGAACATCGGGTACTGGTCGCGATACAGCGTCAGCGTGTTCTCGTAGAAGGACATGTAGATCTGCTCGTACATGCGCGCATACGGCCCGACCGGCTGGCCGGCGCGATCGAGCGCGATCAGCTCGGTGATGTAGGTGTTCGAGATCGCGATGAAATCGCTGCCGGGCGAGTAGAACGGATCGAGGAACACACCCGCCTCGCCGGTGAGCGCCCAGCGATCGCCGGAGAACACCTGCTTGCAGCCGTACGAGAAGCCGCGCAGATAGAGGAAATCCATCAGCTTGTCGCGACGCGGCGCGATTTCGCGCGCCATCGACGGCTGGTGCTTTTCGAACCATTCGAGCGAACGATCGAACGTGTTCATCGTCTCCAGCGGATGCATCTTCGCGTCGCAGACGATGCCGACCGAATGCGCGGAACCGACCGGAATAAGCCAGGCCCAGTAACCCGGGCCGCACAGATGATTGGTCGAACGCCAGCGCTCGCGCGGCGTGCAGCGTTGCTGCCAGTCGCGGTCGGCGCACCATCCGTCGAGATCGAAGCGGTCGTTGATGCGGAACCAGATCGCGTTGGCATCGTGGCCGTTCGCTTCGGCGAGGCCGAGCTTGCGCTTGATCAGACTCGCGCGGCCGGACGCATCGACCAGCCAGCGCGCTTCCAGGCACAGCTGCTCGCCGTTGTGTTCCGCGCGCACGACATGGTGGGTGCCGTCGCGTTGCAGATCGAAACCGCGCACGATCGCGCCGTCACGGAAATCGATGCCGCGGCGCCGCGCTTCCTCGCCGAGGAACGTCTCGAAAGTCCCACGGTCGATCTGCCACGTCGGCGTCGGCAACACGCGGCGCACGCCGAGCTCGGTCACGTTCTCCAGATCGCTGCGGCCTTCGGAGAAGAAGAAGCGGAAACCGAACTTGCGAATCTGCTCGCTGTCGAGGTGCGCGCGCAGACCCAGCACGTCAGAAAAGTAATGCGCACCGATTTCGACCGTCGATTCGCCGACCTTGTGCGCGGCCGCAGGCAACGGATGCTGCCGGCGCTCGAGCACGACGATGTCGAGATCGGCGAAGCGCTGGCGCAGCTGCATCGCAAGCGTGAGCCCGGCGAGACCACCGCCGAGAATTGCCACGTCGTGCACGTGTCCACCCGTCATCGGCGTTGCTCCAAGCGGGGCGCGGCCATTGTGCGCGTATCTTCCGGGCGATTCCACGCAGCGAGACCACGAACCTTCGGAGATCAAATGAATGGTGGCTTTCCGTGAGCGTTGCTTCACCGCTCTCACCCCGGTGGGCCAAGGCCCACCCTATAAAGCAATTCCCTTCCCCCGCTTGCGGGGGAAGGTGCCGAAGGCGGAAGGGGGGCTCTTAATCTCGGGCCCCGTGTGGGGCGGCGGAGGGTGGCCGAAAAGGCCCGAAGGGTCGGCGCGATGGATCGCGCCGATTCCGCTGCAGGCCATGGATGGCCTGTCAGCGGAACCCGGCCGCCCGCAGCGAACCTCCGCGCAGCGGAGGCGCCACACCCGGGGCGCCCTTTCTCTTGGTTACTTCTCTTTGGGCAAGCAAAGAGAAGTGACTCGCTCGCCAGGGATGGCGAGAGAAAAACACAGGGACGTGGGTGGGTTATCGCGAAGAACACCAGAGCAAAAGGCGCTGGGTCCCGGCCTTCGCCGGGACGACGAGGTGAGAGGTTTTCGCCTGGATGACGAGGTTGGCAGTGGGCACGAAAATCGAAACCCATCCCCACCCAACCCTCCCCTTGAAGGGGAGGGCTAAAGACGGGATTCAGGGAATTTCGGAATCCACCAACTCAGCAGTCCGCCGCCGCCAAAACAACGACAACATCGGCGCCGTCATCACCGTCGTCACGATCGCCATCACCATCAGCATCGTGAAGATCTCGCGCCCGATGACGCCGGCGTCGAGACCGACCTTCATCACGATCAATTCCATCATCCCGCGCGCATTCATCAGCGAACCCACGGCGAACGCCTCGCTCCAGCCGAATCCGGCGATGCGCGCGCCGCCGGCGCCGCCGATGACCTTGCCGGCGACCGCGACGATGAGGATCAGCAGCAGCATGGACATGCCGCCGCCAGCAAATGCGTCGGTCGTCGTCGCCAGTCCGGCGAGCGCGAAGAACACCGGCATCAGCATCAGCACCGCGATGTGCTCGATGCGCTCGATCAGGCTGTCGAGCAGGCGATCGTCGCGCGGCAGGCAGGCGCCGAACAGGAACGCGCCGAACACCGCATGCAGGCCGAGCCACTCGGTTGCGGCGGCCATCGCGCAGGCGCCGATCAGGAGCACGCTGAGCACGGCGCCGCCCGGCCGGCCATCGGTGGCATGTCGCGCGAGAATGCGCGCGACGATCGGACGCAGCACGCCGAACGCGATCACGCCGATGGCAACGAGTCCGATCATCGTGCGCGCGAACGCGCTCCAGCCGCTGTGCGCTCCGATCATCGCGACGACGAACGCAAGCAGGATCCAGGCAAGCACATCGGCGATCGCGGCGGACGCCAGCGACAGCTGACCGACTGCGCTGCGCGTCAGCCCGCGCTCCTTGAGGATGCGCGCCATGACCGGGAACGCGGTGATCGCCATCGACGCCGCCATGAACAGCGCGAACGGCCAGAACGCGACGCCGGCAGGCGCGAACCGTTCGTACAGCAGCGGCGAAATGACGAATCCGAGCACCATCGGCAGCCCTACGCCGAGTGTGCCGACCCAGCCGGCGGCGATCAGGCGGTCGCGTGCGCCGCCCGGCGTGCGCAGCTCGGCGCCGACGATGAACATGAAGAGCACGAGGCCGACCTGGCTCAGTCCCTCGAGCGCCGCGAGCTTACCGGGCGGAAACATCCACAGATGCATGTCGGGCGCGAGCGCGCCGAACACGATCGGGCCGAGCACGAGGCCGGCGATCATCTCGCCGATCACCGGCGGCTGGCCGAGGCGGCGCAGCAGCAGCGCGAGCAGGCGCGCCGTCGCCAGGATCACCGCGAGCTGCAGCAGCAGGTGCGGCACGTGGCCCATGCTCAATCCCCCGTGGGCGGATCGTGGATCAGCGGCGGCGTGCCATGCGCGCGCCGATAGCTTTGCACCATGCGGCCATAGTGCAGGATGCGCCGGGCCGTATACAGCGTGATGCGCGTGACATCGCGCACCGGACGGAAATGGCTGGTGCGGAATTCGCCCTGGTAGCGCGACTCGATCGGAATCGAAACGATGCCGACGTTCTTTTCGCGCGCTGCCGCGATCAGCAACGCGGCCTCGAAGACGAAATCGTCGGCCGCCAGCTCGACCAGCTCGAGCGCCGCCAACGGGTAGTAGCGTTGGCCGCTCTGGGTATCGGCGACCGGGATGCCGCAACCCCAGGAAATGCCCCAGTCGGCGACCGCGTTCGCGCGCCGTCGCGCCAGTGGCTGGTTCTCGCGGTTGCGGATGCGTGCGCCGATGACGATGTGTTCGGGATAGCGCCGCGCGGCGGCAAGCATGCGCGGCACGTCGGCGGCGAGATGCTGGCCGTCGCCATCCATCGCGATGACCGCATCGAAACCGAGCTCGCGCGCCTTGCGAAAGCCGTCGCGCAGGCCCTGGCCCTTGCCCAGCGACGTCGCGTGGCGGATCAGCGTGATCGGCAGATCCGCGATGCGCGCGCAGGTCGCATCGGTCGAACCGTCGTCGACGACGATCACATTGGGGCAGATCGCCAGCACCGACTCGACGACGCCACGGATCGCGCGCTCTTCGTTGAGCGCGGGGATCACGACGGCCACGCGGTGTGCGTCGGTAGCGCTCATGACGCCACCTCGACGTGCAGCGAGGTGGCGCGGCCGGAGCCGAGGACAACTTTCCTGGTTTGCCTGCGGGCGATGACGATGAGCATCGGCAATGCTTGCGCAGCCATCGGGTTTCCCGCAAGCGCCGCGAACTGCGCCGGCACGTCGGATACACCGGCCGGCTGGTCGGAATGCCGCAACTGCAGGCAGGCGCGCGAGGTCGTGCTCCGCGTCGCACTCAGCACGAAAGCCATCGCGAACGGCAAAGTGCTCGGTGCGACATCGACCAGCGGCCCGCGCGCGGCGATGTCGTATGCGGCAAGCAGCACGGAGCCGCCGTCGGCATGCACCTGGATGGCGGCCTCAAGCAAGCCGGCGGCGAAACTCGCGTCTCCCGCGCTGACCGCGGTTGCGGAAGCATGGCAGTGCGCGGCTACGGTCCAGTAACCCGCCGGCGCGTTGTGCACCGAATTGTGGAATCGGGTCGGCGATAGTTCTCGCGGATCGGCGGCGAGCGTAGTGCACATGGTATCGGTGATGGTCAGATCGCCGCGCGTCGAGGTGAATACGCAGGCGAGCGCAGCCGGATCGCGCGCCGCCATCGCGCAGGCCTGGCCGGCCGCTTCGCTGGCAATGAGCACCGGCTCGGGCGCGCGGCGACGTTCGTTCGGCGGCAACACGGATGCGCTCGGCCTGGCACTCGCGTCGGTCTGCGGCGCGATGTCCGCGTTCAAGGCGCGCTCGGCCGCGGGCCAGTCCGCGAGGCCCGGAGCCCAGAAGCCGATGCCGTCGACATACACCGTGAGCGTGTCCATGCCTACGCGGACGTCCCGCCGGCGAACGCCAGCGTGCAATTGCTGCCGCCGAAGCCGAACGAATTGCTCAGCGCGATGCGGATCGCGCGCTCCTCGCGGGCGAGTGCGAGCTGCGGTCCGCAGACGGCATCGGCATCGCGGCTGTTGAGCGTCGCCGGCACGAGTCCCTGTTCCATCGCGATCAGCGTGAGCATCGCTTCGAGGATGCCGGCGGCACCGAGCGTGTGGCCGGTGAAGCCCTTGGTCGAGCTCGCACGGGTCGTCGGCGGGAACACGTCGGCGACCAGCGCGGCTTCGACTTCGTCGTTCTTGATCGTCGCGGTGCCGTGCAGGTTGATGTAGTCGACATCGCCGGGTGCAAGTCCGGCGCGCGCGAGTGCATCGGCCAGTGCCAGCCGTGCGCCGAGGCCTTCGGGATGCGGCGTCGACATGTGATGCGCGTCCGACGATTCGCCATAACCGATCAGGCGCGGCGCGTTCGCGGCGCCTGCGCGTTCGAGCAGCGCGAACCCGGCCGCTTCGCCGATCGATATGCCACGGCGCGCAGGATCGAACGGGCGGCAAGGTTCCGCGGCGACCAGCTCGAGCGCATTGAAACCGAACAGCACGCTGTCGCAGAGCGTATCGACGCCGGCGAGGATCGCGGCGTCGACGACGCCGAGCCGGATCATGCGTTCCGCCTTGGCAAAGATCTTCGCGCTCGACGAACACGCGGTGGCGACGGTGAGGCACGGACCGCGTGTGCCAAGTACCGCTTCGAGGAAAAGTCCGAGCGAATGCGGCGAGTGCAACGGTGGCGAGCGGAACCGCGCGGGAAGACGGCCGTCTTCGAGTTCGCGATAGCCTTCTTCGGTCGCGCCGATGCTTGATGTCGAGGTGCCGACCACGAGCGCGACGCGCCCTGCGCCGTGGCGTTCGATGCAGGCACGCGCCGCTTCGAGGAATCCGTCCGCGCCCAGCCCTTGCCAGGCGAGGCGATTGTTGCGGCAGTCGTAGTCGGCGAAAGCCGAGGGCACAGGTTGCGATTCGAGGCCGTCGACGCGGCCGATCGCGCAGGTGAGCGGCGCGCGCGTGAAATCGTTGGGCCTGAGCCCGCCAAGGTCGTTGCGCAGCGCATGCGCATGCGCCGCGCGGCCGTGTCCGAGCGCGGACGTCGCGGTACAGGCGGTAATCGACAGGGGGGCGATACGGGTCGGCACGCGTCGTCGGATCCGGCGAGGCGGCCGAAGTATGACATAGGCATTTCACTGCGCCTGCTACCATCCCGCGATCGCATCTTTCCGTTCAGATTCAATCGTGAGCGAAGCCGCCAGGGATTCCGGTCATCTTCATCAGGTGCGCGATTTCCTGCGCGCGCTACAGGATCGTCTGTGTGCCGGGCTCGAGGCGGCGGACGGAACGGAGCGCTTCGGCGAAGACGCCTGGCAGCGCGCCGAGGGCGGCGGCGGTCGCTCGCGCGTGCTGAAACTGGGCGCGGTATTCGAGCAGGCGGGGGTCGGATTCTCGGAAGTCGGCGGCGCGAAGCTGCCGCCTTCGGCCAGCGCCCATCGTCCGGCGATCGCCGGACGTGCCTGGACCGCGTTGGGCGTCTCGCTGATCGCACATCCGCGCAATCCGTATGTGCCGACGACGCATATGAATGTGCGCTACTTCGAAGCGCGCGCCGAGGGCGAGGCACCGGTTTGGTGGTTTGGCGGCGGTTTCGATCTGACGCCGTTCTATCCGTTCGACGAGGACGCCCGCCACTGGCACGGCGTGGCGCGCGCTCTGTGCGCGCCATTCGGCGAGGACACGTATCCGCGCTACAAGCGCTGGTGCGACGAGTATTTCTACTTGAGACACCGCGACGAAACGCGCGGTATCGGCGGGCTGTTTTACGACGATCTGGATACGGGCGGTTTCGAGCACTGCTTCGCGCTGACGCAGGCAGTCGGCAACGGTTTCCTCGATGCGTACCTGCCGATCGTCGAGCGCCGCAGGGACACGCCTTATGGCGAACGCGAACGCGAATTCCAGCTGTACCGGCGCGGCCGCTACGTCGAATTCAATCTTGTCTACGACCGCGGCACGCTGTTCGGTTTGCAGTCGGGCGGCCGTACCGAATCGATCCTGATGAGCCTGCCGCCGCGCGTGCGTTTCGAGTATGGCTACGTGCCGGAGCCCGGCAGCGCCGAGGCGCGGCTCGCCGAGTATCTCAAGCCGCGCGAGTGGTTGTGAGGCCGAATGATTTCACAGGGTGGGCCTTGGCCCACCGCGGTGCGGTCAAAACGGTGGGCCAAGGCCCACCCTATGATTGCGTCGGAGTCAGTTGTTCCACTCGTACAACGTGAAATAAACCGGATCGACCGGCCCCGCCTGCGGATCCCGTGTCAGGCGCCCGCTATTGTTGGTGTCCATGAAGGTCTGCGCCGGCCCTCCATTCGGCGGCACGATGCGGATCATCCACACGCGCCCGTTCTGGCGGTATTCCTCGACCGTATCGTCGCCCTGCTTGCGCGTGCTGACGTCGCTGCTGGCGATGCGCTCGGAGTTGGCCGAGGCGTCGCGTGCGGCCTTGTCGCGCACGATACGTGTGTCCGGCTTCGGCAAAGGCGCCAGCGGGTCGTTCGATGCGTCGGTATCGGCTGCGGCCGGAGGCGGAGCGTTCTGCCCCGGCGGCGCGGCCGGCGTCTGCACACCGGGATCGTCGATGCCCGGCGGAGGCGGTGCCTCGACCTTGACCGGCGGACCTTTCAGATCGGGCGGCGCTGCCACGGCAAAGGCGGAACCCAGAACCATGCTGATCAACACGAAGCGGCTGGCGGTGCGCATGACGATGTCTCCGGATGTGGGTGAAAGCCTAGCAGAGCGCCGATGAATCGTTCGCGCACGAATGCACAGGACGAACAAGCGGCTGCCCGCGTTGCAAACGCCGGCGCTGCTTGCGAAGCTGCGGCCTTTGCACCATATCCGCCTGAGCCATGTCGCGTCCGCGCCTCGTCCTGATCGACGGTTCCTCGTATCTCTACCGCGCCTTCCACGCTCTGCCGCCGTTGACGAATTCGGCAGGCGAGCCGACCGGCGCGCTGTTCGGCGTGGTCAATATGCTGCGCGCGATCCTCAATTCCAAGCCGGACTACGCCGCCTTCGTCAGCGACGCCTCCGGCCCGACCTTCCGCGACGAGCTGTACGCCGAATACAAGGCCAACCGGCAGGCGATGCCGGACGATCTGGCGCGCCAGGTCGAACCGATGCTGGCGATCGTCAGCGCGCTCGGCTTTCCGATCCTGCGCGTCGATGGCGTCGAGGCCGACGACGTGATCGGCACGCTGGCCCTGCGCGCGGCGGCGCAGGGCATGGACGTCAACGTGTCGACCAGCGACAAGGATTTCGCGCAGCTGGTCGGACCCGGCATCGTGCTGACCAACACGATGACGAATACGACACTCGACGAGAACTCGGTGTTCGACAAGTTCGGCGTGCCCCCGAACCGGATCATCGACCTGCTGGCGCTGATGGGCGACAGCATCGACAACATTCCCGGCGTGGAGAAATGCGGACCGAAGACGGCCGCCAAATGGCTGGCCGAATACGGCAGCCTCGACGGTGTGATCGCCAACGCCGACAAGGTCGGCGGCAAGATCGGCGAGAACCTGCGCAAGGCGCTCGGCCAGCTGCCGCTGTCGCGCCAGCTGGCGACGATCAAGACCGATGTCGAGCTCGATCGCGGACCCGCCGAGCTCAAGCTGCTCGACCGCGACGTCGCCACGCTGCGCGAGCTGTACCGGCGCTACGAATTCAATGCAGCGCTGAAGGAACTCGACACGCTGGCGACCGGCGCGCCCGCATTGCCGTCTGCCGAGCTGCCGATCCGGCGCGAGTTCGGCGTGCGCGGCATCAGCGAACCGCCGCCGATCACGACCGATCCGGAGCTGATGGGCGCCGGCAGCTACGAGCTGGTGACGACGCAGGAGCAGCTCGAAAGCTGGCTGGCGAAGCTCGCTGCGGCCGATCTGTTCGCGTTCGACAGCGAAACGAACTCGCTCGATCCGATGCAGGCCGAGATCATCGGCGTCTCGATCGCCGTCGCGCCGCGCGAGGCCGCGTACATTCCGCTCGGTCACGACTGTCCCGGCACGCCTTCGCAGCTGGATCGCGCCGACGTGCTCGCGCGTCTGAAGCCGCTGCTCGAAGACGCTAGCAAGCGCAAGGTCGGTCAGCACGCGAAGTACGACATGAACGTGCTGTCGACCTACGGCATCACCGTGCGCGGTGTAGCCCACGACACGATGCTCGAGTCCTACGTGCTGAACTCGACCGGATCGCGGCACGACATGGATACGCTGGCCAAGCGTCACCTCGGCCACGACACCATTCCGTACGAGCAGGTGACCGGCAAAGGCGCCAAGCAGATTCCGTTCTCGCAGGTCGACATCGACACCGCGTGCAAGTACGCGGCCGAGGATGCGGACATCACCCTGCGTCTGCACCGCGTGCTGTGGTCGAAGCTCGAGGCTGAGCCGAAGCTGCGCTCGGTCTACGAGACCATCGAGATGCCGCTGGTGCCCGTGCTCGCGCGCATGGAGCAGCGCGGCGTGCTGATCGATACCGTTGCGCTGAGGCAGCAGAGCCTCGAGCTGGCCAAGCGCATGCACGAGTTGAACGGGCAGGCGCACGCGATCGCCGGGCGCAGCTTCAGTCTGGATTCGCCCAAGCAGCTGCAGGCGATCCTCTACGACGAGCTCAAGCTGCCGGTGCTGATGAAGACGCCGAGCGGCCAGCCGTCGACGAACGAGGAAGCGCTCGAGTCGATCGCGAGCCAGCACGCGCTGCCGCGCATCATCCTCGACTACCGCGCATTGGCGAAGCTGCGCTCGACCTACACCGAGAAGCTCGCCGACAACGTCAATCCGCGCACCGGCCGCGTACACACGAACTACAACCAGGCGACCGCGGCGACCGGACGACTGTCGTCGGTCGAGCCGAATCTGCAGAATATTCCGATCCGCACCGCGGAAGGGCGGCGCATCCGCCAGGCGTTCGTCGCGGCGCCCGGCTGGAAAGTCGTTGCCGCGGACTACTCGCAGATCGAGCTGCGCATCATGGCGCACCTGTCCGGCGACGCCGGCCTGCTCGCCGCGTTCCACGGCAACCAGGACGTGCATCGCGCGACCGCGGCCGAAGTGTTCGGCCTGCCGCTGGACCAGGTCGATCCGAACCAGCGGCGCGCGGCGAAGGCGATCAACTTCGGCCTGATGTATGGAATGAGCGCGTTCGGCCTCGCGCGCCAGCTCGGCGTGGGCCGCGGCGAGGCGCAGGACTACATGGGCCGCTATTTCTCGCGCTATCCGGGCGTGCGTGAATTCATGGATCGCACGCGCGAGCAGGCGCACCAGGACGGATACGTCGAAACCGTGTTCGGGCGCCGCCTCTATCTGGACTACATCAATTCGCGCAACCAGGTGCAGCGCTCCGGCGCCGAGCGCGCCGCGATCAACGCGCCGATGCAGGGCACGGCCGCCGACATCATCAAGCGCGCGATGATCACGGTCGACGAATGGCTGCGCGACCAGCACGATTCGGCGCGCATGCTCATGCAGGTGCACGACGAGCTGGTGTTTGAAATTCGTGAAGACCGCATCGACGAGATCGCGCCCGGCGTGCGCGAGCACATGGCCGCAGCCGCGGAACTCTCGGTGCCGTTGATCGTCGATATCGGCGTCGGCGCGAACTGGGATGAGGCGCATTGACCGCGCAAACCGCGCATACGCTTGTTCCGCGTGATATTTATTGCGCTTCTGAACCGATCGTAAACGCGACCGTAATCGTTTCCAGAATTCGTGCGAACTTTCCCATGAAGGGTCGGTCCTAATCTGTGGGCGCGCGCAACGGCGCCCTGGTTCACTCACCTCCCTGAGTGCAACCCCGGAACTCCGATCCCTCCCCAGATCGGTTTTCCACCGGCCCCGAGGGCTCCCCCTGGCCCTCGGGGCTTTTCTTTTTCAGTTGGCGCAAGGCGGCAAGCCGCCCTCGAAGTCGTCGCCGAAGAGATAGTCCGCGACTTCGGTTTGCTGTTCGAACGCGCCGATGTCCGCGGCGGCTCCCGCTTCGCGTGGATAGGGGCAAAAACGCTGGTCGTAGTTCGCACCAAGACTATCCTCGCCCGCATCGATGGCTGGGCTGCCTGCGCCGAGCGCATGCGTTGCCGTCAGCCCGCCGTTATCCGCAAGCGCAAGCAGGAGCGGATCAGCGTGTAGCGGTTCGTTGGCGAAGTCGATCTCGGCGCTTGCCGCAATCACGAGGCTGTTGCTTCCGTCGATCGTGAACGGACCGGACAGATAGCCTGGCGCGAGATCGGCAGCGGTACCGACGGGCGCTTCGTTGTTGGCGGCGATAGTGCTGAAAAGCGTCCCACCATGGCCGGTGGCGCCGCCGCCGAAATGGCTGGCCTCGTTGAACGCGATCGTGCTGTTGTAGGCGACGAATGGACCTCCGTATACAGACGCGATGCCTCCGCCGTAGCCGAGGTGGCCGGAGTTGGCGCTATTGCCGGATACGGTGCTGTTCAACAATACGATCCTGCCGTCCGCAGCGACTGTCGCCAGACCGCCGCCTGCGGCACCTGCTGCCGCGCCTGCGGCCGAGACCTCGTTGTCGCGGACGACACTGTAGCTCGCGAGGACCGGGCCCAATGCACTGGCGCCGCCACCGATAGCAAGGCAGCTACCGCAGTTCGTGCTTGCGATATTCCCACTCAGCGTACTTCCGTGAATTGCAATTGCAGAACCTCCGGCCGGAACGCCCGAGGCATCACTGTGTATGCCACCGCCGAAACTTGCCAGAGATTCCGAATACGCAGTGTTGCCGTTTACCGTACTGAGATGCGCATTCACCGGCCCACCGGCTGAAACACCTCCGCCCGATGCAGTTCCGTCGATAGATTGCGCAGTGTTGTCGTTTACTCGGCTGCGGTGGTAGACGTTGACCGATCCAAAGACCGTGAACAAACCGCCGCCTCGAGCGGCGCCCGACTGTGCAGCGGCCGTATTGCCAACGATCGAGCTGGCGCCGAGATAAACATCCCCTACCACGTAGGCCCCGCCGCCATAGACGGAGTTGGTAGCCATGGCGCTGCTAAGGCTGATCGTGCTTGCTTGCATGTAAAGGATGCCACCCACATACACGCCGCCGCCACGACTCTGTGCATTGCTGCCGTCGCCCGCATGGCAGTTGGTCACCACGCTGCGCGTCAGCGTGAGGTCCGCGCCATACGCGACAATGCAGCCCCCGGCGCCACCATCGTGGTTGCCATGGGCGATCGTAAGATCGTTGATCGTAAGTCCCGCCGTCGAATAGAACACGCGGTCCGTACCACCGCCATCGATCGTGAGCGCATCGCTTCCGGGACCCTGTACGGTCGCGTTCACGTCCAGCGCGATCGCGCCGCTTTCCAGCGTGATCGTGGAGCATAGGAGCTCCAGTCCCCTGAGGTCGATCTCGTCGCTATCGTTCGCGAGCGCGGCGGCTTCGCGCAGACTTCCGGTGCCTGCATCCGCGCAGGTAGTGACCGGAATCGACGCAAACGGATGGGCTGGTGCGGCATTGCGCGCATCTGCCATTCGCGGAGCGTGCGCGAGACCGGAAAACATCGGTGAGGCGCGATCGGATGGCGCAATGCTTAGCTGCGAATGCGCGGCGGCTCCCGCCGTAAGCGCGGCGGCAAGACACGCCGCGAGGATATTGCGTCTGGCCGCGCCGAAGCGCGGCGATGAGTGATCCGTCATGAGGTTTCTCCACGCGAGCCCTGTTCAGGGCATGTCCGGCACCGCGACACATCGCGGCGCAGGCCCGAAAATCGGGCCATACGCGTGGGTTACGGGAAAGAGGAGGGACGTCCGCCAGTGCGACGCCGCTCGGCGTCGATGCGTTCCCTCGCGTCAGCGCATATCGCCGCGCAAGGCAGCGAGCACGGCCGTCCGCGTCAGCTTGCCAGTCTCGTTGCGTGGCAAGCGTTCAACGCTGCGCAGCGGCCGCGGCAGGAACACAGGATCGACCGCAAGGCGCAACTCGTCGAGCAGCTCCGCTTCGCAGCGCCCCGGCGCGACGACGAGCGCAGCAATGCGGCGGATTCCGGGGCAGTCCGGTTCGTCGAGTTGCAGCGCAGTGGCATCGATGACGCCGCGTAGCGCGAGCAACCGGTGCGTAAGATCGGCCAGCGACGCGCGCTTGCCGGCGATCTCGACCAGATCGGCGTTGCGCCCGCGCAGATGGAACGTGCGATCCGGCAGCAGCTCGACGACATCCTGCAGCACGACCGGCTGCGCGAAATAGCTCGCGTCCACCAGCGTGCCGTCCGGCTGCGGACGCAGCAGCACGTCGGGGTAGATCTTCCACGCCGCTTCGTTCGCGGTGCGACGGTGCGCGATCACGCAGGTTTCCGTGGAGCCGAACATCTCGACGACGGGCGCGCCGTAGCGCGCCTCCGCTTCGGCTGCGATCTCGCGCGAAAGCGGCGCTGTCGCCGAGGTGATCGCGCCGAGTGCAGGCAGCTCGATCGGATCGCGCAACAGCGCCTTGAGGTGAATCGGCGTCGTCACCAGAACGCGCGGCTCGGGCACTTCGGCCAGCGCCGCCGCGACGTCGGCCGGAAAGAACGGCCGGCCGCTGTGTACTGCGAACGGTCCGAGCAGCGGCAGCAATACCGAAAGCTCGAGCCCGTACATGTGCTGCGGCGGAACGGTCGCAACGACATGCGCGAGCGCGCCCGGCGCGAGCTTGAGCGCTTCGGTGAGCGTGCGCACGTTGTGCAGGCTGCTCGCGTGCACGGTCGCCCAGCGCTTTGGATTCGGTTTCGGCTGGCCGGTACTGCCGGAGGTGAAACCGATCGCGACCACCTGCTCGCTATCGATCTGCGGCACGGTGACGTCACCATCTTCGGCAGCATCGAGCCGTACACGCAGGTAATGCGCCGACAGCCCATCGCGTTCGATATCGCCGAGCGCGTAGCTGCCCGGATGGCTGGCGAGCACTTCCTCGATCGCCTGCGGCGCGCGCGACGGCGGCAGCAGGTTGGTCTGCCCGCGGCTGGCGACCGCGCAGAATCCGACCAGGAACGCGTAGCGGTCCTCGCACAGATTCACCGCGTGACGCGACGGCGGCAGCGCCGCCGCGACCGCGCGCACATCGGCGAGGAAGCGGGCGACGCTCAGCGCGCGCCGGTCATGCCAGGCGAAGACGCGGTCCGGTTGCGCGATGCTCAGTAGCGGCAGCGTCGCAGCTGCCCGTTTGACGACGGCGGACAAATTCCCTCCCCTTTGCACGGGCTAAACAGAAACGGCCTGACTTCCCCTCCGCATCCCGCGCGTCACAGACGCACGTTCGCCCCACTGATAGCGTCGCGGATCGGCGTCGGCCGCTCAAGTCCCCCCAGCCGGCCGTTCAGGATCGCGTCAATTTGATCGCCGAAGGCGGCTCTTATGTCGTCGGCGTCGCGCAGATCGGGCTCGCCGTGGCGATTCGCGCTGGTCGACACCAGCGCTCCGCCGAATGCGCGGCACAGCGCGGCAGCCGGCGGATGCGCGGTGACGCGCAACGCGATGCCGGGATGGCTGCCGGCGATCCACGCGGGCGCGTCGGGCGCGCGCGGGAAAATCCAGGTATGCGGGCCGGGCCAGGTCGCCACCGCGCGCGCGATCGCCTGCACGGGAACGGACTTGACGTCGATATAGGGTTCCACCTGCGCGAAGTCGGCGGCGATCAGCAGCACGCCCTGCGTCGCCGGCCGCTGCTTGATCGCGAACAGCCGCTGAAACGCGGCGTGATTGCGCGGATCGCAGCCGAGTCCGTAAACGCCTTCGGTTGGGTAAGCGATGACGCCGCCGGCGCGGAGCGCGGCGACGGTGTCGTCCAACGAATCATCCATGGCTGGCGGATTCGCTTGCAGGCGATGGAGTCAGGCGCATGATCATGCGCCGCCGGATGCGCGCTTGGCTGCAGGCTTTTTCGTTGCGGTTTTCTTGCGCGCTGCCGTTTTCTTCTTCGGCGCGGCCTTCTTCACCGCCGCTTTCTTTGCCGTGGGCGCAGCACTTCCCGCTGCGGCCTTCTTCGGTGCCTTGCCGTTCGCGGACTTCGCGCCCTTGCCGAAGCGTCCGCCGCCGCGCTTGGGCCGGTTCGGCGCCGCGGCGAGCAGTTCCGCACACTCGGCTTCGCTCAGCTCGGACGGCTCGCGGCCTTTCGGAATACGCGCATTCTTGGCGCCGTCGGTGATGTACGGTCCATAGCGTCCGTTCAACACCTGCACGCCGTTGCCGAAGTCCTTGATGATGCGGTTCGCCGCAGCCTCGGCCTTGGCGCGGATCAGGTCGACGGCGCGCTGCAGCTCGATCGTGTACGGATCGTCTTCCGGCTGCAGCGATGCGTACGTCGAGCCGTGCTTGACGAACGGTCCGAAGCGGCCGATGCCGACCGTGATGTTCTCGCCGTCTTCGGCCGCGCCGAGCGTGCGCGGCAGCTTGAACAGCTCCAGCGCTTCGGGCAGCGAGATCGTGTGCATGCTCTGGCCGGTGCGCAGGCTGGCGAATTTCGGCTTGTCCTCGTCGTCCTTGGTGCCGATCTGCGCGAACGGTCCGTAGCGGCCGAGGCGCACATGCACCGGCTTGCCGCTGGCGGGATCGACGCCGAGCTCGCGCGCGCCGCTGGCTTCGGAGCGATCGACGGTTTCGTTCTTGT
>Ga0193717_1000750_pt1 | contig 20580 bp, 10 predicted proteins | sample U2c2metaG_FD_145900 | JGI IMG/M metagenome (GOLD analysis project Ga0193717, IMG submission 145900) | Soil microbial communities from a riparian zone of the East river system, Colorado, United States - U2c2 | ecosystem: Environmental > Terrestrial > Soil > Riparian zone | place: USA: East River...
CAGCTCGCACGCCTCGAGGAAATGAAGATCATCGCCGAGCGCGATGAACTGGAAGAGGAACGCGCGCATATCGAGGTCATCCTCAAGTCGAAGGCGCGCCTGAAGACGCTGATCAAGGACGAGCTGCGCGAAGACGCGAAGAAATACGGCGATGCGCGACGCTCGCCGAGCGTGAAGGCGCAGGCCGCGCAGGCGCTCGATGAAACCGCGCTGGTCGCCAGCGAACCGGTCACGGTCGTGCTGTCGGCGAAAGGCTGGGTGCGCGCGGCCAAGGGTCACGACATCGATGCGACCGAGCTCGGCTATCGCGAAGGCGACAAATTCCTCGCCGCCGCGCAGGGACGCACGACGCAGCAGGCGGCTTTCATCGACTCGACCGGTCGAAGCTACTCCACGCCCGCCTACACGCTGCCTTCCGCGCGTGGCAACGGCGAACCATTGACGGGCCGGTTCACGCTGCCGGCCGGCGCCCGCTTCGATGCCGTCGCGATCGCCGACGCGGCTACCAGGCTCGTCGTCGCCTCGGATCGCGGTTACGGCTTCGTCACCAGGTTCGAAGCGCTGCTCGCGAACAAAAAGGCCGGCAAGCAGCTGATCAGCATCGAGGATGGTGCGAGGGTTCTGGCGCCGGCACTGGTCGCGGATTCCGCGCGCGACCGTATCGTCGTCGCGACGAGCGCGGGACATCTGCTGATGTTCTCGGTGGCCGAGCTGCCGGAGCTCGACAAGGGCGGCAAAGGCAACAAGCTGATAGAAATTCCGAAGGCGAAACTCGCGGCCGGCGAACGCGTCGCCGGCATCGCCGTGATCGCCGAGGGCAAAGGCGAAGTCACGCTCTACGCGGGCGCGCGCAAGCTGACGCTGAAATGGGCTGACCTGGTGGAATACGGCGGCAGCCGCGCCGCGCGCGGTGGTCTGCTGCCGCGCGGTTTGCAGCGGGTCGAACGCATCGAGACCAGCGCCTGATGATTGCGGCACTCGGAGGCAGGTGCGCGCACCTGTCTACAAGTCATTGCCTCTGCTTCACTCCGGCACGGTCGCGCAGGGATCGCTGGCGACCGTTGCAAACGCGCGAACATCGGTCAATCGGATGTTAGCCCAATCATTGTAGTCACGCAGCTCAGCCAAGCCCGGACAAATGCTATTCGGGTAGAAATTCACATCGTAGCTGATGGGATCCGGATCGATTACGTTGTTGTGATTCCAGTCGATTGGCGGTATGCCACCCTGCTCTGCGGCCTGGAGCCGGCAGATGCCATCGCCCTCGATCAGCGCATTCTCGTCGAGCACCCTGCGCACACCGGAAGAATAGTCGGTCTTGCCCAGAGGATGCAGCGAACAATCCATCACTCCGGTGAACTGGAACCGATAGTTCATGACTGAATTGTAGTTCGGCTTGCGATTGCAGGCTTCGTCGCCCCCGTGAAGGAGTCCGAGATTGTGACCGAGCTCGTGCATGATCGTGTAGGCGACTCGGCGGGTGTCCGCATAACCGCACGCGAGCGTGATCAGCATCCTGTGCCCGAGGATACTTGCCTGACCCGAAGAACCCGGTGATGCAGTGTAGCCGTGTGCGAAAACGACGTAATGGAAGTAGCCACGACGATTCGCATCGAAGTTGGCGTTCTCTTCGTCGATGTAGTTGGTGTCATCGACTCCGCCTTCGATGAAACCATCCGCGTCGTCGATCAGATTACTGCCGCTCTCCAGACCGGCATGCCCCCAAGGGTCGCTGTAAAGCCGGGCGACGTCTTGATACACGCGGATACCGTTCTTTCCGTCGGGATTGCCTACCGGTGCATTGGCAAAAGCTTCGCGCACGATCGCGAGCATTGCTCCAGTCGGTCGATGCGAGTGTGCTACGCCGCATTCGGCATCGTCCATCCAGTCGTATTCGAGCAGAATGTCCTTGTGCACCGGACTGACGCCAAGCGCCGGAAGATTGAGTCCTCCAACCGTGCCATTCACCTCATCGCCATCCGACAGACCGTCCTCGTCGGTGTCCGCCACTTTCGGATCCGTGCCAGTGTTCCACGCGCCGATGAACACGCCGGTGTCGGTTTCAGCACAATTCGAGAGGCCGTCGTTATCGGTATCCACCAAGCATGACTTTTTGCTGTTGCCCGCGAGCGCTGGCGCCGTACCATTCGAAACAGCTGCGACAATCAAGAACAGGAATGTGCAATACCGTCCAGTCCCGCTCATGGCAATTGTCCTTCCCGAATCCGATTGACCGCGGCGGAAGTGCCGCGTCTAGGGACTGAAGTACGGGAAAGTGGATTGAGTCCCGCCATGCAAGCGGGCACCCATCGTCAATTGTCTGCAGACGCCTTCTCGGGGAGTGGTTCTGTGCGCGCACGGTAAATTGGCGCTTAAATGGATGCATTGGTCCGCCGCATGCTGACCATGCATGCCGTCGCTTTCGCGCGGCGCGAATCAGTGGATATGGATGTCATGAACAGACTCGGCCATGCAAGTCTGATGTTTCTCGTTCTGGGAGTCGTTCAGGCGATGGCAGCATCGCCCAACGATGAGCAGACTCTGATACAGATCGAGAATCGTCTCAGCGAAGCGTTCCGCACCGGCGATGTGGAAACCGTCGCCCGCATCGAGGACGAAGGCTATACGCTGACCAATTCCCGCGCGCTGGTCAGCCATCGCGCAGACGATATCGCCGAGCTGAAGGCGCGCGACCCGCGTTACGACGAGTTCCGCACGCATGATATGAAGGTGCGCCTGTACGGCGACACTGCCATCGTCATCGGCATTGTTTCGCTGAAAGGCACGCCTGGCGGAAAGCCGTTCGATGCCGACATGCGCTTTACCGATACCTTCGTCCGGCGCGATGGCGAATGGCGGATCGTCCCTGCGCAGGTGACGAAGCTCGAGAAATGAGCATAGGCCGCTGACGTGCTCCCGCATTCGGCGTCGGGTTCGATTGAGGCGTAGTGACGGGCCTTCTGCGGGAATCAGGGCAGAAAAAAAGAGGCCTCCCGAAGGAGGCCTCGAACACCAAATGCAAAAGAATGTTCGTCAATGCGCCGCGCGCAGGGTCGAGCCGTTCGCCGGTCTCAACGCCGGCAGCGGCCAGCTCTGCGGTGCCGGTGTGCAGTCGAGCGTCACGTCGTCGAGCGAGTAGTTCGCCGATCCGGAACCCGGGGACGTATACGTGAACGTGATCGTGTGCGAATTTCCGTCCGCGAAACTGCTGACATCGATACCGCGCTGCGTGTAACCCGCTTCCGCAGCGGCCGGTTCGGGGAATGACGTCAGCACGGTGCCGTCGACGGCGACATCCATATTGGTCGTGCCATCGCCGATCGCGACGATCCACAGCCAGAAGTTCAGGAAGCGCGTGTCACCCGTGGGAATGACGACATCCTGGGTCACTGCCGATGTCTCCGCGACGGGGCCTGCGCCACCGAGCCACGTCCAGAATGTGCCGGCGTGCACTCCGGCTGTCCCACCACCGTTGCCGCAACCCAAATCGCAGAACGGCGAGCCGAAGTTCGTCGACGTACCGTCCCAGTTTGGATTGGTGTACGGGAGCCCGCTGTTGTCGGTTGCCTCAAAGCCCGGATCCTGCATCAGCTGCGCTGGAGAGCAGGTGCCGCCATCGGTGACCGTTAGATCGGCCGTCGCATCGGCGGGGCTGTTGCCGAGATCGGTCTGCAGCGAACCCGCAGCAATCACGTTCGTGTAAGTGCCTGCCGTGGAGGACATCACCGACACGGTGACCGTGCACGAACCGCTCGCGGGGACCTGTGCGCCGCTTGCCAGTGTCACCGAATCACCGCCTGCAGATGCCGACGCGGTGCCCGACGTGCATGTCGTCGCCGCATCGGAAGGATCCGCGACGACGAGACCGGCCGGGAATGTATCGACCACCAAAAGAGAGGCCTCCCGAAGGAGGCCTCGTGCTCGTCAGAAGATTCGCTGTATCACTGCATGGCGCGCGCAGTCGACCCGCTTGGCGCGTACAGCGCCGGCAACGGCTGTGTCAGCGGCGCCGGCACGCAATCCAGCGTCACGTCATCGAGAGAGTAGTTCGACGACGCCGATCCCGGCGAGGTGTAGACAAATTCGATCGTGTGCGCTGCGCCGTCGGCAAACGCGCTGACGTCGATGCCGCGCTGCGTGTAACCCGCTTCTTCGACGGCGGGCTCGGGAAACGAAGTCACGACAGTGGCATCGACGAGAACGTCCAGATTCGTGGAGCCGTCGCCGATTGCGCCGATCCAGAGCCAGAAGTTCAGGAAGCGGGTTTCTCCGGCCGGAATGATGACGCTTTGCGACGTCGTGCTCGTTTCGGCGACCGGACCTACGCCGCCCAGCCATGCCCAGAATGTCCCACCGTGCGGCGACGCGCTGCCACCGCCATTGCCGCAGCCCAGCACATCACAGAACGGCGTAACGAAAGTTGTCGATGTTCCGTCCCAGACGGGATTCGTGTACGGAGCGCTGCTGTTGTCGGTCAGCTCGAAGCCGGGATCCTGGAGCAGCTGTACCGGGTTGCAGCTGCCGCTGTCGGTGACGATGAGATCGGCTGTCGCGTCGGCCGCGCTGTCGCCAAGATCGGTCTGCAACGATCCCGCAACGATGACGTTGGAGTACGTACCCGCAGCGGCAGATGTTACCGACACCGTGACGGTGCACGTCCCACTCGACGGAATCCCGGCGCCGGCGCCCAATGTCACCGTGCCGCTGCCGGCATCGGCCACCAAGGTCGCAGACGTACACGTCGTTGTCGCATCGGAAGGATCGGCAACGACCAGGCCTGACGGTAACGCGTCGACAAGATCGGCGCTCAGGGTCGCAGGCAGCCCGTTCGTGTTTTCCAGCGTAATCGTCAGCACACTATTCGTATCCACTGCGACGCTTGCCGGCGCGAACGCCTTTGCGACGGAAGGCGCTACAAGTTCGAAGTCATTCTGGAAAATGATGTCATCCCCGCCGGTGCTGTCGCCGAAACGCAGGTTGTCGATCAGATCGAGGCCGTCATTCGCAGCTGCGATTTCGATGCGGGCGATGGGTGTGGCGCTGATCAGGCCGAGAAAGACGGAAGTATCAGTCGATGCCGGAGTCGCGCTCGCTGTTCCCAAGGAAGCATCGACAGCATCGAAAGCTTCAATAGTGATCTCTCCGGCACTCAGCCCGTCGTAGAAGTCTGCGGAGACCGCGGCCACCGGCGTGCTGAATGTCACGATCGTCGATGCCTGAAGATCCAGCGCCCCCACCACGGGGCTGGTTTGACCTGTGCCGAGGAAGTTGGAACCCAGTGCAATTGCTCCGCCGCCCGTGCTCGAGGTGATAGCGAATCCATCGATGAGATCGCCGGGTGCAAAGCACAGATCGTCCGACGACGCGTTCACCGGCTCGTCGCAAAGAGCGCCTGCGCCAGCAACGGCCAAGCCTCCATCGAACGACTCCGACGCAAGAGCACCGGCGTCCCCGACCGCAGCATCGAAGGACGCCTGATCCGCGAAGACCTGCAGCGCACCGCCCTCCGGCGCGGATACCGATGCGATACGACCCGCGCCGGGAACGAGCGGATGCGCGGTCGCGGACCATGAGCCGCCGCTTGCGAAAGCGGCGGTCGAGAACAGCATATTTACTGCGAGAACCATTGGTTTCATGAGATATCCCCAGCTGTCAGCCGACGGACGAAATCGAGCGGCAATGCCGATCGTTTCGCGACGTTGTCGGTGCCCCAAGGCGACCCTGCACCTCGCGCAATGGATGTCATGGCTGCGCTGGTGATGCTTCGAAATCGGGCACCCGACATGGGTTACGGCTCGGCGGCGTCCGTATCCACGGCTCGTGTTACGGAATGCGGAGACCTAGTCCGCCACAAGAAAGTGTGGCGTTTGGTAAAAATGCGCATTGCGTCAGTTAATAAGGGCGTTTGATCGCCGCGTTTGGGCGTCTCGACTCAGCGCTTGACGCACGGCCCTGCGCCTGGCGATGTGCCGGGACAGCCGCCTTGCTTGGCGACATTGGTCGCGATCCGGCAAGATCGCCCATCCTCCGCAAGTGGAATCGCATTCGTGCGCCGAATCGTTGGGCGGGTCCTGGGCATCGTCATCGTTCTGCTGGCGATCGCCGGCATCGCTTTGTGGATCGCGCTGCGTGGCAGCCTGCCCTCGTACGACGGCCGCGTGACCGCGCCCGATCTTGCCAATCCCGTGACCGTCGAACGCGATGCGCTCGGCACCGTCACGCTGCGTGCGCAGAACCGCCGCGATCTGACCTGGACGCTCGGCTACGTCCATGCGCAGGAGCGCTTCTTCGAGATGGATCTGCTGCGCCGGCGGGCGGCCGGCGAGCTGGCCGAAATGTTCGGTGCAGCCGCGGTGCCGGCCGATCGTGCCGCGCGTGCACATCGCATGCGCGCGCGCGCGCTCGAAGGCATGGCCGCGCTGTCGCAGGAAGACCGCGACGAGATCGTCGCCTATCGCGACGGCGTCAATGCCGGCCTCGCCGCGCTGTCGGTGCGACCCTTCCCCTATCTCCTGACGCGAACGACGCCAGCGCCGTGGCGCGATGAGGACACGGCGCTGGTGGTCGCGGCAATGGCTTTCACGTTGAACGATGCGGACAACAAGCGCGAACTCGCGTTCGCGCATCTGCACACGGTGTTGCCGGAGTCCGCCTATCGGTTTCTGACGGCTCCGGGAGGCGGCTGGGACACACCGATCGCCGGACCGCCGATGAGCTGGCCCGGCACGCCTTCCGCCGCCGATATCGACTTGCGCGCGCTGGACCCGGCGCTGTTGAAGATGCCCGAGCCCGCCGACCACGACACGCCCGGAAGCAACAGCTTCGCAGTCGCCGGCGCACTCGCCGGCGGCGCGGCCCTGGTCGCCAACGACATGCATCTCGATCTGCGCGTGCCGGGACTCTGGTTCCGCGCGCGGCTGATCTATCCGAATCCGCGCCGTGCCGGGCAGACCGTCGACATCACCGGCGCAAGCCTGCCCGGCACACCGGTGATCGTCGCCGGCAGCAACCGGCACGTCGCATGGGGATTCACCAACAGCTATGCCGATACGACCGATTGGGTGCGCGTGACACGCGACCCGCAGAATCCCGATCACTACCGGACGGCACAAGGCAGTCGCGCATTCGCGCAGCATGCCGAAATCATCCATGTGCACGGCGCGGCGGACGAGACGCTCGAAGTCGAAGACACCGAATGGGGTCCGCTCACCGGCAAGGACACCGACGGCACGCCGCTCGCGCTCGCATGGACGGCACAGCAGCCCGGCGCATTCAACATCGAGATGCAGAACATCGAACTGGCCGAGACCGCCGACGAGGGCATGGCCGCAGCGCAGGCCGCCGGCATCCCGCCGCAGAATTTCCTGGTCGGCGACCGCACCGGCAATATCGCGTGGACGATCGCCGGCCGCCTGCCCAAGCGCATCGGCGACTATGACCCGCGCCTTCCCGCCGACTGGTCGCGCGAAGGAACCGGCTGGGACGGATGGCTCGACGCACGCGACTATCCGATGGTCGCGAATCCGCCGTGGCAGCGCTTGTGGACAGCGAACCAGCGCATCACCGAGCAGCCGTGGCTGGAGAAGCTCGGCGACGGCGGCTACGACATCGGCGCGCGCGCACGTCAGATCCGCGACGACCTGCGCGCGCGCGACCACTTCGCGCCGGCCGATATGCTCGAGATCCAGCTGGACGATCGCGCGCTGTTCCTGGAACGCTGGAAGGATTTGCTGGTTCTCGAACTGAATCGCGCGCCGAAGACCGCGCTGCACGGGCAGCTCGAAAAAGCCCTCGGCGACTGGAGCGGTCGCGCCTCTATCGAATCGGTCGCCTATCGCGCGGTGCGCGCCTGGCGCAACGAAGTCGTCGACACCGTGCTCGACGGCTTCGCCGCCAAGGTGCGCGAGAAATTTCCCGACTTCGCCATGCCGACGCTGGCGCAGTCGGAGCACGCGGTGTGGCAGCTGCTGCGCGAGCGCCCGGCACATCTGCTGCCACCGGGTTATGCCGATTGGGATGCGCTGCTGATCGCCTGCGCCGAGCGCGCCGCGGCGAACCTCGACAAGCAGAAAGGCGGCATCGCCGTGCGCACCTGGGGCGAACGCAACACGATGCGCATCGCGCATCCGGTATCGCGCGCACTGCCTGCGTTCGTTGCGCGCTGGCTCGACATGCCTGCCGATCAGCTGCCCGGCGACCGCGACATGCCGCGCGTGCAGTCACCGACCTTCGGCGCGTCCGAACGGTTCGCGGTCGCGCCCGGCGACGAGGAGCATGGCTACTTCATGCTGGCGGGCGGACAAAGCGGGCATCCGCTGTCGCCCTACTACGCAGCGGGTCACGCGGATTGGGCAGCCGGCAAGCCGACGCCGTTTCTGCCGGGTCCGGCCGAGCACACGCTCGTTTTCGCTCCGGCCAAGTGAGCGGCACACCCGGGACATAAAAAAACCCGCCCCGGCGCACGGCCGGAGCGGGTTCGAAAGGACGTTGCCCGATTGAGCAGGTGTCAGGTTCCCGGAACCAGGGTCGTGACGTTGTACTGCGCGGGGCTGCCCACCGTGGCGACGTGCAACACACTGCTGCCGGAAGCGGGTGCGCGGTTCACGGTGATCGAGAACGTGTACATCGTGCCCCAATCCAGCGTCGGTTTGCCCTTGGCGGTCGCCGACGCGAGGATGCCGCCAGCGCTCCACGTCACGCGCGTACCGTTGTTCACCGTCTTCCAGTCGTTGGCGACGACGAGGTCGCCGTCACGGAACGATGTCGCAGTGACGACGCTGCCTGCCGGAATCGGAACGCTGAAGCTGTCGAAGCCCTTGTTGCTGATGACGCGCGGATCGGGACCGTTCTGCGGCGGCTGGACGATCGCGCGCGCGAAGTCGAGATTCTCCACCGCATAGTCGTAGCGCCAGCTGCCGCCGCCCAGACTCGTCGCCTTGACCGCGACCTTCGCATGGCCTTCGGCTGCAGCCAGCTCGGTGTTCAACGAATTCGCCGGCGGTGCGGTCGGGCTGACCCACTTGTCGATCGCGGGGCCGAGCTTGTAGTTGGATTGCCCGCTGAACGACCACTGGTTGCTGCTGAAATGCGGTGTGCCGGTGATCGTCGCCATCGAGTTGTAGATGTTGATGTCCTCGCGGGCGACGTACCACGATTCGAACATGTAGGTCGCGCCGGCATTGACCGCCGGATCGACCTGCGATTCGTTCGTCTTCAGGCGCTGCGTCCACGAATCGTTGCCGTTGTCGTGGCTGCCGCCGGTGCAGCTCGGATCCCAGATCGAGCCGCAACGACCCCAGATGGCCGTCGCCGGCACGATTTCAGAACGCGGACCCATGTCCCACGGACTGTCATTGTTGCCGGTGCCATAGGTGTCGCCGCAGCCGCGGCCCAGGGAATGCGAGTCGTTGCAATTATCCGAGCAGCTGGAGTTGATGGTCAGGAACGCATGCTTGACGCCGGAGCGGCCGATCTGCTCGATGCTGCCGTCGGCGTTCGTGCGGTACAGGTTCCAGATCAGGTACGGATGCTGATCGTTGTTGTACGGTGCGTTGCCGTCGTCGAACATCGTGTACCAGGCGACATTGGCGGTGTAGAGCGCTGAGCTCGTGCCGAGCGGATCGCCGGGAATCGTGGCCTGCGCGGTGCCGTCGTTGATGTTGTTGCGCAGCGTCGAGGACGGCGCATAGCTGACGATGCCGTTGTTGCCGCCGCTGCCATCGCAGCCCTGGCAACCGACCGGGTCGATCGAGAACGTCTGCATGAAAAGATCGGCCTGATAAGTCGCGCCGCCGCCCACACCGGGCACCGCGACGCCCGGCCAAGGGTATGGGTTGCAAACCCGGGCCGGTCCGATATCGTTGCCTTCGATGTTCACCTGTGTGTTCATCGCGATGTCGGCAACTTCCCAGCCTGCAGCCTCGGGTGCACCCAAGCGGTTGGCTAATGCCTGCGACATGCGCACATCGGCGGCGCGTACGGCCAGCGCGCGATTGCCATCGGCAAGCTCGAACATGATGCGATCGCTATAGAACCACGCCTGTCCGTCGCCACTGACGATATCGAGCACGTTGCTGCTGCCCGCACGCACGCGCAGGGTCAGATCGCGAAGGTCGATGCTGCTGCCGTCGCGCAGCTTCAGCACGACGCCGCCGCGCATCTGCACCGAGCCGCCGGTGAACTCGCGCAGGGATCCGTTCGAAACCGTGAACTGCAAGCCCGCGCTCTCGCGCAGGGCGAACCACTCGTGCCGGCGAACGTCCTGTGTCGCGAGCCGGCCCGAGGCATTCTGGTCGACGGTAACGCCGAGATTGGTCAGCAGATCGCGGTTCCAGCGCATGCCGATCTGGCCGCCCCAGGCGGACCAGGTCTGCGACCCGGTCGCCTGCGTCTGCGCTTTATCAATGACGCCCGCATAGGCCGCAGGAACGAGCGCGGCCGCAACAAAAAAAGCCAATGCATGATGCTTCATCATCATCACCCCGAATGAGTTGAAAGGCGGAAGGAAGGATCGCTTGCGAGAGCGGTCGGCCGCGCGGTCTGGCCATCGTAGCCATCCGCGCGCGGCCGAAAGCGTTACCGGTCACGGAACCGGATCAAATCCATTTTCGAAAACGGTGTCGACCGGTCCCGTCGGAGCAGGCACGAGCGTAGCGACCTCGAACGAAGCCGGGGTGCCTTCCTGCGCGACATGCAATGTGATCGAACCCGCAACCGGCGCCGATGTCGACGTGATCGAGTACGAATACATCGTGCCCCAGTCGAGCGTGCCGCCTTCCGGGGCGGTCCAGGTGACCACGCCGTCCGTCGTGTCTGTCGTCCAATCCGTGGTCGAATCAAACGTGCCGTTGCTGAACGTGGTCGCGCCGATGGTGCCGCCGGCCGGCACGCTGAAGCTGTCGAAGCCCTTGTTGCTGATGACGCGAGGATCGGGACCGTTGCCCGAACCCGCCCCCTCGGTTATGGCGCGGGCGAAGTCGAAATTCATCACCGCGTAGTCATAGCGCCAGCTGCCGTTGCCGAGATCGGTCGCCTTGACCGCGACCTTGGTATGGCCCTCGGTGACCGCGAGCTCGGTGTTCATCGCGTTCGCGGGCGGACTTGCGGGGTCGACCCAGCGATCGATGGCCGCGCCCAAACGGTAGTTCGTTTGTCCGCTGAACGACCAGGTGTTGCTGGCGTAGTGCGGCGTGCCGGTGACCGTCGCCATCGAGTTGTAGATGTTGATGTCCTGGCGCGCGAGGTACCACGAATCCATCATGTACGTCGCGCCGGGATTCGCCGCCGGGTCGATCTGCGACTCGTGCGTCTTCATGCGCTGAGTCCAACTGTCGTTGCCGTTGTTCTGCTCGTTTCCGTCGCAGTCCGGATCCCAGATCGAGCCGCAACGACCCCAGATGACGGTCGCCGGTACGATTTCCGAGCGCGGGCCCATGTCGCCGGGGCTGTCGTTGTTGCCGGTGCCGTAGGTATCGGTGCAGCCGCGGCCGAGCGCGTGGCCGCTGAGATGATCGCAATCGTCCAGGCAACCACCGTTGGTGCTGACGAACGCGTGCTTGACGCCGGAGCGGCCGATCTGCTCGAAGCTGCCGTTCGCATTGAAGCGGTACAAATTCCAGATCAGGAACGGATGCTGATCGTTCTTGTACGGCGGGTTGTAGTCCGGCGGACTGCCGGTGAACATGTAGTGCCAGGCGATGAATCCTGTGTAGAGCGCGGAGCTCGTACCCAGCGGATCGCCCGGGATCGTCACTTGCGCGGTGCCGTCGTTGACGTTGTTCTTCAACGTCGAGCTGGGTGCCCACGAAGCGGTTCCGTCACCGCCGGGGCCGTCGCAGCCCAGGCAGCCGACCGGATCGAAGTGGATGGCCAGCATGAACAGGTCAGCCTGATAGGCGTGCCCTGGCGCGCCCGGCACGCCGATGCCAGGCCACGGATACGGGTCGCAGCTGTCGCCTTCGGGGTTTTCGCCCCGGATGTTGACCTGCGTGTTCAGCGCCATGTCGGCGACTTCCCAGTTGGCGGCTTCGGGGCTCCCGAGTCGACTCGCCAGAGCCGGCGTAATGCGCAGGTCCGCGGCGCGGATCGCCATCACGCGATTGCTGTCGGCGAGCTCGAACATGACGCGGTCGGTGTAGAACCACACCTTGCCGTCGCTGCTGACCGCATCGAGGATCTTTGGATCGTTGCTGCGCACGCGCAGTGTCATGTCACGCATGTCGATCGAGCTGCCATCGGCGAGGCGCAGCACATAGCCGCCGCGCATCTGCAGCGAACCGCCGTTGAACTGCTGCATCGAGCCGTTGCGGACACTGAATTCGAGACCGCCCGCCTGGCGCACGTCGAACCACTCGTGGCGGCGCATGTCGGTCTTCGAGAGTTGCGCGGTCGGCGCCTGCTCGACCGTCACGCCGATGTTCTTCAGGAGGTCGCGGTTCCAGCGAACGCCGATGTCACCGCCCCATGCTGTCCATGCCTGCTGGGATTTCGCTTCAGCTTTCTGAGCCGTGTCGATAACGCCTGCCTGCCCCAGCGACGCCAAACCCAAGCCACACGCAAGCGCGAGCGCACATACCCGAATATTCATGTTTGAACCCCCACGAGGATTTAGGAAGCGCAACTTCCTGAAGGACTAACCCTCGGAATCTATCACGGGCGCGGGGCCAGGATTTACGCAGTGCAGCATGAAATTGCGCGGCTTCGCGGTTTGGGGAATATGAACGAGCCGCGCACTCCTCGTAAGCATTGCGGAACAGGATTCTGTATCGAGAATTATCAGCGGCTTGGCATCGATTGTTTCCACCACAGAATCAAACCGGGCTGCGTTGATTGCAACCCGGCTGATAGGTCTTAGAAGAGCTCGAAGCCGTCCCTGAAAATGGTATCGAGGGGGACGGGCGGCGGAGGGACCGCGAAATATTCGACGGCGCCGATGTCGCAGAGGTGATCGGGGTCCATTCCACGGTCGCGATAGGAGTGATCGTATCGTGCGCACAACGGCGAATCGGGATCGTCGCTGAAGCCGGGGCCTGGATTGGCGGTGTTGTGCGCAACGCCGACGGGGATTGGAATATGGCCCCAAGAAAGGCCGGTGTCGCTAAGCTGCGTGAGCGTACCCACACCGGATGGCTGGCCCGGCAGGCTCTGAGGCAGCGAATCGCTTCCTGGAGTCAACGTGCCGATCAGGTTGAAGCTCTCAATTACCACGGCCAGCGGTGCAATGTTGATATCGGAGCCGCCTGTATTGCCAGAAACGATTGAGTTAGTCAGAGTCAGGTTGTCGCTGGAGGCAACAACCCACAATGCGCCTCGATCGGTAGCGCCAGCGTCAGCTGTGTTGTCCGTGATGGTGACATTGCGCAGCCAGCCCTTGCCGTAAACCACGACGGCGGCATTGTCGGCCACCCCGTGGTTGCCCGACACTGTTACAGCCGTCATGGTCAGGTCGGTAGAGAAACCTAACACGCCTATGGCACTGCCGCTTCCACCGCGATTGTTGCGCAAGGTCGAACGTGCAATTGTGACCACCGAATTGTTGCTGGACATCGCCCCGCCTTCAGTCGATCCTTCGTTGTCGACAATGTCGCTGTCAGAAATTGACGCATTGCACTCGCTGACAAACATCGCGGCGCCACCCAATGCGCGCAGATCGTGGAATCGGCTACTGTTAACGGTCAAGACAGAGTCGTCGCAATACACGCCCGCGCCATATTCGCCGTTGAGTTGGATGTTCGCATCAGCTAGCGCTACATCGGTCAGGTTTAAGCGAGCGCCATTCTCAACATTGAAGAGCCGGTCGGAAAAACCAGTGTCTGCGAGTACCGTTGACGCTGCTTGAACAAGCGACGCATCTCCACGCACAGCGAACTCGAAACCGTACACGTCCAGGTCGCCAGAGGCTGGGTCAGAATCGCCATTGTCGCCAATACTGAGCCGATGATTCCCCGGCGCAAGTTTGGCCGTAAATACACTCACATGCCCATCGTCATGCAACTGCGCCGACTCCATCACCGCTGCTCGCAGCGTACACGTCGCGGCATTCGGCGCGCCCGGAAGCACCACCGTCGAACACACGCCGTCACCAGGATCTCCGTCCGTTGCATCCGCGAGCTGGACCGCGTGGAACGTCCACGGTTCGGGGAAATACTCCATCGCACCGATGTCGCAGCGCCCGCCTGCGCGTCGCTTGCGGCCGCTGGTGTCGCGAACCTGACACGCGCCGCCCGCGCCACTATCGTCGTAAGGCAAGGGATTCGCCTGGTCGATGAGCAAGCCACCCGGCAGTGGCCTAAGCCCGGTTGTTCCGATGGAGGCGGGCAGCGAGGTTGGAACCTGCACAAAACCCACGTTGGTGCGATCCATGCGATCAGTCAGCTGTGGCAGAAAGGAATAGTTGCCGGATTCCGGCGCAATCGATCCAAATACGTTGTGGCCGCCGCTGAACAGATCGGAGTCCGACTCGAACCTCAGATCGCCCGAGCCACCGACGTTGTCGGCAATCACCGTGTTCTGAAAGCTTCCCTCTCCCCTGGTCAGATACAGACCGGCGGTACCGTCGCTCTCCGACGTGACATTCCGGGCAATCGTCACGCTACTCATTTCCAGGATGAACGGTCCCAGCAAAGGATTGGTTTGACCCGTTACGGCAACGGCTCCGAAGCGGCCGGTGCGGTTGCCTGCCACCGTGACATTGTGGAGAAACACATGGGCAGATGCGGTAAACAGCGCGCTGCCCTCCGTATTGGCGGGCACGTTCGCGCCGCCGTTTCCAATCAGCGCCGTGCGCGCCGCGGTCAGACGGCCATGCGCTCCGATGAGGATAGCGCTGCCCCGACCACCGTTTTCATTCGCCCACAGTTCCGAGTCGGTGATCTCAACATGGCAATCGCCGGTCGATTCGATTGCTCCACCGTCTGGTATCGCTCCATTGTCTGATGGGAGGGCAATCAGGTGGTGCAACCGGACGCGGGTCAGCTTCATGGATCCCAAGTCGGACGTGTCATCGTTGAGACAAGAAATTCCATGCTCCGCCGCAGTCAGTTCGACATCACGAATTGCCAGGTTGTGCGCTCGCTTGACGTGCAACAAGCGCCCCGCGAAAGCTCCCGAACCGCGGATGACCGCATACGCACCGTCGCCTGGTCCGGCAATGGTGACGTCGTCGGCGAAAATATTGAGGCTGCCATTGGCATCGTCGTCGTCCGGTATCAACGGACCGCTTCGGGTGAGCGGATAATCCCCCGCCGGCAGATGGATCGTGTAAGGGCCGGCCGCACTACTGGCCTGGTCACGCGCGTTGGCTTCCATGATTGCCGCACGCAACGTGCACGGTCCTGGCGAGCCACCGATCACATTGGGCGGACTATCGCAAACGCCGTCGCCCGGAACGCGATCGATGCGATCCAACGTCGATGTCACATCGAATACGCAGATGCCCGAGAAGTCATCGCAGCCGGCATAGGCCGTGTAAGGAAGCCAGGCCGCCAGCAGGCCGACGGCGGCGGAAAGAAAGCGTGGCATGGATGGAGTGTTCATCGCGCGCAAGACCTCCGATGGGCAGCGAAATCCTCACCGAACGGCTTTGGGTCCATGCGGAGGCTGTGGTCTCCTGCGCGCATCCCTGCACTTTTCGGTAAACCCGTGCGCCTGGCGGTGACGCCCTGCATCAGGGTTATCTACTGGTACGGGAAACGGGATCCGGTCCCGCCAGTTGCGCGATGGGAACGCACGGCAGTGGTGCCCCAGCAATAGGTGACGCAACAAGAACGCGTGAAACGCGATTGCTGGCGTTATCGGATAGCCGGTGTGCATTGGCGACGCGGGCGCGCCAAAACGATTCGTCGCGCGCACGACGAATCGGACCGGCCGCGGCGATTTTCCGCCGCGGCGGCGATCAGAGCGTGGTCGTGGCGGAGCTCAGTTGCACAAGCTCCGGCGGCGACTTGCCGTACGGCGACAGCGACGGCAACGGCTGCGCATCATCGAAGCCGCTGCCGAACAGGCGGTCGCCGCTCCAGAGTTCATACACGTACTGGCCGCGCGTACGACCTTGCGGGCCCGCTGTGAACGGGCGGTTCGGACCGCCGACGCACATATCGTTTTCCGAAGCGAAGCCCTGCTCCACCGCCTCGTCGCGCAGGAACTCTATGTAGTAGTTGCTCGACGTCTGGTAGTAGAGGCGCGCGGTCGCGGTCAACGGACCGACCGTGCCTGCGGGAATCAACAGGTTGTATGGCACGGTGTCGTAGTTGACGAGCGTGCCAGATCCCGGCGAGGTCTCCGCATAGGTGACGCCAACCGGCCGCACGTCGTAACCGTTCGGATCGGCCGCGGTCGCGGGCTTGAAGCCCAGCGGCGGGATACGGTTGTCGAGCGCGATGCAGTCGTTGAGGACGAAGTGGAACATCGGATCGCCCTCGGCATCCTCCGTATTGCAGGTGCCGGTGCCGTGATGGTTCCAGATGCCTTGCTGAACTTCGTACACGCGCGACTGCACGTCGCGCGTCAGCACAGCGGTGTTCGGGTCGTAGGCGCCACTCTCGAACACGAGTCCGCCGTTCGCGTCATGCACTTCGAGATTGAGCCACATGCGGCGTCCCTCGGCATAACCGGTCGGCAGCTTGTGGCCGCTGAGGTTGGTGACTTTCACCTGCAGCGACATCGCGCCCGTTTCGGTGGCGGTCGGTGGCGTGTAGGTCTGGATCGAGGTTTCGACGCTCGCCGACGTGGTGAGCATCTCGCGTGTCCAGGCGATGGTCTGATCCAGCGATTGCGTGCGATTGTTGCCGCCTGCGTCAAGCCCGACACCGTATTCGCCCTTGATGATGCCGGGCACCCAGGTATTCCCGCCGACGAACGCATGCACGGGCATGTTACCGGTGCGGTTGTTGATGCGATAAGTGCACGCGGTCGCTTCCGGATCTTCCGCCTGCGGCATGTGGCAGCTCTGGCACGTGGTTTCCGGTGCCTGGGCGTACGTGCTCTGCTGCCATTCGGCGGATGTGCGTTCGATCGGGAACGGATGGCCGGTGTCCGTTCCATCGTTCAATTTGAGTGTCTTCAGCGGCCCGGCGTCCGTATCAGGTGTGCTCACGTTGTGGCACAAGCCGCAGATCGCGCTTTGCGAGTGGTATGCCGAATAATCCCATTCGTGAGGCGGCGTAACCGTACCGTCGGTGTAAGCGTAGGGGCCGCGACGGCACGGCGGTCCGCCACCGGTGTTCGCGCAGCTCGCATCATCGACCCATGCATTCGCGTTTTCCGTGTAGCCGGGCTCGCCGTTCGGGCCGGTGGGCATCAGGCGATGGCAGTAGTGGCAGGTGACGCCGCCCATGTCGCTGTTGAGATCGTCAGGCGCATCGTATTGGCCGTTGAGCAGGCATGCGCTCGCGCCCTTCACCGGATCGTTCGGTGGCCCGAATCCTGGCTTCACCACATGGCCCATGAGCCAGCCGCGCGGCGTGTGGCAGCGCAGGCAATAATCGCCGACACCCGGTACGTCGTTGTTGGCGATATCGAGTGCGGCAAAAAACAGCGGATCGCGCGTCGCATTGGCCATCATGCTGCCGGCCCACGTGGAGAATGGCCTGAAGGTAGGTGCGCTCGGCGGATCATCGCCTTGCAGATTTGCGCTGTGACAGGAACTGCACTGCGGCTCCGGCGGCTGGATGTCGTAGATCAGACCAGGCTGCGTTCCGTGCGGAGTGAAATCGATCGCTCCTCCGGTCGGAGCGAGCTGGCGCGAGACGCCCAACCAATGCTCAGCAGGCGGCTGCGCATTCGCGACAGAGGCGAACGCGCAGGCGAGCAATGCAAAACCGAGGCGATAGAGGGCTGGCAGTGAAAGCTGGCGCATAGTGGGCAGGACTCAGTCAAATCCGTTCTGGAAAATCGTATCGCCCGCTGCTTGCGGAACGATGATGTCGAGCGTGTACGGCAACTCGGGCTCGTCTGCGGTCGCGATACCGACCAGCTGAATCGCGCCGCCCGCACCCGGCGGCGCATTGGCGACGAACTCGAAGTGATACAGCGTGCCCCAGTCGAGACTGTTGCTGCCGGCCGGCGCGGTCCACGTCACCCGGTTCGCGGCCGTGCTGACCGACCAGTCGTTGCCCGCAGTGAGGTCGGCGTCGTCGAAACGCAGGCCGCTGATGGCAACGCCGGCGCCGAACGGCACGCTGAAACGACTGAAGCCGTGCGTCGAGTCCACCATCAGGTTCGGCTCGCTCGGATGCGCGGGATCGATGCGCGCATGCGCGTAGTCGAAGTTCATCACCGCATATTCGTAGCGCCACTGGCCGCCGCCGATCGCGATCGCCTTGACGGCAACGCGCGCGCGGCCGAGCGGCGTCGACAATTCCTCGTTCGCCGAATTCGCCGGCGGTGCATTCGGATCGACCCACAGATCGAGCGTCGGGCCGGGATGGAAATCGGCGCCCGCCGGAATATCGCCGACCAGGCTCACCGACCAGTTCGACCCAGTCTTGTGGAACGCGACTTCGCGATAGCCCATAGAGTTGTAGATCGCATCGTCATCGCGGCCGATGTACCAGTATTCCTGGAAGTAGCGCGCGCCGTCCGACAGTGGCGGCTGCAACTCGCTCTCGACGACATTCATGCGGAACTCGTAAAGATCCTGCGCGCCGCCACCGTTGTCCTCGATGCCGTCGCAGTTCCCGTCGTAGACAGACCCGCAGCGGCCCCATTGCGCGCTGAATGGAATGATCTCCGCACGCGGACCCAGGTCCGTACTGCTGTCGTTGTTGAAGCTCGAGTAGACGTCCTCGCAGGTCGGATACAGCACGTTGCCGCCACCGCACGGGCAGTTGTAGTTGACGGTGTAGAACGCGTGCTTCACTCCGGACGCGCCGATCTGCTTGATGCGTCCGTCGGCGCCCACCCGGAAGAGATTCCAGACCAGGAACGGATGCTGGTCGTTGCCATACGGCGGAAAGTTGCCGGTGAACTTGCCGTACCAGGCGACCGCCGTGCTGCCGGCATTGCGCAGACTGGAGTCCTGGTTGACGACGATCTGGCCTGTTGTACTCGTCGCCGTGCAGCCGGCACAGCGCTTGACGTACACGTCGTCGCCGAACCCGGAGAAGTCGCCGTAGATCAATTCGACATCGGCGGTCGTCGCCGGCGGATCGGGCCACGCCGCATCGCACACACCGGCAGGTGCCACGACGGACTTGCTGGCATAGGCACTCGCGCGAAAATCGAGGCCGCCGACCGGATCGTTGGCCCATTCCGGATGGCCGAGGGTGGACGCGAAATGCGCGGACAGGCGCAGGTTCATGTGGCGCATCGAGAACACCGTGCGCGCGTCGTCCTCGAATCCGTAGTGCGCGTGATCGGCGGTGAACCAGACCACGCCGGCCGCATCGACGACATCGAGTCCGACGCGCGTGTCGGGGCTGGCGCGCAGCGCGAATCCGCGCAGATCTATTTCCCCGCCGGGTGTCCTCAATACGAGACCGCCCGCGTGCCGCAGCGAGCCGCCGCCGATGCCGGAGATGACGACGCCCGCATGATTGATCTCGAGCGCGCTGGCATCGAGCGCCGGAAAAGCGACGACCTCATAACGCACTCCGGGCTTGCCCTCGGTACGCGCCGATGCGCCGTCGGCGCGATCGATGCCGATGCCGAGCCGCGCCAGCTCATCGGGATTGAACTGGAAGCGCGTCTGTCCGCCCCAGGCCAGCCAGGTGCCGGTGGCCGCGTCGGCATCGACGCGATCGATCACGCCCGCATGAACGAGCGGAAGCACCGCGAACGCGGTGAGCATAAGGACAACACGGATTGATTTGCGCATGAGGATTCCCCGGCAACAACCCTGGCGGCGACGTGCAGCGCGCCTTCGACGCAGCCTCCCTGCGCAGCGCCGAAGGCTAGCACAGCCGGAATATGCGCTGCGTCTGCACGGCGCACGCATCGGCGCCGTGCCTCGTTCAGCTATCGGCGATCAGGCGCTGCATGATCGATCGGAACAATGCGGGCAGGCGCTCGAGCTCGTCCAATGCCACGCATTCGTCGATCTTGTGGATGCTCGCGTTGACCGGCCCGAGCTCGACGACTTCCGCGCCGAGCGGCGCGATGAAGCGCCCATCCGAGGTGCCGCCGCCGGTGCTGGCTTCCGGAACGATGCCGCACTGCTCGCTGATAGCGGCCGTGACGGCAGCGCGCAATGGGCCTTCGCGAGTCAGGAACGGGTCTCCCGACAGCCACCAGTCGATGCCGAAATCGAGATCGTGTCGCGCCAGCAACGCCTCCACGCGCTCGCGCAGCGATGCCGCGCTGCTCGCGGTGCCGAAGCGAAGGTTGAAGACCGCGTGAAGCTCGCCCGGAATCACGTTGTCGGCGCCGGTGCCGGCGTTGAGGTTGGAGATCTGGAACGAAGTCGGCGGGAACGATTCGTTGCCCTCGTCCCAGCGCATCGCGGCAAGCTCGGCGAGCGCCGGCGCGGCAATGTGGATCGGGTTGCGCGCCTGGTCCGGATAGGCGACGTGTCCCTGCACGCCGTGCACGCGCAGGCGACCGGTCAGCGAACCGCGCCGGCCGACGCGGATCAGATCGCCGAGT
>Ga0193717_1000751_pt1 | contig 20571 bp, 20 predicted proteins | sample U2c2metaG_FD_145900 | JGI IMG/M metagenome (GOLD analysis project Ga0193717, IMG submission 145900) | Soil microbial communities from a riparian zone of the East river system, Colorado, United States - U2c2 | ecosystem: Environmental > Terrestrial > Soil > Riparian zone | place: USA: East River...
GTCCTCGGCCTGCTGCTGTCCTGGTGGACCGTGCTCCTGGTACTCGCCGTCACCGTCGCCGCGGTCCTGCTCACCACCGGACTTCCGCACCGTACGGCCAAGCCGCTGGCCAAGGTCTGACGCACCGCGATCCAGGCGGACCGGCACCAGACCAGTACGGCTCCTGGCCTACCGATAAGGTGTTCGTGTACAGCGGCAGGGTGCTCGTTTTGCTGACCGTTTTGCTGACCCAGCAGACTTTGTGCTAGTTTTCACAAGCACCAGCAAAGAACAGCTTCACCCCTGACCCCGCCCACCCGACGACCGAGGGCAAAATCCCGGTCGCCAGCAGGACGGAACACCCGATGGCTTCCTTAGGTAGTCGCGAAAAAGTCGCCGGCCAGGCAACCAGGCACCCGGCATTGGTCATGCTGCGCGGCGCGCTGCTCGCAGCGATGGTTGTCGGCGTGAACACCGCCGCGATCGCTACCGTGGCTGCCGGGCTCGAGGGCCTGTGGGGTGCGTTGCTGGGTCTGCTGATGGTGATCGTCTTCTCCGGCGCCGGGCTGTTCGCGCTGCACCTGTCCCGCCGCGCCACCCCGACCATGCAACTGGCGGTCGCGATGGCCTCCTACACCGGCCGGATCGCGATTTTCGGTGGTCTGCTGACCGTCGCCCTGAGCTCCGAGCGCCTGGCCGAGAACGTCAACCTGACCGCGCTGGGGATCAGCGCGATGGTGGTCGTGATGGGCTGGATGGCCGGCGAGATCTGGGCCTGGACGCACCTGCGGATCCCGATCTACGACCTCGACAACGAGGTGACGGCGTGACCACGATCCGTAGTGGGCGGCAGTGTCCGGATACCGATGTGACCAGGCATGTTGCCGACTGGTACCTTTCGGGTGCCAATGAGCCAGCAATCAGATCCACCGCCGCCGCCGAGCAACTCGGCAGACGGCTGGAGGGTCTTGTCCTACTTGATCGGCGGAATCGTCGTCTACGGCGGTATCGGATTCGGGTTGGATCGCTGGCTTGGCACCCCGTTCTTCCTTCCGGTGGGCATCGTCCTCGGTGCCGGGCTCACCATCCTGCTTTTGCACTTCCGGTACGGGCGTACCTGAGCCCTGCCGGGTCTGACGTTGTTGACCGCCTTGCCCTGAGCCGCCCTGCCCCTAGCCCCATGGCGAACGACTTGAGCACGACGCGAGAGGAGACCCGGTGATCGCCGGCGTTTCGACCGAGTTCATTCCACCCGGTCCTGAGGACTTCAACCTGCCGCCCATCTGGGCGAGCATCCCCTGGTTGACCAAGCCGGTGCTGGTGGCCACCCTGTCGGTGATCATCATCGTCTGGTTCTTCTGGGGAGCGTCGCGCAAGTCCGCGATCGTGCCGAGCAAGCTGCAGTTCGCCGGTGAGCTCGGGTACAACTTCGTCCGGAACTCGATCGCCCGGGATGCGATCGGCAGCCAGGAGCACATGAAGTACGTGCCGTACCTGTGCGGCCTGTTCTTCTTCATCCTGCTGAACAACGTGGCCGCCTCGGTGCCGCTGATCCAGTTCCCGACCTTCAGCCATATCGGCTGGGCCTACGCCGCGGCTGTGATGAGCTGGCTGATCTTCAACACTGTCGGAATTCGCAAGCACGGCTTCGGGGGTTACCTGAAGCTGCAGACGATGCCGGCCGGCGTACCGGCGTGGCTGATGCCGTTGATGATCCCGATCGAGTTCATCTCGAACATCCTGGTCCGGCCGGTCTCGCTGAGCCTGCGGCTGTTCGCCAACATGTTCGCCGGCCACATCCTGATCCTGGTGTTCGTGCTGGGCGGCGAGTACATGCTCTTCGAGACCGGCAACATCGCGCTCGGCGGTGTCGGTGTCATCACCTTCCTGGTGGCGATCCCGATCGCCGGTCTGGAGCTGTTCGTGCAGTGCATCCAGGCCTACATCTTCGTCGTGCTGACCGCGCAGTACATCGGCAGCGCCATCGCCGACGAACACTGATCCGCACCACCCAACAGACCCGTAGCAAACGGAACCCCGGATAGCTCCCTATCCGTACCGAAAGGAAGCACCGCACATGAGCAACATCGCTCTCGCTCTCGAAGGCAACATCGCCGTCCTCGGCTACGGCCTTGCCGCGATCGGCCCGGGTGTCGGCGTCGGCCTGATCTTCGCCGCGGTCATCAACGGCACCGCGCGTCAGCCCGAGGCACAGAGCCGGCTGCAGTCGATCGCGTGGATCGGCTTCGGTGTCACCGAGGTGCTGGCGATCATCGGTATCGCGCTCGCCTTCGTCTTCCGCTGATCGCACCCTCTCCCCGACTGACAGGATTCAGACATGTTGACGATGCTGGTACCGCTTAGCGAGGCAGCTGGCGAGGAGGCGGGCCCTAGCCCGTTGATGCCGCACACCGCGGAGATCATCTTCGCGTTCGTCTTCCTGATCCTGCTGGCCGTCGCCTTCGCCAAGATCGTCGTGCCGCGGTTCGAAAAGGCTTACGCGGACCGCACGCAGGCGATCGAGGGCGGGATGAACGAGGCCAAGCAGGCCCAGGCAGAGGCGAAGGCGGCGCTGGACAAGTACAACGCGCAGCTGGCCGAGGCCCGGCAGGAGGCCGCCCGGATCCGGGAGGACGCGCGTGAGCAGGGTGCGCAGATCATCGCGGAGCTGCGCGAGCAGGCCGGCGTCGAGGCCGACCGGATCGTGACGCACGCCCGCACCCAGATCGAAGCCGAGCGGGCCCAGGCCGTCGCCTCGCTGCGCAGTGAGGTGGGCACGATGGCCACCTCGCTGGCGGGTCGTATCGTCGGTGAGTCGCTCGAGGACGAGGCGCGCCAGCGCCGGACCGTCGAGCGCTTCCTGGCGGACCTGGAGTCGTCGGAGTCGGCCCGGCAGGCTGTCGGAACGGACGGCTGATGCGCGGCACATCGAGGGAGTCACTTGCCCGGGTCCATGAGGCCCTGGCGGGTGTCACCGTCACCGAAGGCCTTGGCGACGAGCTGTTCTCGATCGCCAAGCTGCTCGACAGCAACGGCACGCTCCGGCGGGCCCTGACCGACCCGGCCCGCCCCGTGCCGAGCCGGACCGGACTGGTCGAGCAACTGTTCAGCGGGAAGATCTCGGCCCCGGCGCTGGAGATCCTCACCGTCGCGGTCAGCGGTCGCTGGGTCAGCAGCCGGGACCTGGCCAACGCGCTGGACGACCTGAGCGTCGAGGCCGACGTGGCCTACGCCGACGGTCAGAGCAAGCTGGACGAGCTCGAGGACGAACTGTTCCGGCTCGACCGGGTGGTCGCGGGGGAGCGGGAGCTGAGCGGCAAGCTGAGCGACCGCAACATCCCGCTCGGACTACGCCAGGAACTGATCCGTGGTCTGCTGGAAGGCAAGGCGGATCCGGCTACCGTGCGGCTCGCCGAGCGGGCCGTCGACGGTCGTGGCCAGCACTTCGCGACCGCGATGCGGTCCTACCAGGTCGCCGCGGCGGCCCGGCGCAGTGCCAGCATCGCAACCGTCCGGGTGGCGGTCGACCTGACCGAGGGCGAACGTTCCAGGCTCGCCGAGGCGCTCGGCCGGCAGTACGGTCGAAAGATCCAGCTGAACGTGATCGTGGACCCTGCCGTCGTCGGCGGTGTCCGGGTGAACATCGGTGACGAAGTGATCGACGGAACCATCGCGGCCCGGCTCGACGAGGCGCAACGGCGCATCGCGGGCTGACCCCACAACACTTTTAGCCATCACTTAGGCAAGAAAGCAGGGACGGAAGATATGGCGGAGCTCACGATCAGGCCGGAGGAAATCCGGGACGCCCTGGATCGCTTCGTCTCCAGCTACGAACCGGAGACGGCGACCCGCGAAGAGGTCGGCACCGTAATCGACGCAGGTGACGGCATCGCGCACATCGAGGGCCTGCCCTCGGCGATGGCCAGCGAGCTGCTGGAGTTCGAGGACGGCAGCAAGGGCCTCGTCCTGAACCTCGACGTCCGTGACATCGGCGTCGCTGTCCTCGGTGAGTTCGACGGCATCGACGAAGGCCAGCAGGTCCGCCGGACCGGCGAGGTGCTGTCCGTGCCGGTCGGCGACGGCTACCTCGGTCGCGTCGTCGACCCGCTGGGCAAGCCGATCGACGGCCTGGGCGAGATCAAGGATCTCGACGGCCACCGTGCCCTGGAGCTGCAGGCGGCCGGCGTGATGGACCGCCAGGAGGTCCGCGAGCCGCTGCAGACCGGCATCAAGGCGATCGACGCGATGATCCCGATCGGTCGCGGCCAGCGGCAGCTGATCATCGGCGACCGCAAGACCGGCAAGACCGCGATCGCCGTCGACACGATCATCAACCAGAAGGACAACTGGGCGTCCGGCGACCCGAAGAAGCAGGTCCGCTGCATCTACGTGGCGATCGGCCAGAAGGGCTCGACGATCGCCTCGGTGCGCGGTGCGCTCGAAGAGGCCGGCGCGATGGAGTACACCACCATCGTCGCCTCCCCGGCGTCCGACCCGGCAGGCTACAAGTACGTCGCGCCGTACACCGGCTCGGCCATCGGCCAGCACTGGATGTACCAGGGCAAGCATGTGCTGATCGTGTTCGACGACCTGACCAAGCAGGCCGAGGCCTACCGGGCGATGTCGTTGCTGCTGCGCCGCCCGCCGGGCCGTGAGGCCTACCCGGGTGACGTCTTCTACCTGCACAGCCGGCTGCTCGAGCGTTGCGCGAAGCTGTCCGACGAGCTGGGTGGCGGCTCGATGACCGGTCTGCCGATCATCGAGACCAAGGCCAACGATGTGTCGGCCTTCATCCCGACCAACGTCATCTCGATCACCGACGGGCAGATCTTCCTGCAGTCCGACCTGTTCAACGCCAACATCCGGCCGGCCATCGACGTCGGTGTCTCGGTCTCCCGGGTCGGCGGCGCCGCGCAGGTCAAGGGCATGAAGAACGTGTCCGGCTCGCTGAAGATCGACCTGGCGCAGTTCCGCGCGATGGAGGCGTTCGCGATGTTCGCCTCCGACCTGGATGCCACCTCCCGCCGGCAGCTGGATCGCGGTCAGCGTCTGGTGGAACTGCTCCGCCAGCCGCAGTACTCGCCGTACCCGATCGAGGAGCAGATCGTCTCGGTCTGGGCCGGTACGTCGGGCAAGTTCGACGACGTCCCGGTGAACGACGTGCTGCGGTTCGAGCGCGAGTTCCTGGACTACCTGAAGCACGACGGCAAGGTGCTCGACGCGATCCGGGAGACCGGCAAGTTCGACGACGACAACGCCCAGGCCATCGACACCGCCCTGGACGAGTTCAAGCCGACCTTCCAGACCTCCGACGGCCAACTGCTGGCCGGCAAGGAGGAGGCCGAGGCGATGGACTCCGAGGACGTCGCGCAGGAGCAGATCGTCCGGCAGAAGCGGGGCTGATCAACCCATGCCAGCCAGTCTGCGGGAGCTTCGCGAGCGCCGGGCCTCGGTCTCGACGATCAAGAAGCTCACCCGCGCGATGGAGCTCATCGCGGCGTCCCGGATCGTCAAGGCGCAGCAACGTGCCCAGGCGGCCGGTCCGTACGCGCGTGAGCTCACCCGTGCCGTGTCGGCGGTGGCCACGTTCTCGAACGTCGACCACCCGCTGACCACCGAGAAACCGAATCCGAAGCGCGCCGCGGTCCTGCTGATCACCTCGGACCGCGGCCAGGCCGGTGCCTACTCCTCGTCGGTCATCCGCGAGGGTGAGCGGCTGAACCAGTTGCTGCACGACGACGGCAAAGAGGTCGTTCCGTTCCTGAGCGGCCGCAAGGGGATCGCCTACTACACCTTCCGGCAGCGCGAGGTCGCGCAGTCGTGGAGCGGTGACTCCGACGCCCCGTCGTTCGCCCGGGCGCGGGAGATCGCCGATGCCCTGATCGAGGCCTTCCTGAAGCCGGTCGAGGAAGGCGGCGTGGACGAGATCCACATCGTCTTCACCCGGTTCGTGTCGATGCTGATCCAGCGCCCGGACGTGATCCGGCTGCTGCCGCTGGAGGTCGTCGAGGGCGAGGAGCCACCGGCGGACGACGAAGTACTGCCGCTGTACGAGTTCGAGCCCTCCGCCGAGGAGGTTTTGGACGGACTGCTGCCGAAGTACGTCGCCAGCCGGATCCACTACTGCATGCTGCAGGCGGCCGCTTCCGAGCTGGCCAGCCGGCAGCGGGCGATGAAGTCCGCTACAGACAACGCGCAGGACCTGATCGAGCGACTGACGCGTGAGGCCAACCAGGCGCGTCAGGCCCAAATTACCCAAGAAATCAGCGAGATCGTCGGTGGCGCGGGTGCGCTCGCCGACGCCTCCGCCGGGAGCGAGTGAGAGAGATGACTGCCACGGTTACCGAGAAGAACAACGAGGCGGGCGCCCCGGGCGTCGGCCGCGTCGCCCGGGTGATCGGCCCGGTCGTCGACATCGAGTTCCCCGCGGACGCGATGCCCGACATGTACAACGCGCTCGAGGTGGACATCACCCTGGGCGACAACACTCAGACGATCACCCTCGAGGTCGCGCTGCACGTCGGCGACAACATCGTCCGGGCGATCTCGATGAAGCCCACCGACGGCATGGTCCGCGGCTCCGAGGTGCGTGACACCGGCGCGGCCATCTCCGTGCCGGTCGGCGACGTCACCAAGGGCCGGGTCTGGTCCGTGACCGGGCAGTGCCTGAGCCAGGACGAGTCCGAGTTCGAGATCACCGAGCGCTGGCCGATCCACCGCAAGGCGCCGCCCTTCGACCAGCTCGAGTCCAAGACCGAGATGCTGGAGACCGGCATCAAGGTGCTGGACCTGCTCACCCCGTACGTGCAGGGCGGCAAGATCGGCCTGTTCGGCGGTGCGGGTGTCGGCAAGACCGTGATGATCCAGGAGATGATCTACCGGATCGCGCACAACTTCGGTGGCACCTCGGTGTTCGCCGGGGTCGGTGAGCGCACCCGTGAGGGCAACGACCTGATCCACGAGATGGAAGAGGCCGGCGTCTTCAAGGACACCGCGCTGGTCTTCGGTCAGATGGACGAGCCGCCGGGCACCCGGCTGCGGGTCGCGCTGTCGGCGCTGACGATGGCGGAGTACTTCCGCGACGTCGCGGGGCAGGACGTGCTGCTCTTCATCGACAACATCTTCCGGTTCACCCAGGCCGGGTCCGAGGTCTCCACGCTGCTCGGCCGGATGCCGTCCGCGGTGGGGTACCAGCCGAACCTGGCCGACGAGATGGGCGTGCTGCAGGAGCGGATCACCTCGACCCGGGGTCACTCGATCACCTCGATGCAGGCGATCTACGTCCCCGCCGACGACTACACCGACCCGGCGCCGGCCACCACGTTCGCGCACCTGGACGCGACCACCGAGCTGTCGCGTGACATCGCGTCGCGTGGTCTGTACCCGGCCGTCGACCCGCTGAGCTCCACCTCGCGGATCCTCGACCCGCAGTACATCGGCCAGGAGCACTACGACGTGGCCGTCCGGGTGAAGCAGATCCTGCAGAAGAACAAGGAACTGCAGGACATCATCGCCATCCTGGGTGTCGACGAGCTGTCCGAGGAGGACAAGATCGTCGTCGCGCGGGCGCGCCGGATCGAGCAGTTCCTGTCGCAGAACACCTATATGGCGGAGAAGTTCACCAACATCCCCGGCTCCACTGTGCCGCTGAAGGAAACCATCGAGTCCTTCAAGAAGATCACCGAGGGCGAGACGGACCACATCGCCGAGCAGGCGTTCTTCAACACCGGCAGCCTCGAAGACGTCGAGCGCAAGTGGGCTGAGCTGCAGAAGGAAAACTGATGGCCGATGAAGCTGCGAAGCACCTCGAGGTAGCCCTCGTCGCGGCGGAGCGGACGGTCTGGCAGGGGCAGGCGAAGATCGTCATCGCCCGCACCACCGACGGCGACGTCGGCATCCTGCCGGGCCACGCCCCGCTGCTCGGCCTGCTGCAGGGCGGTAGTGTCCAGGTGCGGACCGTCGACGACGAGTACTTCGTCGCGGCCGCGCCGGACGGCTTCATCTCGGTGGCGAACGACCGGGTCTCGATCCTGGCCGAGAACGCCGAGATGGGTCACGACATCGATCTGGAGGAGGCCAAGCGCGATCTCGAGCGTGCCCAGGCCGCCGGGACCGATTCGGAAGGCGAGCACGAGGAGCACGTCCGGACCGCCGAGGCAAGAGTGAGGGCCGCCGAACAGGCGACCTGAACCGACCTGTAATAATTGAAAAGAGTACGTTTTAGCAGGGCAGTCACAGTCAGTACGGTTCGGGGAAGGTGTCGCTCAGTCGACGGCACCAGGAATGAGGTCGGCAAAATATGAGGACAGCCCTCGATGTGGTCGGGGTCTGTTTCCTTGCTGCCGTACTGCTGATCATCGCTTTCGCGTGCCGTCGTCGCTGGTTGTCCAGGGACGGCGGCACGTTCGATTGCAGCCTCCAACTGGCCCAGAAGGACCACGGCCGCGGCTGGGCGCTCGGCCTGGCCCGGTACGTCGGTGACGACCTCCAGTGGTTCCGCGTGTTCAGCCTGGCCTGGTGGCCGAAGCTGACCGTCAACCGCCGCCAGTTGCGAGGGGTCACCACCCGCCGCCCGATGGGCAACGAGCCCCTGGTCACCTACGCCGGTCACGTCATCGTGGACGCCGAACTGACCGACCGCACGGTCCACTTCGCGATGACCGAGGAAGCCCTCACCGGCGTCCTCGCCTGGATGGAGTCCGCCCCACCCAGCACCCAGACCTACCTCTGACACCCCGCTCTTGCGGTGAGTGTCTAGGGTCGGTGTATGGCGATCTTGCTGGAGTTGGATCTGACCCGGGGTGTGGTGGAGACGCCGCCCGCGTCGCCGGTGGCGGCGTTCAGGATGCGGCACCTCCCTACGCTGCGTGAGCTCGTGGCCGGCTTGCAGCGGGCTGCCGAGGATGACGCTGTCGTTGGCCTGGTCGCCCATCTCGGTGGGCCTGCCCTGTCGTTGAGTCAGGTCCAGGACCTGCGCGACGCCGTGGCGGAGTTCCGGAGCGCGGGCAAGCCGGCGGTCGCGTGGTCCGAGTCCTTCGGCGAGGTCGGCGGCGGGACCGTGCCGTACTACCTGGCGACGGCGTTCGACGAGATCTGGCTCCAGCCCTCCGGCGACCTCGCCATCACGGGCGTCTCCGTCCAGGCCACCTTCATCCGCGGCGCGCTGGACAAGGCCGGGGTGATCCCACAGTTCGGCAAGCGCCGCGAGTACAAGACCGCCGTGGACACCTTCACCGAGAAGGAGATGACCGGCCCCGCCCGGGAGATGGCGTCGCGCCTGTCGGAGTCGGCGTACGAGCAGATCGTCGACGGCATCGCCGTACGCAGGCAGCTCGATACCGCCCAGGTGCGGCAGCTGGTGGACAACGCGCCGCTGTCAGCCGAGACCGGGCGTGACGCTGGGCTGGTCGATCAGCTCGGCTACCGGTCGGACGTGTACGACGCTCTTCGCAAGAGCCATGGGGAGGATGTCACCCCCTTGCTGGTCGAGCGGTACCACCGCCGCGGTCCCAGATCCCTTGCTGCGTTGAAGGACAGGCTTCCGTGGCCCCAGAAGCCGGTGGTGGCGATCGTCAGGATCAGCGGCGGCATCAGCGTCGGCCGCAACTCCGGCGGTGGCCCTCTAGGCGGTCCCGGCTCGGGCTCCGACACCATCGGCGCCGCCCTGCGGGCAGTAGCCGAAGACGACAAGGTCAAAGCCGTCGTACTACGCGTCGACAGCCCGGGTGGTTCCTACGTAGCCTCCGACGCTATCCGCCACGAGGTGCTCCGCCTACGCGCCACCGGACGACCAGTGATCGCCTCTATGGGCACTGTGGCGGCTTCAGGCGGCTACTTCGTGGCTATGCCGGCCGATGTCATCGTGGCTCAACCAGGGACCATCACCGGGTCGATCGGCGTCTTTACCGGAAAGGGCGTCATCCGGGACGCGCTCGGCCGCATCGGCATCTCGCAGGAGGCCGTCTCGCAAGGCCAGAACGCGCGGATGTTCTCTGCTTCGGAGGAGTTCTCCGAGGACCAGTGGGCACGGCTGGAGGAGATACTGGATCGCATCTACTCAGACTTCGTCGCCAAGGCCGCATCGGACCGCGGACTCCCCGAGGCCGAGCTGGAATCCCTTGCGCGCGGCCGAGTCTGGACCGGCGCCGATGCCCACAGCCACAACCTGGTCGACGAACTAGGCGGCTTCGAACACGCCATCCGAGTAGCCTGCCGCCGGGCCGGCCTCGACCGCGACGAGATAGCCCTGACCGCAGCCCCCCACCGCTCCTTCATCGACCGCCTGCGGCCACCAGAATCCACCGACGACCTAGCGGTGACCGCCAAGCCCTGGCTCGCTGACGGCCTCACCGCTGCCGCCTACAACGCCCTCGGCCTCCCACCGGCCGGCGTGCTCACGATGCCGCTGTCCTGGCGCCTACTCTGAGCGGATGGACCAGGAAGTCTTCGTCGGGCGCGAGCGGGAGCTTGCCGACCTCGAGCGAAGGCTTGTCAGGGCCCGGAACGGGAGTGGGTCGTTCGTCCTGGTGGACGGCGAGGCCGGAATCGGGAAGACGGCGTTCGCGGACCAGGTGCTCCGGCGTGCTCGCGAAGTTGGTGCGGCCACGGCCTGGGGCAGTTGCTGGGAAGGCGAGGGTGCTCCGCCGTACTGGCCCTGGCTCCAGGTGCTTCGAGCTCTCGGACTAAGTAGCGAGGAACTGTCCGGGCCGACGACGGCTGAGGACGAGGGGAGTCGGTTCAGGCTCTTCGGTGAGATCATCCAACTGCTGCGGGAGTCCGCGGGTGCGAACGGTCTCCTGGTGGTGCTGGACGATCTGCATGCGGCCGACGTGCCCTCGTTGCGTCTCACTCAGGTCCTTGCTTCTGAGCTTGGCGACAGCAGCATCCTGGTGCTCGGGCTCCGGCGGCGCGGCACGCCTGAATTGCCGGCCGAACTGTCCGCCATCGTTCGTGAACGGACCACTGCTCAGCTCACCCTGACGGGGCTGCCGACTGAACAGCTCAGCGGGTTGGTCGCTCGCAGTTCGTCGCTGGTTCCGGATGCTGCGCTGCTGAGCGCGGTCGAGGCGCGGTCGGAGGGGAACCCGTTCTTCGCGCTGGAGTTGCTGCGCCTGGCGGGCGATCCCGCGGCCGGTGAACGCTCGCTTCCGTCGACGGTCCGCGCCGTGATCGGTCGTCGTCTGGAAGGAGTTTCCTCGCAGACCCGGCGGATCCTCCAGACCGCCTCGGTGCTGGGACGCGAGTTCACCGTCGGCGTGGTGGCGGAGATCGCGGGGGAGTCGGCGGACGTAGTACTGGATCTGATCGAGGAGGCCCTGGCCCGTGAGCTCGTGACAGCTGGGGACGGGCACTCGTTGCGCTTCGCGCATGCCTTGATCCAGGAGGTGGCGTACGCCGAGTTGTCGAGCCGGGAGCGTCAGCGACTGCATCGGAGCGCGGCAGCGGCCTTGCAATCACGCCTCGACGGGACGAGCGCGAAGGGACTGGGTCCTGAGGAGTCCCTGGACGCGATCGCTCACCATCTGCGGCAGGCCGCGCCGCTGGGCGTTTCGGCTGAAGCGCTGGAGGCGACGCTTCAAGCCGCGCAGCGGGCTCAGAGTCAGCTCGCGTATGAGTCCGCGGTGGTCCTGTTCAGGCAAGCCCTGGACCTCCTTCCATCGGTGCCGCAGGCGCCAGTCGCGAACCAGGAGTTGCTTCTCGACCTGGCGCGCTGCCACTTCCGCTCCGGTGCAGTAGCGCAGGCCTGGCGGGTGTGCAAGCAGGCCGCCGACATCGGACGCGCGGCAGGTGACGCAGTACTGATGGCCGATGCCGCCACGATCGTCCGTGGACTGAGGAACGATCCGGTCTGCGATGAGATTCACGCGTTGTGCCGAGAGACACTCGGCCGGCTGGGCTCTGCCGACCCGGTCCGGCGTGCGCGGGTGCTGGCGCAGTTCGCTCTCACCGCAAGTCCTTGGGCGGAGGCGGAGTCGGAGCCTGGCCTGCGTGCGTTGCAAGCGGCCGAGGCAACCGGTGATCCGGATGCACTGTTCCTCGCTCTGCAGGCTCGCCAACTCGATCTCAGCAACCCACGCCATCTGCTGGAGCGGCTGGACAACGGTGATCGCGCGGTTCGGCTCGGCCGCGAGACCGGGCGCGACGAGCTGCTCGGGTGGGGCCACGCGGCGCGGCTGGACGCCTTCTGGGAACTCGGCCGCCGCCTGCAGATCTCCGGCGAGATGGTTGCGCTCAGCAACGTCATCACCCAGCTGAAGGAACCGCTGGGAATCTGGCGACTGAAGATGAGCGAGGCCACCCTGGCGGCGTACGAGGGCCGCTTCGACGAAGCGCTCCTGCTGGCGGACGAGGCGCTGCTGATCGGACATCGCGGGGGCTACGAGGGCGCTGACCATTACCACCTGGTGTTCTGCTCCGACCTTGCCCGTCAGACCGGACGAGGCCTGGAGGAGGCGGCCGCCGGGGTCCGTGGGTGGGTGGAGAAGGGGCCGTATCTGGCTCGCAGTTGGCTGGCTATTCAGCTGCTCGCGCTGTCTCGGCTCGATGAGGTGACCGAGATCTGGGCAGCGATGCAGGCTCATCTGGATTCGTTTCCGCCGCACGTCGCTGAGTGGGTCATCTTTCATGCAGGCAACGTCGATCTCTGTGTCGGACTGCAGGACATCGCGGCCGCCCCAGCGATCTACGCTCGCTTGCTGCCGTTCGCCGATCGTCAGGTCATCTCGGGTGCGCAGACGCCGTGCGGTGGGCCGGTTGCTCTCCGGCTCGGACGGCTGGCGCTGCTCCTCGACGACTGGCCGGCCGCGGAGCACCATTTGGCTGGAGCTCTCGAGAGCAGCGTCGCGATGGGCTCCCCGCCGTACGAGGCGGCGACCCGTCTGGAGATCGCGCGGCTGGCTCTTGGCCGCCGCGAACGAGGTGATCCGCGGATCGCGGACGCCCAGCTGAGTGCGGCCGCCGAAATCGCCCGGCGGCTGGGCATGGCGCCACTGGCAGCCGAGGCGGGGGAACTGTTGGCTCAGGTCCGCGGCGACAGGCCGACGCCGCTGTCGATGCGTGAGGAGCAGTTGGCCGCGCTGGTGGCCGAAGGCATGAGCAATCGGCAGATCGCCACTCGACTGCATCTGTCCGAGCGCACGGTCGAGACCCACGTGCGCAACATCCTCGCCAAGCTCGGGTTCGAGTCCCGCACCCGGATCGCCGCCTGGATGGCGTCCCGGCCGCGCTGACTTACGTACTGCGCTACGTGGTTTCGCCGATCCCAACAGCCCGGCTGGTTCCTAGCTTGTCTTTTGACCGGCTATTTCGGCTGGGCAGAAGGGGGCAAGCGATGACGACGAAGCGTTCAGCCGGGGCACGGGTGGTGGTATCGCTCGCCAAGGGTGCGTCCGCTGTCCATGTCTGGCTCTACCGGCGCACGGATGGACGGCGTGGGGGCACGATCCAAGGTGTTCCCCACCTGCTGATCACCACGGTCGGCCGGAGAACCGGGCTGGAGCGAACCCGCCCGATCGGGTACTGCGAGGCCGACGGCGTACTGATCGTCGCCGGCTCCAACGGTGGGTCGGACCCGATGCCGTCCTGGGTGTACAACCTCCGCAGCAACCCGAAAGCCGAAGTACAGATCGGCCCGGTCAAACAAGCGGTGGTCGCAACGGAGGCCCTGGGCGACGAGTACCAGCGCCGCTGGGCCGAACTCACCGAGCGCTACCCGGTCTTCCTGAAATACCCGAAGAAGACGAAGCGCCGCATCCCCGTGATGCTCCTACAACCAATCGACGGCTAGAACTACAGCCGTACGTCGTGACGGTCCAGCGTTGCCAGCCAGCCACTCGAGACGCCAGACAAGCATCACTCCGGCAGGACGAGGCCGCACCCGGTCGTCACGAAGTACGGCTGCAGGACCAGGCCGCTGTAAGCCTTTGATCGACTCTAATCCGGTGCAGGTAGAGGCTTCTCGCTGTCGCCGGGTGGTGGGTCGTGGGTTTCCCCTCGTAGCGTGGAGACATCCCCTTTGAGGTGAGGGCGATGGCTGAAGCACGACGGAAGTTTGATCAGGAGTTCAGGCAGGGCGCGGTCCGGATCGTCCGGGAGACCGGGAAGCCGGTCGCGCAGGTCGCCCGGGAGTTGGGCGTCAACCCGGGCACGCTGGCGAACTGGGTGGCCAGGGACCGGCGGGCCCATGGTGGTGACGGGCAGTTGAGTGAGGACGAGCGGGCCGAGCTGGCCAGGTTGCGGCGGGAGAACGCGGAGCTGGCGATGGAGCGTGATGTGCTCAAGCGCTCGGTGGCCCTCTGGGTCAAGGATGCGATGGGCCGGTAGCCGTGGCCGCTTTCATCGCTGCCCAGAGGGATCAGCATCGGGTGCCGCAGGCGACCAGTTGCCGGGCGCTGGGGGTCTCCCAGGCGTGGTTCTACAAGTGGCGGCACGGCGACGCGTCGGTGCAGCATGCCCGCCGCGCACCGAGTCTGACCTCGTCCTCGTCGACGTCAAGGCCAAGCCCTCCGGGTGGCCTCCGGCCAGCCTTGACCCCGACTCCGGGCGAGTTCCTCAGGCAGCAAGCGGGACGCCGGCCCACAACCGAAACAACAAAACTCAAGTCTCTACGGTTTCAGGGGATTGCCATGGCGTTCGCGGTGACAGGTCCTGGTCGGTCGTCTTTCGCGGCCCGCAGGCAGGGCGGTGGCCGATCCGGGCGCCATGGTTATCTCTACCGAGACGCTGCTGTACCGCGAGACGCTGCGGGAGGATCGAGAAGTTGCGCACCCGCACCAGCTAGATCTGCACGATGGACTTCGTCGGACTCCAGACCACCGGCAGCCAGAGCTTCGGATGCAAGCTGCCCGATCGGGCAGGCGACGCTGCACCCGTCGCGACGACCGGACGACTGTTCGTCCGCCGAGCGGAGTGGGACCTTGGTACCAGGGACTCCAGGAGGGTTGCAGCATGCGCGAGCACGGTTTCGATTCAGAGGAAGCGGCTCTGCGGCCTAAGGCTGGGCGGGTCGAGGAGCAGGTCACGGAGCACACGGGTAAGGCTGCTGCTGAAGGGCGTACTGATGTGCTTGGTGGCGCCGGAGTGTTGGGGTTGCAGCGGGCGGTGGGAAACAGCGGGGTGACTTCGATGATTGAGGAGGAGAGGTCGCCGGTGCATGACGTGATCTCTTCTGGGGGCCGGCCGCTGGATGCTGGCGTTCGGGGGGAGATGGAGGGGCGGTTGGGGCATGACTTCTCGGATGTGCGGGTGCATGACGATGGGGCTGCGCATGAGTCGGCTAAGGCTGTTAATGCGCATGCGTACACGGTTGGTAGCAATGTCGTGTTCCAGCGGGACAAGTACGACCCGGGTTCGGATGCAGGCAAGGTGATGTTGGCGCATGAGTTGACGCATGTGGTGCAGCAGCGGAGTGGGCCGGTGGATGGGAGTTCCGCGCCGGGTGGGATCAAGGTGAGTGATCCGTCGGATCGGTTCGAGCGGGAAGCCTCTGCGAATGCCGAGCGGGCGATGGCGGTCCCGGCGCCTACGCCTACCACTGCGGCGGGGATTCAGCGGGACGTGGATGAATCGGCGGCGCCTGTGCAGCGGCACGCGGGCGACGAAGAGGATGTGCAGCGGGCGGAGGGGCCGGCTGAGGAGGAGAAGGAGGAAGAGGTGCAGGGGGCTTTCGTCCAGCGGGATGAAAAAGAGGCCCAGGAGGAAGAGCCGGTTCAGGGTGCGTTTGTGCAGCGGCATGAGGAAGAGGCTCAGGAAGGCGAGTCCTGAGGTAGCTGGACACGGGCGGTGCCAGCGGGTGCACTGGGTAGGTGCATGCCCGCATGAGGTCTGTGATCAGTACAGCGCGAAAGGCGCCGGGGCCTTTGGTGCGCGCTGCGGCCGGCGGCACGCAGTACGAGCGGGTGCTTGCGTTGCAGCAGACGGCGGGGAATCGGGCTGTGTCGATCGCGCTGCGTGGTGGAGCGGCGAACGTGAACTTGCACGGGGAGACCACCGGGGACTTCGACGGCGGCGAGAGTACGGTCAGTACGCCGACGGTGGCGCGGGCGAAGGGCTGTGACTGCGCCGACGAGGAGCCTTGTCTGCGGGGTACCGGCACGATCACGATCAAGTACAAGGTTGACGTCACCATCCGGATGCCCGATATGCCCGAAGGGCTCAGCAACTGCCAGCAAGGCAGGGTGACTGCGTTCCTGCGCAATGTGCTGGCCCCGCACGAGCAGGAGCATGCGCGGCGGTTCCGGGCGTACAACGGGACGACTGTCCGGCCCTACTCGATCACCGGCTGCGGGCGTGCCGGGCTGCAGTCCGAGCTGGAAACGCAGCTGGAGAAGATGCACAGCGACGAGGCGACGACCCGCGCCGACGCGGCCAAGAGTTCGTCGGCGGCGATCGACCCCTTCAACAAGCGCGTCGACCTCGACTGCGACTGACTGAGCAGCAGGGCAACGGTGGTTCCCCTTCGGGCAACGGGGAGTGCCCTGGTCTGCGTCCACTTGGTCGCCAGTGCGGGAAGTCGCGGCGGTCAGGCTGGTGCCAAATCCTGATCGAGGAGGGGCAGCATGCCGACGTACCTGTCACCGGGTGTGTATGTGGAGGAAGTCGAATCGGGCGCCCGCCCGCTCGAGGGTGTCGGTACGGCGGTGGCCGCGTTCGTGGGGCTCGCCGAGACCGGGCCCTTCAACCAGGCCACGCTGATCAGCAACTGGACCGCGTTCACGGACACGTTCGGTGGATTCGTGCCCGGGTCGTATCTGGCCCAGTCCGTGTACGGCTTCTTCCTGAACGGCGGCGGCAACTGCTACGTCGTACGGATCGGTGGCGGGGCTGATTCCAGTGACGGGTCCGGTAAGGGCACCCGTGGGCGCAAGGAGTTGCCGGCTGGTCCGCAGGCGATGCTCGGGCGGTTCCGCGCGGTGGCGATCGACGCGGCCCAGGCGCCGGGGGAGCTGAGCATCGAGATCACCGACGCCGGCGGGGAGAACCCGTCCGACGACATGTTCAAGATCGTGGTGAAGCAGAACGGCAACCAGGTCGAGGAATTCGACCGGCTCACTGTGTCCCGGGGCAAGACCAACGTCGCCACCGTGGTGAACGCGCAGTCCAAGCTGATCAAGATCGAGGAGATCACCGGGGCGGCCTTGGACAAGCCCGCTCACGGGGAGGTCGCGCTGGCTGCTCCGCCGCCGGCGCCCGCAGTACCGTCGCCGCGGTTGAGTGCCGAGGACTATGTCGGCGATGTCGCCGACCGGACCGGGTTCGGCGGGCTGGAGGCGGTCGACGAGATCACCATGCTCTGCGTGCCGGACCTGATGAGCGCGTACCAGCAGGGCGCGATCGACCTGGAGACCGTGCAAGCGGTCCAGTTGGCGATGCTTGCGCACTGCGAGCTGATGGGCGATCGGATCGCGATCCTGGACTCGCCGCCCGGGCTGAACGCCCAGCAGGTGAAGGAGTGGCTGGTCGACAAGGCCGGGTACGACTCGGCATTCGGAGCGCTGTACTTCCCGTGGATCAAGACGGCGGATCCCGCCACCGGGCAGCTCGGCTTCATCCCGCCGTCCGGGCACATGGCCGGGATCTGGGGTCGCAACGACGACACCCGTGGCGTGCACAAGGCGCCGGCGAACGAGATCATCCGCGGCGCGGTCAGCCTCGAAGTACAGATCACCAAGGCCGAGCACGACCTGCTCAACCCGGTCGGCATCAACGTACTGCGGACGTTCCCCGGCCGCGGCAATCGCGTCTGGGGCGCCCGAACGCTGTCGTCCGATCCGGCCTGGCGGTACCTGAACGTGCGCCGGCTCTTCAACTACCTCGAGGAGTCGATCCTCACCGGCACCAACTGGGTGGTGTTCGAACCGAACGACGAGGCGTTGTGGGCCCGGATCCGCCGAACCATCTCCGCGTTCCTGGTGAACGAGTGGCGCAACGGTGCCCTGTTCGGCCAGACCCCGGACGACGCGTTCTTCGTCAAGTGCGACGGCGAGACGAACCCGTCCGAAGGCATCGACGCCGGACAGGTGGTCTGCGAGATCGGCGTCGCCCCGGTCAAGCCGGCCGAGTTCGTCATCTTCCGGCTGTCCCAGTTCTCCGGCGGCACCAGCCTCGTCAGCGAATGACTCTCCTCGCACCAGAAAGGTAACCAGCCATGCCACTTCCAGATGGAGACTCCGGTGTCGGTCACTCCTTCGGGTTGGAGTTCGACGGGATCCAGATCAAGAGCATCACCGAGATCAGCGGCCTGAAGATGGAGCAGGACGTGATCGAGCTGAAGGAGAACGGTGCCGACGGCAAGTATGTGATCAAGAAGCTGCCCGGCCGCTGGAAGGCGCCGGAGATCACCCTGACCCGCGGCCTGTCGTCGGACACCAGTTTCGACAAGTGGATCAAGGACTCGCAGTTCGGCAAGATGGGCGCGGTCCGCAAGGGCGGGGCGATCATCGTGTACGACTACGAGGGCTCGCCGCTGAAGCGGTACAAGCTCACCAACGCCTGGCCGAAGAGCCTCGAGATCGGCACCATGAAGGCCGGCGACACCTCGGTGATGACGGAGAAACTGGTCGTCACCTGTGAACGGCTCGAGGTGGAGTGATGCGCCGTACCGCGAACAGCACGCTCGACCAGGTGATCGTCGACCAGCCGGAGGTCGCCGCGGCGGCACCGGTGCAGGAGACGTTGCGGACCGAGTTCTCCTTCGTGCTGCCTCGCGGGTACGTCGATCCGTCGGGTGCGCTGCATCGCGACGGGGTGATGCGGTTGGCGACCGCTCGGGACGAGTTGGTGCCGTTGCGCGACGATCGGGTGCGCGAGAATCCGGCGTACCTGACTGTGGTCCTGCTGGGCCGGGTGATCACCAGGCTCGGCAGTGTGACCGACATCCACGCCGGGGTGATCGAGGACCTGTTCGCCGCGGATCTCGCCTTCCTGCAGGACCTCTACCGCCGGGTGAACCAGGAGGGCCACACCCGGGCCGGGGTGAACTGCCCGGAGTGCGGGCACGCGTTCGCGGTCGATCTGGCCGGTGGTCGCCTGGGGGAATCGTGACGTACGCACCCGAGCAGCTCTATGCCGAGGTCGCGTACGTCGCCTACCACTTCCACTGGTCGCGCGGGGAGATCCTCGACCTCGAGCACCCCGAACGCCGCCGCTTCGTCGACGAGATCGGCCAGCTGAACACCCGCATCCAGCACGGAAGGTGAACCCCCATGCGCTGGCCCTTCCACCGCTCGTCCGCCGCCGGCGCATCCTCAACGTCCGGAGGATCCTCCGCGGGTGAGGCATCATCGGCGGGCGCGGGCGTTGCGGGTGAGGTCTCGGGGGATGCATCGGGAGCGGCAGTCGGGGTTGCGCGGGTCCAGCCGCAGGCCGAGTGGCGGAGTCTGCCGCCGCTGCAACGATCCGCGGTAGACCTCACGCCGGTCGCGCCGGAGGCCTCGTTTCGCGCCTCCTTGTCCGCCCATCAGGACCGCCGCTTCCTCGAACCACTGGGGCACGCCGTCTCCATCGGCGCCCCTGCCGGAGAAGTCTCCGGATATGCCACCGCCGCGCCCGATCAGTCGGTCACCCTCCCGGTGCCGCCCACGCCAGCCTTCTCCGGTAGTGCGGGCAGCTCCGGTACTGAGGGCAGCTCCGGTACTGCGGGCAGCGGGGCGCCGGTGGCTCTCCAGCGAGTGGTCGACGTGGATCCGCCGCCGGGCGTGATGACGCATTCGTTGCCTGCAGCAAATACATGGTCAGCCGCGACGGCGCTCCCGCCGGTTGAACCGCGCCCCGTACCGGTGATCGCTCGGACGGCTGACTCGCACGAGCACGCCCACCACGAAGCTGGTGGTTCTCTTGCCGATCCGTCGGCGGAGTCCGCTGAGCAGGTGCCGTTGGTCGGCTCGTCGGAATCGTTCGGGCAGTCGCCGTTCGTGTCAGCTCTGGGTGGTCCACAGGCGGAACCAGAAGCCGACGCCGTTCAGCGTGCTGCAGTGCCCGGAGCTGTTGTACAGCGGGCCGTTGAGGGTGATCCGGCGGTTCAGGGGGGAGCTGTGCCGGGGGCGGAGCCCGGAGCAGGCGGGGCTGGGCCAGTGGCGCAGCGAGTCGCCGAGGTTGGTCTGGTGGGGCAGCAGGCTGCGAACCTCGGCCTGGCGGTCCAGCGGGCAGCTGAGGGGCAGCCGGCCCAGCAACCGGCGCCAGGAACTCAGCAAGCACCGCTAGGAGTTCAACGTGCCGCGGGCGTGAACCCGGTGCCGCAAGGTGCTGCAGGATCCGGTGCGGGATCGGTGGTGCAGGCAACTGCTGGATCTGGTGCGGGATCGGTGGCGGAGGGCGCTACTGGGTCGACTGCGGGGTCGGCGGTGCAGCGTGCGGGCGGGTCTGGTGCCGGGCCGGTGGTGCAGCGTGCGGGTGGGTCTGGCGCGGGGGTGGATAGCGCATCGGCTGCGGCGGGTCAGCGGGCAGGAGAGGGTCAGCTGGGTGCGCAGGGGGACGTGCAGCAGACAGGGCTGGTGGGAGCAGATCTGACGGCGATGTTGGTCTCGCAGCAGGCGGTGCAGGTGGACGTGCAGCGAGCGGCGCAGCTTGGAGGAGATGCCGTCGGTTCGACGGCGC
>Ga0193717_1000752_pt1 | contig 20569 bp, 18 predicted proteins | sample U2c2metaG_FD_145900 | JGI IMG/M metagenome (GOLD analysis project Ga0193717, IMG submission 145900) | Soil microbial communities from a riparian zone of the East river system, Colorado, United States - U2c2 | ecosystem: Environmental > Terrestrial > Soil > Riparian zone | place: USA: East River...
GTTTAAAGAAGCCGCACGATTTGACCCCGCATCACCTATGACTTACTGGGGGCAGGCATTAAGTATGGGCCCTTACTATAATGCCGCAAACCTGTACGTTGTACCAAAGGGATTACCCGCGGTTTTAAAACAATTGAATGCGACTGCTAATCATGCAACTGAAAAGGAAAAGGAGCTCATCAGGGTAATGAACCTCCGGTATCCTTCGGCAAATGAACAAACAACAAATGATAATATGGGTTACGCGAAGGGAATGAAGAAGCTGATAGCAGCATACCCCAACGACCCGGATATTAAAACACTATACATAGATGCCATGATGCTGATACATGCATGGGATTTTTGGACTCCTGATGAATTGGCAAAAGAATGGACACCAGAACTGGTTGACCTGTGTAAAGGTGTTTTGAAAACAGATCCTGATCATCCTGGTGCTTTGCATTATTATATTCACTTAACAGAGGCATCCCGTAACCCCGAAGTGGCTTTGGCGAACGCCGAAGCTTTAAAAAGGAATTTCCCCGGCGTAGGACACATGGTTCATATGGCGAGCCATGTTTACCAAAGAAACGGATTATATTTTCAAGGTGTTGATGCCAATACCAAGGCCAATAAAAGTGTCCTCTTATATTATTCAATTGCAAAAAATGTTCCTCTCGCCAAATCTATACCCCACCTGTTTGCTGTAGAAACTTATTGCGCCTTAAGTGGGGGAATGTATGAAAAGGGTATGGATGCTGCTTTACGTTGCAGGAACAGTGTTTCACCTGCTTCGGACGATAATTATAGCCAATACTTGTATATGATGCCCGTACTTACCATGGTACGCCTGGGTAAGTGGCATGAAATATTGAAGGATAATAACGCGCCGGATCCTGGTTGGACCTATGCGCAGGTGCTGAATAGTTTTGCAAAAGGATTGGCCTTTATATATACTGGTAAACGGGATTCTGCCAGCAGGCAGCTCCAGTTGTTACGTGATAAAATTAACGACCCGGTTTTAAAGATCAGGCGCATTCCCTTTAATACCCCTTTGGAGGGAGCCACTATAGCAGAAAATATATTGGATGGTGCAATTTTATTGGATCGGAATAAATATGATGATGGCATCGCGTGTCTTAAAAAGGCGGTAAAAGTTGAAGATGATATGATTTATGCCGAGCCTGCCGAATGGCCCATTCCTGCCCGGCAATTTTTGGGTGCATACCTTTTAAAAAATGGTGATATTACTTTAGCAGAGCAAGTTTACAAGGATGACCTGGTACATAATACGGGCAACGGATGGTCATTGCTGGGCTTATATCAAAGTCTTAAAGCACAAAACCGTAAAGAAAAACTTGATTATTATAAGTCGGGCTTTCTTCGCTCGTTTTCACATGCCGACGTAGTGCCAATAGGATCGGTTTTTATGAATTAAAAGTGGGGGCTTGCAAGGTTAGCGTGAAACACCACAAGTCTGCAGAAGAATAAATTTAATGTAGAAACACATCACATGCGTCTCTAATCAAGGAAGGAGACACATGTGATGCCTCTCTACAAAACCTTGTCCAAAGAGGCGTATTTAATTATAAACGGGCATCCCGTTTAGTTCAATGCAATAATCGGTTATCCAGGCGCCGGCGGCATCAATGTATAAAATATTGGGTTTATTGTTTTTGTTGATAGCGCCCGTACTTATCCACTCATTAACTTTTGCAGGCAGGTACTTGTTGCCAAACAGGGCCAGGTCTGTTATGCTTTGGTTTTTTTTGATCACGTTGGTAAGCAGCATCATTCCGTTAATTACCGGGCTTACCTTTTCATCCTGAAAATCGTTGCATATCAGGGCGGCTTCGTCGCTGCTTTGGGTAAGCTGCCAGTCCAAACGTATAAGGTCGTTTTTATTTACGCCGTTTTTCATCGATGTAAAAAACAGTTCTTCCCGGGCCAGCAGCCTGTTGATCTGGTTGGTGGCAGCATAGGCCCTGCGAAAGTTAAGGAAGGTTTTCCCCTTATCGGCCATGGAGTTGGAGTCGATCAGTTTATCAGCACTGGCATAACCCTCAAAAGTTACAATCACCTTGCCTGCCAGATCGTTCAGTTTAATTTGACTAATGTCTTTTGACTGATTGTTGTAGATATGCTCTTTACCAAGCGCCCTTATAATGGAGTCGGCTACTTTATGGGTAGGGGCTTCTGTAGCGCAAAAATGGCTGAATGTTAAAATGATGAACTCTTTTTTATTACGATCAAGGAAAGTTTTAACCGAATCAAGTATATCCTTAAAACGCTCACCATAACCGCCGCCCACGGCATCGGCCATACAGTCGGACGAGCTATGCTTGGTATAAATGCTGTTTTTAAACGAACCAACCCGAAGATCAAACATCCTGATACCGGCATTGAGCTGCTTGCCTATGTTTTGTTTTTGAGTGAGGGTGTTGCAGGTATTGATGGAGCCACCTTGCGTACCACCCGTACCGTTTAATGCCGACATACCCGCGTCATGCGACCCGGGGATCACGATGTCTTTCAGGGTAAGGTTTCCTTTGGCCGGGAACAGGGTATCCTCCATCCAGCGGGCGGGGTTGTAATTGGCAAAATAACTCAGGTAAAGCTTCTGATCTTCGCCTATAAAGGCCATGATAAATTTTTTGGTATCTACATTACATATAGATACGGGGCAGGGCGTTTTAAAATAGTCGGGCAAAATATGTTCGTCAGCGGGTCGGGTTTGCTCATTTTCGGTGGCATAATAAATACGGTTATCTTTCTTGTTGCCTTTCCATACATAAAACAGGCGGGTAGTATTAAATGCGTGATATACCGCCGGTGATACTTTGGATTTTGATTTGCCGACGGCTATCCGGTCGGTGCATGTTTTGGTATCGGTGTTATAATCGGTATAATAAATGCCCTGATCGTTATAATCTTTATAGCAGATGCGGGCAGTGTTGTTGGAGAGGGTAACTATAAAAGGATATTCATCACTCTTTTTATCAGGTATGGTTTGTAAAACGGCAGGTTTAAGTGTGCCGTTATCATCGGCATCAATAATGGCTACTACCATCTCATTTTTATTATCAGCATGTGATGCTATCATCATACGGTTGTTGACAACTGTTGCCGTAATACCAGATTTTAGTTTGGGCGAATTTTCAAAGCTTACCGTATTTATATTTTGCGTATTAAAGGTGGTGTCGCTGTTGTTAATGACGTACTTTAAAGAACCGTCGGTACCCAGCCATAAAGTATATATGCGGTTATTAAACACCCTTAAAACTGGTGCAAAGGCACTTTGTTCTGTGCCCACAGTTATTTCATTTTGCGAAAACCGGGTATCGTATTGTTTACCCAAATAACATACATGAATATTCCCGGTGGAGCCGGCATCTTTCCAGGCGACAAAATAGCTGCCCTTAAAATTGGTAATATCAATAGCCTTGTCTGTACGGGCCGCAGGCAAAAAGTTAATAGGCTGACTAAAGCTCAGGCTTTGGGCACTCAGGTGGTTAATATCCGATATAAGTAAAAAGAAAATAATTATTGTGGTGATGGCTAAAAATTTCATGATAAGGAATTAAAATCAACAATAATTTATCTAAATGCTTGTGTATTAAAAAAATATGCAAGCAATATTTTTTCTTTATTGTGAATTTATAATATTTTTATGTAAAAAATAAGCCTATGTCAAAAATTCTTATCACTTTTTTATGTCTTGTGCTACTTCTGCAGGGCGTAAAAGCACAGGATGCAAACTATTGGTCGTCGAGTTATAACCCTGCCGGTTTCTTAACCCCCGGGGCGGTGATCGCTTTTAACCGCGACAGCGGGGTAATGTTTTTGAACCCGGCTCTGCTGGCTTACAGTAATAAAAGCTCGGCATCCATTAGTGGGTCAATTTACCAGTATGGCAATATCAAAATAAAGAATGGCGCCGGTACCGGGCTTGATCTTAAATCAACAACTGCCAGCATCATTCCCCAAATGATATCCGCAACTATATCTTTAAAAGGCAAACATCCCTTTACAGTTGGCTATGCGCTCACCCATAACCCGGTCATGAGCTACCAGGTTACACAGCAGCGGGATGCCCGGTTCAATGTGCTTGATGATTCGTATAGTCCGGGTAATGAATCTTTTCTTGGGCAATTTAAAAGGCTGAATAGTATCAATGAAACTTCGGGCATTATAAGCGGAGGTTTTAAAGTATCAGATCATTTTGCGCTGGGTATATCGGCTGAGGGGCAGCTGCGTAAGCAAAGTTTCAATTCTGATTTCAGCTCAAGGGCATTATATAATACCAACAGTGGTGGTTTAAGTTTGCCACCTATTGCAAATGCTGAGGAGTCATACCTGGCATCTTATTTTCATGCGGGGATAAAGTTTAAGGCAGGTTTATCATATGATGCCGACAGGAGCCACCTGGGGCTCACAATATCATCGCCGCTGTTGCACTTAACCGGTAGCGCAAGCATACTGAGTGATAATGTGGCTGGTAATATAAGATTTGTCGGCGATACGCTTAATGTTTTAGCTAACACCCGACAGGAAAAGCTTAAGGCCACCTATAAAATGCCCCTGAGCATAGGTTTTGGCTATGCTTATGATGTTAAAAACGGGCAAATTTATTTTGCTGCCGAGTATTTTAATAAAGTGAATGAATATAACCTGATAACCCCCCGTGATGAAAGCTTTGTAAGGGGAGATATACCCGATCTTGCTGCCTCATCGTCGCTTAAGTTTAAGGATGTAAGGAAATCGGTGTTCAATTTTGGGATAGGGGCAAGCTATTTGTTGCAGCCTGATGTAACCGGCTTTTTATCATTACATACCGACTTTAATTATGCCAATAATGGTTTGTATAAGGATGGTGACGGCTATGCCAGTAATACGGCCTATTACAATATTTACCATTGCCAGGTAGGTGCAAATATTAAAAAGCGGAAATTTAACTTCCGTACCGGGTTGTTATTATCATACGGTACAACCAGCAAGTACATGCAGTATGTTAATTTTGATAACCCGAATGAGAACAATACCTTGGCTGGTGATCCAATAAATACCAAGGCTTCACAGTTTTCAGTAGGTTTAATGCTGTCATATATTCATAATTTATAGGCAGCTTTTGGTTATAATATAGGGCCTGGGCGGCGCCAAATTTAATTTTGCTCTTGTTAAGCTATAAGCGTTTTAAAATCTTATTTTTAGCGCCTCAAATATTGATACACCGTTATCAATATTTTTGTGGTAAACAGCAACTAAAAATGAAAGTTTTAAAATTTGGCGGAACATCCGTGGGTAGCCCCGCCCGCATGAAGAACCTGCTCGACATTATTAATCCCTCCGAACGGCAGATCATTGTGCTTTCGGCAGTATCAGGAACTACAAATAGCCTGGTTGAAATTGGACAAGCCTATCTTGCCGGTGATAAGACAAAAGCTATTACATTGATCAACATCCTGAAGGATAAGTACGAGCTGTTTATAAAGGAGTTATTTACAAACCCCGAATTTTTAAAATATGGCAAGGAAGTAATTGATTATCATTTTACTGTGCTCAGCAATCTGGCCAATGACCAATTCTCCATTATCGAAGAAAAGATCATACTGGCGCAGGGCGAGCTACTGTCGACCACACTATACCACGTTTACCTCAAAGAAATTGGTGTGCCATCGGTTTTACTGCCGGCGCTTGATTTTATGAAGATTGATGAGGATAACGAACCTATTGTTGATCATATCACCGAAAAAATTACCCCCTTACTGGATAAACATCCTGAAGTAAACTTATTTATTACCCAGGGATTTATTTGCCGCAACGCATTTGGCGAGATTGATAACCTGCGCCGCGGCGGCAGCGATTATACCGCATCACTGATTGGTGCAGGCATCCGGAGCGAAGAGGTACAAATATGGACCGATATTGACGGCATGCATAATAACGACCCGCGTATTGTTAAGGGTACACAACCCATTGCACAGCTATCATTTGATGAGGCTGCCGAGCTGGCCTATTTCGGTGCAAAAATCTTGCATCCGCAAAGTGTGTTCCCGGCACAAAAATATAAGATCCCGGTGCGCTTATTAAACACCATGGATCCGCAGGCCGCAGGTACACTGATCACCAACACCAGCGAGAAGGACAAGATCAAATCAATAGCCGCAAAAGATGGTATTACGGCTATCAAGATACAATCAAGCCGTATGCTATTGGCACATGGCTTTTTACGCAAGGTGTTTGAGGTGTTTGAGCGTTATAAAACAGCTATCGATATGATCACCACATCAGAGGTAGCAGTATCATTAACCATTGACGATACCACCTACCTGGGCGAGATCACCAGTGAGCTTACCGCTTTTGGCTCGGTTGACCTGGATGTTAACCACACCATTATTTGCGTGGTTGGTGATTTTGGCGCCGAAAAGCATGGTTATGCAGCCCGTGTGCTGGAGGCCGTAAAACATATTCCGTTAAGGATGATATCATACGGTGGCAGCGATCATAACCTGTCGTTACTGATAAAAACCGAGGATAAAGTAGAGATTTTAAGGAGCCTGCATAACAGGTTATTTTAAAAGATTTCGGATTTCGGAATTTCGATTTCGGATTTTTTTAATTGATCAGCGGGGGCTGAGTTTTTACCTTAATATAAAATAAATACCAAGAGCGGCAAATGCAGTGGAAATAGAGGTATTTAAAATTAAGCGGTTTAAGGTAAGCTTTCTATCATGATACAATTTGTAGCTGGATAAAAGACCCGCAAATACAGAAACGGATACACATAATATAATAGACAGATTATTCATCATTACTATGTTTAGTAAAGCTAATATAAATAAATTTCAACAGTTAGAAACCCCATTCTATTATTACGATATGGAGGTATTGCGCCAAACGCTTGATGCCTGTCGTGATGCTTCGGCAAAGCATGGTTTCCATGTGCATTATGCCATGAAGGCCAACTTTAACCCCAGGGTGCTTGATATGATACAGTCCTTTGGGTTTGGGGCAGATTGTGTAAGTGGCAACGAAGTGAAAGCGGCCATTGACCATGATTTTGACAAAGGTAAAGTTGTTTTTGCAGGTGTGGGCAAATCAGACAAGGAAATAAACCTGGCCCTTGATGCCGATATTTTTTGCTTTAATGTGGAGTCGGTTCAGGAATTGAACATAATTGATGAGCTGGCCGGGGCTAAAAACAAAAAAGCAAATGTAGCTATCCGCATTAATCCTAATGTTGATGCACATACCCACCATTTTATTACCACCGGACTTGATGAGAACAAGTTTGGCATTAACATTTGGCAACTGCCCGATGTAGCCGCTGCTTTACGTAAATGCAGCAACCTGCAGTTTTTAGGCATTCATTTTCATATCGGCTCACAAATTACCGACCTTGAAGTATATAAAAGCCTGTGCACCCGTATTAACGAAATGCAGGACTGGTTTGAGGATCATGGCTTTCAGGTTAAGGTATTAAATACCGGGGGGGGGTTAGGGGTTGATTACTATAATCCCGACGGTAACATTGCCGATTTTGAAAATTATTTCCAGGTGTTCAAAAACTTTTTGAACGTTAAACCGGGGCAGGAGGTGCACTTTGAACTTGGCCGTGCACTGGTGGCTCAAAGCGCGTCGTTAATATCAAGAGTGTTGTATGTTAAAAACGGTTTGAAAAAGAACTTTTTAATATTAGATGCCGGCATGACCGAACTGATACGCCCTATGCTTTACCAGGCTTATCATCAGATTGAGAATTTGAGCCAGGAGCCAGAAACTCCCGCAACCGATAACCCGCAACCGGCAACCGATAAAATAAAATATGACGTTGTAGGTCCTATTTGTGAAAGCACAGACTGTTTTCAGAAGGATGTTGATCTGCCAGAATCATTTCGCGGGGATCTGATAGCGGTGCGTACTGCTGGTGCCTATGGCGAGGTAATGGCATCGGGCTATAACCTGCGCGATAGGGTAGGAAGTATATATTCGGAGTAAGGAATTATGCAAAAAAAATGTCATTCTGGGGAACGATCTATTCTAACGCATGCATAGTTAATGAATGAGATCCTTCGTTCAGGAGGACAAATGAATAGGGTTACCCTAACAACTCATTAAAATATTCATCAGTAAAATCTGCAGCAAAGTGCAGAATGTTAGGGAGTTTTTCAAATTCATAAGGCTCGTGCGTAGTGGTGATCACTACGGCTTTCATCCCGGCGCTGGCAGCTGCTTCGGCGCCTTTGGGTACATCCTCAAATACCAGGCAATCGGTAGGAGGAGTGCTTAACAAGGCCGCGGCCTTTAAAAAAGTTTCGGGGTGGGGCTTGCTTAATGCCACATCATCGGCGCTCACAATGGCCTTAAAATAGTGCCTGATGTTCAGGTTATCCAACACAAAATCAATATTGAACGGAATGGCGGCCGAGCCAATAGCCATAGGGATACCTTTTTGATAAGCGGCCTCTAAAAATTCAAGCAATCCTGGCAAAAGAGCCAGATAGGGTAGAAATTCCTGTTGGTATTTTTCTTCTTTTTGATACGATAGCTTGTCCATCTCTTCTAAAGTGAAACGGTTTGGGCCAAATATCCTAACCAGTACTTCGGGGTTTTTGCCATACATCTGTTGTTTTACCTCGTTCCAGGTAAAATTACCGCCTAACTGATCATTTAAAAGGGTTTGCCATGCTTTGGTATGATAGGTCATATCATTGATCATGGTGCCGTTAAGGTCGAAAATAAAGGCCTTCATGTATATAAATCGTTTTTTGGCAAACATACATTTTTAAAAAAAACTAAAAAATGATAACAGTAGTATATTCTTTTACCCATCATTAAATTTTACGCTCATATTAAATTTGTGCCATTTGTTTACGTGCTGTAATTCAGGTATTTGCTAAAACCGGGGCTTGCAAATTTGCCCTTACGAGTTTGGGTTTGAAAAATAATATGTACCTTGCGGCTTTTAATAAATAAAATAATGCAAAAAGAAGGAACAGTAAAATTTTTCAATGAAACAAAAGGTTTTGGATTTATTACACCAACAAGCGGTGGTCAAGACATCTTTGTTCATTCAACAGGCCTGATCGATGAAATCCGTGAAAATGATAAAGTGGAGTTTGAAGTAGAAAACGGAAGAAAAGGTTTAAACGCGGTAAATGTAAAGGTTATTTAATTATAAATTAATCATTAAACGTACCAGGCATCCACTTAGTGGATGCCTTTTTTTATGCCCTGTGAAATTGGTAAAGGCAAAGCTGGCATTGTTGTTGTTCGTATAACTGTAGGTTAAATCATCTACATAAAAAACTAAAAATGAAAGATCAAGCAAAAATTATAGCAGCACTTTTGGTAGGCGCAGCGGCCGGTGCCGCGTTAGGTTTATTATTGGCCCCCGAAAAGGGAGGTGAACTAAGAGACGATATTGCCGACTATATTAATGACCTGGTTGATACCGCTAAAAACAAAGCACAATCAACCGCCAGCGATTTAAAAGAATATGGCAGCAATGCTATTGATAAGGCAAAAGCAAAATTTAGCGGCACAGTTAATGATCTGTATGATCATGGTGACGAAGCTATTGAATCCGCAAAATCAAGAGCGAAAGATGTTGCCGATAAGGCAAAAGATTTAGGTGAGGATGCTGTAAACGAGGCTAAATCAAAAGTAAAAGGCACTGCGAATGACTGGAACAATTCTATACAAGGCGCATAATTTTTAGTACTATATTAAAACAGCAAAGCCCGGTAACTACCGGGCTTTGCTGTTTTAAGCTAATTTTTTATTATTTAATTATAAACTTATTGTTGCTTAAGTCGGCATCCATAAATATTCCGCCATCCAATACAGCCGATTGTATGGTTTTACCAGTTTTAATGTTTACAGTTATTTGTTTTTGGTTTTTCTCCCATACACCGGGCGTTTGATGCAGGCTTGCACTTGTACCGTCGGTATAAGTTAGTTTAACATCAAAAGGAACAGCAAAGCCTCCTATGTTTTTGATAGCTGCGGTGTAACCACCTTTAGCCTTGCTTACATTTTGCAGCGCCAGGTCAATATAATAATTGGTGAAAAACCAATTGTTAAAGAACCAGTTCAGGTTTCGGCCAGATACATTGCTCATAGAATTGAAATAGTCCCAGGGGATGGGGTGTTTGCCATGCCAGCGGTCCATGTAACCATGTAAGGATTTTTTAAACAGGGCATCGCCAAGCATATCTTTTAAAGCAAGATAACTTAATGATGGTTTGCCATAGGAGTTATTCCCATAACCTCCCCTTAGTTCGCTTGATGGGGTAATAACGGGCAGGTCTTCGGCTGTTGCTGCATCATTTATCCATCGTTCAACCCTAAAATCTTTATAAAGATATTCTGCTTTTTCCTTGCCAACTTCGGCAGTACCTATCAGCAGCTCAAAGGTGGTTGCCCAACCTTCGTCCATAAAAGCATACCGACTTTCGTTAATGCCCATGTAGAAGGGGAAGTAGGTGTGTGCAATTTCATGATCCTGTACAAATTGCGAAAAGTGCACATCATCATTATGACTGTCATTTACCATCATGGGGTATTCCATATCGGCAAAGCCCTGGAACGAGGTCATTTTAGGGAAGGGATAGGGTATGCCAGGCCAGTTATGTGAAAGCCAGCTTAAGGAGTTGCGGCCATTTTGTACCGCATGATGAAAATCTTCAGAATTATCTAAAAAAGCGGCCTGCATGCTGGCCCTGCGGTGAGTAGCATCATCAACAACGGTGCTTGCCGCATCCCACACGTAATGATCGCTTATACCAACAGCCATATCACTGATGTCGTTAGCTTTCCAGATCCAGGTATTTACATCGTTTTGAGCAGTTATATTTTTCTTAGCCAAATCGGCGGCGGTGGCAATGTTTATGGTAGAGTCGCTGGTCATGGATGCTTGCAGGCGTTTGGCATACTCCGGTTGTAACACCTGATCGGGGTTTTGCAGTGTGCCCGTTGCCCAAACAATATAATTTTTAGGCGCTTTTACCTGCAGGGTATAATCATTAAAGTCGTTGTAAAATTCCTGCGCATCCAAAAACGGAAGTTTGTCCCAGCCATTATAGTCATCGTAAACAGATACCCTCGGGTAAAAATAGGCCAGGTAATAGGTGGTTGAATCTATCATCCCCTCACGTCCGCTTTCTAAAGAGATCTGGAAATGCCAGGTTATATCAAGCTTTACAGAATCGTGCGGCAACAGGGGTTTTGTTAAACCGATCATCTGGTTGGTTGAAGCTATATCATTGTTAACTTTTTTAGCCTTCCCATTTATCAAAAAAGTATCAATTTGTATACCGGAGGTTAAATAATCAGCTCGTGCATTTGCAAACCTGGCCGCGCCGGGTTTGTGTATGTTCAATATCAGCTTCATATTAAGTCCCTTCAAGGTATCAGGGCTGTTATTAATATAAGTGATCTGTTCGGTACCTTTAATGTTGCGACCAGGGGGCAGGGCAGTTATAGTAATGTTATAACGGCCATAGTTTTGCCAGTATTTTTTACCGGGATTACCATCGGCTGAGCGGGTTTCGTTTTTATAGGCATGTTGTATATCGCGCGGCATATACAAATTTTGAGCTTGAGCTTGTACCAGCACAAAGCAGGCGAGTGCAGTTAAAATAAAAGATTTGATCATGTTTTTAGTTAATACAAATGCAAATTAATGTAAATGAATTGATAATTAATAAGCGATTATCATGAATTTAACACTTGTACGCATATAATTAAATAAGTGCATGGGGTAATTATTTATGATTTCGTAACAAATTTGTAACAATAATTGATTTGGGATCAAATGTTTTGTTTCTGTGCGATATATTTTTTTACTTTGTTCAAGTTATTTTAATAGGGGTATTAAATAACTAATATTTAAGCCATTCGCGTAATGCGGATGGCTTTCTTTTTTGAATTAAATTTAATATAGGTTATTGATTTTCAGATAAATACTCTTTTGATATGAGTATGAAAAGCTGATCATTATCAATTGATTCGTCAAAACACTCCGTAAGCAATTGCTGCGCATTATCATATTTTAACTGCTTGGCAACCATCATAAGCATTCGGCACGAGGTGATGTTTATATGTTCAAGCAGTTGCAGGTACATGATAACGTCCATGTCCCTTAATATAGGCATTGACTGCTCTTCATCAAGGCAAAACTCATCCTTAACTATTGATTTGATGGGGTTACAATTTTTGTCTGATGGGGTTTCGTTGATAAGCTTGTATACTTCTTCCATCCTTGCGATTTGTTTCTTTACATCGTCCCAAAATTCTTGTATGGCTTGTCGCAAAGCTGTAAATGATGCAAGTTGCACAATGTGGGCAAGATTGTTGTTCAAGTAACATTTGCCAAAATATATGCGGTTTAAGTTGTGTACAAATACTTGTTTTAATAATTGCTGGTCTAAGGCAGTAGGGGAAGTGTTGTTCATGATATTTAATGTAAATAGCTGTTAACTTGTGACGGTAATTTCAACTAACAAAGCGCTTAAATGTTTGAATAAATGCAATATAAATAGCAGCGCTTTATTTACATGCTGATATGCAGATATAAGCTAACTTTGCAAATTGATATACACAGCTATGAAATATAAATTAGGCGACTTTGTACGGTTTGTTGATGAAAAGATGGAGGGTTTTGTAACCCGTATAATTGACGACCAAATGATAGGCGTTACCGGCGATGATGAGTTTGAAATACCCGTACTGGCCAGTAAGGTAACTACGGTACATGGTTATGAGCCGGCCGGATCAAAAGCCGCTGTTGCTGATGATAAACCGATACAAATAGGCGAGTTTGAAAAAAAAGGTATTTATATAGGCGTAATTGCCGATGCCAAAGCCAATTCTGTAGTACATTTTTATCTGGTGAATAATACGTCGTTCCTGTTGCTTGCGGCATTGACCACCGAAAAACAGCAGGTATTTAAAGGCGAGTTTGCAGAGGTGATAACCCCAAAATCAACCGCGAAGATTTATTCGGCCCAACTGGCTGATCTGCAATTATGGCCCAGGTTTATTCTGAATGTTATTTACAGCACTAAACAAAATATAGAACCACCCGCTCCATTAATTATTAATGAAAAATTTAAGGCAAAAGATTTTTCGACAGCTAAAAAGCCTATCCCGTTATTAAAAGAGCCGGGCTGGATGATACGCCTGGATGAACCGGAAATGGTGATAGATGCCCAAAAACTAAAGGAAAGCTTTTTTAAATCGCCCGGAGAAAAAACGGTATTGGAGAAACCTACAAGTGAGGTTGACCTGCATATAGAAAAACTGCGTGATGATCATCAGTTTTTGCAGAGCAGCGAAATACTAAGCATACAATTGGCCCATTTTCATAAAGCGCTTGATGCGGGTATTGTACACCAACTCCCCGATATGGTATTTATTCATGGCGCAGGCAATGGCACCTTACGCCACGAGTTACAGAAAGTATTGAGCAAGCACCCCAAAGTGCAAACATTTATGGATGCCCGTAAAGAAAAATTTGGCTACGGCGCTACCAAAGTGATACTAAAATAAAAAGAAACCTGGCCTGAATGGGCCGGGTTTCTTTTACTTATTCAGGTTATCAACCTTGTCGTAAAATTCTTTTTGTAGTTGCAGGGTTGAAGTATCGGCCTTAATGGCTTTTAAGGCTTTTACAAATGTTTCAATTTCATGCTCTGCTGTAAATTTGCCTAATTCGTTGGTGGCTTTGGCGCCCTCTCCCGCATAATGGTTTGGATACGCGGCATACCACCATATAGGTGTATACACATTAGGCAGGTTTAAACGGTGCTGGTTGGCCCCTGATTGGTCGGCTGCACGGTCCATCTTCATCAAATCTGGTCGCAAATATAGCAGGGTAGAGGTTTCGCCTTCGCCGGCATGCTGGTCATTTTGCGGATCCGACTGATGCATTTTAAGGTACTGCGTTGTAAACTCCTTATCGTTTTGGGGTGCATAAAAATATACCGCGTAATTATGCCTTTTGTTAAGCAACGACTGCATGAAAAACCTGATGAATTCGGGATTGCCGCCATGCCCGTTCAGGATCACTATTTTTTCGAAGCCGTTGCGGGCTATTTCATCACAAGTGGCTTCCAGCAGGTCCCATATTACTTTGCTTGGTAATGCAAATGTGCCAGGCTGTTGCCTTGCCTCATTTATTTGCCCATAAAAATAATCAGGGAATACCACGGCATATTCTGATTTAACGGCACGGGCTGCCCACTCGCGTACATGGATCAGATCGGTACCCAGGGGCGAGTGAGGGCCATGTTTCTCCAATATTCCAAAAGGTAATATGCAGGTTTTTGATGATTTTTCAAGTGCCTGCGGAAAATCAGAAGCAACAAGTTCATCCCATCTTGCCGGTAACTGCTGTGCATGGGCAAAACCCGAGAACAGCATAGCGGTAAATAAAAGTAAATAAGATTTCATTTTGTTTACAGATAATTGGTTATTAAATAATTTGAAGAGTTGTATATGATGTGAAATTTACAAAATTACTTTTACGTAAAAATGGGTTTATCAGTAGGTAATGTGAATTTTACGTTTGTTGATTATCTTAAATTGGGCAGGGCATAACAAAAAGCGGCTCCCTTTTCTTTAACGTTTTCGGCCCAGATATGGCCGCTCATTTTTTCAATAAAATCCTTGCATATCATCAGGGCCACGCCTGCCCCTTTTTCTTTTTCATTGCTGTAACGCATCTCGGCCTTGAAATTGAATATCGATCCCAATTTTTCGGGAGAGATGCCTTTCCCTTCGTCCTGCACACAAACTGTGGTTTCGCCCGGATGTACGGTAGCCGAAATAGAGATGCTAGAATATTGAGGGGAAAACTTTATAGCGTTGTGTATAAAGTTACGATGTATAAATTGCACCAGTTCTTTATCGGCCTGAATGATAACGTCGCTATCAACATTATTAATGAATTTAAGGTGATACCCATCGCCCATTAGGTTAAAGGGTTGCAAAGCTTCATCAATTAATTCTTTAAGTGACATGGAAACGGGTTGGTAGCTAAAACCCGAAAGTTGTTGTTTTATCCATTGTAATATGTTCTCAAATATCTCCAGCGAAATATTAGAGGAGTGCTCCATCGTATCAACCAGTTCCATTAACTCCTCACGCGTAAATGAATCAGTATCCTTTAAAACAGCTGCAAGTGTTTTTAAGGTGCCTATGGGTTGCCTGAAATCATGCGCCAGGATAGATACCAGGCGATTATTAAATCCGTGATCGATCTCCAATTTTTCATTACGCAGTTGTACTGACCTGTTCAGGGCCTCGAGCGTTACGGTATGTTTTTGTTTTAAACGATACAGGCGGTAAACGAATAGCACCGTTAAAGCAGTTAATAAAAAAAGTATGCCAAATACTATCATCAATACCTGCCGGTTCTCACTCCTCATGGTAGTGGCCTCCAGTTCCTGGTCTTTTAAAGCGTAATCAATATAATCAAACCCCGAAGTATTGGTAAACAATTCTTCGTCATCATAAAGTTTCAATAATTTAGTACTGTATCGCTTTACTTCGCGCAAATTATTTTGATTAATGTAAATATCATATAGTTTTTTCCCGAATAGCTTTTCATACCAGTGGTACCCTCTTAATTCGGCAGTATAAAGGCCTTGTCTATAATAACCGATAGCTTTAGTGGTATCTGTGTCGTGGTACAGATCGCCCAGGCTTTGAATAATATCAAGGCTAAGATAGTTCAGATCCATAGCTATGCCTTCGGTAACTGTTTTTTGTAATAAACGGATGCCTTTTTCGCGTTCATTATTTTTTAAATATAGTTGTGCCCGTATCTGATCGGTAGCTAATAAAACCCGGCTATCTTTATACCTGGTGGCTATCTGTCTGGCCTGGTCAAGGTAAATACTTAAAGAATCTTTGGGTATTTCGGAGGGGTACATCATCAGGTAATTGCAGAGCACAAGCGACATGATCGAATCTTTTTTAAGTTTACTGCCGAGATATGAGGCTTTGTTTAAAAACTCAATTGCTTTATTGTCCTCCTTGTTCTCATTAAAAACGAGCCCAATGTTCATTAGTGCCTGAACTACATTTGATGAGTCATGTATGGCCAGGTAATGGTTATAGGCGTTGTTATAATAGCGAAGTGATAATTGCAGATTGCCCTTCAGGTTATAAACTATTCCCAGCGTATTTAAGGCGTCAGCAATGCCCTGCCGGTGTTTTAATCTTTCGGCAATAGACCTTGCGCGTTTGGCGTAGTAAAACGCACTGTCTAAATTACTTTCATACATCAATACCCCTAAACGGTTAAGGGCATCAACATATTTAATACTATCAGTAATATGAGGAAGTTCTTTTTTGATTTTACTAATGTCCTTTATCTGGCTGTAACTATAGGTAAAGACAAATGATAACAGTATAAAAAAGACTAAATGTTTTTTCATTAATCAGGGTTTATATTAACTAACTATCTATTACTGAATTGAGGACGGGTAACGTTATGCAAAATACAATGTACGGAATCGAGCTAATATTTAATAAATACTTAATACCCCGGTAGATAATATTTAGGTTTCTTGTTAACAGCTAAGTTAACTTATTTTATCATATCGCAGTATTTTAAATTATTAGCTATTTAATTAACAAGCAATATAAAATATCGCGAGATCATTCTCCCCAGGCAGTGATCATTAAGTTTCTGGGCCCGCCGTAATTACGATGTTCGCACAAGTAAATACCCTGCCATATACCCAGGGCCAGCCTGCCGTTGCGGATTGGGATCATTACCGAACTACCCAGTAAAGCCGCTTTTAAATGAGCCGGCATATCATCAGGCCCTTCATCATCATGTAAATAATGCGGATCGTTCTCGGGCACGGTTTTACTGAAATACATTTCAAAATCCTGTCGTACGGTAGGGTCGGCATTTTCATTAATAGTTAAGGATGCCGAAGTATGCTGAATGAAAACCTGCATTATACCTGTTTTAATGGTGCTGATCTGTTGCAGGGCGTGTACTATATCGGCAGTGATCAAATGGAAACCGCGTTTTTTTTCTCTAAGTTGAAGTGTTTGCTGATGTATTTGCATGTTTTAGTATTCTAAGTGTTTAGGAATCACAGGCATCCCACTATATGGTTACTCAATGCAGGATAATTTTAAATATAACCTTATGCAAATCATTTTCATAATGAATTTGAGCAGCCTTTTAATTGGATGGAGAATGCTTTTTTAATTGCGCCCTGGAAATTTGGAACTGATTATATATGGCCATAAAAATGATAGCAAACATGTTCATTTTCAACTGTCATTATTCCTGATTTATAGCTTTTTATATTTGTAAATAATAATTTTAATTTGTAGTATAGACTGGAATTAGAAACTAAAAAATTGAGGACTATTGAAGCGCGTTTTGAAGCGGATGTTGAAGCTATAAGCAAAATTGAGGCGGTATCCTCTATACTGGAAGTTATTTGCCGTAGTACGGGAATGGGCTTTGCCGCTGTTGCACGTGTTTCCACCGATAGGTGGATAGCCTGCGCTGTGCGTGATGAAATAGAATTTGGGCTAAAACCAGGTGGTGAATTAGTTATAGAAACTACCATTTGCCATGAAATAAGGCAACATCAAAAGGCAGTTGTTATTGACCATGTTGATAATGATGAAGTTTACGCAGGTCATCATACACCACTGATGTATGGCTTTCAAAGCTATATTTCGGTGCCTATCATGCTTAAAAATGGCAGCTTTTTTGGTACGCTGTGTGCTATTGATCCCAAACCGGCCCGACTGAATACCCCGGAAACTTTAGGGATGTTTAATCTGTTTGCTGATCTTATCGCGTTTCACTTAAACGCGATAGATCAACTTAGTATAAGTGAATCCAAACTTCAGGAAGAACGTAAGACAGCGGAGTTGCGCGACCAGTTCATTGCCATATTGGGTCATGACCTGCGCAATCCGGTTGGCGCGGTATCAAACGTGGCGCAATTACTGTTGCGTATGCCTTTGGATGAACGCGTAAAGCGCCTGGCTACCATTGTGCAGGATTCTTCATACCGGATGAGGGGACTGATAGATAATATACTTGATTTTGCCAGCGGCCACCTGGGAGGAGGGATAGTATTAACCCGTACTGATAACGAACCACTGGAAGAAATACTGAACCAGATAGTAACCGAATTGAAAGTTGTATGGCCCAGCCGTACCATTAATACACAATTCATCTTAACCGAACCTGTAAATTGTGATGGCAAACGGATAGCCCAGCTTTTTTCGAATCTATTGGGCAATGCGCTTACCCATAGCGAAAAAGATTCGCCGGTTAGGGTAAAAGCCATTAGTAACGAAAAAGAATTTATTTTATCGATAAATAACGCTGGCGAAAAGATTCCGGAGGCTGTTATAGATCGTCTTTTTCAGCCATTTTCGCGCGGTGAGATAAGGCCGGGACAGCAAGGATTAGGACTTGGTTTATACATTGCCTCAGAAATAGCCCGGGCCCATGGAGGTACATTAACCGTATGTTCAACAGATGATGAAACATGTTTTACTTTGCAAATCCCTGTAAAGTAAATTAGCCGCCAAAATAACATTCATGTTTTTAAAGTAAACCTTACCTTTTGATTTGAGGTAGCATTGTTTTTATGGTAAAAATCGATAGCTGGTTGATTAAATACGGGGGTTTGCCATTGGATATTAATGCATTGCCGGTGAGTGGCTACTGCTTTAAGGCGTTCAAGTATTTCTGTCCCTATGCCGTAACCCCTGGCTTGTTCGCGCAGAAAAAGACAATCCATGTACATGAAATCGGCTGCATCCCAGGTAGAGTAGTCAAAAGTATAGGATGCAAAGCCAATGAGCCCGGTTGGGGTTTCAACCACCCAACAATGGAGTTTGGGCTGTTCTGTAAATAAGGCTTTCGCTAATCTTTGTTTTTTTCCATCAGGGCTAAATGAGGCTTTTTCATAATCGGCATGTTCCTGCATTAATATCAAAAGTTCATCAAGGTCAACTTGTTCGGCGGGGCGTATCTGGTATTCCATATTATTTGGCAAGCTCCTCTTTTAAGTTTTTAATAAAATCCTGTATATACTTTTTGCCAGCATCTTCATGCCGTATAGCTGCATAGTGGGTTCGTATCAATCCTTTTTGCCCTATCCTTACCAGGGTTAAAGCTGGTGAATCAACAAAGGAGCGCATAGCCCATTTGGGCATGGTGAGTATACCCATTCCGGCTTTTACCATTTCTAAAGCAGCCTCGGTAAGCGGCATGGCCACTATTTGTTTGGGTTGAATTTTTTGTTCTTTTAAAAAATGCTGGTGAACGGTCACTGTTTCCAGCGGATATGAATGTATAATTAAGGTTTGATCCTTAAAATCATCACCAGTGAGGAATTTTTTATGCGCCAAAGGATGCTCCAGGGGCATAACCGCCATTACTTCGTCCTTAAAAAGCTCCATATATTTGATGCTCTTATCATCAAGCGGGTCTGACGTAATACCAAGATCCAACTCATTAGCCAGTAATTTTTGCAGGGGTTTATGGGTAGCTTCAATAACAATATTGATTTCAAGCTTTGGATATAATACTTTCATCCTTACCATAAATGCCGGCAGCCAATGGTAATTGGTATAGCATTCTGTACTTATGCGGATATTACCGGCATGGCCCTGGCGCATATCATTGATCCTGCTGGTCGCTTCATCAATTTCGGTCAGCACTTTCTCTGCAGTATTGTACAATACCTGGCCTTCTTCGGTTAGGATCCACTGATTTTTGGTGCGGTAAAATATTTTTACACCCAGGCGTTCCTCAATATCCCTGAGCTGGTGGCTTACTGCCGATTGTGTAAGAAAAAGTTTATCCAGCGATTTGGTTATGCTTTTTTCATCAGCTAATGTTTTTATCAAGCGTAAGTGCCTTGTTTCCATTCGGTAAAGATAAATATAACCGGGCTTTGCGGATATGCGTTTTGCTCATATGCACTTGCTGTACATCTCATGCAAATGTAGTGATGGAAGCCTCTACATTTGGAACAACAAATTTAGCAACATGAACGCAGCAATTGATCATTACCAAAACAAACTATCATTCGAAATGGATCCATCCGACTTGTTTGCAGCCTTAGAGGCCAAAAAAAACATTATAGTAATTGATGCCCGAAGGGGTTTTGCCTGGATACGGGAACGCATCCCCGGTGCTGTTAACCTGAACCACCGGGATATGAACGAACAAACTACAGCCAACTTTGACAAAAACGCTGTTTATGTAACCTATTGTGATGGTATTGGCTGTAATGCCTCAACCAAAGGTGCTTTAAACATGGCCAGGTTAGGATTTAATGTACGCGAGTTGATGGGGGGCATTGAATGGTGGAAATTTGATGGCTATCAAACCGAAGGAACACACCAGACTGTTGGATTACAGATAGCGTGTGCCTGTTAAGGTAAATATCATAATAGCTCTTTTTTCAGAATTAATTTTTGAACAGGGTAAGCATGGCTTGTTGCCTGCCCTGTTTTTATCAACTTATAAGATATTTAATATCTAACTTTTGACAATCATTATTTTATGGATAATTTT
>Ga0193717_1000753_pt1 | contig 20552 bp, 20 predicted proteins | sample U2c2metaG_FD_145900 | JGI IMG/M metagenome (GOLD analysis project Ga0193717, IMG submission 145900) | Soil microbial communities from a riparian zone of the East river system, Colorado, United States - U2c2 | ecosystem: Environmental > Terrestrial > Soil > Riparian zone | place: USA: East River...
TGGCTGGTTGCGCACTGAAGGGCTACGAGCCCAGCGACGACGACTGGCTCGAATGGAACCTCGGCCGGCACCGCGCCGACTCCTTGATCCGCACCCCCCGAGTGATCCCCGCGACCTGCCCCACCCAACCTCCCGGGTGAGCCGACAGTTATCGTATGGTGGCACACAGTTACCAGCCTTTCGGCTTCTGCGCACCTCGGGGACATTGATGAAGAAGGCAGTTCTGGCAGTTGTCACGGCAGCGGCTGTGATCGCGGCGACGCTGATCCCGGCGGGCCCACCGGTAGGGGCGGCGACGTCGGGATTCGGCTCGGCCGTGTCCGCGATCAAGCAGTCCTCCTGGCAGACCGACGACAGCGTGAACGCGCTCGCCGTCGCCGGTGGCATCGTGTACGCCGGCGGCCTGTTCACCCGGATCCGGCAACCCGGCAAAGCACCGGGTCAGGGCGAAGCGACCCGGACCTACATCGCCGCGTTCAACCGCACCAGCGGGGAGCCCACGACGTTCGCGCCGGAGCTCGACGGTGCTGTCTGGAGCATTGCCACGACCGCCGACGGCAAGTTCGTCGTGATCGGCGGCGACTTCACCACGGTCGACGGCGTGCGCCGCGAGCACATTGCGATGTTCAGCGTCGCCACCAACAAACTGGTGGACGGCTGGGACCCAGCGGTCAGCTACCGGGTGGCGGCACTCGCGATCTCCGGCAACAGCGTCTACCTGGGCGGCTCGTTCGGCGAGGTGGACAACGTGGTCCGCAACCGGCTTGCCGCGGTGACTCTGAACACCGGCGCCCTGTTGCCCTGGGATCCGGACGCGGACGACGACGTCCACGCGATCGACCTGTCCGATGACGGCACCCGCGTCTTCGTCGGTGGCGGCTTCACGACGCTCAAGGACGTCGACCATTTCGCGTTGGCGATGGTGAACACCACCACCGGCGCCGCCTACTCGATGCCGGCCGCCGCGGCCATCCCGCCGCCGACGGACGAGTGCACCAGCCGGGTCAAGGACATCGACACACTCGGCAGCAAGGTCTTCGTCGCCAATGCCGGCAGCGGCGACCGCTGCTACGACGGCGTGCTCGCCGCTGACGTGTCGACCGGGAAGCTGCTGTGGAAGAACAACTGCCTGGGTTCGACCGAGGCGATCAAGGCCATCGGCAACTGGGTCTACAAGGGTTCGCACGCGCATGACTGCAGCACGGCCGGCGGCTTCGGCGACGGGACCGGCATGCACCATCTGCTGGTGGAGGGCGCCGTCAACGGCAAGCTCGGCCCCTGGTTCCCGAACACCGACGCGGGCGGAACCACCCTGGTCGGACCGCTGGCGTTCGCTTCGGGCGGCAACGACCTTTGGGTCGGTGGCGACTTCACCCGAGTGAACGGCGTACCCCAGCAGGGCCTCACCCGGTTCACCAATGCCGCGGGCGGTTCCCAGCCGGGCGCGCCGGTCACACCGAAGGCGTCCAGCACCCGCGCCAACACGGCGACGGTCAGCTTCCCGACGGTGGTCGACGCGGACAACATCTCGTTGACCTACACGCTCTTCCGAGGCAAGACGAAGGTCGGCAGCTGGACACGTTCGTCCTACTCGTGGGCAGCACCGGTGATGACGACCTTCACCGACACCGGCGTGAAGAGCGGCCAGGCGATCAGCTACCACGTCGAGGTGACCGACGGCCGCAACACCAGGAAGAGCGCGGCCACCGCACTCAAGGTCCGCTGACGCCGGCGGCTCTCAGGCGACCGAAGGGCCCAACCCCAGGGATTGTGGCGTGCTGGAGTCCGGTGACGGCTGGTGCAGGCCTTCGTCGAGGGGGCCGAACTCGGTCATCAGCGCGGCGCTCCCGCCCCACGGAGTCTGCTCCTCGGCGATCAGGGTGTTGGTGGTCAACAGCAGGCCGGCCACCGACGCCCCGTTCTGCAGGGCCGATCTGGCCACCCTGAGCGGGTCGACGATACCCATCTCGAGCATGTTCCCGTACCGGCCCTCGAGCGCGTCGAACCCGTCGTCCGGACCGAGTTGGCTGATCCGCTCCAGCACCTCCTCACCGTTGTAACCCGCGTTGGTCGCGATCAGGTAGGCCGGTTCACGCAGCGCGCGCCGGACGATCTCCACACCCGTGGCGTAGTCGTCCTTCACCTCGAGATCGTCCAGTGCCGACGCCGCGTGCAGGATCGCGACCCCGCCACCGGCGACGATCCCCTCGGCCATCGCCGCCCGGGTCGCCGAGAGCGCGTCCTCGACGCGGTGCTGCAGTTCCTTCAGCTCGGCAGGGGTCGGTGCTCCGACCTGGATCACCGCGACCTTGCCGGACAGGGCGCCGATCCGCTCGGTCAGCACGTCCTCGTCGACCCCGAACGTCGCTCGTTCCAGCTCGGCCCGGAGCTGGGCGAGCCGGAAGGCGACATCCTGCTCATGGCCGGCGGAGGCGACGATCGCGGTCCGGTCGGCGGTGACGCGGACCTGGTCGGCCCGGCCGAGCTGCTCGGTGGTCATCGTCTCCAGCGTGAATCCCGAGTGCCGGCTGAGCACCGCGCCGCCGGTGATCGCGGCGATGTCCTCCAGCTTGTGCAGCCGCCGGTCGCCGAATCCCGGTGCCTTGACGCCGACGCACTGGAAATGCCCGTTGACGTGGTTGTGCACGAGCATGCTGAGCGCCGTACCCTCCAGGCTCTCGGCGATGATCACCAGTGGCCGCGGAGCCCGCATGATCTTGTCCAGCAGCGGCATCAGCTCCTGCACCTTGGTGATCTTCTCGCTGCACAGCAGGATGTAGGGGTCGTCGAGCACCGCCTGCAGACTGCCCGGGTCGGTCACCATGTACGGCGACAGGTAGCCGTTGTCGAACTCGAATCCCTCGACGAAGTCCACCCGGATCCCGTGCGCGGCCGACTCCTCGACCGTCACGATGCCGCCGTCGCCGACGGAGTACAAGGCATTGGCGATCACCGCGCCGACCTGGTTGTCGTCGTTGGCCGAGATCGCCGCCACCCGGGCGAAGTCCTGCTCGGTGACGACCGGGTGCACGACCTGGCGCAGCCGCTCGACCAGGCGCGCGACCGCGATGTCGATGCCGCGCTTGACCAGCACCGGGTTGCCGCCGGAACCGATCGCCAGCATGCCCTCGCGGACGATCGCGTGGGCCAGCACGGTCGCGGTGGTGGTGCCGTCGCCGACGATGTCGTTGGTCTTGATCGCCGCTTCCTTGACCAACTGGGCGCCCATGTTCTCGAACTGGTTCTTCAGGTGGATCTCCCGGGCGATGGTGACCCCGTCGTTGGTGACCACCGGTGAGCCGGTGATCTTCTCCAGGATCACGTTGCGGCCTTTGGGGCCAAGCGTCGACTTCACCGCCTCTGCCAGCTGGTCCACGCCGGCCAGCATCAGCTCACGCGCTTCTGCACCGAATCGCAGTTCCTTGGCCATCGGTTCCTCCTCCTTCAGAACGGTGGTGCTAGGGAACGAGAATCGCGCGGCCCCGGACCCGGCCGGCATCGAGATCCGCGATCGCCTCGACGGCGGAGTCCAACGGATAGGTCCGGGTGTGCAGCGTGACCTTCCCGGCCTGCGCGAGTGCCATCAGCTCGGCCAGGTCGTTGTAGGTGCCCACGATGTTGCCGATGATGTTGCGCTCGGTGGAGATGATGTCCAGGGTCGGGATCCGCAGTTCGCCGCCGTACCCGATCACGAAGTACGAGCCGTTCGGAGCGGTCATCGCGAAGCCGTCCTGTTCGGCGCCCTGCTCGGCGACGAAGTCGAGTACGACGTTCGCGCCCGCCCCGCCGGTCAGGTCCTGGACGGCCTGCACCTGGTTGCCGTCAGCGACGACCGTGTGGTCGGCGCCGAGCTGCTCGGCGAGCTTCAGCGCCTCCGGGTTGCGGTCCACCACGATGATCGTGGTGGCGGTGAGGGCGGCCAGGCACTGGACGCCGATGTGACCCAGCCCGCCCGCGCCGATCAGCACGCAGGTGGTTCCGGGGTACAGCAGCGGGATCGCCTTGCGGACCGCGTGGTACGCCGTGATGCCGGCGTCGGCGAGCGCCGCGACGTCCTGCGGCTGGGTCTTCGGGTCGAGCTTCACGCAGGCGCGAGCGGAGGTGAGCAGGTACTCCGCCATCCCGCCGTCGCTGTCCAGTCCGGGGAAGGTACTGACCGCGCAGTGCATGTCATCGCCGGCCCGGCAGGCGTGGCAGAGCCCGCAGGTGGGTGTCGGGTGCAGGATCACGGTGTCGCCGACAGCCACGTTGGTGACGGCGGAGCCGATCTCGTGGACCCAGCCGGCGTTCTCGTGGCCGATCGTGTAGGGCAGCGTCGGCTGCATCGCGTCCGCCCACTGACCCTCGATGATGTGCAGGTCGGTGCGGCAGACCCCGGCGCCGCCGATCTTGACGACGACGTCCAGCGGGCCCTTGATGCTCGGTTCCGGAACGTCCTCGACCACTGGTTGCTGGTGATATCCGTGCAGTCGAACGGCCTTCATCACTCGTCCTCCTCCTCACCCGCACCGATCGTGCCGTACCGGTGGCGCAGCATTCCCCGGCAGATGCCGGTGTTGGCCTCGATCCCGACCTTGGCCAGCCGTGCCCTGCCCAGGTGCAGCGACACCGCGGCACCGGTGATGGGGTCACCGGTGCCGGGGTCGACGAGCAGGGGAGCGGAGGGGTCGGCCCGAAGGCCTAGCTCAGCCCGCCGCCGGCACAGCCTCTCCAGCTGTGCCGACGGGGGCGTTTCCCCGATCGTCAGGGTCGCCAGCGCCGCCGGGTCCAGACCAGCGGCCAGAAGCGGACGACAGACCTGGTCGGTGCCTGCGAGCACCGCCTTGGACAGGAATGTCCGCCGTAACTCGTCCAGCTCGCCGACCGCCTCGCCCGCGAACGAGACGGCGAAACCGGCCCGTGCCGCCACCCCGGCGTTGATCTCCGCCGACGCGAAGTGGTCCTCCAGGGCGACGTCGGCGCTGCGCACCTCCGGCAGCGCCGACACCACGTCGTACGCGTCCGCGACCATCAGGAACGCGAAGTTCGGCGCGCAGAAGTACGTCGGCAGCCGGAGCCGGACCCGGACGTCACCGGCCGCCGACACGATGCACTCCGAAACGAAGCCGAGCGTGGTGATCGGCTCGTCCAGCTCAGGGTCGCGGACCGCGTCGAGCGCGGTGAGGACCCGGGACCGCTCCGCGACGGCCGCCGTCATTACTGCGTGACCAGCTTCGCGTCGTCCTGCGCGGCCGGGGCGGCGTCCGCGAGTTGCAGCTCGTCAGGCACCTTGAGGTCGTACAGCTTGGCCGCGTTCAGCCCGAGGATCTTCTTCTTGCCCTCGACGCCGAGCCGGGGATAGTCCGCGAACTCGGGGGCGTCGGGGAACTCCCAGTCGACGAAGCCCTCGATCTGCCACTTCGGTTCCCAGATGCCGTAGTCGCTGCCGAACGTCATCTTGTCCTCGCCGACCCAGAACAGCAGCTCGCCCATCACCTTCGCGAAGAAGTGCGGCCGGGCAGCCATCAGACCACCGATCACCACCGACAGTCCGGCGTACACGTTGGGCTCCTGGGTCGCCATGAAGCAGAAGTCCTCGATCCGCGGCAGCCCGACGTGCTCGACGATGAAGTTGAGCTCGGGGAAGTCGGTCGCGGCGTGGTCGACGTCGGACACGTCGAACGCGTCCTTGTCCAGCGGCCAGATCGTGGGGCCCTTGTGGACGTGGATGTTCTTGATCCCCAGCTCCTGGGCCTTCTCCAGGTACCGGTACGCCGCGGGGTCGGTGAGCTTGTAGCCGCGCGACCCGTTGTTCCACTCGGCCGTGTAGAGCTTGACGCCCCTCGAGCCGTACCGGTCGACGTTCGCCTTCAGCTCGACCAGGCCGTTGTCTCCGTCCCGCGGGTCGAACCTGGTGTTGAGGACGAACATCCCGGGGTGTTTCTCACCGAGGCCGGCGTTCTTCTCGGTGGTGTTGAACCCTTCCGTGTACCACTCCTTCAGGTACGTCGGCTGGAAGATCGCCACGTCCACGTAGCCGTCCTCGAAGACGTCCTTCATCAGGTCGTCCTCGGTGTAGCTCATGAACTTCTCGATCGGCCAGTGGGTCTCCTTCGGGGCCAGGCTCTGGTAGGCGTGGAAGCACTCGATCCACCCCTTGGCGTACTGCTCCGCGCCCGGCACCCAGTTGTCCGGTCCGGCGTTCCAGAAATGCATGTGGCTGTCGACCACGAAGTACTTCTCGCCGTTCTTCTCGTACACGGTGTGACCCCCTCTACTTGGACGCGGTCAGGTCGAAGCCGAGGTACTCGGCGGCGTCCTCGGGGTTGGCGACCATGATCGTGCGGTCGTCGAGATGGATCATCCGGCCGTAGTGCGTGGACATGTTCTCCTCGAACTCGGCGGCGTCGAAGTAGCCCGGCTCCTCGCCCAGCGCCTCGGAGATCTCGTCGTAGTTGACCTCCATCTTGCCGACCGCGTCGACCCTGATCATCGAGGGCAGCGGCGTCACCGTGACGTTGTCCTTGTGGCTCATCACCTCGGCGACGACGGCGCCGACCTGGTTGTTCATCAGGGTGAAGCCACACCGGTTGGACGCGGTGCTGTCGGACTTGAACGGACTCTCTGAGGTGGTGAAAGCGGTGGTCACTGTGCCAGCTCCTTGGGCTCGGTGAGGCCGAGTCCGGTGACGATGCCGCTGAAGCGGCTCTTCGCCCGGTCCAGCCCGTCTTCGAATCGTGGCGGCTTGGTGTCCGGCTGCGACCAGAGCGGTTGCATCGTGCGGGCCGCCTCGATCGCGCGCGTCGTCCAGTCGGACAGCCAGTCCTGCAGGATCGCCTTGTTGTGGTCGGCGAACTCCTTGTCGGCGGTGAGCAGTTCGAACATCGCCCTGGTGTAGCGCAGGTCGCGCTCGGCGAAGTCGTACTCCGCCGCGCCGACGACGGTCGGCGTCACGAAGTCGCCGTTGCCGGGGGAGGCCTGCTGGACCAGTTGGCTGCGGAACAGTTCGCCGACGAGCGGTTCGAACACGACGTTGGCGGCGAAGATGGCCTCGCACCAGTCGTCGATCGCGGTGAGCCGCTCGGCCACGTCACGCACGCCCTGCCAGGCCGGGTCGGAGTTCCACGTCTCCAGGTGCGCAGTACCGTCGAAGTCGTCGAGCTCCTCGCTCAGGGTGAGGTTGTAGAGCGCGAGGTCCTGCGCCGCGCGGATCCGGTGCATGCTGTTCACCGCGATCGCGTTGTTGTGCATGTTGGTCGGAGCCCGCCGGTTCGCGTTCGCGAACAGGTAGAGACCCAGGCCCTGGTCCACATGCATCCACGCGCCGACGTGCTGCTCGATGAAGCGGATCCAGTTGCGGTTCCACTGCCGGAAGGCGTCGGACTGCCGGGCCGCCTCGATGTTCTGGTTGAGCTGCCGGACGACGTTGGAGTTGTACCGGTACAGCGTCATCTCCCATTCCTCGTTCGGGTCCCGGAACTCGTGCCAGCCGGTGGCCGGCCAGTCGTAGCCCTTGCCGCCTGTGCCGGGACCGCGGGCCGGCTCCGGCCGGTCCGAGCCCCAGGCCTTCAATGCGGTCCAGTCCAGCGGATAGCCACCGAGGCCGTCGGCGAATCCGTACAGCCAGCCCTGGCTGAGGTAGTGCCGCGGATCCGGCTGCACCTCGACGGTGACGTCCTCGTAGTGGCTCTGCTTGCGCTTCTGCGGCGTGTAGTAGTTGTAGCGGCGAGCCGTCGAGTCCGGGAACGCCTTGGCACCGGCCTCGGCGTCGGTGAAGACCGGTTTCGGCACGCTCCGTGCTTGGGGGGAGTCCTGTGTGGTCGTCATCTGGCTTCTGCCTCCAGCGCCTCGGGATCACCGGCGTCGCCGGTGGTGGTGAACTTGTCGTAGAAGATCCGCTTCTGCGCGACGCCCAGCCGTTCCAGCAGGGGTAGCGCGGCCTCGACCATCGGCGGCGGACCGCACACGTACGCGTCGACGCCGGCCAGGTCCTGCTCGTGCCGGGCGACGACATCGGTGATCAGGCCGATCTCGCCCTTCCACTCGTCGTCGTCGGCCGGCTCGGACAGCGCCGGTACATAGGAGAAGTTCGGCAGCGTGGCCGCCAGTGTCCGGAGCTCCTCGTCGAAGCAGAGGTCGCGCTTGGCGCGCGCCCCGTAGTAGTAGGTCGCGGGGCGGTCGATGGCCCGCTCGGCCATCGACCGCAGCAGCGCCAGGATCGGCGCCATCCCGGCTCCGCCGCCGAGGAAGACCAGCCGGGCGCCAGGGTTGTCCCGCAGCGTGAAGACCCCGAACGGTCCGGTCAGGTCGAGCCGGTCGCCGACCGACAGCCGCTCGGCCAGGTGCGACGAGAACACGCCGCCCGGGTAGATCTTGATCACGAACTCGAGCAGTCCACCGTCCCGGCTGGACGTGTTCGCCATCGAGAACGACCGGGTCGCCTCGGATCCCGGTACCGCGAAGTCGAGATACTGGCCCGGGAAGAACTTCAGTTCCCCGGGTTCCAGCAGCCGCAGTACCAGGTGCCGCATGTCGTGGGTGACCGCGTCGTTCGCGACCACCTCGGCGACGGCCTCCTGGATCGGCAGCCCCGAACGGATCATGTCCTCGTCGTAGTTGAGCAGCTCGATCGTCAGGTCCTCGTACGGATGGGCCCGGCAGAGCAGGGTGTAGCCCTCGTCCAGCTCGTACTCGGGCAGCGCGAACGTCGAGTACCGCTCGAGCTCGATGTCGTCACCGTCGAGCACGAACGACTTGCAGGAGGAGCATTGCCCCTCCTTGCAGCCGTGCATCAACATCACGCCCTGCTCGGCCGCGGCCCGCAGGATCGTCTGTTCCTCGTCGACCTCGATCTCGATGCCGACGGGCTCGAACCGGACGACGTGCTTGTCTCCCATGATTCAGTTGTCGACAGGTGCCCGGCCGGCGGGGCCACCGCGCACGTACCTCGCCGCGAACGCGTTCCGCTCGGTGTCGCTCATCTCGTTGAGCAGCACGTTCGGGCTCTGCAGCGGTGGGCAGCGCCGGAGGTGGTCCAGGGTCCACATCTTGTCCGGGTTCAGATCGAGATGCGGTTGCGCGACCATCGTCTTGCCGTCGTCGCGGACGAATCCCATGTCGGACACCACGTCGGCCCAGTTCCAGCCGTGGTAGAGCGTCTCCCACTCACGGTGGCCGATCAGCTTGCCCATGTTCGGGGTCTGCCGGCCCTGGTACGTCGGGCGGAACGCGGTCTCGTCGGTCCACTTGCACATCTCGTGGCAGTACGTGCGCCACTGACCGTCGACCTTCGCCATCACCATGTCCTCGCGGACCAGGCATGGCACCATGCAGGTCCAGCAGCGGTGCGGGTACTCGTAGTCGACGTCCTCGAACACGATCGGGTTGTGCCCGTTCGGCTTCGACAGACGGTTGTAGTTCTCCCACCAGGCGCCGTACTTGTCGTACCAGCCCGGGTACTTGAACTCGAACCACTCGAAGTCCTTGTCCGTCATCGGGTCGATCCGCCAGTAGTTGGCGAGCCAGCCGGTGGCGAAGAACTGTGCGACCTCGTGCACGTAGCCCTTGTTCCAGATCTGGTTCCAGGACTCCTCGATCAGGTCGTGCGGAATCTCCAGACCGTACTTCTCCAGCGGCACCAGGTAGCTGCGGTAGTAGTCGTCGTAGATCCAGCGACGCCACATCTCGGCGTAGCTCTCCCGGTCCTTGCGACGGTCCTTGGTGCCGTACTCGATGAAGGTGCCGATCGCCGCGTCGACGACGCGGTGGTTGTTCCACCAGGCGTACCGCAGGTCGCGGGCGAGCAACTGGTGGTTTCCTTCGTCGGCCAGCGCCATCAACAGGGTGGCGTAGCCGTTGCTGATGTGTCGCGACTCGTCCGACTGCACAGAGTGGAAGACGGTCGGCAGCAGGTAGTCGCCGTTCGCGGCCGCCTCGGCGGGCATCGCGACGAACAACGTGTTGGTGAAGGCGGTCTCGGCCACGATGGTGAGGTAGATGCTCGCCGCCGTGATCGCGTCACCGGTGATGAAGCCTTCCGCGAACTGCCGGCCGATGGTGCCGCAGTAGTCGTTCTGGAAGTTGCGCAGGCTGGAGTTGAAGCCCGCCGGGTCGATGTAGTTGTTCATGTACAGGCGCTTGAGGTTCTGCTGGATCGTCGAGTGCCTGACCTCGTCGATCATCTGGATCGCCTGGCCGTTGTGCAACTCGGGGTTCGGTACCGTGCGGAACAGCAGCGGCATCGCCCGGGCCGCGGAGATCTCCGGCAGCGGGATGATGCTCAGGAACAACTTCTGCCACTCCAGCCAGCGCTCCTGCACCTGGCGGAACATGTTGCCGCGGATGGCGCCGTCGGCGGCGCCGTACACCCGGTGGTCCTTCTCTTCCTGCATCGGGAAGTACGACCGCAGGACCTGCTTCAGCGGGTCCTTCTTCTGAGCCTTCTGGAACGAGTAGTCGGTCCCGTACTGCGAGACTGGCTCGTGGTATGCGGGCTCCCAGGACAGTTCCTGGATCTTCTGGTGGGCCTTCGCCACACTCTGGCGACTCATGGCACTCCTCACGCTAGCTGTGGCCGCTGAGGGCGTGGGCTGAGCCCACGTCTTGGTTGCGTTTGAAGTACATCGCCGTGCCGCAGGGCGGGAGGTCTCAAATTGAGACAGATCAGGTGAGCCCCGAGGTGATGGAAGAACGCCTGCGAAGCACTAGTCTGCAAACAGCGATGCCAGGAGGCCTCGTGGACGAACTGGAACATGTATCAGGCGACGGCGGTAGCCGGGTTGCCGAGGCCAGGCTGCGTTTTCTGACCTACGACGCCTTCCCGGTCGGTGACGTACGCCGTCCGGTCCTCGCGTCCTGGGTACGGTCCCGGCGGTGGAACCTGCCGGCCGACCGGATCGACCTGCCGTACGTCGCGGACCCCGATCTCGACCTGCCCCTGGCTCGTAGTGCGACCCCGGTTCTGCGCCGGCTGCACGAGTATCTCGACGGACAGCCGATCAGCATCATCCTGACCGAACGCAACGGGATGGTGCTTCGACGGCTGACCGCCGATGCAGAGTTGAGCAGGCACCTGGACCGGGTCAACCTCGCCCCGGGCTTCAGCTACTCCGAGCAGTTCGCCGGGACGAACGGCATCGGCACGGCCCTCGAGCGCGGTGCCCCGACGCACGTTTTCGGGCACGAGCACTATGCGGAGGACCTGGAAGATCTTGCCTGTGCCGGAGTACCGATCAAACACCCGATCACCGGCAAGACGGTCGGCGCCATCGACCTCACCTGCTGGCGCAAGGACGCCGGATCGCTGCTGATCACGCTCGCCAAGTCCACGGCTGACCAGATCCGTGCGGCTCTGCTGACCGACTGTTCGGCCCGAGAGCAGGAGCTGCTCCAGGAGTACCTGCTGGCAGGGCGCCGGTCCGGCGACATGCTGCTCGCGGTCAACGACGATCTGTTGCTGATGAACGCCAAGGCACGGCAGAACCTCGACGCCAGCGATCAGGCCGCCGTCCTCGCCCACGCCTCCGACATCCTGGGCCGCGCAGGCGCCAACGCGGTGGCGGTCGAGCTGCCGAGCGGGCGACGGGTCCGCATCACCTGCAAGCCGGTACCCGAGGGTCGACGGGGCGCCGGCGCCGTCATCCAGATCACCCAGCAGCCGGCCGGCCAGAATCTGATGAGTGTCAGTGCGAACCGGCCGCCACCCCGCCCGGGGCTGCCAGGCATCGTCGGCCGGAGCGCACCCTGGATCGCCACCAGCCGGGACGTGGACAACGCCTACCGCGCCCTGCAATGGATCGTGCTCAGCGGCGAGCCGGGAGCCGGGAAGCTGGCGCTGGCCAGGGCGGCCCATCAGCAGAACAACCCGGCCGGAACGTTCCGGGTGGTCGATGCCGGCGTCGCCCAGGATCACTTCGCGGCCGACCTCGAGGCGGAACTGGCCGACGACACCGTCCAGGCGCTGGTGATCCGCCACGCCGAGCGGCTCGGCTCGCTCCGGCTCGACGAACTGGTCGGCGCCTTGTACAGCGGACGCGAGCGCCGGCTGTCGGAACCGCCGTGGGTCGCGCTGACGCTGACGACCGGAGGCTCGAACCAGCTCGATCTGAGCGAGTTGCTGACGCTGTTCCCCAGCACCGTCGACGTGCCACCGCTGCGGCACCACATCGACGACGTTCGCGAGCTGGTCCCGTACTTCCTGAGCCAGTTGAGCCACGGCGACCTGAGATGTTCGCCGGAAGCGATGCAGCAGCTGCTGCGATCAGCCTGGCCGGGCAACACCGAGGAACTGCACCAGGTCTTGAAACAGGTTGTCCAGCACCGGCGACGGACCGGCATCATCTTGCTGGCCGATCTGCCTGCAGACCTGCAAGCGATCAGCCGCCGGAGTCTCAGCCAGCTGGAAGCACTTGAGCGCGACGCGATCATCCGGAGCCTCCTCGACAACAACGGCAACCGGGGTGACGCCGCTCGGTCGCTGGGGATGTCCCGGGCGACGATCTATCGCAAGATCCACGACTACGGGATCCGGTGAGCCGAGTCTTTCGGCCAGACGCCTGCCGAATTGTGCTACCACTGGCGCATGGAAGAACCGGCCGGGGAACGCGTCTCCCATGACCTGCTCGGGTCGAAGACCACAGGAGAATCCGAGAGCCTGACGACGGTCCTGGTCGCCTTCGTCGTCAACATCCTGATCGCGCTGGCGAAATCGTTCGCGGCCGTCCTGACCGGGTCCGCTTCGATCCTGGCCGAAGCGGCGCACTCGTGGGCCGACGCCGGCAACGAGGTGTTCCTGCTGATCGCCAACCGGCGGTCCAGCCGCCCGCCGGACGACCTGCATCCGCTCGGCCACGGACGCGAGGCCTACGTCTGGTCGCTGTTCGCCGCCCTCGGCCTCTTCGTGGCCGGTGCGGCGGTGTCGATCACCCACGGCATCCAGTCGCTCGTCACCCCCGAGCCGGCTGACGACTTCGTGATCGGGTACGTCGTCCTCGCCGTCTCCTTCGTCCTCGAGGGGATCTCGTTCCTGCAGTCGACCCGCCAGGCCCGCGCGGAGGCCCGCACCCTGGAGCGAGACCTGATCGAACATGTTCTCGCCACCTCCGACCCCACCCTGCGAGCCGTGTTCGCGGAGGATGCCGCGGCACTTTCCGGTCTGGTGATCGCCGCCGCCGGCCTGTTCGCCCACCAGCTCACCGGTTCCTCGATCCCGGATGCGGTCGGCTCGATTCTGGTCGGCGTACTGCTCGCGTACGTCGCGCTGCTCCTGATCAACCGCAACCGGCGATTCCTGGTCGGGCAGGAGGCGGATCCCCGGGTCCGCGCCGCCGCGCTCCAGGCCCTGCTGGACGCCCCTGAGGTCGCCCGGGTCACCTATCTGCGGCTGGAGATCGTCGGCCCGCGGATGATCTCGGTCATCGGTGATGTCGACCTCACCGGTGACGACAGCGAGTCGCACGTCGCCGTCCGACTGCGAGCGCTCGAGGCGAAGATCAGCGCTTCGCCCGCGGTGGCCGGCGCAGTACTGAGTCTGTCCGCTCCTGACGAACCAGCACTGGAGCCTTAACTGAAGTAGTGCTCGTCTGCCAGGCGGACTCGTCGGAGCGGGCCAGGCCGACGACCGAGTGGCCGTGCTGAAGGGATGTCACTCGATGACATCGCTAGGATCAGGCGGTATGGCGCGATGGGAACCGGACGCGGCGGGACGGCTGCGAGAGGCGGCGATGGCGCTGTACGCCGAGCAGGGCTACGACGGCACCACCGTGGCCGAGATCGCGGACCGGGCCGGCGTGACGGCGCGCACGTTCTTCCGGCACTTCGCGGACAAGCGGGAGGTGCTGTTCGCCGGCTCCGAGTCACTCGAGCGGTGCATGGTCGACGCGCTCACCGCGGCCCCTCGCTCCGCGGGACCGATGGACGCCATCGCCAGGCCGTCGTCGGGGCAACGCCGGAACTTCGCGAGCGGGAGTTCATCAAGATGGCGTCACTCGTCGCGGCCTTCACCGAGGCCCTGCGGCAGCGAGGCGTCGAGCCGGACGTCGCATCCCTCGCGGCGGAGACCGGCATCACCGTCTTCCGGGTCGCCTTCGAGCGCTGGGTCGCCGCCCCGGACGACGCGGACCTGGCCAAGATCATGCGCACCACGCTCGACGACCTCACCGGCCTCACCGCCTCTACCGGTTAACTGCAATCCGCTCTGGGTGGCAGCCGCAGTCTTGCTCCGTTGACTGAACCTGGCCGTGCTTCGGCGCGTGTTGGAGGTATCGAAGCATCAACGGAACAAGGAGAAATCTCGAGATGAAGCGGTTCGCTTTAGTTGTCGGCACAGCTGTACTCGGACTGTCCACGCTGGCCGCCTGTGGCAACAATGGTTCCACTGCCGCGCCGGCGCCTCAGACCACCCCGGCGCAAAGCACTCCCAGCATGGCGCCGGCCGCTGCCGGGGCGGCCAAGTTGTCCACGGCGACGGTCGGCAACCTCGGCAAGATTGTTGTCGACGGCACCGGTCGCACGCTCTACGTGTACGACCTCGACACCTCGAAGCCGCCGAAGTCGAACTGTGACGGCTCCTGCGCGACGGCCTGGCCGCCACTGCTGGCCGGTTCCGGAACGCCGCAGGTGAGCGGGATCTCCGCCTCCCTGGTCGGTACCGTCACTCGGTCGGACGGCACCAAGCAGGTGACTCTCAACGGATCGCCGCTGTACTACTACGCCAACGACGCCAAGGCCGGCGACGCGACCGGTCAGGCTGTCGGCGGGATCTGGTGGGTCGTCGGTGCGAACGGCCAGAAGATCACCACCAAGGCCGCGTCGACCAACACCTCGGGAAACTCCGGCTACTGATCGATGAGCCGGTCACGGCTTTCCACCACGGCTGCCGGCGGCGCCAGGGAAGCGCTGCACAGGCTCGGTCACGGCACCCTCGAGCCGCAGGAGTTCCTGTCCGAGGTCTCGGCCGTCGTTCGTCGCACGGTTCCCCATGACGTGTCCGGGTGGATGACACTGGACCCGGACACGCTGCTGTCCACCGGCACGCTGGTGACCGAGAAGTCGCACGAACTCGATCGCGCCTTGTGGCGTAACGAAGTACTGCAGGACGGCGAGGTGCACAAGCTGGCCGAGCTCGCGCACCGGCGGTCGCCCGTCGTCGCGTTGAGCGATCTCGATGACGCGACCGCGGCGAACAGTCCGCGCGTTCAGCAGATCCTTCGCCCGGCCGGGATCGGCGAGGGATTGCGGGCCGTACTGCGCACTGGCGGATCGACCTGGGGACACGGCGCGATCTACCGGGAACTCGGTGCTCCCGACTTCGACCCCGACGAGCGGACGTTCCTGGCAACGATCTCCGAGGACATCGGGGAGGGGTTGCGACGGAGCCTGGCCCGCCGGCCAGTACCCGGTGATGCCGCGGTTCTCGTCCCAGGTGTCGTGGCCTTCGACGCTCACACCCGGCTCGTCTCGGCAACAGCCGAGGCGAGACGGCTGATGGCGTTGATGCCGGGTGATGCGACCTCGACGCTTTACGCCGTAGCGATCGGGGCCGGCCTGCGTGACCGCGCAGCGGCGCGGGTGCGCCTGAGCGACGGCCGGTGGTTGCTCGCCCAGGGCGGGCGAATGCACGGCGCCCCGAACGAGCACCTGGGCGTGACCGTCACGCTCGTGCAGGCCCCAAGAGCTGACCTCACGTCGTTGCTGCTGCGCCTGCACACACTCAGCGCACGGCAGCGCGAGGTGGCCGAGCTGCTCCTGAGCGGTCCTCGGACCGATGAAATCGCCGCGCGGCTGCACATCTCGCATCACACCTTGCACGATCACATCAAGGCGATCTTCGCCAAGCTAGGAGTCCAGGGCCGCGCCGAACTGATGGCCCTGGTCGCGGACTAGTTCCCCCAGGTAGGGGATTATCCAAGCCCGCTTGACGATCGAGGATTTCAACTGAAAGGTTCCGCGCCGGCCGAGGCCGGCACAGCCCGAAGGAGAAACAGGAAACATGATCGGAAAGCTTCTACCCCGAGTAGCGCTCGCAGCCGCCGCCGTCACGTCGGCCGCGCTCGTCGCCACCGGATCCGCCGTCGCCGCGCCGTACCACCGCCCCGCGCCGGTGCATGGTGTGACCCAGACGAACCTGGTGTCCGACCAGCCCGGAAAGGCCCAGCTCACAGACCCGAACCTGGTGAACCCGTGGGGGATGTCTCGTGCCGCTGACTCGCCCGTCTGGGTCTCCGACACCAATACGGGCGTCTCGACGCTGTACTCCGGTGCGGTGAACGGGAGCCCTGTCGTGGCCGCACCCGCCGGCAAGCAGTTGATCGTCAAGGTGCCCGGTGGCCCGGTCACCGGCCAGACCTCGAACAGCACGACGTCCGGTTTTGTGGTTCCCGGCACCAAAGCGTCGGCCAACTTCATCTTCGCCACCATCGGCGGAACCATCGCCGCCTGGAATGGCGCGGCCGGCACTCAGGCCGTCACAGTCGCCAAAACTCCCGGGGCTCTCTACACCGGCCTGACCGAGGTATCGAGCCCGTTCGGTCCGCTGCTGCTGGCGGCGAACTTCCACAACAACAGCATCGATGTCTTCAATTCCTCGTTCCACAAGATCAACGCGGCCAGCATGTTCCGTGACCGGTCCCTGCCGCGCGGCTACGCGCCCTTCAACGTGCAGGTCCTCGGCAACGCTGTCTACGTCACCTTTGCCAAGCAGGACGCGGACAAGCAGGACACCGCGGACGGCGCTGGTCACGGCTTCGTCGACCGGTTCACGACGATCGGCACGCACGCGCAGCGCGTCGGGTCCGCCGGCGCACTGAACTCACCGTGGGGCTTGGACATCGCACCGCACGGATTCGGGAAGTTCTCCGGCGACCTGCTCGTCGGCAACTTCGGTGACGGCACGATCCACGCCTACAACCCACACACCGGCCGGTTCCTGGGCGCCCTCACGGACACCCACGGCCACGTGATCAAGATCGAGCGGCTGTGGAGCCTGCTGACCGGTGACGCCGCGGCCGGTGGGTCGAACGCGATCTGGTTCAGCTCCGGTCCCGACGCCGAGCAGCACGGCCTGCTGGGGATCCTGACCGCCCGCTGACGAAACTCGCTGGTCCCCGGGCACCCCGGGGACCAGCGGCGCCGAACGATGAGGAGTTGAAGTGCGGAGTTACGAGTACGTGGTCGTCGGTGCTGGTACTGCGGGTTGCGTGCTGGCGGCACGGTTGTCGGAGGACGGCGTACGGGTGTTGCTTCTCGAGGCGGGTGACGCGCAGCCGCTGGAGTTGATGGCGGTCCCGCCCGCCTGGCCCAGCCTGATGGGATCCACTGCTGACTGGGCTGATGAGACCGTGCCTCAGCGTGCGACTGGTACGAGCGTGGCGTGGCCGCGCGGCCGCGGGCTGGGCGGGTCCTCGTCCATCAACGCGATGAACTTCGTGCGCGGGCATCGAGCCGGCTACGACGCCTGGGCCGCCGCCGGCGCCAAGGGGTGGGGCTTCGACGACTTGTTGCCGGCCTTCAAACGCAGCGAACAGACCGAAGGGCGAGATCCCGTACTGCGCGGTCTCGGCGGCCCGCTGCGACCAGGCCCCGCCGTCCAGCGGCATCCCATCGCTGAGGCCGGCCTGAGGGCAGCCGAGCAAGCTGGTTTCCCGATGGCGCGGGACATCAGTGGCGGCGTGGAAGAGGGCTTCGGATTCTGCGACTTGAGCATCGTCGACGGCCGGCGCCAGAGCGCGGCGGACGCCTACCTCACCCCTGCTCAGAACCGGCCGAACCTGGAGGTGGTCACCGATGCACTGGTCAGTCGGCTGCTGATGGACGGCGACCGGTGCAGGGGTGTGGAGTACCAAGTCGGTGCCGAGACATTCGTCGCTGAAGGTACTGCGGAGGTCGTGCTCGCCGCGGGCACCATCGGAACACCGCAACTGCTGATGCTGTCCGGGATCGGGCCGGCGGATCACCTGGATGACCTGGGGATCGAGGTGGTTGCGGACCTACCCGGCGTCGGTGCGAACCTGCACGACCATCCGATGTGCGGCGTGGTCTACCAATCGAGGCGGTCTGTGCCGCCCGGGGTCAACAACCACGGCGAGGTCCAGGGTCTGCTGAGCACCGGGATCGGTGGGCACGGCCCGGATGTGCAGCTCATGGTCGTGGACGTTCCCCTGCGCGCGGACTCCTTGCCGGGCCCGGACATCGGTGACGGCTACGCGATCATGGTCTCGTTGATGGCGCCGTACAGTCGCGGTTCGGTGCGCTTGGCAAGCATCGACCCAGGTGCGCATCCGGTGATCGATCCCGCGTACTACTCCGACGAGCGTGATCTCGACATCGTGCTCGCGGGACTCCGCATCGCCCGCGAGATCGGCGCTGCGCCCGCCCTGCGCGAGTGGTGCGGCGGCGAAGCGCTACCGGGACCGGAAATGCAGGCCGAGGAAGAGCTGCGGAGCTACATCAAGACCAACCTCCGCAGCTACTCGCACTACGCCGGAACCTGCGCCATCGGTACCGACGAGCGGTCCGTGGTCGACACAGACCTCCACGTGCACGGCATCAGCAACCTCAGAGTCGCCGACGCGTCCGTGATGCCCTCACCGATCTCCGCCAACACCAACGCGACTGTCTACGCGATCGCCGAGCGAGCAGCGGAACTCATCCGCTCGTAGCTAACTAAGGGAGTCAACATCATGAGTAAACGTCCGTGGGTCGTCGTTGTCGGTGTGGTGGTGGTCCTGCTCGGGCTGCTCTTCACGCTGCAGGGCACCAACATCATCAGCGGCAGCGCGATGAGTGGTACCACCACCTGGTCCGTGGCCGGCCCGATCATCATCGTGATCGGACTGTTCGTGGCCGGCGCCGGCCTCAGAGGACGACGCCGTTGAGGTGCCCGGTGCTGGACATCGACGATGTACTACGAGGACCAGGGCGACGGCACCCCGGTCGTCTTGCTACATGGCAACCCGACCTCGTCGTACCGACCACGCCCGCTACCTGGACGCCTGGTTCGAAGACTCCCGAACTCCGTCCAGCGCACCTTGAGCGAGGACGAGCTCAATGCCTACCGAGCGCCGTTCAAAGAGCGGGTCAACAGGCTGCCGACCCTCGCCACGGCAGGCCCGCCGACGTCGTGAGAAGAGTCGAGAACTACGACACCTGGCTCGGGTCCGCCACCGAGGTGCCCAAGCTCCTGCTCACCTTCGACCCTGGCGCGATCATGACCCCCTCGACTATCAGGTGGTGCCAGGATCACATTGCCGCCCTCGAGGTCGAGCACCTCGGTGCCGGGATCCACTTCGTCCCCGAAGACAACGGACCGGCCATCGGCATCGCCATTGCCAACTGGCGGGAGCGGCTCGGACTGGTCAAGGAACCCGTCCAGGTAGCGGGCCCCGCAGGTCAGCCGGCCCCGACGATCGAGGAGAACAGATGAGCACGGTCCCTGACCCTACGAGTGTCCGCCGGCCGGAGATGATCGACGGCCAGGAAGCGAGCACGGTCTTCCTGAAGCCGCTGATCACCTCTCCGAAGATCGAGGTCGGAGAATTCACCTACTACAACGACACGGACGATCCGACGCTCTTCGAGACCAGGAACGTGCTCTACACAGCCGGTCCCGAGAAGCTGATCATCGGCAGGTTCTGCGCGATTGCCATGGGGGCCAGGTTCCTGCTGTCGTCCGCGAACCACCCGATGATGGGCTCGACAGCCTTTCCGTTCTTCATCTTCGGTGGCACTTGGCTTGAGCAGACCGCGGAGTTCCTCCCCAGGATCCACAGCCGCGGCAACACGGTGATCGGGAACGACGTCTGGATCGGCCGCGACGCAGTCGTCATGCCCGGCGTCACCATCGGCGACGGCGCCATCATCGCGGCCGGAGCGATGGTCGTCTCGGACGTCGCCCCGTACACCACAGTCGGAGGCAATCCAGCCAAGCCTCTCAAGAAGCGGTACTCCGACGAGGACATCAACCGCTTACTGCGAATCGCCTGGTGGAACTGGCCCGTCGACGTCATCACCGACCACGTCCGCACCATCTGGACCGGCACCCCCACCGACCTGGAACAGGCAGCCAAGGAAGCAGGCCTACTGGACTGACAACTCAACTCCCGATCCACCGGAGAAGGGCCATCAGCCCGCCCGCGCCTGCCGTTAGCCCACGCCAATCACCAATCGGGGGATCTGTCGTAGGTCTGGTGTAGCTGGGACCAGACGGCACGTCAGGAACGGCGACGGCGGTCATCGACCCTTCAGTGCTCGAGATCCGGTCACCCGACCGACCGGATCTCCACTGACCACCCGAGCAACGAGATGCCCGCGCCGGCGCACCGCCACTGGCCAAGCCGCCGCACCCCTGGCCCGCAGCAAGCCAACGAGTGGCTTGCCCGCAGCTGACCAACCGCCGACCCGCCACCCCACACCTCCCACCTCGCACCACCCCACCGCGCACCGCCACCGCGCACCACCGCACCCACCGTGCACCGCACCACCGCTCACCACCACGCACCCCACCGCGCGCCACCACCACGCACCGCACCGCGCGCCACCGCCACCGCGCACCGCGCGCCACCGGTCCCCATCAACCG
>Ga0193717_1000754_pt1 | contig 20551 bp, 7 predicted proteins | sample U2c2metaG_FD_145900 | JGI IMG/M metagenome (GOLD analysis project Ga0193717, IMG submission 145900) | Soil microbial communities from a riparian zone of the East river system, Colorado, United States - U2c2 | ecosystem: Environmental > Terrestrial > Soil > Riparian zone | place: USA: East River...
AGTTGATCAAGCAGTGGTTTGGCATCAGTGTATTTATGCTCAAACATATAAACCTTGGCCAAAAAAGCTTTAGCCGCCGATTTGTTCGCCCTTCCTCTTTGTGGTTGTGTCTCGGGCAGGTTATCAATGGCAAATTTCAGATCATCCTCTATCTTGGGCCATATATCTATAAACTTTCCTGATTTATCAACATTTGGAACATTAAGGTTATTATTGGTTATCGTGATGTTTTCATCAACATAAGGAAAACTGTTAAATACTATTTTTCCACCAAAATGATAAAAGGCCCGCAGGAAACGTGTCTCCCCTGAAATTACCTTAGCATCAGCCTCCGAAATATCTTCAGCTTTAGGTAAAACGCGTAATACCTCATTACATCTTTGTATCCCATCATACAACAATGCCCATTTTTGCTGAACATAGCTCGTATTTGCGGATGATACCGACCAGGTTTGCAATAATACCAGATCGGGCTGGTCGGTAGGCGTTGACCCTTTGTACGAATCATCGGCACATACGCTGCCATATACCCAGTTGGAGCCGGCACTGCCATAAGCATAGCCTGTTGAAGTAGACAAGCCTATCTCCCCGTCAAGAAGGGAATAAGCACCTATTAATAAGCCCTGAACACCAGTTAGATTGGCCACGTTATCGGAACTTAAAGAACCCAGGGGCTGTTTGTCCAAAAAGCTTTTTTTACAACCATAAATTACAATCAAACCGATCAAACAAATCGGCAAAATGATTCTGTATTTAGTTTTCATATCAATTTTTTTATTGTTTGTATCACCCTGATTAAAAAGACATATTAACACCGGCAGTAAACGTTTTTTGATTAGCCGGATATGCTCCTCCGTCTATTCCAAATAATGTACTGGCGGTATTGCTGCCCGGTAGTTCAGGGTCAAGACCGGAATATTTGGTAATGGTAAAAAGATTGGTGCCTTGAATAAAAACCCGTAATTTTTCGATACCTATCTTTTTTAATTTAAGGGCTGGTATGTTATAACCCAGCACTACGGTTTTACACCTCAGGTATGAGCCACTTTCGTCATAATAAGATGAAAAGGCGGTGTTATTACTAAAGTTTGATGAACGCTCCAGCATAGGAACTTTGGCATTGGGGCGCTCTGGTGTCCAGGAATTATATACCGCGTCTTTACTGATGGCTACATCAAATTGCTGCGGAAAATCAGTAGACGACCGGATAATGTTCAATACATCGTTCCCAACCGAGGCATACAGGAACATCAGAAAGTCGAAGTTTTTATAAGACGCTCCTATGTTAAGTCCAGTCGTAAACTTGGGGTTAGGGTTGCCAAAAAAGGTACGGTCACTGGCATCTATCTTACCATCGCCATTAACATCCTGGTACCTGAAACGGCCGGGCGCGGCAGCATCCTGTGTGGCAGCCGAACTCACTTCGGCGGCATTCTGGAATATGCCCATAACCTTATAGCCAAAAAAAGCACCCACCGGATGGCCGGGCTGTAACCTGGAGTAGGTTGTTGAACTCCCGCCTGAACCTACATCAATGTATGCGGTTCCTTTTGGCAGGCTAACCACTTTATTATCATACGAGGTAAATGTGCCCGTAAAATCCATTTTAAAATCGCTGCTAAATGAACCGTGATAGGTAACAGCAGCATCAATACCCTTATTTTCAATATTACCCGAATTTATAAAAGGCGCCGATGCACCGCCCGCGGTTGATGGCAGGGCTGCCGGAAACAATAAACCATTAATGGATTTTTTATAAACTTCAAAGGACATATCTATCTTGTTTTTTATGATCGTAGCGTCGAATCCGATATTGGTAATAATATCCTCTTCCCAGCTGGTATTGGGGTTACCAAACTGGCTGATGTAAAGCCCCTGCACTGAGCTGTTACTGCTGCCGTTAATATCATAGTAGGATAAAACCGCGCCCTGGCCATATAAAGTAAATGCATTGGTTGAGTTGATATTACTGATTGAGCCCAGTTTACCCCAACCTGCACGTATTTTCAAATCATTAACCCAATCCACTTTTTTCATGAACTCCTCACCCGAGATGCGCCAGCCTCCGGTAACCGACGGGAAAAGCCCGTATCGCTTATCGGTTGCAAATACCGAGGCACCATCACGGCGCAGCGTTCCGCTTAACAGGTATTTATCATTGTAGTTATAATCAAACCGGCCAAATAAAGAGTACAGGGCCAGTTGATACGGCGTTTGCTGTCCATTAGGATTTACAATGTTTGAATTGGTTTGTGTGCCCGACTCGCCAAAGTTGAGGGTCCACAAATTAGGGTCAACCGTAAGATTGTTTGGATTGGTCAGGTAGTAATTGCCCCTGGAAGCGCCAACGGCATTGCCCAGATTTTTGATAGCCTCGCTGCCAACAAGTACATTGATGCTGTGCTTGCCAAACGTATCCTTGTAATTCAGGGTGTTTGTCCAGGTCCAATTGGTGCTGAAGCCGTAGTTTTCAATATAGCTATTGGGATTAGTACTGTTCTCCGCGTTCTCGTAACCGGTAAATACAAATGCGTTATTATAAAAGTAATCTACCGTACCTCCAAAGCTTGTACGGGCGGTAAACTTCTTTAAAAAGTCAACCTCGGCGTAAGCGTTTCCTGAAATTTGCCAGTCGCTATTTTTATAATCTTTAGTGCGTTGCTGAATGGCAACCGGGTTTGGCGCATTACCCAAACTTTGTGACCCGCCTCCCGCATAATTTCCGTTGATATCATATACCGGTATAATGGCAGGCATCCGGAATGACGCGTTAATGGCATTGGTGCTATTAACACCAGGCAGATTGGTATAACCTGGGTTTTGCTTATAAAACGCGTAAAGGTTCTCGCCGATGCGAATGTGGTCCTTTACTTTAAAACTGGTATTTACCCTTACAGAATAACGTTTAAGATAAGTTTCAATTAACGTGCCCTGCTGATCAAGATAGCCTAATGAAAACAGGTAATTTGACTTTTCTGTACCACCGCTTACCGACAGGCTATGGCTTTGTATGGGCGCGGGCTTAAATATTTCATGAAACCAATCTGTTCCGTCCTTATTGGCTTTGGTTATCTGATTGGAATATAAGGCATAGGTAGATGGATCTGTATTCGGATCGCCATTTTTACCAGCTGCAGGGGTAATATAATCAGGAATAACAGGTTCAGGGCCGCTGCCATATTGTTTATGCACCGGTGCTAAACCGTCATTTCTATACTCCTGCCATATCGCATTTGCCGTTTCGGTAGGGTTTGCTAAATTCCATCCCTTTGAGTTAGGGCGTTGTGTACCATAATAAGCATCATACGTAATTGTAGGGACGCCAACTTTACCTTTTTTAGTAGTAACAATTACAACACCGTTTGAGCCGCGCACACCATAAATAGCTGCAGAACCAGCATCCTTCAAAACCTGGATCGACTGTATATCGTTAACATTAATATCATGCAAACTTCCGGGGGTTCCGTCAACAATCACCAGGGGGTCGGTGCTTCCTACAGATGTTATACCACGTATTTTTATATTACTGGCACTGCCTGGAGCTCCGGAACTAACCACAGTTACACCCGATGCCTGTCCCTGCAATAAAGATTCAGTTGAACCCGAAGGCACCGCTTTTAAATTACTTACATTAACAACCGCAACGGCGCCGGTTATATCTTTCTTTCTTTGCGAGCTATAGCCCGTAACCACTACTTCGTTCAATGACCTTGAAGCCGGATGAAGATTAATAACCGGGACGGATTGATCGCCTACCGTAACTTCCTGCGTATCATAGCCGATGTATGAAATGACCAGTACATCGGTAGTTTTAACCGTAAGTGTAAAACTTCCGTTTAAATCGGTTACTGCGCCGGCAGTAGATCCTTTAATTTTAACCGATGCCCCGATGACAGGTATTTTATCATCAAAGCCAATAACCTTGCCTGTTATTTTCGTTTGTCCAAAAACAGCCAGGTTCAAAAACAATCCGAAGAAAACAAGGCATATTTTCCATGCTGAATAGCGTAGTTTATCATGCATAAAGTGAGATATAAAGGTTAATAATTGATTTTTTTGTAGGAAATACCAGACTTATTTTTGCTTTGCCGCATTATTATCAAGATGTACATCCCATACGGTGGCTTCTTCTGTAACCTCTGGATCATGTGAGCATATAAATAATCCAATCAGCGCTTCATCCGGCATATTGGGCATAATGTGCGCCCCTACTGTTTTAAGCGGCTCACCAACATGGCCAACCCGCATGATCACCTTTTTACCTATCCGCTGCAGTTGCACAACCTCAAACTTTTTTTCCGGGAAAAAGATCTCTTCCTGCGGATCGAGCATATTTGCACCTTTTTTTGAGCGCCACTGTAAAACCGTTAATCCGTCGCCATGAGTAACAGCGCTCAGGTGAATAGATTTGTCATCGGCTGAGGCCCTGAGCATCCAACCGACTTTACGGTGTCCATTACCTTTATCTCCTTTAAATTCAAAATTGGCGGTAGCCGTAAAGTCACCTTTTATCGGTTTGTACACATATTGAAATTCGTCGCGGTTAAACCAGATATTATAACCAGAACCTTTAAGTGTGTAGCTATGCGTTACCCTATCATATTGCGCGTTACCCGCATTTTTAGGGTGACCGATATCCTGGTGGCTGGTAAATACGCCCAAAGAATCGCTTTGGGCATGTAGCATACTGCATTGAAGCAGCATTACTATGCTCAAAAAGCCGCTCAGACTTAATTTCAGGATTAGATTTTTGCTATAGGAATAGCCTTCAGATACTTTTTCTTTCATAAAATTATTGTTTTAATTGGATTGGTTATTAAAATTGGGTACGCTCAGGGAGCCATTTTCCAATGGTAACAAACTTATATAGAAAATGAAAAAAGCATTGATTTACAGGTGCTTCATTGATACATCAGTAATGAATTTTTAACATGAAGTAGTTTTATGGGGGTACATCATAACTACATCATATCGTATTTATTAGTAAAGGAGCTATTACATGTACTAAATTCTTAATATTATCCTAATGCGTTTAGGCACGAAAATCATGGATAATCTATTGACACTCATAAAATGAGGCTGAAACCTGAATCACCAGTTGAGTTGTTTTAAAATGAGGGCTTCAACTTGATGAGCGGGCAAAATTATTCCGGGACCAATCCTGAAGCGATGTTGACGCAAGTTTTTGATCGTCACCCTGTTCTCAACTGAACGTTCGATTCCCTCCAGGGGCGATAAAGATTACCGAAGACACATCAGAAGACATCTACAAATGAGCAGGGCCATTTGAAGCATCTTGGCCTTCCGGAATGCGGACGAACTATCAATGATCTTGAAATAATAATATAAGTCAAGCATACATACATACAAGCCAGGGTGTTATTTATAATTTCCTGGCTTTATTATTTAATAAAAAAAATTTAATAATAAAAAAGATGTCTTTTGTGTCGTATAAAGAGGCGTGTTGCTTACGTAGTGAATTGGTCAAAGACTCCGGAATGAATTAAGGTCTGTTTTTTGAAAACACCATTTAGATCGGGTTAATAAGATTGTCAGCATTAGGTTTTATTTTAATTGTTCCGGATTTATTTCCTCCCATAATCAGTATGGGGGCAATACCTGCCTCTGCCTTGTTGACCTTTTCCCCTACAATACTTGCTCCACCATTAACGGAAAATTGTATAAGATTAACTGCATCGGGAATTGTTATTCCTTCTTTATCTACTACATAGGCATAAACAAATACAACATCTTTGCATCCGGTGTTAAATAACTAACTGAATATCTATAACTTATCAAACTAAAATGAAGATTTTGACTTTTTTTAACAAATATATAAATATCTGATTATGAGGAAATTACAAACATCACTTTCCGATACATAAAATCGTAAAATATTGATTTACAAACACTTGAAAAGATTGAGTTACAAATGGGTTACAAGCCGAAAAATGCTTAAATATTGTTAATAACTAATCATATAATCGAATGGTTGTTGTAAAGTCTCATGTGGATATTATAGATCAGATTAGCTTATAAATGAGATACATTTCCTTTAACAGCCATTCCCAATTATACCAAATAATATCCTCTAAATTAATTTCTCTTAATACTTCTGCTATCTACTACTAAAATCAATGTAACATTTATTTGATAATCAATTTTTTGATATAATAAAACACAAATGATTATTAAGTTTACTAAATACTCAATTAAATAAATAATATTTTACAAAAAACTAAAAAAATCAACCAAATGAAACAAAATTTACTAATTTTTTTCATCCTTATTGCTTTTATATCAAAAGTAAATGCCCAAAACAGGCAAAATAGTGGTGAAGGACGATCAAATTCAGGCCCAGCATTGTCCATTTCATCCATAACACAGAATTTAAAAAAATTTGGAGGGTATTTTAACTTTTATTATGACGAAAAAAGCGGAAAAGTATACCTGGAAGTAGACAAACTCAATACCGAATTTTTGTATTTCAGTTCACTGGTTGATGGTGTTGGCAACGGCGGGCCCGAACGCGGACAGGCATCATCAGTAATTACCAAGTTTATAAAAGTTGGAGCCAAAATATTTTTGGTAGAGCCCAATTATAGTTACCGGGCTGTAAATGGCAATGCTGATGAAAAAAAAGATGTAGAAAATGCTTTTGCCAAATCGGTAATTTTCGGTTTTACGCCGGCAGCTATTGAGGGAGATAAAACACTGATAGACTTTACCCCGTTCCTGGTTCGGGACAGCCAGCATATTGGTGAGGCCTTAGGTAGCGGCCGTGGTAATCCGGGCAGCGCTCAGGCAGCTTCATCAGCAGGCCGTAGCGGGGCGGCGGGGGGTGGGTATCACATTGACGAAACCCGCTCGGCAGTTTACCTGGAAAACACCAAAAACTTTCCTAAAAACACCGAGTTTGAAGCCATGATTACTTTTACCGGCGGCAGCGCGGGCGGTGGGGGTGGCCGGAGCGGTCGCGGTATTGCTCCCGACCCTACCGCTGTTACTGTAAATTTACACCAGGCGCTTATTGAATTACCTGATAGTAATTACGAACCCCGTAAATTTGATCCCCGTTCGGGCTTTTTTGCTTATCAGTATATGGATTTCGCAGCGCCTATGTCTGAGCCTATCGTAAAAAAACTAATTGAGCGCCACAGGCTTAAGAAGAAAGACCCATCTGCCGCCATCAGCGAACCGGTAGAGCCCATTGTTTATTATATTGACCGCGGCGCACAGCCCATTATAAAAAAGGCGCTTATTGAGGGTGGCTCCTGGTGGAACCAGGCTTTTGAGGCAGCCGGTTATAAAAACGCTTTTATTGTAAAGGAGTTACCGGAGGGAGCCGACCCAATGGATATACGTTATAATATGGTTAATTGGGTAAATCGTTCGGGCAGTCCGCAGCGCGCGTTTTCATATGGTTCATCTTATATCGACCCGCGCACCGGTGAAATCATTAAGGGAGTAGTAACCCTTGGCTCCGATCGCCACCGGGAAGATTATCTTATAGCCGAAGGTTTACTGCAGCCTTATGAAGATGGCAAACCGGTATCCAAAAAAATGGAAGAAATGGCTCTTGCCCGTATCAGGCAGTTATCGGCGCATGAAATAGGCCACACGCTTGGCTTAACTCATAACTTTGCCGCCAGCCCTAATGATCGTGCGTCGGTAATGGACTATCCCTTTCCCCGGTTCAGCATGAAAGCTGATGGCACCATTGATCTCTCTGAGGCTTATGCCAAAGAAATAGGTTCCTGGGACAAACGCGCTATTATATGGGGCTATTCCGATTTTCCGAAAGGAGCCGTTCGCGACGCTGCCCTTGACAAGATCATGAAAGAAACCCTGAAGCAAGGATTTAAATACATACCTGATGTTGGCGGCGGCGCGCACCCGGCCTCGAACCAGTGGGACGATGGTGCAAACCCTATTGATCAGTTGAATAAACTGATGTCCATCAGGAGACATGTTCTTGATAATTTCTCAGAAAAAGCTATTCGCCAGGATGCGCCAATGGCTACTATTGAGGAAGTATTGGTACCCATGTACCTGCTACATCGTTATCAGCTGGAGGCGGTTGCCAAATCAATTGGTGGTTTATTCTTTACTCATGCCCTGAAAAATGACGGCCAGGAGCCAACTAAAATGGTTGAGCCGGCCGAACAATGGCGAGCTTTTGATGCCATGATGAGTTCCATAACTCCTGATGCGCTGGCACTGCCCGAGGCGCTGATAAAAAAAATACCACCACGCCCGACCGGGTACCCTTCAAGCGTGGAAATTTTCGGCGGGCATACCGGCCCAACTTTTGACCCTATTGCCGCCGCGGAAACAGCCGCCGGCACCACCCTTGGCTATCTGCTTGACGGAGAACGCGCCGCACGTCTGATTGAATACCAGGCCCGCGATAACAGCCAGCCGGGTCTTTTCGCCGTATTGGACAAACTGATTGACCAAACCTGGAAAGCACCTGTTGTAACCGGCTATAAAGGAGAATTGCAGGTACTTGTTAATAACCTAACGCTTAAATACCTGCTACAACTGGCCGCCGATACCCATACCGCTGAGAACGTTCGTGGTGAAGCACTTTTAAAGATACATGAGCTGAAAGAGTGGATGAACAGCCAATTAACCAATGCCCAGGCCAAACAAAAAGCCTCCCTTTATTTTGGATTAATGCGAATTGAAGAATTTGAAAAATCACCAGATAAATTTCAAGCAGAGCCGGCACTGGAAATGCCCCCGGGAGCACCCATTGGTATGCCTGATAAAACCTTTGAAATTATTAATAACTTTTAGAAATAAACGTATTAAACTATCCGGTTAATAAAAAGCCATAACATAAACAGTACTCCTGATACATAAAATATCAGGAGTACTCATGGTTAAAAGAACCAGGTCTGGCTTATCTCATCACCTCTTGGATTAAATTATTGACAAAAAATAAGCCGTTTCAAATAAGTTGAAACGGCTTTTTACCGAAAGAAACAGATAGTATTAGTTTTTGTATAGGGGTATTAAAATCATATAACTTTCTTATCTGCCGATAAGCTTGTTATATAACTGCTCATTTCCAGACATTGGCCAAATATATGCCGGATCTGCCGGGTTAATCTGCGGAACATTTGATTTAGCAGGAATAGGAAGTCCCAATCTTAAAAGATCGGCCCATCTTAAGCCTTCACCCAAAAACTCTATATTTCTTTCCTGCAAAATGGTGCTGGTGAGATCTGCAACACCTTTAGGGAAGCTGGCTTCTATATAAACAGTTGAGGCATCAGACCGTCCTCTTACCGCGTTCAGCAGCGCTATGGCCTGGCCATCTAATGAATTGGTACTGCGCGCACGGGCTTCGGCTAAATTCAGCAAAACCTCGGCATACCTTATTACAGGCACCCAATCATTATAAGGGGAACCAAGCGGCCACTTAGTAAGATAGGTATGGCTTTTACCAACCAGGATAAAACCCCTTCTGGCGTCGGTAGCTTTCCAGTTTGGATCGGCTATTACCCCGCTTGGGTTTAAATAAAACTCACCAGTACCCACGCTATTAAAATAATCGGCAAGCGCATTCTGACCACCCGGCGCCTCAGTAGGCGTAAATGGCTCAGAAAATATAGATTCGGTTGTGGTATAAGGATTTTTAAAAACATTGGCGACAGAAGCCTGCAACGCATTGGGCACGCCACTTTTTGCCATAAACGGTGCCGTGGCGCTTACCATTTTATTAGCCTCGGTAATTACATTACCATATTGCTGCATGCTTAAGTAAACACGGGTTTTAAAAGCTATAGCTGAATTTTTATGCGCCCTGATGGTATTGGAAGTTGCATCGGGATAAGTAGATGGCAGATCGGTTTCAGCGGCATTCAAATCTGCTATAACCTGCGTATAAACCTGGCCAACTGTTGCAGGAGCAAGATCAAAATTGGCATATTGTGAGTTTCCTGTTAAACGCAGGGGCAAACCAGGTTTGGAGCCTGCACCATTAGCATATGGCTGGCAGTACAATTGCAATAATGCATAATAAGATACAGCCCTTACAAATTTAGCCTCGGCCACATAGTTTGCAGATACGGCCGGGCCAACAACTTTTGACCCGCCGGCAGCCATGCCATCAATAAATAAATTGCAGTTATTAATAGTTAAATAGGCCTGCGACCACAAATTTAAAACCTCAGAACTTGTACTGGTTACAGATTCGGTCCAGGTTTGGTAAGCGGTTACTGAATTTACAGAAGAGTTGATCCAGTTTTCGGCTTTAACATCATTGTATATCTGGTACCTGCCGCCATAAAGCTGCCCATTTTTCAGGCTGGTGTATAAACCTAAAACCTGGCTGGAAATACGGGCAGAGGTAGAAAACGGAGCACCATCCTGGTTAGAGACAGAGGTTTGCGACACAGGATATAAATGATCTTTCTGACAGGCAGAACAGCTCAATAATGCAATGCCTATAGCATATATAAATTTCTTTTTCATTTCCTTTAATTTAATAGTTAAAACTTAACCGAGAATCCTGCTGTTAAAGTGCGGCCATTAGCTGCGGTATTTCTGTCAACACCAGGCGAACTGTTTGTTGTTCCGTTTGAGGAAACTTCCGGATCCGGACCAGGATATTTTGTGAAAATAAACAGGTTTTGCCCGCTAACATATATCCTTACGCTTGATATGCCTACTTTTTTCAGCAGGTTTTTGGGTAGGGTATAACCAAAATTTATAGTTTTAACCTTCAGGAAATCACCTTTGTACACGTTAAAATCTGTAGGGAAAGAAGTACCGTTTGATATGTTATCACCAAAAACAACTTTAGGATATTTAGCTACCTGTCCCGGTGCTGTCCAGTGGTCAAGTATATCTGTAGAGTTGTTCCAGAAACGCTGGTCGGTTAATGTAGAAGCAGTTCCGTAGTAAACATAAAACCCAAGCTGGTAGGTTAATAAAACATTCAGATCAAAGTTTTTATAATGAAAAGAGTTGCTTATACCGCCTACTTCTTTAGGGGTTGCCCTGCCATAATCAACAGCATCAGCCGTTTGGTTAATTTGATTAGGAGCACCAGAAGCAGTTAAATACGGCGTGCCATCGGGGTTAAAATAATGAGTTGTTCCGTTGAATGTATATAAAACCTTTTGGCCTGCACCGTTTATAAATATCCTTTCGCCGGTAGCCGGGTCAACACCTGCAGAGCGAATAATGTACAAATCGCCCACAGAGCTCCCCACTTTGTTAATATTGGCAATTTCCAGGCTTGATGTTGAATAAGTAAAGGAATTTGTGCCGGGTATTAAGGAGGTGATTTTGTTTGTATTAAAGCTGATATTAAAATTAGCGCTCCATTTAAAACCTGTTGATCTGATGATATCGGCGTCAATATTAAATTCAAACCCTTTGTTATACATAGAGCCTATATTAACCGGGGGATTAGTGGCCAAACCGCTGGAAGGGGCTGTAGGAACATTAAATATTAAACCGGTGATATCATTTTTATAATAACCAAAGTCGCCGGTGATCCTGTCGCCAAATAAACCAAAATTAAACCCGATGTCTGTTTTGGTACTTGTTTCCCAGCCCAGGTTATCATTACCTGTTTGGCTTGGAGCAAGTGTGGCATTACCGTTAAAAAGGCTATTGGCATAAAATCCGTATGAACCATAATCATTTAACCCGCTATTGTTACCAACCTTACCATAACTCCCCTTCAATTTAAAGCTGCTGAATACTTTATCAAGTTTCAGGTTTTCCCAGAATTTCTCTTTTGCAATTTCCCAGCCTAAACCAACACCCGGGAAATAACCATATTTCCGCCCCGAACCAAAAGCCGAAAAACCATCTTTACGAAGCGTGGCGGTTAAAAAGTACTTTTTATCAAAATCGTAATTTAAACGACCGAAAAAAGAAACCAGGTAGTTCTCGCTGTTGAGTAAGGATGACGCGGGAACGGTATTGATCGCATACCCGGCCTGTATCTGGTTAAACGCCGGGTCTGAAAGTGTGGTGCGCGTTAAACCATAACCATAAGTTAGGCTGCGCTGTTGCTCATTACCTAACAGTAATGAAAAACTATGGCTTCCGAATGAATGATCAAACTGGGCTATATTATCCCAAACTGTTCTTTTATATTGAGCATAGGTATCAGCAACACTTGCATTATTGGTAACAACCCCATTGCTGGCAACCGAAAAATTTGATATGGGATTAAAAAATGTATCGCTGGTGAAATATAAGTAATCAATACCATAGGTCGTTTTCAGCGTAATCCATGGCAGAGGATTCAATTGCAGGTAAACATTACCTGTAGCATGATTAATTTCATTATTGGCACGGTCAAGGTCAAGCGCAGGCTGCGGGTTCGGATAACTGATAGCATACCCCTTATTGTTCATCACCCCCATTAATCCGTTTGCCGGATTCAGGTTATAGCTACCATCATTATTGTAAGGAGATAAATTGGATGGAAGCAATAAAGCAAGACGCCCTAATCCGGCTGTGCTGTAGGCCTCTCCCACTAATGAGCCTGATGATGTAGCAGCATAATTCTGATTATCGGAGTACCCCAATTTGGCACCCATTGAAATTATTTTGCTGGCTTTATGATTCAGATTAAAAAGTATACCCTTGTTGGTAAAGTCGTTTTTCTGTATCACACCCTCCTGCTTGCTGTAATTGGATGACAGATAATAAGTGGTTTTATCTGTACCTCCTGATACACTCACCGAGCCATTGTATGACTTACCCGTCCTGTAAATTAACTTTTCCCAATCGGTATCAATAGGTTTACCATCCGGACCGGGCGTTAAAGTAGCGTAATAGCTATTTTCATTAAATAAACCCGCGTTAACCATGGCCTCGTTTTTTAGCGCCACATATTGGGCCGCGTTTAAAACCTTTGGCAAGCGGTTTACTTTAGTTACCCCCATCCAGCTATCAACACTTACTACAGCATTGCCTTTTTTACCTTTTTTGGTAGTTACAAAAACAACCCCGTTTGCTGCACGGCTACCATAAATAGCTGTAGCGGAAGCATCCTTGGCAACATCAATACTTTCAATATCTTCCGGGTTAATGTTTGACAGCGGATTGCCACCAGCTTCGCCACCAACCAAATTATCACTAAAAGCAGGTACGCCGTCTACCACGATAAGCGGCTGCGAACCCAGTGATATGGAGTTTGTACCCCTTATATGAAATACCGGAGCCGTATTTAATACGCCATTAGGAACGGTAACCTGCACACCTGATGCCCTGCCACCCAGCGACTGTACAAAATTCTGTACCGGCTGTTCAACAAGAGCGCTTCCTTTAACCTGTGCAATACTGCCCACGTTATCTCTTTTTAATTGGGTGCCGTAGCCAACAACCACAACCTCGTTTAACTGCCTTTGATCAGGATCTAACGCGACATTAACAACACTGCCTGTTACTTCAACCGGTTTTGCCTGATACCCTATAAAGGTAAATATCAACGTTTGCGGGCCTTTGCTTACCTGGATGGAAAATTTACCGTTTGGATCGGTTTGAGTGCCTTTTCTGGTACCTTTTAAGGTAACACTTGCACCAGGAATCGGTCGTCCGTCGTCTTTGCCGGTTACGGTTCCCGTGATTGTTCGGTCTTGCGCGTATGCATGGGATGCCAGCAACAATAAAACCCACATACAGTTAAGTAATAGTTTTTTCATTGAAATAAATTATATGATCAGTTAATAGTAATTCGCTCTGAAAGAACCAGCCCCGGGCTATACTTAAGCTTGCGGGGATAAAATGCGGTTATGGTTTAAAGCCATATTTATCGCTGAATTTTTTATAAAGCTGCTTGTGCAAATTGTCGAGATTAATGCTCCTCCCCTGGATAAAAGCGGTTTCCACGTCTATACCAATCATGTCCAAAGCATCGCCTGCTGATATAAAAAGGTTAGCATCTTTACCGGTTTCCAATGTTCCGGTAGTTTTGTCGATGCCCAGTATTTTAGCATTGTTCATGGTGATCATTGACAGCGCCTGCTCTTTGGTTAAGCCATAACCCACTGCTTCCCCGGCTTCAAACGGCAGGTTGCGCTGCCGCCAGAAACCAATACCGGTTAAACCATAAAGTACGCCGCCATCCTGCAATAATTTAGGCAGTTTATAAGGCAGGTAAACATCATCTTCATCCCTATCAGGCAAAGCCTGGGTTTCGCGGATAATTACCGGTACATTATTTTCTTTTAATAAGTCCGTTACAAGGAATGATTCTTTACCACCCACAATTACAGCCGAAACACCAAAGCGTTTAGCAAAATTTACCGCCTGTATAATTTCTTTGGCGCCATCTGCTATAATGAATAGTTTTTTGGTACCGTTGAATAAACCCCTCATAGCCTCCAACCGTATATTCTTCACTTCTGGTTTAGTAATTTCGGCGTATGATTTAGCCTGCTCAAACAGCCGGGTAATATTGTCAACCGTTTTTTGCGCACGTTGGGCGGGTGTTTCCTGCACAACACCGGGTGCTATAAACGCTCTTCTGCCCCGGCCGCTCTCAACAGCAACAGGCCAGTTTAAATGAATAGCGATATCCTTTTTATAAGCCGCGTCTTCCCAGTTCCAGGCATCTAATTGCACAACCGACGACTCGCCTGAAATTATGCCACCATTAGGGGTGGGCTGTGCCAGTAAAATACCGTTTGAACGCACTGTAGGAATAACTTTCGAATCGGTGTTGTAGGCCACTAACGACCGTACATGCGGGTTAAGATCGCCCGTTTCGGCATCATCAACCGTACCGCGCGCGCCTTCTTCAACTTCAATCAGCCCCAGGGTGGTCATGGGTGCGATAAAACCCGGATATATTTGTTTGCCTGCAGCGTTGATTACCTCACTGCCGGCAGTGACAGGTGCTGTACCCTCACCAATACCTGTAATTTTACCTTTCTCAAAAGTAATGTATCCGTTGTTAATTACCTGCCCGTTACCTACATGTATGGTAGCACCGGTAATTACAACAGGCTTAGATTGTGGTTTTGCGGGCGAAATATTTGCCTGCGCGTAAGTAAGCGTGGTAGCCAGCAATAATCCTCCCAAACTTAATATTGTTCTTTTCATATTGATTTTCAAAATAGAATTACTGTATGTTATTGTTTTTTTGCTCATGTGCGGCTTCTCTGGCCCGTTCCATATCTGTGTAGTCATCTTCCACTACAAAATTTTCGGTTTCCACACTTTCGCATTCGTACAAACGCCTCCGGTTAGGAGCCGGCCTTTGCGTAGCTGAGCCTTTGCTTTTTGCTTCCAGCATTTTTTGAATAATGCGGGCTTCATCTGCGGCTAAAGCTTTTTGTTTCGCTGCGTCTTTTTCAATGTCCCAATAAAGCACACCGTCGACATAGGTTTTTTCGGCCACGGCGTAAATAGATAAAGGATCGGCCGACCACAGAACTACGTCAGCGTCTTTACCCGGTTTAAGACTGCCTATCCGGTCGTCCACATGCAGCATTTTAGCCGGATTCAGGGTTACCAATTTTAAAGCATCCTCTTCGCTCATGTGGCCATAAGTAACCGCTTTCCCAGCTTCCTGGTTAAGCCGGCGAGCCATTTCGGCATCGTCCGAATTAAAACCGGTTACCAAACCAACTTCATGCATCAGCTTGCCGTTATATGGAATAGCTTCGGCAACCTCGCTTTTATAAGCCCACCAGTCTGAAAATGTGGAACCCGCGATATTATGCGCTTTCATTTTATCGGCCACTTTATAACCTTCCAATATGTGGGTAAACGTGTTGATATGAAAACCCATAGAATCAGAAACATGCATCAGCATATTAATTTCTGACTGCACGTACGAGTGGCAGGTAATAAAGCGTTTGTTGTCTAATATCTCTACCAGGGCATCCAGCTCCAGATCTCTGCGGGTAGTACTGCCTTTTACGGTGCGGGCGGCCTTATATTCTTTAGCGCGGGTAAAAGCATCTATATACACCTCCTCAACACCCATACGTGTTTGCGGGAAACGTAGTGTGGCGTTATCTGTAGGAGATATGCTGCGGTTACTGCCCTTTACGTTTTCGCCCAGGGCAAATTTGATAAACCCATCGCTTCCTTTATACTTAATATCCTCGGGCAACATCCCCCAGCGATGTTTAATCAATTGAGTTTGCCCGCCAATTGCGTTAGCCGAACCATGCAGTATATGTGATGTAGTAACACCACCTGCCAGCTGCCTGTACAGATTAATATCCTGGGCATCAATCGCATCGGCAATGCGCACTTCGGAGGTAACAGATTGCGTACCTTCGTTGATACCGCCTGTAACCGCGATATGTGAATGTTCATCAACGATGCCTGCAGATATATGCTTGCCTGTCGCATCAATTACCTTAGCTGTTGGTGAGGATAAATTTTTGCCGATAGCCTTTATCTTTCCATTTTCAATTAAAACGTCGGTATTTTTCAAAACGCCTTCTTTTTCGTTTGTCCAAACGGTACCATTTTTTAATAATACAGTTTCGGCTACAGGCAACTCGGCATTACCAAATGCCGCAAACGGATAAACCACAGCACCAACGGCTAAATTTGGTTTAGGCCTGTCGCGCTTTGGCGTTTCGGAAGCAGGGCCGGTATAGGTAGCGGTCCATTTACCCTGTGACCCATCGGGAAACGCGGCGCCGCCCCTAAAAGTTAACGGTGATACAGCGGTAATATATCCGGCCAAACGGACAATACCTGCCGGTGCTTTCTTGTAATCAAAATAAATACTGATCTGATCGCCGGCCCTGGTTATAGTGCCGTGAACACGAGCGCTATCTGCGCCAGAGCGCTCCATGTTTACATCATATTCGCCCGGTGTTCCGCCTATTTTTAAAGTGGTATTGGCAAAACCATCGCCATTGAGTAAATAATTACCCCTGAGATCGGCAATCTCAATTTTACTAACCACATATGGACGGCCTTCTATCCAGTTTTCGTAAATGATATTATCGGGCTTAAACAGGTTATCAGACGTGATCAGAAAACTGGCAATTTTTCCTTTTGCCAATGTGCCCACTTTATCGGCTACCCCAAGCATTTCTGCCGGTACGGTTGTTAATGAATTTAAAGCCTGTTTTTCACTTAAGCCATAGGTTATAGCGCTTCTGAGGTTAGTCCAAAAATCATGCGCGTTGGTTAACCCAAAGGAGGTAATTGCAAACTTTACACCTGCTTTTTCAAGCGCAGCCGGATTGGTTGGTGCAAGTTCCCAATTTTTTAGCTGATCATATTTAATGCTCCGGGCATCCAGCGGATTTTCAACATCATAAGGAGCCGGGAAATTTAGCGGGATAATGAAGGCGCTGCCTGTAGCTTTAATCGCGGCAATGCGCTGATATTCCTGACCATCGGTCTTGTAGATGTATTGATGCCCAAATTCTTTGGCTATTTTGTCTGCCCGCAGAATGCTTTGCGGATCGTTCACCTCAAATATCTGGGGCAGATTTTGGGTTTGATTAAATTGATCAAGGGAAATATTGTATTCTTCTTTCTGGGTCTTGTACCACTGCGCATCATAATATGTTTGACGCAACAAGGCAATACTGCCCATTAACGACGATGGGTAATTAGTGGCCGCGGTTCCTTTGTTAAAAGAATAGTGCGCGGCAGCTTCGTCTTTAAGCATTACTAAGTTATCGCGCTCGTCGCCCAAACTAACAACTACAGAGGTACCGCGCGCAATACCGTCATGTATTAATGACTGTACAGTACTAAAACCATTCTTCTTCAGATCTTCATTTTTGGTATCAACGTGAAACACTGTTTTGGCATTCATTTCGGGTTTGATGGCCTCGTTCCAGCCATAAGCTCCCGGTTTGGTTGATAACGATATGGAGCTTCGTCCGCCAAAACCTCCGGCACCGAATGCCTGCCTTGGTAGTTCAGGCATCCCATAGGTTGTATAGGCATCAACCAATCCCGGGTAAATAAATTTCCCTTTCAGATCAATAGTAGTATAACCTTTAGGAACGGCAACATCCTTACCCACCGCCTCAATTATCCTGTCTTTAATAAGTAATGTACCGCCGCTTATGGTTTGATCGGCGCTAACCACTATAGTACCATTAACGAAAGCATATCGCCCGGGCCGGATGTCCCAGGCCCCGTTAACAGGGAATGTTTCCTGAGCATTGGAAACCTTAAGCATCATTAAAAGAAAATAAAAGAGTAGTATTTTTTTCATTTCGTATTGAATTTCACCGAAAATATCAATTCAACACGCTAAAAAAATATAATATTCAATTTATAATAGATTTGTTACAATATTTTCCATTTATCAAGTTATTATTTAAAACATTTTTTGTCTTTTTTAATTTTAAATGAAAAAATAATAATTAAACTTAAAAATTTCTATATATATATTTAATTTAATATAGTTTTCAAATGAATTAAATTAATTTTTATCATTAAAAATTATATTTAACTAAATTTTATATACCAAAACAACCGTAAAACATTTCAAAAAATATAAAAATTAAAAATTATTCATTTTTAATTTTAAAAAAGCGCATAAATTAGATTATATTAATAAAATATAGATAAAAAAGACAAATGAATATTTAAAAATAAAAAAAATAAAGAAAAAATAAATTTTACCCATCAATAATTATTTGCCAAAGTAAAATTATGACTTATGAGAGGATTATATATGCGGACAACAATTTGCTATCAGTGGATAAAGAAAAAGGGCTGCTCCAGTCTCTCATCTAACAAGAGATATTTCAATGAACCTTTAAGGGCGGCTTCTTTTATGCAAACACACATTGGTAGCTGTCAGTTCGGCATTCAGTCCTTCGGTCATTAGCTTAACGGCTGTTTTGGCTGGGCAGTAAATGGTTTGGCCACGCAAGGGCAAAAAACCACCCATGCTGGTCATATTAACGATGTGAGCTTCAGGTTGAGAACGCAAATGAGGCAGGAAAGCTTTGGTCATAAAGTGCGGAAGCAGTATAAGCATGGCCGGTGTGGCAACGAAACCTTAATTGCGAAGCTTTATCTGTCTTCTATAAGACATAGCTTTGGGAATAGCCTCCTGTTTACCCAGCTTCCTAACCATCAGTTTAGAAAGAATACCACCCATTTCTGCTATATGGATACAATAATTCACTTTTACCTGGCTTAAGGTAGTCGCTTTAACCAATTATTAAATAAAAAGAGAATCCCCTGGTTATCCGCTTATCATCATCCACGATCAGCTTTTTTTCATCAGCTTTAATTTAAAACGGGTGTAACTGCTGAGTTTTCGGCTTCGATCCTTAAATAGATACTGAAAGTGGTGCCAATGCCCGGCTCACTCTCCACAACGATGTTGCCACCCGTTGCGTTTACTATTTTTTTAGCCAGGTACAAACCGATAACCTGTCCATCCACATCATGACTTAACCGGCCATACATCTCAAATATTTTGTCAATCCCGCCTTTACGGATGCCCCTGCCATTGTCCCTTACGGATAAGACAATATGATCATTATCCGCTTGGGTGGAAATATAAATAACCGGGCTTTCTTCCCGTTTAAATTTGACAGCGTTTGAGATCAGGTTATAAACGATGCTCCGTAGGTTCCTTTTTGAAAAAAGGACCTGATTAACTTCCAGATTCCTGATAATAACCGCCCCCGATGCCTGGATGACATTTTCTAAACTCCACTCTATATTATCTATAGTTTCATCCAGATCAACCTTTTCCAGGATAATCATATCACCCTCTACCCTGGCGATCGTGGCGAGGTCGGTGATCAGTTCGCGGAACTTTTTAACTGAGACATCGATCATATGTAAAAATTCATGCAGTTTGGCATCACTTAAGGCTATTTTATGCATAATACCAATACTTGTTTCAATATTGCCCAGCGGTCCCAAGAGATCATGTGAGGCCGCATGAATAAAATGATCCAGATCCGCATTGATCCGCAACAGGCTTTTGTTTTTCTGGGCCAATTCCTGTTGGGCCTTTTTAAGAACGGTGATGTCGTTGAAGGTAATAACAGCCCCGTTGTTCCTGTTATCCGCCTGTTGTACATAAGGCATGGTCATAATCTGGTACCAAAGGCCGTTGTCTGTTTCAATTTCCTTGGTAATAATAATGCCTTCAGTTAGCACCCGTTTAATATCCTGGATGATGGTTTCCAGCTTGATATTGGTAGAGATATTGCTGAGCGGACGGCCAATATCCGTTTCCAGCAAGTTAATCTGCTTAACGGCTCCAGGAGAAAACTTCATCAGCTCCAGTTCATTGTTAATAAACAGTTGCCCATTAATATTGCGTCGGAAATAATTATTCAGGTCATCATTGATCTCCAACAGCTCTTTGTTTTTTAACTGGTAGTCCGCATTAATAGTATGCAGTTCTTCATTCACCGACTGCATTTCTTCATTGGTACTCTGCATTTCCTCGTTGGCAGAGATCAGTTCCTCGTTGAATGATTGCATATTTTCGTTGGAAGCATCGAGCCATTCGTAAGAAGAATGCAGCTTATTCTTCGATTCCTTTAATTCCTCTTCCAGGTTCCTGATATATTGATCAAGGTACATTTTCTCGTCGAAC
>Ga0193717_1000755_pt1 | contig 20547 bp, 21 predicted proteins | sample U2c2metaG_FD_145900 | JGI IMG/M metagenome (GOLD analysis project Ga0193717, IMG submission 145900) | Soil microbial communities from a riparian zone of the East river system, Colorado, United States - U2c2 | ecosystem: Environmental > Terrestrial > Soil > Riparian zone | place: USA: East River...
ACACCAACGCGCTCCAGCTAGGTGTACAGCGCAACTTCTCAACCGGGCTGCTTATCTCCGCTAACTATCAGTTTTCTCACTCGCTGGACAACGGCGGCATCGGCGGTGGCGAGGCTGTCATCCCGCAGGACTATAACTGTCATCGTTGCGAGTACAGCCACAGCGACCAGGACATGCGCCATTACTTCAGCGCCAGCACCATCTGGAAGCTGCCCATAGGTCATGGCCACACGTACCTCGGCAATGCCTCCGGTCTCTCCGAGTTCTTCTTCGGCGGCTGGCAGCTCAGCGGGATCGGTACTGCACGGAGTGGTCTTCCGCTCAATGTCACGGTCAGCCGTAGTGCCTTGGATCTGCCCGATCAGCTCAACAAGAACCAGCGCCCTAACCGCGTCGTTGGCGTGTCACTGTACCCATCCAATCGCACGCCTTCAAACTGGCTCAACGTCGCTGCGTTCTCGCAGCCTGCTCCGGGCATCCATGGCAACGCAGGCCGCAACATCGCCCGCGCTCCCGGATTGTGGCAGATGGATGCCTCCATGAACAAGCGCTTTCCGGTTACCGAACGTGTTGGTGTGAGCTTCCGCGCCGAGGCCTTCAATATCTTCAATGTCGCTCACTACGGAACTCCCGTAGCCGTTTGGGCTAAACCAAACTCGACGTCCGGCAACCCGAACAACTTCGGACTCATCACCAGCTCTTTCAACAACAATCCCGTCGGCACGGGAACCCCGCGTGAACTTCAGTTCATGCTCCGCGTCGATTTCTAGCGGTATCTGCGGAGGCAAGCAGAAGAACTATTATCCTGCGCGAGGGTGACTGCTTTATGGGTCGTCCTCCTTATGTGCTACCGACTCAATGGCGAGCGCTTCTGGCTTGACCCCGCACTGTGCTCCGAGGGCAGATTGGGAGCTCCGGGGACGGAGAGAATGTCTAGGCGGTGAACTGAGGTTTCATTAAGTCCCAGATCTGGCGGATTCCCTGCTCTAAGCTGGTGGTGTGATGCCAACCTAGGGTATGGAGGCGGGTGACATCCATGAGCTTGCGAGGTGTGCCGTCGGGCTTGGTGTGGTCGAAGGTGAGTGCGCCATCGAAGCCCAGGACGCGGGAGATGGTTTCGGCGAGTTCGCGGATGGTGACGTCTTCGCCGGTGCCGATGTTGATGAGGGGTGGGTCGGTCTCTGTGAAGAGGGTAGCGTAGGTGGGTTCGTCCAGGTTAAGGAGGAAGACGCAGGCATCGGCGAGGTCTTCGGAGTAGAGGAACTCGCGACGGGGAGTGCCGGTGCCCCACACGACGACTTCGTGTCTCCCTGCCGCCTTGGCTTCGGCGGTCTTGCGGATGAGGGCGGGGAGGACGTGGGAGTTGGCGAGATCGAAGTTATCGCCGGGACCGTAGAGGTTCGTGGGCATGGCGGCGAGGTACTTTGTTCCATACTGGCGGTTGTAACTCCAACACATCTCGATGCCGGCGATCTTGGCGAGAGCGTAGGGGCGGTTGGTGGGCTCGAGAGGGCCGGTGAGAAGACATGACTCGGGCATAGGCTGCGGGGCAAGCTTGGGGTAGATGCAGGAGGAACCAAGGAAGAGGAGGCGGTTTACGCCCGTCTTGTACGAGGCTTCAATGATGTTGCTCTGTATGGCGAGGTTGTCGCGGATGAAGTCGGCGGGGTATGTGTTGTTGGCAAGAATGCCGCCCACCTTAGCTGCGGCTAGGACGACGTACTGGGGTTTAGTCTGCGCGAAGAAGGCCCGCACCGCGGGGGCGTCGAGGAGGTCGAGTTCAGCGCGGGTGCGGGTGAGGATGTTGGCGTAACCGAGGCGGGTGAGTTCACGCTCGATAGCGGAGCCTACGAGGCCGCGGTGGCCGGCGACGTAGATGCGAGCGTCGAAGGGCATGTGAGGAGTGGACAAGGAGACCTCTTGGGTGATGAGTGTTCGGTCCGTTGGACGGAGTTATGGCCCCTTCTAGGTTTCGCGGACGTTGTAGGCGTCGTAGCCGTGGCGGATGGCCAAGGCGTCGCGCTCGGCGGACTTGAGATCGGATTCGACCATTTCACTGACGAGCTGGTCGAAGGTGGTGCGGGGAGTCCAGCCTAGTTCGCGCCTAGCCTTCGATGGATCGCCTAGGAGGGTTTCCACCTCTGTAGGTCGGAAGTAGCGGGGATCGACCGCTACGACTATCTTGCCGTCGGCGTCGGTGGCCCTTTCCTCGATGCCGCTCCCATGCCAGGTGAGGTTGAGTTCGAGGAGCTTGGCGCAGCGCTGGACGAACTCGCGGACGCTGAACTGCTCGCCGGTGGCAATGACGTAATCCTGGGGTTTCTCCTGCTGCAGCATGAGCCACTGCATTTCGACGTAGTCCCGGGCGTGGCCCCAGTCGCGTTTGGCATCGAGGTTGCCGAGGAAAACGGTTTGCTGTAGGCCTACCTTGATGCGGGCGAGGGCGCGAGTGATCTTGCGGGTGACGAAGGTCTCGCCGCGCAGGGGACTCTCGTGGTTGAAAAGGATGCCGTTGCAGGCGTAGATGCCGTAGGCCTCGCGGTAGTTGACGCAGATCCAGAAGGCGTACATCTTGGCGACGGCGTATGGGCTACGCGGGTAGAAGGGCGTGGTCTCTTTCTGGGGGGTCTCTTGGACCAGGCCGTAGAGTTCGCTGGTCGAAGCCTGATAGAACTTTGTCTTCTTTTCGAGGCCAAGAATGCGTATGGCCTCAAGGATGCGAAGGGGGCCGAGGGCGTCAGTGTCGGCGGTGTACTCGGGCTGCTCGAAGGAGACCTGGACGTGGGACTGAGCGCCGAGGTTGTAGATCTCGTCGGGCTGGACCTTCTGAACGATGTGGATGAGGGACGACGAGTCCGTTAGGTCGCCGTAATGGAGGATGAGGCGCGGGTGAGGGTTGTGCGGGTCCTCATAGAGGTGGTTTATGCGCGCGGTGTTGAAGAGAGAGGAGCGGCGCTTAATTCCGTGAACTACGTAGCCTTTGGCGAGGAGAAGCTCTGCGAGGTAGGCTCCGTCCTGGCCCGTAATTCCTGTGATCAGTGCTTTTTTCAACAATGTCTCCATTGGGCCGATGAGTCATGGCGTTCGGCTTAGTTTACTTGAGAGGTCAGTGCATTGCCGGTGAGGGCGAGGAGATCATTCACGAAGTGGGGTAAGGAGGTCATTCGCATTGATGATCATTTGAGCGCAAAATTCCTGGCTTGTGCCTTGAACTGCAACACTAAAATCAAACGTTCGTTCGGACAGGCTTTTCGCTTGATGTCGAGCAGGCTATTTCGCCTTCAATTCTCCAGATCCAGGAACAGAGCAGTAAAGACCTCCTCGCAAGGAACGATTTTCCTAAACACATTTGGGTGTTCATCAGCTCTGGCAAGAATGGACTGACACACTAGAATTTCACGATCCGCGATACGGATACCGGATCATTTTCCGCCTTCCCTTCGTAGAAATGCCGAATTGGATAGAGACGGAAACCTGAGAACGGGCTATGGAAGTTGTCGGCATTGTATGCTGGATGAATGCAGTAGATTGAAAAAGCGCGTTGAGGCTAACTTGAGTATGGGGCATGGTAGGTTCCGAAATCGCTTATTGCTGGTTATGTTCACTTTAGGAGAAGGTTCTCTCGTGCTAAGCGCGCACGGACAAGATCTTAATCTTTTGGACTTGATCACTCGTTGCGAAGAGATGGTTTCCGGCGCTCCAAGTATTTCGTGGGAATGCCGTATGAGTTCCTCTCAACTTGGACCAGGGAACAACGCGTCGCAACATTGTCGATTGCCCAGATTTTCGGACAATTTAATCGAGCCATCGCGGCCGCTAGTATTGTGTTCTAAGGGAGACGCAGAATGCAGCTCGAAACTCCACTAAACACCCCCGAAGGGGCCTCTCAAGCAGAGGAGAAATCACCGCGGTTTGCCGATACTTCAGCTGAGGATGGGATCGACTTGATCCAGGTTGTTTTGCTACTCAGTCGAAATAAGAAGACGATTTTGCGCTTCACGGTTGCGACAACGGTCCTGACCGTATTGATTGTGTTCTTTGTCTTGAAGCCAACATATACCGCAAACGCTGTTTTTTTGCCCCCACAATCCTCGCCCGGAAGCGCGATGAGTCAGTTGGCGGGTCAACTGGGATCACTCGGAGCGATTGGTGCCCTCGGTGGGCTCAAAAATCCAGGGGATGTTTATATTGGCATTCTCGGTAGCCGCACCATAGCAGACACGCTCATCAAGCGATTTGATTTGCAGAGTGTTTACAAGACGAAGAGACTTAGCGATACCGAGACGGCGTTGAAGAATAGCAGTAAATTCGTTTCCGGCAAGGATTCACTAGTCACCATTAGCGTTGTGGATAGTGACCCCCGTCGCGCCGCCAGTCTGGCAAACGGATATCTGGATGCTTTATACGAGCAAAACGGGCGATTGGCGCTGACAGAGTCGGGTCAACGGCGAGTTTTTTTCGAACAACAACTTGCACGCGAAAAAGATGCTCTCGCGGATGCTGAAGTGGAACTGAAAAGGACACAAGAGCAAACGGGAATAATTGCTCCCCTCGGACAGACTGAAGCTGCAATCGAGGCAATGCAGCAGCTGCGGGCTCAGATTACAAGTCGACAGGTGGAGCTTAGTGTCTTGCAACAGGGTGCCACGGATCGCAATCCTGCGGTGGTTCGCACTCAGACAGAGATCGAGAGGCTACAGGAGCAGTTGCGGAAGCTGGAGAACGATTCTTCTCAAAGGACCCCGGGGAGTGTGCAGGCTCCCACGGCGAAGGTCCCTGAGCTCGCTCTCGAATATATCCGCAAGCAACGTGAGGTCAAATACCACGAAACTCTGTTTGAATTATTAGCGCGGCAGTACGAGTCGGCCAGACTTGATGAATCGCGCGAGGCACCTTTATTGCAGGTTGTCGACAAAGCGATCGTTCCAGACAAGAAATCGGGTCCTCACAGAGCTCTGCTGACGCTGGCGGGAATGTTCCTGGGATTCATAGCAGGGGCGCTCTGGGTCATTTTCAGAGCAGCGCTCAAGAACCTGAAATCCCCTAAAGCGAATATGAAGGCACATCGCGAAAGGATGTCCTGATTGAGAGGGAGTCAAAAGCTATCCGGCACCAACTCTCATACTGCGCATTTACGCGGGGATCTTATCTGACATTTCCCGGACTGCGGACAACGCTGAGTCGATCGTGATTTGCCGTATGCAGTCATACTCGTGGGAGCTGCCGATACATCTAAGACGGTTGTAGTATGGGAGCAGCGAATGCCTGGACCACACGCTAGCACCTTCGCCCCCCGGAGGAGTCCGGACCGTTATATCGTTCGCTCCGTGATTGGAACGCCTAGGCATGGGCAACATGGGCGACGACGCTATCATGACAGAGCAGCATCTGCCTATCCCGATAGATACGACGCAGAGTGTGGCTCGTATGGCGCATCGCGTCTCTGGTTACCATGCTGGGTTGGCGATGAACCTTCGGTATCCCGGAGAAAGCAATGGGATCTTCCTGCGATTTTCCGCGCAGGTTGCATCGCGATGGTCTATGAACTGTGCAAAATGAACTATGCTTGGCCAAATGTGACCGTCAGTATCTGCAGAGAGCCTGCGACGAAGGGTCAACCACGATGCTGCAGAGCCCACCTTGAATTTGAATCAGTGAGAATGAGACAAACTGATATGAATCAAGACGAGCCCTTCGATGCCGAAAAATGGCGGTATCATCTTACTTTTCAGCACATCAATAAGAACATGGATGTCGCAAGGTTATTCTTTTTTCTTGTATACGTGCTTGTTTTCTACAATCCCCTTCTTGAATACAGTACGGACGGCCTGACGCAATGCTATGTCGCCCTGCAGAACGAGATCACGCACCGGCTGTTCGGGACGGCCGCGAAAAGAAGTGACGTGGAAGTATTCGTGATCCTCTAATGGCTTCGCCGAGAAAAAATAGTTTGAAACACAGCAACGAGAGCGATCAACCTTGACCTGACTTACCGAGTGCCAATTCAGATGTGGCCATTACGCGTCTTAAGACGCAACTAAAAATTATACCCCGCCATAAAGGAATCTTGCTCACGAATCAGCCTTCGCACCTTTCTATCCGGGACAGGCTGGATCACCGAGCAGGCACTGCTCTACACGCAGTGGCGTTGGCAATTGCCTTCGGCATCCCCACCCGGGCGCTGAGCAGAAGCAGAGGATCGCGTGTCATACAAACGACATTTCCTCACCCTCGCCACGAAGCGCCGCGACGGTGGAAAGGCGGAGCGCAACACGCAATGAATCGCTCGCGCCGCGCAATGTTGGACCCCATCACGCCCTGAAGAGTTGCGGGTGGTATTTAGCGCGATGTCCTATGTGCTCATAGTCATGCGTGCATTGGCGATTTCTCTGCAGCACGATTGTTGCTATGCTCAATAGCACGCTTAATGACACCTTAGGTCAGTGACGGCCCGGCCGGTCGCGAAATCCGAGGATGGTCGTGCGCGCGCCCGGGTGGTCTCGGGACCGCAGCTTGTGTGAGCGATGCGTCGAGGAGTGGGCGAAGACTGCAAATCATTTGGCACAAACCTTTCGGCACAATTTGTTCATTTTCCGCTTTTCCCTTCACAGGACGGCTGATTTGAATAGAGACGGAAACCTGAGAACGGGCTGCGCTTTGGAAGAAGCTGGCGTTGTATTATGAAAAGATCGCAGCAGATTTAATAAGCGCGGGTCCTCGAGCTAAGCGCGCACCGAAAAGATCTCCCCCTCCGACAAAGTTTCACTCATCATTAGCAGCGTCGTCGAAGGAGACCCGTGCGCGCCGCGAATCTAGCAATGACTATCTTGACGCCTTGTACGAGCAAAACGAAAGGTTGGCGCTGACCGAGTCGGGACAACGGAGAGTCTTTTTAGAGTAGCAACTTGAACGCGAGAAGATGTTCTTGTAGATGCCGAAGTGAATCTGAAAGGACAGAAGAGCAAGCGCGAGTGATTGCTCCCGATGGGCAGGCAAAGGCTGCAATCGAGGTGATCCAGCAGCTGCGGCCACAGATTACTAGTCGAGATGTGGAGCTTAGTGTCTTGCAACAGGGTGACACGGATCGTAATTCTGAGGTGGTTCGCTCTCAGGCCGAGATCGAGCGACTAGAGGAGCGGTTGCAGAAACTGGAGAACGATTCTTCTCAAAGGCCCTTGGGGAAGTATGCAGGCTCCCACAGTCAAAGTCCTTGAGCTCGCTCTCGAGTATGCCCGCAAGCTACGTGAGGTCAAGTAAAATGAGACCCTGTTTGATTTATTGGCACGGCAATACGAGCGGCAAGACTTGATAAATCGCGAGGGACACCCTATTACAGGCTGTCGACAAGCCGATCGTTCCGGACAAGAAATCAGGTCCGCACAGAGCAATGCTGCTTTTCGCACGTACGTTTATGGGATTCATGGCAAGGGGCCTCTAGGTCACTCCCGGTGCATGTCTAAAGAATTTGAAGAAGGGGCCTTTCCTTCGATTTAAGTACCGCGGGACATTCAAGAGGCGAATCCGTCTAGCGATGTTGTTTTATAAATACGTATCGGCTCATTTTCTGGCGGCATACCGGATCTTGGCGAATTGAGTTGAAGATCAATAACACTAAGGAGAGCCAATCCATGCAGGAATTCTCGACTCCCGCGGTACAATCGCCCTGCCGTATTGAAGGCGGCTGCCGGACGCCGCATTTGCGTGCCGGTTGTGATCCCATTGTTTCGATCGTCGTTGTCGTCTATCGTGATCGCGATGAACTCGGTGCGCTTATTGAGAATCTAAGCCCGTTTCGCGATGTACAGGTGGAACTAATCGTCATCGACGGAGGCTCGCAAGACGGCAGCCTCAATCTGCTGGAGCAGAAGAACGATAAGATCGATTTTTGGTTGAGTGAACCGGATGGCGGCATTTACGCTGCTATGAACAAGGGCATCGCCGCAGCTCGCGGTCAATATATACTCCACCTCAACGCCGGTGATCGCTTGCAATTACTCCCATTAGCTGATCTTCAAGTTTGCGGTCAGCGGCAAGTCGATGTTGTCTGCTGCCGAGTTCTTGAGGATGACACGCGCCTTTACATTCCGCGCAACGACTGGCTATTACGTTTCGACAATACATGGCATCATCAGGGTACTTTTTATCGACGTACCGCTCACTTGGGATATAACTCGGCCTATCGCGTATTTGGAGACTTTGACCATAACCAGCGGCTACGCAAGGCACACAAATCTGTTGAAGTTATCGATACTATCGTCGCCACGCACCGCACAGACGGCGTCTCGCGCAATTACGAAACAAGGAGAGAGGTTTTTCGTAGCATCCGAAGTAACTTTGGACCCCTACATGTTATACCCGCGTTTGCCCGATTTCAAATGCTCAAGCTGCAGAAATTGTTGCGCGGTTTGAGCACCTAGACTAAGCCTTCTACTGCTGATTTTAGTTCGTCTTGTTATGGACTGAAGATTCAAGTCATGTACAGGCTGCCCAGGACGACAGTGGAAGGAGGTCACATGGAAGCTTCGAGCTCATCAGGAGAGGTACCAGGTCGGTTGACGCAACGTGAACGGGCTACGATTAGGTGGCTGGCCGAGCGCTACGACTTCTTGCGGGTCGCCACAAGAGCCATGCGGTTGAGGGTGGCTCGTGATTTATTCGTCCTTGTTTTTGGACTGTTAGCCCACAACTTGAGATTGCCGCCAGCTTCGTGACGTCGGTCTGGGTTTAACTGTAGAGATATCAAACACGCAGTAGCGACACACTGTCTGAAGTACCAGGCGTCTTTTGTACAAGTTGAGAATGCGACAAACCGGAGCAAGAGGAGTTGTATATGGCACGAGGGAAGAAACATACGGCCGAGCCGATCGTGAACCTGATACGGCAGATCATGCCGCAGGCAGCGCAGGACACTCTTGATAAGGCCGAGAGGTTATGGTTCTGACGTCGCCCGGCGATGTCTCTGGGAATCCATTTCTTCAGAAGACCGAAGTGGAGGGGGAGAATGTTCCCGGTACCGGCAGGGGTAAGTTTCGTGCGAGCTAGCAACAGGACGTTCAATCCGCCGCGAAAAAAATGACGGACTCCACGAGGCGACCTCATTAGCACGCCTTTCAAGGGCTTTGGATAAGGCAGCGGCATCGGGAGACAAGAAGGCCATTCCCCAGACTGAGATTGAGAACTGCGGATACGGCTCGAATAGCATCATCAACTCCTCCGATGACATTCCGGCGTTTCGTACGAAGCTGGTGGCAGACAAACTCGATGACAAGGTAGAGAAAAAGGGAACTGGATTGATTCACAAAGCTGATGGATCGCGTATCCGGCGCCGGCAAGTATGCCCAGACCATCTCACCGGGCAGAGAGCTATCCCATGGATTCTTGCGTTATGGGTGGAGGGCGCCTTCCGCAATCCAGCGGCTGCTGATGCAAATTGGGGTGGGGAGAAGCTGGCAAAGATCATGCTCAGTTAACCTCAAGGCTTCCTTTTACCTGCGAGCGACATGAACCCATCTCACCAGTGAGGGCGCGACTGGTGGACGACATCAACGCAAAAATAACTATTTGCCGGTAAGTTATCCGGTGAAGCCGTGAAAAAGGACCAACAGTGAAAGTATTTCTACTAGCTGTGCTCTCGCTTTGCATCCCGGCCATAGCGCAAAGCTCGCTGCAACCCATCAACTTTCCTGTATCCCGCGCCTTCGATTCGAACGGAATGCGTTTGAGTGGTGGATTTCTATGGAGCTATGCGGAAGGCACGACCACGCCCTTTGCGACCTATACCGATGCAGCAAGTGGCTTGCCGAATCAAGATCCAGTCACCCTCGATTCCACCGGGTCGGCAAAGATATTTCTTAGCGCGGCCTTCAACAAATTCGCCATGCAGAATCAGTTCGGCGTACAGCAGTCGACGGTCGATAACATTGCGGGCAGCGCGATTGCGTCCATCGTGCCGAATTCCACGGGCAGTCAGACCATAAATCAGCCATCTGGCACGACTCTGAATGTCAACAATCTGAACAGCGCAGCTTATATCAATGGCGACCGGTCTTCTGATAATTCTGCGGCTATTCAGACAGCCGTAAATGCTTGTACGGGGACTTGTAATATCGTCCTAGTCAATGTTGTTATTGGTGCTAAGATCGTTCTTCCCCTGAACGTGGATATCACATTCACGGCTATCGGGCCGGTGCGTGTGACGAGTACGAGCCCAGCATTTTATCGTTACCAAGCAACCTCTGCAGCACACCCCATCGCAAATCGCATCACCTTTGAGGGGATCTCCTTCACCAAGACGAATGCGGGCATCATCATCTGGGATAACCTATTTTTCAACTCGAGCACCAACATGGGAATAACGGTGCATAATTGCCACTTCCAATTAGCTAATTCAGGGTCGGTTGCAATCGCTTTATCAGGCGACAGTGGGGTTGTTATTACAGACAACGTTTTCGATACAGGAACGGGGATGGTAGGAACTGCTATCGAGACGCTAACAGATGTCATCGCCGGTGACGGCACAGTTCGCACTCCGATGATAGTCTCCGTAGCGAATAATACCTTTCGCGGAGGCGTGGCTTTCCGTCAAGTTGCTTTGAACACTGGAGCAGACCCAGCAGAAGGCATCATGTTTACAGGGAATAGTTTTATTCTTTCTACGGTAACAATCTCTGGGAACGAGATCAATTTCATAGGCAACTCGTTCTCTGGAGCGAATGTAGTAATGAAGGATTTGTCGAACTCTGTGTTTAGTTCCAACTACTTAGATAATGGTAATGTATCCGGTAAGACTCTTCTTACTATAGATAATGTGGTCCACCAGCAGATTACGGCGAACAGTTTTGTGGGCGCTGGGCAGATTAATACCACTGGTGTTCTTTTCACCAATCCTCGTCGTATGGCGACAGGGACTACGAATGTTACTTTGTCCGGGAATTTCTATACTGGCGCAAACAACGGCACAACCGGATGTCCTTCGGCCTGTGTTTACGCACCTACTGGCGGGTTTGGCATCGTGTTTGGTGATGCTGTTGCTCGAAATATCTATGTAGGCGGTGAGAGTTTTAGGCTGCTGTCGGACGCGATAAAGTTCACAGCGGCACTAAACAGATCGACAATCGAATCCTTTGAGGCTAGGGACGTGTTCTACTATGCACATGACATCTCCACCTTTGCTGGAAACTTCTTAATAGCAGATCATCTCTACAAGAGATTCGATGTGCATTTGGAAGGAAATGTCTGGACTGCCGGGATACAGGCTGACATTGCATCTCAAATGATCTATTACTCTATGTTTCCAGGTGCGTCCGTATCCGTGACTCAGACGGCTCCTGATGTTTGCACAGCAGGGGCTTCAGTGTCTAAGGGAGTTACTCCACTTCTAGGAGGACAGTATCTCAGGCTACACGTTGACGGGGTATTATCACCCGTTGGAAGAGCTTTCTGTGATGTGACCGTAATTGTAAATGGCTCTGTCTACGTCGGACCTCGCTAACTAAATTTCAAGGAGAATCGAATGTTCCCGAACTGCTCAAAGCAGCCGCGGCACTGCTGTGTGCGGTTGGCCTTACCGCGTTGCATCCAATCCCGCGGCCGCGTGTGACAGCCGGTTGTACCTTCCACGTCAAGGGCGTCCTGGGCGGGTCAGGAGTCCTCACCGGGCTTCTGGTGCAAACTCTAAAGGGGGTTGGAGTGAACGGCAATAATGGTCCAGAATGAGAGCATTGGCTTTGTTTAAGGGCCGGCATTTCGATCGGGAAATCATTGTGCTTTGCATGCGCTGGTATCTCAGCTACAAATTGAGCTCTCGGGACCCGGTCCAAGTGATGACGGAGCGCGGAATTGAGTTGCCGCACACGACTATTCTGCGCTGGGCGCAGCGCTGACGTAAATGTACAGAGGTACACTCTGATGCGAAAGGGAATGTTCTGCCGCATTTTGAGGCATACCGTTGCATGGCTACCTTACGGTGAGACTGTAGGCGGTAGCTGCCTGGGCAGCTCCAGAGGTCGCGATCACGTTGAAGCCATAGGTAGCGGACTTTACTGGAGAATTTGAACTGCCCCCGCAACTGACTACGCTGGAAGCGATAACTATGGCGCAAAGCAGCGAGACGATCCGGATACGCTTGCGGTGACTCCCAGGCAAAAGAAAGAGAACGCAGCCGCAGAAGGTAGTTGCCAGGACGATCGTCCGATGATCCCCGAACGGTACCGCAGGGGTGAAGCCAAAGGTTGAAGCCGCTGATACGGTGAGCGTGACAGCGCCAGGGGTCGAGGCAGAGACCGTGACGTTTGCTGGACTGAAGTTGCAGGTTGCGCCCGACGGAAGCCCGCTGCAACTGAACGAGACGCTGCCGCTGAACCCGTTCAGGGCGGTGACTGTGAGCGGAACGGTGCCAGAGGAGCCACTCTGCACGGTAACCGCAGTGCTGCTGCCGCTAGCTGGTTGAAAATCGAACGCCGAGAGGATAGCCTCGACTATGGCGGCAGAAGAGGGTTGATTCACCGTATCGCCCACGTAATTGGCGGTAACCGTCTGGTTGCCGTTTGTGGCGAAAGAGGTGTTGAGGCTTGCTTTGCCGGTTGCGTCGAGCGCGGCCATTCCGAGTCTCGTGGTTCCGTTCAGAAAGACCACATTGCCTGTCGGCGTAGGGCTGGTGCCGCTGGGCGCAACGATGGCGGTGAGGAGAATTGACTGGCCAGCTACGGATGGATTCGGAGACGCCGTAAAGGAGACGCTCGATGGGAAGTTGGCCACGGTCACGACCGAAATCGTGCCGGTCGACGCCAGGTTTGAAGCATCGCCAGAGTAAGCTACGGTTACGTTCTGCGTGCCCGCTGCGCCGAAGACCACACTGATCGATGCCGCTCCCTTGGGGTTGAGAGTTGCTGTGCCAAGGACAGTTGAGCCGATGGTAAATGTGAGCGTGCCGGCGGGACCGGGCCGCTTGAGGCGACTTGGACGCTCAGAGTGCTGCTCTGGGTCGAGAGGACCGGATTTGGGGTTCCGGAGCCGGTAGTTGTCGTGGCGTATTTACTGACGGTCACGTCAATAATGGATGATGCGCTGGCGGCGAATATGCTGTCTCCGGCATAGTCGGCGCTGATCGGGTGGACCCCGACGGCTAGGGAGGTGATGGACGGCAGAGCAGCGAAGGCGCTCCGAGAACCGAGTTCCACAGCGGCCGCCTGTTTACCAAAACTATCACGATAATTGAAGAGAATGTCGGGAATACTGTCACCATCGAAGTCAGCAATGAGCGAGCCAGCAGTAGCGCCCCCGAATCCCAGCCCGCCCAGCTTTATCAGGTTTGCTGTCGGCGTGAACGTAAAGTCCCCGTTCCCGAGATATGCGTATCCTCCGGATTCGACGATGTCCAGCTTTCCATCGCCGTTGATGTCTTCTGTCATAAGCTGGTAGGTGTTATCCAGAAGGGGCGTGTTCACTGCGGCTCCAACGGTCCCGTCCCCGTTGCCTGGATAGAGGTGAATGACATTGGTATTGATATCAAGTAGGGCGATGTCTGCCTTGCTTCGATTTGCAAAATCTCCTGTGACTAGGGAAGCCCTGCACTCAATGCAAGTGGTGTATCCAACCGTTGATATGGCCGATGTGAAGGTTCCGCTTCCCTGGTTGAGGAGCACGGCTGCCGAAATATAAGAACCTCGCGCGATGCCGGTCTGCATGGTCACTGCTAAATCCAATATGTCATCCCCGTTCATATCCACGGGGACAATCTGCTTGATGGTTTGACTGTTAATGCTTCCAACAGTACCAGCCGGGAAGCTGCCGAGCGGGGTAAAGTTTCCGTTGCCGTTATTCTTAAAGATGGTGATCGATGCGTATGGTGCTTCACCGCCCGGTGAGGAGGTCTGGTCTCCTAGAATAATGTACGGAACTCCAGTCCCTGTGAGATCAGCAATTGCCAGTGTGGATGGGGTTATTGCCAGTGTGGATGGGGTTGCTGAGGTGGGCGCTACGATTCCTGGAGCAGCGATGGGGGCCTGGAAGGTTCCATCGCCATTTCCATAGCTGACTTCCACGCTGGAGCTCACCGGCGAGATGAGGTCTAGTTTGCCGTCTCCGTTGAAGTCGATCAGCGAGATGGTTCCCAAGCCAAGGTTCTGCGATGACGGTGTGGTGAATGTGCCATCGCCGTTATTCAGAAAGACCTGGACGGAGTCAGATGTTGACGAGATGACTCCGTAAGAGAGGAGGTCCGACTTGCCATCACCGTTGAAGGCGGCCCATAAAACAGTCCCCATAGATAAGCTGGGGATAGCACCAAAGAGTTGCGCAAAGGGAACGACGATCGGCTTGGCCACCGCAAGGCCCGAGAGGGCGACGCTCCCGAGGCTGGTCGAACCGTCCAGGAAAGAGACCGATCCGCTGGGAATGGGGATGGTATTGCTTGGCCCCGTCACTGTGACGTTGATGCTGACCGCCTGCCCTATTGACGTGGCGGTCGGTGTGGCAGAGAGCATCGTGTTCGAGGTCTGCTGCCCAAGGAGCGGTAGGGAGCAAAGTAACGTAGCGACAAAAAATCCATGGTCCGAAAGCGATCGTAGCTTCAACATTTGAAAACTCCAAGGACAGCAGTTCGACTTGCAGGTTCAGGTGACCGGCTAGTTAGAAGGATGAATCTCGAATGACGAAATGATAGTTGCATTCCTGGCGATGAGGAAGGAAATTCTGGGGTTCTGGTGCAACTTTTGAGGAATGTTGGAGTGAACGGCCATAATGGTCCAGGATGAGAGCATCGGATTTGTTCTAAGGAACGGCATTCGATCGCAAATCATTGTGCATTGCGTGCGCTGGTATCTCAGCTACAAACTGAGCTCACGGGACCTGGTCCAAGTGATGGCGGAGCGCGGAATTGAGTTGACGCACACGACGATTCTGCGCGGGTGCACTGCTGACACACCTGAGTTCCAGTACTTTGGGGCGAGTAAGTAGGTCATGGCGTTGTGATGAGACCTATATCAAGGTGACACTGTAGACTTTCTTTTGAGTGAAGGACACGATGTTGCGGCACCGAAGCGCGTCTTCATCAAGGCACTGAAGAAGCACGGTACACCGCGAGTCACTACACTCGATGCTCGCGCGGCTTCGCATCGAGCCATCACGACCTGCAATGGGTCCGGGATATTTGGGCAGCTGCTCTCGCTGCCCGACCGCATCAAGAAATTCTCTATAATTACACCCGATTCACACCGCTCTAGCAGAGTTTGCACCGGAACCTTAAGGAGAGATCATGAACTGACTGCTAGACTAAAACCAGCCGCAACACTGCTACGTGCGATAAGCATCCTTACGTTTGCTTTGTGACCGTTCACTTTCTACCGATAAACAAATGGTTGGGAACCCCATTAACGCGTCTGATAGCCAGTTCAAGCAGGGTGGCTTGGCGAAGAGATTGCGGTAAGTATAGCGTCGGTAATGATTGCGCGCGGCCCTATTTCAAACGCTCCGGTAAGGACGGTCGCGAGATAACATGGCAAGAGAAGAAGACGAACCGCTACTGGTTGGCGAGCGTGAAAAGCGAGGAAAGAAGCGGACTTGCTTTTCGGATTCCACTGCCGCCAGGCGGCTATATAAGCTTTTCGACTCGCCAGTCGTTTTGAGAGGTATGCTCGAATGTTTCCCTGCGAGCGGAGCCTTAAGCCTGATAGATCTTGTGACACGACCCCAACAGTGTTAGCACCGTGCTGACGATAGAGAACCTGCTGGCTATGACAATAGGAGAGCCCCTTACGACACGATGCCAAAATCGCGAAATAGCGATCATGAAGAGTGATTTCCTTGGGAAGAGGAAGTGCTTCGGTAATAAGAGTACTGCGGCCCAGGATGGTGCAGCCATGCGCTGGGTTTTTCAGCAACACTGAAAGCGGACGGTGACCACGGACTCCGAAGACCCCGCCGGCGGCCATAGCTGATTCTGCAGTGACTTCGAGGTTTTCATTTACAAGGAAGAGATCCGAATACACTAGATCAGTCTTTTCCCGAATTAATACTGCCAAACTGACCTCCAACTTTGAGGTCAGCCAGACATCATCGTGATCGCAAAACGCGAAGTAGTCTGACTCAACTCGTTCCAGCAGCGAAGCAAGTGTGGCCATCTGGCCTATATTGCGAGAGTTCCGACGAAGTACTATGCGAGGATCTTCAGCGTACCTTCCGTGAAGGAAGTCAAACGTGTTGTCTAGAGAGCAGTCATCAGTAATAAGTATTCGCACCGTGACGCCGAGTTGCCCCAAAATGGAGTCTATCTGCTGCCGCAGTACGTCTTCCCCAACGATCGTGATCGTGTTGTAGATCGGCAGCAGTACATCAATTGTAGTGAGGTCGGTACGAGGCGGCGAGGTGTAACTCATGACATATGAAGTGTACGCTTACTTTAGACGGGCAGCGATTTCGCGCTGCCAAAGCTGCAATCGATATCGCCGAGTGTGCAGTAGGCGAAGCCAAAGAAAGTGGCATGTCGCCTTCACCAATTCGGCCTGCCCGCCGCGAACCTGTCGCAGCAGTCGGACCAACAGCCTTGAAGTGCACTCCCACCCTGCGAGTTTGTTCATAGTGAGGTCCCGAAATGCGGATTCGGCCGCTAGCACGTTTCTATATCGCGTCACAGACATTTGATCATTGCTTAGAACCGAGAGATCGTGTGTGACCTGGATATTTCCAGCCACGTACACGAGCTTGCCATGCTCATGCATCCTGTGAAATATTGCATGATCGCTGGCGTCTAGCCAGAACCGCGGGTCATAACCGCCCACTTGACATAGAGCGTCTACGCGCAGCAAGGATGCAGAATTCAAGGCATAGGTTGGGGTATCAGGCACGCCCACGTATCCGAGCGGAAACCACTGCGGTAGAGCGCCCCAACGGAAGATATAAGGCGAAAGAACTCGTCCAGCGCCCTGAACGAGTGGCACCACGGCGGCGATCTCCGGGGTTGGGCCAACGACGGCAATCGCTCGGGCTAACTCTGCGAGAAAGGTCTCGGGCAGCACGGTATCCTGATCGAGGGTAAGCAGCCAATCGAACCCCTCCTGTTGCGCTATCCGGATGCCTGTATTATATGCTTCTGCCAATCCCGGGTTACTGGGAGCAGACAGGTATTCTTCGTGTTCAAAGAGGCCTGTTACGCCTTGCGCGGCCGGGCTATTATCGAATAGCAATACTTTTAGCCGCAGCATGCCGGGATCTGCCGCAGCCAGTGTTCGCGCCAAGGTTGTCACGCTTGTGCTACTCGCGTGAGGCGATGTCTTGTACAGTACGATCACGGCGAGGACGGAAGCTGTCATTTGGTGGCTTAGTCCGGTCAGTTTATTTGGTAGCAGCGTTCTTTCTACTTTACCGTGTGCGCTACCGAGGAGTGGGTGACTGTCGAATGGTTTGCTACAGAAACCCGTGCATTGATTTTATCGGGTTCGCCAGGAAATCGTATCCGTTCTTACCGGCAACCGCGATGTACTCTATGAAAGAGCGAGTCGCGAATCTCATGCATTAAGCAACGGGATTTGAAGGGTAGAAGATGCGCGGGGAAGTGCGTTCAAAGGAAGGGAAGTAATGCTCGAGCTTGTTACTTCGATTGGCATCGAACCGATCCAGTTGTTGCTTATTCTGGTCGTGGCGTCGCTGGCCTTTACTTTGCTCTACAGGAAATATGTCTTCAATCTGTTTGATCCACTGACCATGTTCATCATTTCGATGGTTGCGAATACGGCGCTGATGTGTGCGCTGCCGTGGGAGGTGCGGTTCAAATGGGAATTCGTCTTTTTTGCGATCTTTCTGTGGATGGGCTTCGTAGCCACTGCCCGAAAGCCGAGGCCTCAGATTCACCTGACCATCCCCAAGGAGCAGTTGTTCGACCTTGAGGTGGTGCTGGTCCTGCTATGCGGCATCATCATACTGGCGAATCTCTACCTGGGGGCCTCGACTGGCTTTGCGATCTTTTCCGATAACCCAAGCGTTACAAAGGTGACTTCGTACAGCGGAGGAACCGGAATCATACGCCGCATTAACATGGGACCGTACATCTTCTGCTGTTGCGGTTGCGTGTATATGGCGATGATCCGTCATAAGCGCAGGCTAGCAATAGCGCTTTTGGCCTGTTCATCGGTATTCATCATGATGTCCGGATCGAAAGGTGCGCTCCTTTCGCTGGTTTTTGCGCAAGCGGTTGCGCTGGGGCACCCCGGTCTCACCCGGAATCATCTGTTTGTGGCCAAGGTGAAGCGATATGCTCTCTACACGTTGATCCTTGGCACCGTTGTGGCCCTTGCGGTGTTGATTAGGGATCAGGGATCGTTTTCCCTAGGCGTGCTTGGTCTGTTTAAAAGAATTCTGCTGACAGGAGATGTGATCCTTTACTATTTTGCCGACCGAGCGCGTGTGATGGCCGCTACGCAGCAGTCTCTTCTCGGTTATCTGCAATACTTGATGGGCGATACACTTTCGATGCTGCGACTGCAGGAATATACAGAACCCTTAGGGTCCGTTATTCTTGGCCTCGGTAATACCGGCTTCGGACCCAATGCCCAATCCTTCGTGGTCGCTGACCTTTTTTTTGGGCCAGTTTTCGGATGCCTGTATAGTTTCGCCGTCGGCTATGCCATAGGGTATCTGAGGACCAACTTCATCAATGATTCGCGATCCTCTCCGATACTGTTTGTTTTGAAGCTGACACTTGCCGTTTTAGCTTTCTCGATTTCTGTCGAAGCGCCAGGATTTATCAGCTCTGTTGTGATGACCGTCTTGGTCCTCTCTCCCTTATGGCTTCTAGCTAGGTTGGCTCGGCTGGCGATGCACCGTGGTCCTCTGCTTAACACAGAGGATTCCCTCGAAATGTCCCAGATCTAGCTTCGGGCTGAACGCCTTCACGGAAGGCGCCGCAGTTATTGAATGTGAATTGCATCCTCGATGAACGGGAGGCCCCGATAACCCATCTTTGAGGAATTCATGTATAAACTACCGACTAGAGAATCTAGGCCGTTTCACTGAGGGGCAGGTCGCAAGGGAGTACGAGCGACCGGGATGAATGATGCCCGAGGATTCCATATCCCGTACCGCATCCAACATCAAGAACCTTTTTGCCCTTGGTGAACTGGCTGACATATTGATACACCCGGAGGTGGTTGATGAAGTTATTTGTCACGAAAAGCGGGTGTACTCGCTCGCCCGTATTCCAATATCCAGTCTTCAGGTAGTACAGAACGCTGTATGCTTTTCTCCTAATCTTCTGCGCTACTGGCTCGTGGAAATGGTGAACGGCGATGCTGTCTTCATTCATGCGCTTGGCTCCTGATGCTGAAAGGTCCGCGCTATTCTATCACCTAACATGTTCCAGTAATAGAAGTTAGAAGAAGAAGATACCAGCGCGGGCCCACATACAGAGAACCATCGACCGTCACGGTCAGGTCTGTGGGCTGCATGTCGAGGTTGTTACCTCCAAACACGCCCAGAGCCACCTCAGTGCAACCCGTCACGTTGAGCAAAGGTTAGATCTTCCGAATTATTCAATGTCCATCCCGCGACGCCTTTTGCGAGGTTGAATCCGTCAGTGGAAATTGGGGCACATGAGGATGCCAGGCGACTGTTATCATACCTGAATGCCTGATACCGCTATCGCCGCCGCCTTTGACAAGATCTACAGCCACAATCTTTGGGGCTTTGGCTCCGGTCACGGCTCGCTGCCGAAGGTGACAGAAGGCTATCGGAGGTTCGTGCAGGACTTTATACGCGAACACAGCGTCAAAACTGTCGTCGATTTCGGGTGCGGTGATTGGCAGATTTCGCGGCGGATGGACTGGACCGGCGTTGAATACCTCGGCCTCGATGTCGCTCAATCCGTGATAGAAAATAACCGAGCTACATATGGGGGCCAGAACGTAAGATTCGAGCTGGCGCCTGACCACTTCAACGATGTGCCCACCGCCGATTTGCTGATCGTCAAAGACGTGCTGCAACACTTGCCGGATGAAATGATTCACCGCTTCATGGCGCAAGTGGTCCGAAGGTTTCGCTTTGCTCTGATTACCAATTGCATTGAGCCTGCCTCCGAGCGTAACCGCGACATTCAAGCAGGGGAATTCCGACCTCTTGATATGCGCGCCGCTCCTTTCAGTTATCCCGCCGAAGCCGTTTTTGCTTTCAGCGGGAAGGCTAAGTTTTCCCTGCGAGCACCGTTCACGAAGTTTCCCGCATGGCATAAGGTCGTACTCCTATATTCGCAGCCGTGATCGTTGCCTATTGCCACCTGTAAATCACCGTTCCCGAGATGTTTCCGATCTCATCCGGCGAGAGACTCAGCGAGTAGATCACTGGCGTAGTGATCGATTTTCAGATTGATCACAGTCAGAAGCTGTAACGTCGGGCTGGGGATGATTGGCGGCGGCGATAACCCTGCCGTCGGAGCCGTTAGCGTACGATTTTTGGTGCGCCGTGCGAAGGCACGGTTTCTCAGCGGGTGCGAATCCCGCCCGGCAAGGTCGCTCCAGCCGGTAGCAATCGGAGCAGCCGCGGAGGCGACGAAGCGGCTGAAGC
>Ga0193717_1000758_pt1 | contig 20514 bp, 16 predicted proteins | sample U2c2metaG_FD_145900 | JGI IMG/M metagenome (GOLD analysis project Ga0193717, IMG submission 145900) | Soil microbial communities from a riparian zone of the East river system, Colorado, United States - U2c2 | ecosystem: Environmental > Terrestrial > Soil > Riparian zone | place: USA: East River...
GTTCAGCGTCGTTCTATGCTTGGCGGTCAGGGCCTGGACGCTGGTGATGCCGGGAATGACCTCGTAGTCGATGTCGTGCCGGCCCTCCGCGACGATAGCGTCGAGGATGCGGATGGTGCTGTCGTAGAGCGAGGGGTCGCCCCAGATCATGACCGCGGCGCATTCGCCGTCGGCCATCTCCGCTGAAATCAGCCGCTCGAAGACGGCCTTCTTCTCGCTGTTGAGGTCCTCGACGCTGGCGCGGTAATCGACCGGCGCCCGTTCGCGCGGCGGGCTGGGCGCTTCGACGACGCGGTAATTGGTGCCCTCGATGTAGCGCCGGCAAATCTCCTGGCGCAGCGCCACCAGTTTTTTCTTGGCGGGCCCTTTGTCCATGACGAAGAACACATCGACCTGGTTGAGCGCCTTCACCGCCTGCATGGTCACATGCTCGGGATCGCCGGCGCCGATGCCGATGAGCAGGATCTTCTTCATAGCAAAAGGTCATCTCGCGCGGAGTAACTCCGCGCTGGAGCGGAGCGAAGGATCTCACATTTGCCACGCACTCGGTGCCGGCGGTCCGCGTATGGTCGCTCGGCGAGGTCCTTCGGCTGCGCCTCAGGACGACGGGGGTCGGATCTCATCGGACTATGGCTGGATGTTGAGCGGCCGATCCGGCAACGCGTCCAACTCCTGGATCAGCTTCGCAATGTTGGCGCGCATGGCTTCCTCGTTGGCCGTTTCGACCGACGACGAGGTGGCCGCGGTGACGAGCGTGCGCTGGTAATAGAGATCGCCGCTCGGCACTTCAGAGAGCTGGTACATGACGGTGGCCGTCACGGTGCGCGGACCCGGCGTCACCGGCTGGTCGAGCTTCTTGACATAAGCCTCGAGCCGGAAGCGTCCGCCTTCGAGGGCGCCCAGCCGGGCGTCCCGCAGCGACAGCTCCAGCGCTTCCGTGAGCCGGCGGTTGTCGACCGTCGATACCGACAGCGGGTCGGTGTCGAGGCCGCCGCTCACCGCCGCCACCATGATGGCGTCGCGATAGCCGGGCGCCGGCTCGATCGCCGGCCGGATATGCGCCGCCATGGCCAGCGGGCTGGCCGGCTGGGCGCAGGCCGCCGCGAGCAGGGACAGCAGGATCGCACTCAGGACGGAAAAAGGCAGGCGGGCCATCACGGCGGGAGTCCTTTCAGGAATTCGATCAGAACCTTGTTCACGTCCGCCGGCCGCTCCTGCTGGATCCAGTGGCCGGCGCCCTCGATGATGTGGCTGCCGCGCAAGCCGGGCAATGTCTTTGGAAAGGCCTCGAGCTGGGCCTTGGCGGCGGGAAATTTCAGCACGCCGTCGCGGCTGCCGGCGATGAACAGCGACGGCTGGCGGATCGGCTGGCCGCGCCACGGACCCGCCAGCTCCCAATTGCGCCTGAGGTTGCGATACCAGTTGAAGCCGCCGCGAAAGCCGGTGCGGCTGAATTCGGCGGCGTAGTAGTCGAGGTCGGCCTCGGTGAGCCAGGCCGGCAGCTTGGCCGGATCGACGGTGTTGGAGAGCAGCGTGCCCTCGGGTAGGCGGGCGAAGCCTTTGCCGGGTTCGGTCAGGTCGCCGCCGGCGGTGTAGTAGATGCGCCGCAGGGCGCCGCGCACATCCTGCTGCAGCTCGGCCTCGGCGATGCCGGGCTTCTGGAAATACTGCATGTAGAAATCGAAGATGCCGAGTTTCTCGAGCGCGCTCAGCACGTCGATATAACCGGGCGGCGCGTAGGGCACGCTCATGGCGCAGACCGCGGGAAAGAGATCGGGCCGCCACAGCGCGGCATGCCAGGCCACCGGCGCACCCCAGTCGTGACCGACGATGATGGCCTTGCTCTCGCCGAGCGTTTTCACCAGTTCGGCCATGTCGCCGACCAGATGGAGCATCGAATAATGCTCGATCGTCTCGGGCGCCTCGGTGCCGCCATAGCCGCGCATGTCGGGCGCCACGCAGCGGAAGCCCGCCGCGCTCACCGCCGTGAGCTGATGCCGCCAGGAATACCAGCTCTCCGGCCAGCCATGGCAGAACAGCACCAGCGGCCCGCTGCCGATCTCGGCGTAGCGCATCTGGATGTTGTTGGCCTTGGCCGTCTTCAGCGTGACGCCTTCGACGGGTGAATGGGGTGCCGGTGATGCGGTCATGATCGTCTCCTCCGGCGCAGTCTAGCCGCGCAGATGCACCGGGCGCGAGAGCCGTGCGCGCACCGAGCCGCGCGCGCCGAGCAGGACGGAGCCCAGGAAGAACCCGCTGGCGACCAGCACGATGGTCGGGCCCGACGGCAGGCCGGCGTGAAACGACAGCAAGAGGCCGATCGCGCCCGACGCAAAAGCCATCGGCGCGGCGATCAGGGTCATCGACCAGACTTCGCGGGTCCAGAACGACGCCGCCACGGCCGGCAGCAGCATCAGCCCCAGCGCCATCAGGGTGCCCAGCGCCTGGAAGGCCGCCACCATGTTGAGCACGGCCAGCGCCAGGAACAGATAGTGATAGAGCGCGCCGCGCACGCCCATGGCGGCGAGGAAGCCCGGATTGAAGCACTCCACGACCAGCGGCCGGTAGATCGCGGCCAGCCCTGCCAAAGTGACCGTGGTGGTCGAGACGATCAGGATCAAGGCGGTGTCGTCGACCGCCAGGATCACGCCGAACAAGATGTTCATCAGGTCGACGGCCGAACCGCGCATCGAGACGATCAACACGCCCAGCGCCATCGAGGTGAGATAGGCCGCGGCGAAGCTCGCATCCTCGCGCATGCGTGTGAAGCGCGCGATGACGCCGGAGCCCAGGGCGGTGGTGATGCCGGCCACGAAGCCGCCGAGACCCATCGCCGGCAGCGACAGGCCGCCGAACAGAAAGCCCAGCGCCGCGCCCGGCAGCATGGCATGCGCCAGCGCATCCCCCATCAGGCTCATGCGGCGCAGGATGAGGAACACGCCGATCGACGACCCGCCGATCGACAGCGCCAACGTCGCCACCAGCGCCCGGCGCATGAAGGCGTAGTCGGCGAAGGGCGCGATCAGGGTGTCGTAGAGCATGCGAGCAACGCTTCCCTCCCCCGCAGGGGGAGGTGGCCCCCCTCGCTTGCGCTCGGCGCAGGCTCCGGGCCGGAGGGGGACTCGGTCTCTCGACACAAGAATCGCCGGCGTGATGAACACCGAGTCCCCCTCCGCCCTTCGGGCACCTCCCCCTGCGGGGGAGGAAGTTGAAAGGGCAATCTCAAGCGCTCAGCCGCACCGGGGCCTCGCAGGCGTCGGCGTGCTCGTCCCAGGCTTCGGCCATCGCCCGTGCGCGAAGGAGGTTTTGCGCCGACAGCACGCGCTCGGTGGGGCCGGCGTCGATCAACTGCCGCGCCAGCAGCAGCGCGCTGGGAAAATCGCGTCGCACTTGGTCGAAGTCGTGCAGCACGCAAACCACCGTGCGCTTTTCATCGCGCCAGCGGCGGATCACGTCCATGAGGTCGCTCACCGTCTTGGAATCGATGGCGGCGAAGGGTTCGTCGAGCAGGACCAGATCGGCGTCCTGCAGCAGCACGCGCGCGAACAGCACGCGCTGGAACTGGCCGACCGAGAGCGTGTCGATCGGCCGGCGCTCGAAGCCGCCAAGGCCGACCGATTCGATGGCATGCTGGGCGTCGTGAAGATCGGCCGGCCGGGCGGCGCCGAAACCGCCGAAGCGCGACCAGCGGCCGAGCAGCACCGTGTCGAATACCGAAATGGGAAAGCTGCGGTCGATCTCGGCCTGCTGCGGCAGATAGGCGATGCGCCTGGCCGAGCATTCGATGCGGCCCTCGATATGGGGAGCCAAGCCAAGCAGCGCCTTCAGCAGCGTGCTCTTGCCCGCGCCATTGGGACCGACGATTGCCGTCAGTTCCGCCGCCGGAATCTCGGCCGAGACATGGTGAATGGCCGGATGGCGGTCGTAGCTCACGGTGAGATCGACCAGGCGAAGAGCGGCGTTCACAGCGCCCACCACAGGCAAAGCCACAGGCCGGCCGCCACCGCCAGCGCTGCCGCGACACGCCACGGTGCGCTCATCGCCAGCAAGGCGGTACCCATGGAGACGGGTTGGTGCGAGGGCGCTTTCACTGCATATTGTTATAATATTACGTATAGCGAGTCCAGCCGCGGCAGGTCGCCACCCTCGCGCTCCGCTAACTGTTTCTTGATTGGTTTATCGGCCGCGTCGTGGCCATCTTTCGCTTCATGTCCGAACAAGCGCCGTCTCCCTCCGTCTTCGCCCGTCGCTCCGTGCTGGTGGGGAGTGCCGCCGCAGTGGCGGCGAGCCTGATCGACGGTGGAAAAAATAGCGCTCTTGCCGGTGGTGCCGCGGCGGGGCCTTGGGTCGTCGAACTCTTCACCTCGCAGGGCTGCAGCTCCTGCCCGCCGGCTGACGTCTATCTCGGCAAGCTGGCGAAGCGGCCCGATATCGTCGCCCTCTCTTTCCATGTCGATTACTGGGACTATATCGGCTGGAAGGACCCCTTCGCGTCACCCCAGACCACCGAGCGTCAGCGTGCCTATGCCCGGGTATTGAAGCAGCGCTACGTCTATACGCCGGAAATGGTGGTCGACGGCCTTGGCGACGATGCTGGTCAGCCACCGGCGATCGACGCTTTGCTCGCGCAGGCCGCCCGGCGCGCGCTGAAGCGCGCCACGCCGGATCTGTCGCGCGACGCCGTCGGCAACCTTACCATCAAGCTTGCCGCCTATGATCTCGAGGGCGAATCGGCCGACGTGACGCTGGCGGTCTACGATCGCAAGCTCAGCACCAAGATCGGACGCGGCGAGAATGGCGGACAGACGCTCGACAATTTCAACGTCGTACGCCGCCTGGAAACAGTCAGTCTGTGGAGTGGCATGCCGGCCGTCTGGACGGTGCCGGTAGGACCCCTGCAGCCCGGCCAAGGCCTCGCCGTCCTGGTGCAGCATGCCGACCAGGGGCCGATGATTGGCGCCAACAAGCTGGATGTCGCCTTTTCAGGCTAATGGCGGCGCGCCAACTAATTGCACGGAGTCTGTGCTTCTGATAGGAACTCCGCAGTCGAATCCACGTCGATGAAAAATCGGCGGCCACAGGCTAGCGGGGGGCATGCCATGGCCAGCGGAGGACTGAGGCTTCTCGTAAAAAGCAATCGTGCCGCCACCACCGCCAGCGTGGCATTTGGCGCATCGGCGCCGATCACGCTCTCGCTCCGTCCGCTGATGCCCAGCATCGATCGCGCGTCCGCCACGGCGCTGGCGGCTCCGGCGACATGGCACGTTGCCGAAGCACCGGATGCCAGCGTCAATCCCTGGGACGCCTGCCACGCGCTGGTGCGCGATGGGCTCGGGGTGGCAGGCGGCACCGTCGCCATGGCAGAGCCGGACCTCGAACAGCAGTGGGTTTGGACTAATCCCAACCGGCAAGCCTTCGGTCTCACAGGAAGTTGCGACGCCGTTCCATCCAACAGCGATGTCTATGCGATCGGCAATACCGAGTATTGGTTCGCCGATGAAGATCATTCGCAGCTCGATATGGCTCGTGACAGCCTTGGCGGTGCCCCCGGCAATAGGGTGCGCATTGCCCATCTCGACACCGGCTACGACCCCAATCACGCCACCAAGCCGAAATTCCTGAGAACGGACCTGGCGCGGAATTTCGTCGATGCCAACCGGCCGACGGATGCTACTGACATGCCTACGGCACTGATCAACCCGATGTTCGGTCACGGCACGGGCACGCTCGGCATTCTCGCCGGCAACACCATCGACAATCACCTGCTGGGCGGCGCTGCCAATCTCGAGATCGTTCCGGTGCGGGTCGCCAACTGGGTCGTCCTGTTCCGCAACAGCGCCATCGCGCAGGCCTTCGACTATGTCCATTCGCTGTGGGACGACGACAGCAAGCGCGTGCATGTCGTGACCATGAGCATGGGCGGCATCGCGTCCGCCGCCTGGGCCGACGCGGTGAATGCGCTCTACGAGCGCGGGATTTTCGTCGTCACCGCCGCCGGCAACAACTTCGGCAACCTGCCGACGCGCTACATCGTCTATCCCGCGCGATTCAATCGCGTCATCGCCGCTTGCGGCGTCATGGCCGACGGGCGGCCCTATGCCGACCTGCCGATCCGCAAGATGGCCGGCTGCTACGGCCCGAGCAGCAAGGATGCGACGGCCATGGCCGGCTATACGCCCAACGTCCCGTGGGCGAAATTCGGCTGCAGGGACACGGTCGACCGGGACGGTGGCGGCACCTCGGCCGCCACGCCGCAAATCGCCGCTGCCGCCGCGCTGTGGCTGCAGAAGCATGGCGCTGCAGTGGATGCCTATCCCGAGGGTTGGATGCGCGTCGAGGCCGTGCGCAGGGCCCTCGTCGGCACGCTTCGGCCGCCTGACGCGCGCGAGAAGGATCGCGTCGGCAAGGGTCTGCTGCGCGCCGGCGATGCACTCAACCAACCACCGCCGGCAGCGGTGGCGCTCGCCAGGACTGCCGCCGATTCCGCGTCGTTCAGCCTGCTGCGCTTGCTTACCGGGCTCGGCATCACGGGCGCGCCTTCCCAGGGTCAGCAGATGCTCGAACTGGAAGCATTGCAGATCAGCCAGCAGTCGCACGACCTGGAAAGCGCGCTGGAGGGTTTCGATCCGACGAGGCCCGATGCCGGACGATCGCCGGAGGCCGCGCGGATCATCGAGGCCCTGCGATCCCATCCAACCGCGTCAGAGGCGCTCAAGACGGCATTGGGCGGCGGCAGCGCCCGGCCGACGACGGTCGCCCTGCCACGGGACGGTGTGCCCACCCGCCTGGCCGTCACATCCGACCAGGCGGCCGGCGCACTCAAGCCGGAGGTCCCACCACCGGTCGCTCGGCGGCTCTGGGTCTATGCCCGCGACCCGCTATTGAGCACCGACATGACGGCTTACGACCTCAACGAGGTCGAACTGGCGGTACCCTGGGAAAAGGACCTGATGCCGGGGCCGGTCGGCGAGTATCTCGAAGTCGTCGATGTCGATCCCCCGAGTGGTCTCGCCTATGCGCCGGTCGATCTCAACGATCCGCGATTACTGGCGCAGAGTGGATACAGGCCGACGGAAGGCAATCCGCAATTCCACCAGCAGATGGTCTATGCCGTCGCCATGACGACAATCGGCCGCTTCGAGAAGGCATTGGGCCGAAAAGCGCTTTGGGCGCCGCGATTCGCCAACGTCGATGGCAAGAAGACGTCGCGTTTCGTCCGGCGCCTGCGCATCTATCCGCACGCACTGCGCGAGGCCAATGCCTACTACAGTCCTGAAAAGTGTGCGCTCCTCTTCGGCTATTTCCGCGCATCGGCCGACGCCGGCGACAATCTGCCTGCCGGCCTGGTGTTCAATTGCCTGTCGCACGACATCGTCGCTCACGAAACCACGCATGCCCTGCTCGACGGGGTGCATCCCCGGTACAAGAAGCCGACCGGCCTCGACATGCTGGCCTTCCACGAGGCGTTCGCCGATATCGTTGCCTTGTTCCAGCATTTCACCATGCCGGAGGCGCTTCGGGCGGCGATCCGCCAATCGAGCGGGCAGGCGGGGCTTTCCAAGCAACTCGCAAGTTTGGCGGAGCAGTTCGGGCAGGCGATTGGCCAGCACGGCGCCTTGCGAAGCGCGATCGCGCTCGACCCCAAGCCCGGCGACTATTCCGCGGCGATTGAGCCTCATGCACGCGGCGCCATTCTGGTCGCCGCGATTTTCGCAACCTTCCGGCGAGTCTATGATCGCAAGACCAAAGACCTGTTCCGTCTCGCCACCGGTGGAACCGGCGTTTTGCCGCCGGGCGAAATTCCCTACGATCTGGTCAACCGCCTGGCCGACGAGGCGGCTGACATCGCCGGCAGTATCCTCGAAATTTGCATACGGGCATTGGACTATTGCCCTCCCGTCGATCTTACCTTCGGCGAGTATCTGCGCGCGCTCATCACCGCCGACCGCGACTTGATACCCGACGACCGGGATGGCTACCGGGTGGCGTTTGTCTCGGCTTTCCGCGAGCGTGGCATCTTCCCAAGCGACGTCCTCAATCTTTCGGTTGATGCCCTGACTTGGCAGCATCCAAATATTGCTCCGGACGCGCTGGCGGACGTTTTCGACGATATGGAAATCGATTGGCGCCGCATTACCGATCGGCGCGAAATCTTCCAGAAATGGAATGATGTCGCGCATCGATTGCACACGAGAATTATAAGGCCAAATCCGCCGGACAAACCCCTTTCGGACAACGTGTTCGCCGCCCTGGGCCTGATCAGAACAGATAAGCCTCAGCAGACGACGATCGACGGCAAGAGTGGAATCGTTTCCAGGATCGAGATCCACTCGATCCGCCCGGCACGGCGCGTCAATCCCGATAACGAGATCCACTCGGATATCGTTATCGAAATCACGCAGAAATGGACGCCGGACGATGCGGGTGGCCGATCATTCAGGGGGGGATGCACGATCGTCTGCGACTTCGACACGGGAAAGATACGCTACGTGATCCGCAAACGTGTCGGACACCAGGGACGCATCGCGGCCGAGCAGCAGTTCCGTGGCGGCATGGCGGGCGAAAGCGGCGTGGCGGCGTATTTCGACGACATCGCGGGAGGCTCGGAGCCGTTCGCGATGCTGCATCGTGGCATCTGAGAGGTCGAAGGCCATGGCGAGAAAACCCGCAACGAGGGCCGCCCCGCGCAAGAGTGGCACACGCTCGAAGAAGCCGGTCGCCGAAACCGCCGCCGCAACTCGGGTGCGCATCCGGATGTATCGGCTGGGCGTGGGAGATTGTTTCCTGGTGAGCTTTCCGCGCGCTGGAAAGGAGGACTACCGCATCCTCATCGATTGCGGCGTGCATCAGGCTCAGAAAGGCGGCGGCGATCGCCTCGAGGAAGTGGCCAAGGATCTTCTCGCGGTGACGAAAGGCAAGATCGACGTGGTGGTCGGCACGCATGAGCACCAGGACCACCTCTCGGGATTTCCCGGTCTTCTCGACCTGTTCAAGAAAGAGTCCGCCGGCGAGATCTGGACGGCATGGACCGAGGATAGCAACGACCCATTCGCCAAAAGCCTGCGTGACAAGAAAGACAAGGCGCTTGTTGCACTCTCCGGCGCCCGCATGCGCATGACACTCGCTGATTCGGCCGATGAAGCGGCGAAGCTCACTTCTCTGCTTGGTTTCTTCGGCGACGGCTCGGGTCCCAAGCTCAAGTCGTTCGGCAACGCGCTCAAGGAATTGTCGACGACCATAAAATATCACACGCCGGGCGAGCCCCCGATCGAGTTGGAGGACAGTGGCGTGCAGGCGCGCGTGTTCGTGCTGGGACCGCCGCGCGACAAGAAACTGCTCGGCCAATCGGCGCCGAGCACGGCGGACGACGGCCAAGTCTACAAGTTCGGCGCCTATGCCGCCCTGCTCGACCAGATCGAGCCGGCGCTGGGCAGCGAGCCGATGGGACCGTTCGACGATCGCTTCGCCCTGCCGCTGGACGGTACGAAGGCCGTGTCGTTCTTCAAGCGGCATTACTGGGCCGACACCAACGACGAGAACCTTCAAGATCGTATCGACAACACGCAAGACTGGCGCCGCATCGACACCGACTGGATGACCTCGGCAACGACCTTGGCTTTGCAGCTCGACGAGGACACCAACAACACCAGTCTCGTGCTGGCGTTCGAGTTGGGACCGAAAGACAAGGACGGGCCGGTCTTGCTGTTCGCCGCCGACGCGCAGGTCGGCAACTGGCTGTCGTGGCAAGGGCTGAAATGGGAATATGCCGGCCGCACGATCACCGGGCCGGATCTTCTCAAACGCACCGCGATCTACAAGGTCGGTCATCACGCCAGTCACAACGCGACCCTGAAGAAGCTCGGCCTCGAACTGATGACGTCGCTGGAGCTCGCGCTCATTCCGACGGATGCCGAAATGGCGAAATCCGTGAAGTGGGGCACGCTGCCATGGCCGCCGCTACTTGATGCATTGGACGTGCAAGCTCGGCACGGGGCCGTTCGCACCGATAAACCTCTCGGCGCCAAGTCGTCCGGCGCCAAAGTGACGGAAAACCAGCTCTACTATGAGGTCGAGTTCTAGCCCGCTTGCGCGGGGCGCCCGGCCGAGCCAAGGTCGGGCAAATGTCTCTGGCCAGCGCCTCCGGCCGCCTGACGGCGGTCCTCGGCCCCACCAACACCGGCAAGACCTACCTCGCGATCGAACGCATGCTCGGGCACGAGTCGGGAATGATCGGCTTCCCGCTGCGCCTGCTGGCGCGCGAGAACTACGATCGCATCGTCGCAGCCAAGGGCGTCAAGCAGGTGGCGCTGATCACCGGCGAGGAAAAAATCGTTCCGCCCGGCGCCCGCTATTTCATCTGCACGGTCGAATCGATGCCGCTCGAGCGGCCGGTGTCCTTCCTGGCCGTCGACGAAGTGCAGATGGCCGCCGATCCCGAGCGCGGGCATTTCTTCACCGACCGGTTGCTCCACGCACGCGGCATGAACGAAACCATGCTGCTGGGTGCCGACACCATCCGGCCGGTGCTCAATCGCCTGCTGCCCGGCATCGATATCGTGGCGCGGCCGCGCTTCTCGCAGCTTTCCTATGTCGGGCCGAAGAAAGCCACGCGACTGCCGCCGCGCTCCGCCGTGGTCGGCTTCTCGGCCAGCGAAGTCTACGAGATCGCCGAACTGATCCGCCGCCAGCGTGGCGGCACCGCCATCGTCATGGGCGCGCTCAGCCCGCGCACGCGCAACGCCCAGGTCGAGATGTTCCAGTCGGGCGAGGTTGATTACCTGGTGGCGACCGACGCCATCGGCATGGGCCTCAATATGGAGGTGAACCATGTCTGGTTCGCCTCTTTGCGCAAATTCGACGGCCGCACGCTCAGGCCCCTGCGCAATGTCGAGATGGCGCAGATCGCCGGTCGCGCCGGCCGCCATATGAATGCCGGCACTTTCGGCACGACCGCTGATGTGGGTCCGCTCGATCCGGTGGTCGTCGAGGCGATCGAGAGTCATCGCTTCGATCCGCTGCGCGATGTCCAATGGCGCAACAGCGAGCTCGATTACCGCTCGGTTGCGCGGCTGATCGCCTCGCTCAACGAAACGCCGACGCATCCGGCTTTGCAGCGCGTGCGTGAACAGGACGACCAGCTCGCCTTGCAGACTTTGGCGCCGCGTTCGGATTTTCTCGCCCGGCTGCGCAGCCCGCAGCGCGTGAAATTGCTGTGGGAAGTCTGCCAGGTGCCGGATTTCCGCAAGACCATGACCGAGGAGCATACCCATCTGCTCGGCCAGCTTTTCGAGCATCTGACCCAGGGCGGAGAGCGCCTACCCGAGGATTGGATCGAATCGCAAGTCAAAAGACTCGAGCATTACGATGGCGACATCGACACATTGATGTCACGTATCGCCCATGTCCGGACCTGGACCTATATTTCACATCGTCCGGACTGGATTCAGCGCGCCGCCCATTGGCAGGAGCGCGCCCGGGCCATCGAGGACAGACTCTCCGACGCGCTTCACGACAAGCTCACCCAAAGGTTTGTGGATAGACGGTCGGCTTTGCTGGTAAGAAGGCTACGCGATGAGGGAGACATGACGACATCGGTCGCTGCTGCGGGCGAGGTCACGGTAGAGGGCGAGCACCTCGGCCGCATCGAGGGCTTTCGTTTTGTTCCCGACGCGACTGAAGCCCAGACCGACCAGAAGACCGTGATGAGCGCTGCCCTGCGGGCTCTGCGCCAGGATTTGCCTGCGCGCCTGCAAGCCTTCGCGGCTTGCGGCGACGGCGAGATCGTGTTCGACGCCCAGTTGCGCATCTGCTGGGGCGGAGGACCGATCGCGCGTCTGCAGCCAAGTGGCGATATCCTGGCGCCCAAGGTCGAAGTGATCGCCACCGACCTGCTCGACGGACCGGCCCGCGAAGAAGTGCGCAAGCGCGCCGCTGCCTGGGTCGAGACTCGCATTCGACTGGGCTTGGCGGAGCTGATGACCGCCCGCGCCGCCACCGACCTGCCGGCAGGCGCGCGGGGCATCGTCTTCCAGCTCTGCGAAAGCTTGGGCGTACTGTCGCGCCGGCCGATCGAGCAGCAGATCACCGAGCTCGGCGAAGAGGACCGCAAGGCGCTGGCCCGCCTGGGCGCCCGGGTCGGCATCTATTCGGTCTATCTGCCGACCATGCTGAAGCCGGTGCCGATCCGGCTGCGTGCCGGACTGTGGATGGTCGCCAAGAACCGCGAGACCATCCCGCCGCTGCCGCCCGAGGGCCGCACCTCGATGGATCTGCCGCCCGACGCCGAGCGCGAATTCTACACCATGATCGGCTATCTGCCGCTGGGCGACCACGCCATCCGCGCCGACATGGTCGAGCGCCTCGCGGCGATGGCGCGCGCTGCCGTGCGCGAAAGCCGCGAAGCCGCGCGTCGCGCCGCCGAGGCGAAAAAGGTGGCCGAAGCGCCGCCCGCCGCTGTTTCCGAGAGTGCCCCACCGATTCCGGCCGCCGCCACCGACAGCGAAATCAGCGAATGGGCGATCGTGGCTGCAGCTTTTGGCGAGAGCGAACCGGTCGCCGTGGCTGAAGCCACGCCGCAAGCCGCGCCCGCGGCCATGCTCGAAGAGCCGCCGCCCTCGGCACCCGAGCCCGCCGCCGAACCAGCACCGGAACCGGTGCCGGAACCAGCACCGGAGCCCACCCCGGAACCGGCTCCCAGCGTTCTGGAGCAGCCCATCCTCGAACAGGATGAGATGGTCGAGGCCACTGCTATCGCGCCGCAGACGCCTACTGCGGAAGTGCCGCCCCCTGAACCGCTGTCTGCCGAATCGCTGGCCCCCGAGCCGCCGTCTTCCGAGCCGTCGCCCTCCGAGCCGCTGGGCGCCGCCAGCGAAAAGGCCGACACGGAGAAAAAGCCCGAGCCGAGACCTTTGCCGCCAGGTCATTTCCGCGTGGCGCCGCAGATGATGTCGCTCGTCGGTTGTTCCGAGCCCGAGATGGCCAATGTGTTGCGCGCTTTGGGCTATCGCGTGCATCCACCCTCGGACGAGACCGGGCCGCTCTACAGTTTCTCGATGAAGCCGCGCTTCCTGCGCGAGCGCGAGGAGCAGCGCGCCCAGCAACGCAAGGAACAACGCGACCGCCAGCGCAATCGCCCCGAGCGGCCGGAGCGGGCGCCGAACGCGGCAATCGCCCCGGCGAGAATCGCGGTACCGACAGGCCGCCCGAGAACCGGACCGCCGAGACTCGCGCGCCGGAGAATCGCAACGGGGAGAACCGCCCGAACGACAATCGGCCAAAGGACAATCGCTCGTCCTACAAAGGTCCGCGCGACAACAACAAGGGTGGCGGCCGTGGCGACCGGCCGCGCCGCGATAACGGTGGCCCCGCCTTGCGCCTTTACGCCACCACCGAAAAGAAGGGCGAAACGCCGGCGTCCGACTCGCCTTTCGCCAAACTGCTCGAGTTGAAGCTCGGCGGAAAGAAATAGCCGCGCGCGATGCGGCTGGACAAGTGGCTCTGGCACGCTCGTTTTTTCAAATCCCGGACTCTCGCCGCGCGTTTCGTTGAACGGGGGCGTCCGCGGCTCGATGGCCGCGTGGTCGACAAGCCGCATGCCGTCGTGGCCGCCGGCATGGTTCTCACCCTGGCCTTGGGACCCCGTGTCCGGGTCGTGCGGGTGGTGGCTTTGGGAGAGCGCCGCGGGCCGGCCGCCGAGGCCCGAACGTTGTATGAAGAAATCGACGAGGCGTGATTGGAAGAGGGGCGAGATTAGAAGAAGTGCGGTCTGGTCGCCTTGCGCGCAGCCGCAACGCACGTTAATGAGCCGCCCGTTCCAGAGTCGGCGAGCCGATCGCCCTTTCGCCAGCGTTTCTACACCTACCGCCCGTTCCGGGAGCCGTTGATGACCTATGTCGTTACCGAGGCTTGCATCAAGTGCAAGTACATGGACTGCGTTGAAGTATGCCCGGTGGATTGCTTCTACGAGGGCGAGAATATGCTCGTCATCAATCCCGACGAATGCATCGATTGCGGTGTGTGTGAACCGGAATGCCCGATCAACGCCATCCTGCCCGACACCGAGAAGGGCATGGAGAAGTGGCTGGGTCTCAATCGCGACCTTTCTGCTTCCTGGCCCAACATCACCCGCAAGGGCGAGGCGCCGGCCGACGCCGACGATTTCAAGGACGAGAAAGACAAATACGACAAGTATTTCAGCGACAAGCCCCCCGTGCGTTAGTCCTAATCCCGGTCCTTGGAGAGCCTTTGCTCAGCGTTTCTGCGCGATCTATGCGCATTACGCATGGGAAAGCGTTGCCGAAATGCAACATTCTACGCGACTTTAGTCAAAATATCTGATATACAAGTCGGGTTGGAAGCGGTCCTCGTTCGGGCCGCCGCCGGCTCGGTCGCCATGTCGGTATCCGAATGAAACCGACTCTGGACGCCGTGCCTGCACGCAGGGGAGCGTGCGCGGCGAGTCATGAGGTCGTAACCAGCGGGGTGCTAAAGTGGAGGATCTAGACATGCCGAAGAAGGTCGCCGTCAAGGCGAAGGAATTCGCTTTCGAAAAGGGCGACTTCGTCGTCTACCCGACCCATGGCGTGGGCCGCGTGGTCGATATCGAAGCCAAGGAAATTGCCGGTCACAAGCTGGAGCTGTTCGTCATCTCGTTCGAGCAGGAGCGCATGATGCTGCGCGTCCCGGTGGCCAAGGCCAAGATCTCGGGCCTGCGCAAGCTGTCGTCGCGCAAGATCATGGAAAACGCGCTGGTGACCCTGAAGGGCCGCAGTCGCGTCAGCCGTGCCATGTGGAACCGCCGCGCCCAGGAATACGAAGCCAAGATCAACTCGGGCGACCCGGTGTCGATCGCCGAAGTCGTGCGCGACCTGCATCGCAATGCCGGCCAGCCGGACCAGTCCTACAGCGAGCGCCAGATTTACGAGGCGGCGCTTGATCGCCTGGCCCGTGAACTCGCCGCCGTCGAGCGCATCGACAAGGATCTGGCGACGCAGAAGCTCAACAGCGTCCTGACAAAGGTCGCCTAAGCGCCGCCGACCCCTAAATCTCTGAAAAGGCGGCCGACGTTTCATGTCGCGCCGCCTTTTTGTTTGCCTTGCCGCCACCGCCTGCCCAAAACTTCGCTATGGCCGCCGATACATCGATCGCCCGCCTGCGCGACGGCGGAAAGCTCTGGGCTCTGGGCGCCCTGATGGGCGACGACGAGGCGCTGGCTGCCTTGGCGCGCCCTTTGTTCGAGCGCTGGCGCGGCGGCGACAGGCTGGTCGTGCTGGGCAACATGCTTGGGCCCAACGGCGATCCGGTGCGCACCCTCGACTGGTTGCTGGCCTTGCGCCGTCGTCTCCTCGCCGCGCCCGGCGCGCGCGCCTGCGACCTGGTCTTCCTGCGCGGCGCCCAGGAGGAGATGTGGCACAGGGCGCTCCGCCTGCAATTTGCGCTGACGCCATTGCAGATCTTCGACTGGATGCTGGAGCGCGGCCTGGCGGCGATCGTCGAGGCCTATGGCCTCAGCATCGCCGAAGGTCGCGGCGCCTGCCGCAACGGGCCGTCGACGATCTCGCGCTGGACCGGCACGCTGCGCAGCCGTCAGGCTGCCTATGCCGGCCATGCCGATCTGCTGAACGCCCTGTCGCGTGCGGCGCGCAACGCCGATGGCACGATCCTGCTCTCCGCCGCCGGCGCCGATCCCGCCCGTGCCCTCGATTCGCAGGCCGACGCCTTCTGGTGGAACAGCGAAACCGACGAGACCCTGGCCGCCGCCATCGCCCGCAGCGAGTCGATCGACTGGAGCCCCGTTCGCCGGATGGTGCGCGGTGTCGGTCCGTCCGAGAACCGCGCCGGCGATGAAGAGCGCGTCGTCACCGTCGCCCGCCCGACGCCCGCGCTGATCGGCCTGGCCGCCGACGGCTCGGTCATCGAGCGGATCGAGGCGTAGGGTCATCAGCTGTTGATCTTCGGCGACAGCAGGTCTTCGAGGCCGATTCGTCGGAACATCTCGGCGCGGACGCGGTCGGCCACGCCGTTGACGATCTCCGCGCCATCCTGCGACGGATCGATATGGCGGCGGAACGGCCGCTTGCCGAACGGCATGTCGACGATCTCGACGATCGCGCGCGCCACGGCGCCGACATCGGCGTCGGCCGGCTCGAGGGCGGCAAGGCCTTTCAATGCCTGGTCGGGAACGCCGGCGTAGGGACCGGTATCGTACTCGGCCGCGCGGGCCTTGTCGGCCGGCGAGCCCGAATGGGCGAAGTGATTGGTGCCCTTGGTGAAGGCGCCCGGCACGACGATCGAGGTCTCGATGCCCCAGCGGGCGAGTTCGGAGGCATAGGAGACCGCGAGCGAATCCATTGCCGCCTTGGCGGCGAAATAGGGCGACAGATAGGGCGGCGTGCCGCCGCGCGTGCTGCTCGAGGAGACCCACACGACGAGGCCTTTGCCCTGCTTGCGCAGGTGAGGCAGGGCCGCGCGGTTGACCCGCTGGGTCGAGAGCACGTTGATGTCGTAGAGCTCGGCGAACTGCTCGGGCGTGAAGGCCTCCGCCGGACCGAACGACATATGGCCGGCATTGTGGATCACCACGTCGAGGCGGCCATTGTCGGCAATGATCCGGGCGACGCCGGCTTCCACCGAGGCGCTCGACGCGACATCGAGCTCGACGGTGCGTAGGTCGACGCCATGCTCGGCAGCGTAGCGCGCCACCTCGGCGACCTGGGGCGCGTTGCGGCCGGTCGTCTCGCGCATCGTGGCGTAAACGATGTGGCCGGCCTGGGCGAGCGCCCGGGCAGCGAGCGCACCGAAGCCGCTGGAGGCGCCGGTGATGACGATGACCTGTTTCATCAGATCACTCCTCCATTGGCGCGCAAGGTCTGGCCGTTGATCCAGGCGCCGTCGGGACCGGCGAGGAAGGCCACGGTCGCGGCGATGTCGGCGGGCTGGCCCAACCGCTCGAGCGGCGCCAGCTTGGCCATGTGGTCGACGACCTCCTGCGGCTTGCCCTTCAGGAACAGATCAGTCGCGGTGGGGCCGGGCGCCACGGCGTTGACGGTGATGTTGCGGCCGCGCAGCTCCTTGGCGAGGATGGCGGTCATCGCCTCGACCGCGGCCTTGGTGCCGGCATAGACGCCATAGGTCGGCATCAGCAGACCCACGACGCTCGACGAGAAATTGATGATGCGGCCACCATCACGCAGCCGCTTGGCGGCTTCACGCAGCGTGTTGAACGTGCCCTTGAGGTTGACGTCGATCTGGCGATCGAAGACCGCATCGTCGGTATCGGCGATCGTCGAAAGCGCCATGATGCCGGCGTTGTTGACCAGCACGTCGACCCCGCCGAACGCGGCCTCGGCGGCGTCGAACAGGCCGCGCACGGCCTGCCGGTCGCCGACATCGGCCTTGGCGGTCAGCGCGCGGCCGCCCCCCTTGCCTCGATCTTGGCCCTCGATCTTGCGGGCCAGCGCCTCGGCGGGCGCGGCGTCGCCGGAATAATTGATGACGACGGTGAAGCCGTCGTGCGCCAGCCGCTCCGCGACCGCCGCGCCGATGCCGCGCGAGGCGCCGGTCACGATCGCGACCTTGCTGCTGCCCTGGGTCATGTTCAGTCTCCTGATGGTTCGCCGCGGGACATCCGCTTGCGATGCCGGAGAAATAATCCCTTTCCCTTGCCGTATAATCCGGCATAGTTCGGCATCACAATCCGGGAATCGCGAACAGTGTGATGGACAGGCTCGATGCCATGCGCGTCTTCGCGCGGGTCGTGGAGCGCCGCAGCTTCACCCTCGCCGCCGGCGATCTCGGCTTGCCGCGCTCGACGGTGACGGATGCGGTCAAGCAGCTCGAAGCGCGGCTCGGGGTGCGGCTCCTCGAGCGGACAACACGGCATGTCGGCCCGACGCTCGACGGAGAGGCCTATCACCGGCGCTGTCTCACGCTGATCGCCGAAATCGAGGACGCGGAGGGTGCGTTTGGCGGGGCCAAGCCCAAGGGATTGTTGCGTGTGGAGGTGCAGGGCACCTTGGCGCGCCACTTTCTGTTGCCGGGCCTGCCGAATTTCTTCGCCGAGTATCCGGACATCGAGCTCAGCATGAGCGAGAGCGAACGATGGATCGACATCATCCGCGAAGGGGTCGATTGCGTCCTGCGGTTCGGAAACCTTCCGGACAGCGACATGGTCGCCCGGCGGGTCACCATGCTCGTCAGGCTGACCTGTGCATCGCCCGACTATCTCGATCGCTTGGGCGTGCCGACCAACATCGACGCGCTCGACGGCCATCGCATGATCGGGCTGCGCTCCCTGACCACCGGCAGCCTGCGTCCCATGGAGTTCGTCATCGGTGACACGCCGCGTACCATCACGCTGCCCGCGACGATTTCGGTAACCGGCACGGAGAGTTATCTTGCGACCGCCCGGCTCGGGCTCGGGCTCGTGCAGGTGCCCCGCTTCCACGTGGCGGCCGACCTCGCGCGCGGCACGCTCGTGCAGGTGCTGGCGGATTGTCCGCCTTCGCCGATGCCGGTCTCGCTGCTCTATCCGCGCAACCGCCAGCTCTCGCCGCGCGTGCGGGTCTTCCTCGACTGGGTGGCGCGGGAGTTCGCGGCGCGCGCCGTCGGTTGACGGCTTCCAATGGTTGGACCAATACTCCAGGTAGCAACGACGAGAGCGATGCAATGACTCTCGCAGCTCCGGGACAGGAAACGAAACGTGTTGAAGCCGATTTTGCAGGGCTCTGCCATTCTGGGCCTCTTGTTGGCAGCAGCCACGCCGACGCAGGCGCAAAGCTACCCCGACAAGGGGGTCAAGATCGTGATCGGCGTGACGCCGGGCGGCGGGCTCGACGTGCTCATCCGCGGCATCGCCCAGCAATTGACGGAACGCTGGGGCAAGGCGGTGGTGGTGGACAACCGTCCCGGCGCCAGCGGCCTGATCGCGGCCGAGAGCGTCGCGAACGCGGCTCCTGACGGCTACACCTGGTTCGCGGTGACCGACCAGATCTACCTCTCCAACCGGTTCGCCTTCAAGAACCTGCCCTACAATCCCGACACCAGTTTCGCCAATATCTCCCTGCTGGCGCGTGCCGAGCAGTTCGTGCTGGCCAATGCCGAGATGAAGCCGAACAGCCTGGGTGAACTGGTGGCGGCCGAGCGGCAGAAGCCCGGGGCGTTCGCTTACGGAACATGGGGCGACGGCAGCCCGCCGCAATTGCTCTACGAGACGCTGAACAAGAAGACCGGCACCACTTTTCTCGGCGTGCCCTACAAGGGCGTTGCCCCGGTGCTGAACGCCCTGGTCGCCAACGAAATTCAACTCTCCGTCGGCAGCAGCGGTGTCGCCGGCCAGCAGCTCCAGGCCAGGAAGCTGAAGGCCCTGGCGATCGCGGCGAAGTCGCGGTCCGCGCTGTTCCCCGACGTGCCGACGACGACCGAAGCGGGCTTCCCCGAGCTCCAGGCCTTCATCTGGTTCGGCCTTGCAGCACCTGCAGGAACGCCGCCCGCCCTGGTCGAGAAGATCAGCGCCGACGTTCGGGACATCATGAAGCAGCCGGCCTTCGCCGAGCGCTTCGTGGGGGCACTGGGCTGGAAAATGGTCGCCAGCACGCCGGCGGAGATGGACGAGACCATCCGCAGCGAATTGCCGATCATCAGCGAGATGATCGCCAATGCTGGCGTGAAGCCGCAATAGGGAGCGGCGGACTCCAAGCCGGGAGACGCCGCCGGCGGCGTCCTCGAGCGCATTACGTTCGAAGGGGCGCGTAGTGGATTCTGCATCGGCAGCGCGCCGCCGGCCGGACAGCCATTCGGGCAAGGCCGACTTCCGGCCCTGGTGTCCCATCGCTTCCCGGCGGGGTGGGAAGTCTGGGATGCCGTAGGCATGGGCTTCTGTTCGCACTTTCCCATGTCCCCTCCGCAACTGCCTCGCGAGGAAAACAAATTTTAGATTTTCTCGCGAGCATTCTGACAAAAGGCTGCTCCCACTGACTTTTGGGCCATTCTTCGCGAGGCCTCGCGAAAGGCTCGCGAGGAGTTCACCTATCTGGTGTGGGGCTTCGCGGCGTAAGGCGAGGATCGGCAAGTCGCTCATGATCGACCCACCATAAGCCCGATCGGCCCGAACCGACGATTCTGGTCTGTACTCGGCAGGCATCACAGCCCACACGAAGGGAATCGAGGGTGACGGTGCCGTGAAACCGCTTGGGCAATAGCAGGCCGTAGCCGGCTGAGCGTGAGGCGCACATCGATGGTCCGAACATCGAACCAACACGCCCAATTCCGAATGCCGGTTGCGCAATTGGCCATTTGCAAGCGTCACGCTTTCGTGGATTCATAATGGTCCAACCATTCGAATTTGGCCGATCAAACGACCGACAGCGCCAGGAGCAGGGACATGAGGGAGCAGACGTCTTCGCCGCAGGAGCTTGCCGGCTTGATCATCGACGATCGCCGCGGCGCCCGGTTCAAGGTCAATCGCCAGGTCTTCATCGACGACGAGATTCTCGCCCTGGAACGCAAGCGCGTGTT
>Ga0193717_1000759_pt1 | contig 20492 bp, 20 predicted proteins | sample U2c2metaG_FD_145900 | JGI IMG/M metagenome (GOLD analysis project Ga0193717, IMG submission 145900) | Soil microbial communities from a riparian zone of the East river system, Colorado, United States - U2c2 | ecosystem: Environmental > Terrestrial > Soil > Riparian zone | place: USA: East River...
CATCGACGCACTGTCTTATGAGTAAGGCAGTGCGTTCCACCTGATATCTTTGAAGTGGCTAAGCGCTGGGCGGTTGATCCGATAACCACCGTTGCATCGCGCACAGAACCGTCGGCGGTGCGAGCGCCAAAGCAAACGGCAGGAAGATTCGCACCTCTGCCACCCTGCCGACCATCCACCACATTCCCATAAAAAGAGCTGATCCAGAGAGCACCGCCAATGCGGGGGACTCTGCCGTGGCTCGCCTGCGCAGCAGTGTAAAGACCAACCAGGCATAGGGCAGAATGAACAGCGTAAAAGCAGCCAGTTCCAAGGGATCCATGAGATTCATCAAGAGTTGAAATAGAGGAGTGCTGCCGTACGTCGCGTGAGGATACCGGATGTGCATCAGGTAGTACTGAATGCTGGCTGCGACGAAGGCTGCCAGAAGGCTCGTAACTGCCTGCACGCCGCGAGGTAGCGATAGCCCATTCCCAGCGCGGGTAAGGCAGAGCAAAAAGATCCCCGCGTGCAGGGCAAACGCTACATCGGCACGGACAAAGCCCTGTGCTACGGCCAGCAGCAGCATCGCCCCGGCAGTCACAACCCGCCCCGCAGCTCCCGGCAATCGCACACGCACGGTAAGCAGCAACAGCACCAGCGCTACGACAGCCGCGGTCGGAAGCGTCTCCGGTCGTTGATACCAAGTCACCCACGCAAAGTAGAACTGCACCAGAATGATAAAGCCGGCTGTTCCAAACCACTGCGCCTGGTTGCTGGCACGCCGATACACGGCAGATCTCCGCAGCAGAAAGAACAGCGTGAACACCGCCACGAAGGCTGCGATGATGTCGATTAGCGTAAAGGCGTGGCGCAGTCCGACATGAGCATGCCGCGCGATAAAGTCGGCCGTGGCAATCACGCCGATGCGGTATTGAATCGGCGCGATTGCCGTACCACGCAGCACATCCTCGAATCCTCCCGGATTACTGTGAAACTCCCTGCTGTATGCCCAATAGTCCGCGAAGCCCATAGAGAGAATGACAAAGGTGAGTAAAACGGCAGCTATCTTTTTTGAACCTTGCATCGTCTCCACTTTCGTCATAACGTTGGCTATAGCAATGTTTTGTGCCATTGCCGTTTAGCTTACCGTACGATTCAGGAAGAGGCCGTGTTCTGTCATCGCCGGTTCCTCCATTTGGTTATTTTTCTGTAACACTCTGAACCTCTGCCTTTAAATTAAACTTACGTAATTCCTGTGCATGGACTATCTCTCTCCAATTCCGTCTCGTGTCCTCAAGATCGTTCAGATATCGCTTCTCCTCGTTGCCGCTGTCTTCCTTGCCCTCCACGGTCTTCATCTGAAGGCCGATTTTCCCAGCTACTCCCCGTGGATGGACTGGTCAAAATACACCGATGAGGGTTGGTATGGCGATGCCGCCATTCGCCACTTTCAACGTGGTCACTGGTACGTCCCGGGAGACTTCAACCCCGCCGCCGCGCTTCCTGTCTGGCCGCTGATCGAGTCCGTCGTCTTCCGTTTCACCGGAGTTAGCCTTGTCGCGGCCCGCGCTCTCACCGTAGGCATCTTCGCCCTTATACTGCTGGCCTGTTGGCTTCTTCTGCAACGCTGGCAGCGGCTCTCGGCACCAGTCGGTGAAGAGAGATCCATTTCTCTGACTCCCACCGTTGCGGTTCTTCTCCTCGCCGTCAGCCCGTTCTGCTATGCCTTTAGCCGCCTGGCGATCCTCGAGCCGATACTCATTCTTCTCACCCTGCTGGCCTTCCTCGCCGCCTCCTACGCCACGCCAGAGCCGGGAAGCATCTCTTCTTCCCGGCGAGCCCGCCATCAGCGTATTGTCTCTACGCTCTTCCTCGGTCTACTTCTTCCCCTCATGGTCCTTACCAAGACCACGGCGGTCTTCCTCTTCCCCGCCATCGGGTGGATTCTCTGGGCCCGTGCCGGATACCATCTTCGTTCCTTCGTCCGTCTGTGTCTTCCTGTCGCCGTCCTCGCCGCCGCCATCTGGCTCGGATACTACGGTTTCATCGTCCGTCCCCACTTTCTCAGCGACTATCGCTATCTCTTCAGCGCCAACGCTTATACCGGCATCACTTCGGAGAATGCCTTCTCCGTCCTGCGTGATACCTTCGCCAACGGCCGCTGGATTGGCCCCATCCTCTATCCCCTCGCGCTTGTGGCCATATTGATGGCGCTCCTCTTCACGCCGCGCATTCTCCGGAACCCGCTCATTCCTGCTCTCATCCTCTGGGCGGCTGGATATGTCGCATTTCTCGCATATCACAACAACCTACAGCCCCGGTACTACCTGGTCGTTGCTGTTCCCCTCACCATGCTGGTCCCCATCGTCTTCGAGGACATCTGGCGCCACGGCCGCATCATCGCTCCCCTCCAGCACCTTGTCGCCGCTCTTGCCGTAGCGGCCCTGGCGATCCTCGCCGTCTCGGATGCGCGCCAGACGCTCCACTACGTCCGCAACCCCGAGTACACCTTCGCCCGAGCAGCCTCCAAGATCCACGACATCGTCTCCGCCGACCATATGCACAATCCGCTTGTCCTCTCCATTAGTGGCTCCGATCTGTCGCTGATGACCGGCCTGCCCTCCATCTGCGACGACTTCGGGACGATGGACCTCGCCGTCCGCGTCCGTGCCTACCAACCTGGCTGGTACGTCACCTGGAACCAAGTCGACGACGACAAGATGGACGCTCTCACGCCCATGTACCATCTCCAGCGCGTCGCGGCCTTCCCAGCCATGGACGATCCCGAGCGCAATCTTCTTATCCTCTATCGCCTCGACCCCGTCTCGCCCGAGACACTCCAGCACCCGCACCGCCGCAAACCTCTCCCCCGGCTCCTGCAGACCCGCATGGGACAACAGCCCAGCGCAACCCAGCTTGAACACTAGCTACATTGACCCTCCGGAACAGCAGGAGTCCCCCATCTCACAGCCTTGTTACATGGCTCGTGTCACAATACGCTAGTCAGAAGGAATTCGAGGGATATTTTTGACCGGCAATCAGACACTTATCGCCCGAGCCGCTCTCGGTGTTGTGACTGGAATCGTCAGCATCGTCGCTGTGTCCAGTGGCCGCCTTCGCGCTCTTCCCCGTCAAACATTCGATCGCCTCATGGCTGGCACACTTATCGTCAGCCGTTTGGCAATGTACCTTGGCATCTTCTTCGTCCTCCGCATCCAGCCTCGCGGCGATGTTCCCGGCTACTATTGGAACGAAGCGAACGACGCCCTTCGCGGCCATCTTCCGTACCGCGACTTCTACACCAGCTACGCTCCGCTCCATCCCTACCTCGATGCGTTCGCTATCCACCTTTGGTTTACGCCGCTCGCCATCATTCTTCTCGCGATCTGCGTCGAGTGGCTGCTTCTTCCCATCTGGCTCCGTGTCGGCCGCAGCTTCCTCTCCGAACAGGAACTCCGCACCGGAGCTCTCTTCTATCTCACCAGTGCGGTAAGCCTCCAGTTTGTTGCTATCGATGGTCAGGACAACGTCATCATCGCCACCCTGCTCGCCTTCGCGGTGCTTCTGCTCTATAGGAATCGCTTCCTTGCCTCGGGAGCAGCCGTCGGCATGAGTGTGGCCACGATCAAATTCCTGCCCCTTCTTTATGTGCCGGCGTTCTTTCTCGCGGTCCCCCGCCGCTGGCGCTGGATAGCGGGTATTGCCATCCCGATAGGCGTCGTCTACGGAGCGCTGCTCGCAAAGCATGCCCCGATCCTCGGCGCGCTTACGCACGAAGGCGGCCTGAAGACCGCCAATAACCTGCCCTATCTCATAGAGGCGGTCTTTGGCATCGCCCCCCCGCCTCGTTTCTGGGACGGTCTTGTGCTCGCCTCTGTGGCCATCCTCTTCGCCCTGATAGCCAACGCTGTACGTCAGATCTCTCCTGTTCTTCGCCTTCGAACCCTTACCTTCGGAATGGCGGCCCTCACCCTAGCCCTGCTCCTCTTCTCAAAGAAGTCCTGGCCGCCCTACCTGATGCTTGCTCTCTTTCCCATCTGCCTGCTTGTTCCGGCACAAAGCAGGCTGAAGTCCGCAGCCTTTGCCCTCTTTGGAGTCGTTGCCGTAGTAGGACCCAGCTACTGGGCCAGCGTATTCAAGCAGTTCTCGGCCCAGGCGTTCCATCAGGGGCTCCTCGCTCATCAAAAGGGGTGCTTCCTCTTCCTCGCAGTCCAGAGCTTGCTCGTCCTTGGCTATGCGTGGCTGCTCTTTGAAGCCACGCGCCTAATTATCGCGTCGCCCAATGCCGTCGCCCAGATCGAAGTACCCGCCCAAGCTGTATCGGTCCGCTCTACATAGACTTCATCTCATCGAGTGTGGTGACGGCAGAGGCGAAAACTCCTGCTGGACCACTATCCCGGCAGCCACGGGCTTACCGTCTTTCATCCCAGGCTGAAAATGCCACTTCGCCATCGCCTCCACCGCACTCTCATCCAGCCCGTAGCCCAAGGGTCGAGCGACCGAGATTCGGTGCGGAACTCCCTCCGCATCTACCACTATTCGCAACAGCACTGTTCCCTGTACTTTGTCCCGCTGAGCGAAGCTGGAGAACTTCGCATCCGCCCGATGCTCTACCTTTGGAGGCGTCACATCTTTCGCTTGATTTGGTCCCCCAGCGAGTGCATAGATCGTCTGGCCATTCAGCGAATCCTGCGGCCACGCCAGGTTTGGGTCGAAGTAGTGTCGCCAGAAGTCCGGCATCGACCGCTGGAACGTCGGATCGACTCCCATCGAAAAAATTGCGCGAATTGCCGCCTCAAAACCTTGAAAGTCGCCGGAGTCCGCCACCAGGATCTTCACCTTCTCGTTGGTCAACGGATGCCGCTGGAACTCATTCGCATCGGGATTGTAGCGAATCGCTACTCGAAGTCCATCCAACTCAATCTCTTTGGCCCCCGGACGCTCCGCTTTCAATATGTTCACGGCGGCAATGGTCCAGTCACCCACCTCTGGCGTTCCAACAACTCGGCCCGCAGAGTCGTACGCTAAATCGTTGGTGAGATAGAAACCTCGTAGAAACAATCCTTTACCGACAAGCGTCATTGCCAGCTGAAGCTGCAAATCTCCCGTCTCATCCGCTTTAGGAGCCTCCGAGGTCTGGGTAATAGCCGCTCCATGAAAGCAGAAGAACAGCAATACGATTACCACCCTCACCCATCCAATAGCGGAATTTGCCTTCCAAACCATCCCTGCCTCCTTGAACTCCACTAGTATCCACCCTTCGCCAGCGGCCAGGTTCCGATAGTCCCATCGAGATCGTTGACTCCGTCTCCACTCTCAGCTATTCTTGAATCTCGCGCAGTCTCGCGTCTGTACGCCTGTGTATCGTTATCTCTCATGGGTGGGTTAGACAATCGGGACATCGTGGTGGATCCACCGGGGCAGCAGCTTTACCGCCACCCCTAAAGCACCCACTCCTCAAGCCCATGTAACAGGCCTTGTGCGCAATCCAAGCGGGTCAGCTTCCTCGCGTTTGAGAGATTTTGCTCCTTCGCTCAGCTATCCGTCCGGCAATCATCTTGATCTTTCGCGGACCGGTCACAGTGCCGTCCGCAAGGTGCAGTAACGAAACCAGCAGTGCGCAGCAAAAATCTGTTCCATCTTTCTTCATGCACCACGCCGAACACTGAAGACGGCAGAACCAGGGAGTAACCCAACGATGTCCACAACGATTCCGAGCGGCAAAGATATCAAGCGTAAGTGGTACGTGCTCGATGCCAGCGGCAAGACCCTCGGCCGCCTCGCCACCCACGCCGCCTCTGTTCTCGCCGGCAAGCTCAACCCCCTCTACACCCCCTACATCGATATGGGCGATCACGTCGTGATCATCAATGCCGAGAAGATCGTTCTCACAGGGTTGAAGGCTGATCAGAAGCTCTATCGCCGCTATACCGGCTTTCCCGGTGGTCTCCGCGAAGAGTCCTTCATCAAATTACTCGCCCGTCGCCCGGAGGCGATTGTCGAGCAGGCCGTCAAGGGCATGCTTCCCAAGTCCAAACTCGGCCGCCAGATGGCAACCAAGCTTAAGGTCTACAAGGGCGGACAGCATCCGCACCTTGCCCAGCAGCCTCAGCCGATGGAAATCGTCAGCTAATTCAGGTTTGAGCGGGCTTTAGCTCGCGGAAAAGTTCAAGGAGCATCATGGCAGATCTCGTCCAGTACTATGGCACCGGCCGTCGCAAGTCCTCGATCGCACGCGTCTTCCTGCGTCCGGGCAGCGGCAAATTTACCGTCAACAAGAAGGAAGTTGACGTCTACTTCGTCACCGCTCAGCAGCGCGCAGCCGCCAAGCGGTCCCTCGGCATCGCCGACATCGGTGAGACCTTCGATGTCTTCACCACCGTCAAGGGTGGTGGCGTCATGGGCCAAGCCGATGCAGTCAAGCTCGGCATCGCCCGCGCCCTCATGGAGTTCAACCCTGAGCTGCGTAAGGCGCTCAAGTCGGAAGGCCTCGTTACCCGCGACTCGCGTGGTAAGGAGCGCAAGAAGTACGGTCAGAAGGGCGCCCGCGCTCGCTTCCAGTTCTCTAAGCGCTAGTTGCTGGAGCACTTCAAGCTGTCGCAGCCTTCGGATCATGGGCTCTCTCAGTTTTAGTGGGTGCCGGACTTTATCCGGCACCCACGCGCATCACCCTCACGCGTTCCATTGCATGAGGTAAGGAGTAAAATCTCCCGTCCGCGGGATTAATCCAGGTACCGGCGTTTACTCCCGGCTGCCTCAACCAAGGAGCTTAATTTGGCTAACATCACAATGAAAGAACTGCTCGAAGCTGGCGTTCACTTCGGGCATCAGACCAAGCGCTGGAACCCCAAGATGAAGGAGTACATCTTCGGCGAGCGCAACGGCATTTACATCATCGACCTCCAGAAGACCCTCAAGATGTTCAAAGAGGCGTCCAAGTTCGTCACCGACCTTACCTCCACCGGCAAGCTTATTCTCTTCGTCGGTACCAAGCGCCAGGCGCAGGATGCTGTCGCCGAAGAGGCAAACCGCGCGGGAATGCCGTACATCAACAGCCGCTGGCTCGGCGGTCTGCTCACCAACTGGGTTACCGTGCAGAAGTCGGTCAAGCGCCTCCAGGAATTGGACGATATGTCCACCGACGGCCGCTACGAGCTGCTCACCAAGAAGGAAGTCATCAAGCTCGAGCGCGAGCGCAAGCACCTGTCGACCAACCTCTCCGGTATCAAGAGCATGAAGCGCCTTCCCGACGCACTCTTCGTCATTGATTCCAATAACGAAGCCATCGCCGTCGCCGAAGCACGCAAGCTTGGCATCCCGGTCGTCGCCGTCGTCGATACCAACTGCGACCCAACCGTTGTCGACTACGTCATCCCCGGCAACGATGACGCCCTCCGCGCCATCCGCCTCTTCACTACGAAGATCGCTGATTCGGCCGCCGAGGGTGTCCAGATGGTCTCCGAACGTGCCTTCGCCACTGAAGTCGCCGACGTCGACCAGACCGAAGTCGCTGCCGAGCACATCGGCGAGGACGGTGAGGCCACCGAGATTCAGGCCTCCATCTCCGCAGCCGACAGCGACGAAGACGATAACGTCGACCTCGAAGCAGTCCTCGGCGGCAACATCCGCAAGGCCCCGGCTGCTGCATCGATCGATGAGCCCGAGATCGCAATCGCCGAGACTGGCGCCTAAGGCCCCATTGGCCCGGTCGCGTTAAGGGCATGGCGTTAGCCGTGCCGTAACAGCCATCTGGTTATATTAGGGGGCGCGGGCATAGCCTGCGCCCCCTTTGCCTGATTCACGCTCTACACAGAACAGAAGGGAATCACAATGTCTGACACCGCCGTAAAGATCGACGCAAAACTCGTCAAGGAACTCCGCGAAAAGTCCGGCGCCCCGATGGGCGACTGCCTCAAGGCTCTCCAGGAGAGCAAGGGCGAGATGGAGGAGGCCTTCGTCGTCCTCCGCAAGCGCGGCATGGCCTCGGCCGCCAAGAAGTCATCGCGCACCACCAACGAGGGTGCGGTTGGAACCTACATCCACGCCGGCGGAAAGATCGGCGTCCTCGTCGAACTCAACTGCGAGTCCGACTTCGTCGCCCGCACCCCTGACTTCCAGGAGCTGCTCCGCGACATCGCCATGCACATCGCCGCGACCGACCCTCGCTACGTCCGCAAGGAGGACGTCACAGAGGCCGACCTCGAGCGCGAGAAGGATGTCTATCGTGCCCAGGCCGCAGCAAGCGGCAAGCCCGCCAACATCATCGAGAAGATGCTGGAAGGCAAGCTCAGCAAGTTCTACGAAGAGGTCTGCCTCCTCGAACAGCCGTTCATCAAGGAGCAGACCCAGTCCATCGCTCAGATTATTGCCACCAAGGTAGCGAAACTCGGCGAAAACATCAGCGTTCGCCGCTTCGCCCGCTTCAAGGTAGGTGATCCGAACTGGACCGTAGCGCAGACCGCCCAGATTGCTGCGGAAGAAGCATAGGAACGTCTTCAGCCATGCGTAGAAGCATGGATCGACAAGAGCCCGGGCGACAGTCCGGGCTTCTTTTTGCTCCCAACCTGCCATTGCCTTCGGTGGAAAAGTGCCCTTCCGTTGTCATCTCGTGCCCCATGCGATACTTAGTTCTGACATGTACAAAAGAGTCCTCCTTAAGCTCTCCGGAGAAGCCCTGGCCGCAGGCCGCGGCTTCGGCATCGACGCCGTCTTCATCCACAAAATAGCCGAAGAGATTGCGGCCGTTCATGCGCTAGGCTGCCAGATCGGCATCGTCGTCGGCGGCGGCAACTTCTTCCGCGGCGTGGCCCAACAGGCGATCGATATGGACCGCGTTGCCGCTGATCACATGGGCATGCTCTCCACCGTGATCAACTCCATCGCCCTGCAGGACGCTATAGAGAAGCGCGGCCTTTTTTGCCGCGTCATGTCAGCCATTGAGATGCATCAAGTCGCCGAGCCCTACATCCGGCGTCGTGCCATGCGACACCTTGAGAAGGGTCGTATCGTCATATTCGCTGCCGGCACCGGCAACCCTTTCTTTTCAACGGACACGGCGGCCAGTCTGCGTGCGATGGAGATCAAGGCGGATATTCTGCTGAAGGCTACCTCCGTCGATGGCATCTACTCCGCCGACCCGAAGAAGGACCCTGACGCTATCCGGTTCGAACAGATTACTTACAGCGATATTCTGCGCCTCAATCTGGGCGTTATGGACACGACCGCTGTTTCGCTCTGCAAAGACAACAACATGCCCATGATGGTCTTCAGTATGCGCGAGCAGGGTAATATTGTCCGCGTTGTCAGCGGTGAGAAGCTAGGCTCGCTCGTCACGGCTTGATGTCAGCTGGTGCTCCTTCTAAGACTGAAAATATTGTTGCCCTGTCTTGCGACACCGCATCAAAACCTTTGAAGATGCGTTAGATAGATTGCGGTTATAACGCATCTAAGCATCTGGGTTCTCAGGCAGAACCATCCCGCCGTCGATGGACGTATTCAGGAACAGGACACTCAGCATTTGCCCGCAAATCCCGCCACCCAGCACACGCGCAAGCCTCCCCTGCCTGCCCTAACCGGCATTCGTACGCTTCTGGCGTTCAACATCGTCCTGTTTCACTTCACGCCTTCGCACCTTGGGCCTCTGCGCCCCTTCGTGGAAAACGGCTTTGTCTTCGTCAATGTCTTCTTCCTGATCTCTGGTTACATCCTCACCTACAACTACTCCGATCGTGCAGCGACGCTGGTCAAGCGCGATTTTTGGATTGCCCGCTTCTCGCGCCTGTACCCTGTCTATTTCCTCGTCCTCATCATCTCACTCAAGATGCTTCAGGAGGAATGGAACGCCCGTCCTCACGCGGATTTCTGGATGGGTCTTGTCCTCACGCCTTTGTTGCTTCAGGGCTGGAGCCCGACTCTCGCCACATTCTGGAATACAGTCGCCTGGACGCTCTCCTGCGAGTTTGCGCTCTATGCGGCGTTTCCCTGGCTCATCCGTGCACCGTGGCCACGCAAGCCCTCTCGTCTGATCCTTCTGCTCTTCGTTCTCTGGGGCTTCGACCTCATCCCCTCGAACCTCTATCTGCTGCTTAATCCCGATCATCTTACTGGCCCGGTCACCCGCTACACCTCCACCACGCTGATCCGCTTCCTCAAGTACACCCCCATACCCTATACGTGCACCTTTCTGACTGGGATTGTGCTTGCCCGGCTTCAACTGACGCTGTTGATCACACAGCGCCAGCGCCTTGCGATTGCTGCCGCAGCTCTTGCCGCCCTGGGCTTCTTCTTCTACGTCGTCTCCCCCCACGTCCCCTATCTCGTGAAGCACGGAGGCATCCTTCTCCCGCTCTTCGAGAGCCTGGTGTTCGGCCTCAGCGGTCCACACATCATCTCGTCCGTCTTTGCCTGGCGCCCGCTTCTGCTGGTCGGCGAGAGCAGTTACTGCCTTTATCTGCTGCACTTCAACGTCTTCATCCTCCTCCACCTCTACCGCATCCCTGAGCGGCTCCACCTGGGAGCCTTCGATCCCTGGATCTCTTACGCCGCTCTGATACTCCTCTCGCTTGCCGTCTACCGCTTCGTCGAAAGCCCAGCGCGCAAGGCTATCCTGCGACGATTCTCCCAGAGAACTACTAGGGGAGCGCCCGTTGTGCCGTGAAGGTTTTTGGGTGAGGCTGAGGAGAGCTAGGCGGTTGTTGGAGTCTTGATCTCGTCTACGTTGGCCTTGTATTTCCGGAGGCGACCTCGGCTAATGCTTCTACCAGCAGGGCGGAGTCGTTCAGGCTTTCGGCTCGCCAAAGGGTCAAGCCTAGTTCACTGGCAGTTTGTCTGAAGGCTATGTCGATGTCGTACAGGATTTCGACGTGATCGCAGAGAAAGCCTACCGGCTGCATGACTACGCCGGTGTGGCCCTCTTCTTTGAGCGCTTTCAACGTGTCCTCAACCGTTGGGCCGATCCATGGGCCTCCGCTGATGCCCTGGCTCTGGAAGGCGAAGAACCAGTCTCTATCACCGAAGCCTATTGGGACTAGGCAATCGGCTACGAGCTGAGCGGTTCGCTTTGCCTCTACCGGGTAGGGATCGGGTGATTGCTGCACCGGTGTTCCCGGTCGTGCGCCTGCGATAGAGGCTTCACCCGTCATGATGGTGCGGCAGGGAACGCTATGCGCTGTGAAGAGGACGGGAACTTTGCGGTCGGATTCGGCGCAGGCTTTCGCCCATACAGGCCCAAGCTTTTCTGCGAAGGCCTGGGCCAATAGAGGATGTTCAGCCCACCCGGCGACGAACTCCACTTGTAGGCCCGTTGCAGCTTCCATGACCGCCCGCCGGTGGAGGCCGACGCTGGTCCGCGAGTTCTGCGGGGCGAGGCAGAGGGCCTTGATGTGCGTTACACCATCGGCTCTCATCTGCGTGATGACGTCGGCGATATAAGGATGCCAGTTGCGCATCCCCACGTAGACCCGGGTCTCAGGTGTGGTGAGGTTCAGGGTCCGTTGCAGGAGACGACCCTGCTCAATGGTCCATTTGGTCAGGGGCGGGGGCTCCGCTCCAGGGGTTTCTGCGAGGCCGATCTGGGCATAGCGATGTTGCAACTCTTGGACGACCTCGTGCGGCAGAGCACGACCACCGGTAACTTTGCTGAGATACTCGGCCATCTCACCCAACACATCGGGCGTTCCGTGCGCGAGCAGCAGGACTGCGCTGTGGCGGGCATCGCTCATTTGATTCCGTACTCTTTCACCCATTTGACGACCTTGATAACGTTTTCGACGGGGGTCTCCGGCACGATGCCGTGACCGAGGTTGAAGATATGTCCCGGGCGCCCCGCGGCTGCTGTGAGGATCTCGCATACGCGCGCCTTGAGGACATCGTCGGGAGCGAACAATGCAATGGGATCGAGATTGCCCTGTACGCCGCAGCCTTCGCCAACCGCCTTCCACCCTGCGTCGAGGGTAATGCGCCAGTCGAGGCCGATGACATCGGCACCAGTTTCGCGCATGGCTGGCAACAGGGAGGCTGTGTCCACGCCAAAGTAGATGACAGGAATGCCGAGAGCCTGCACGCGACGTACGAGCTCAGTGGTGGGTGCAAGGCAGTACTGGCGGTAGTCGGTTACGCTGAGAGCACCGGCCCAGCTATCAAATATCTGAATGACATCGGCACCAGCCTCAACCTGTTGCTGGGCGAAGCCGACAAGCACGGTGACGAGCTTCTCCATCAGGAGTGGCCAGGCTACGGAGTCGCCGTACATGAGCTTCTTGGTCTCGATGTAGTTGCGCGACGAGCCGCCCTCGATCATGTAGCTGGCGAGAGTGAAGGGCGCGCCGCAGAAGCCGATGATGCCAAGTTGATCGCCATCTGCACGCGCGGCAGAGAAGTGGGCGGCGACCTTCTCGATGGAGCGGGCTACGTAGCTTAGTTCGTCGATGCGATCGGTTCGGAGGGCGTGCACCTGCTCTACTGTACGAATGGGGGAGTGAACAATCGGCCCTTCACCGGCGAGGAACTCGAAGTCGAGTCCCATGGGTGTGAAGGGCAGGAGGAGATCGGCGAAGATGATGGCTGCGTCGACGCCGAGGCGCTCGGCTGCTGTAATGGTGACTTCGGCGGCGATCTCGGGTGTGCGGCAGATATCGAGCAAGGAGTGGTGTTTGCGCACTGCCATGTACTCAGGCATGTACCGGCCGGCCTGGCGTAACAGCCAGACGGGAGTGCGGTCTACCGGAAGCCGCAGGCAGGCGCGAACGAAGCGACTGCCTGCGGCTGTTGATGCAACATGAGGGTTTGTTCTTGCAGATTCTGCGGAAGCGTTACTCAAAGAGTTATCCATCCTGACCCTTTAAGCGTAGCATCTGGCGATTGTATTTCGCGAGTGCTCTAGTAGCGTCGATAGGAACGAAACGGGATGCGATATACGACGCCAAAGCTCAGAACGCGTGGCGTGAAGGTCTGATTGGTCCCGAGACTCCAGTGTTCGAACTGGTAGTCGGCCCGCGCCGCCCACTGAGAAGTGATGTCGTAGTCGAGCCCTATGCCGGTGGAGTAGACAATGGAATCGTCTGATTTGTATAGCTTGCCTGTGACATCGATGCTAGGGTGCTCAAAGGTGAAGATCCCAGCACTGATAAGGAAATTGGCATAGGGGTGGAAGTTTTTGAACTGGCGTTCGGCCCTGATACCACCGCCGAAGGTCTTCTGTCCGACGTTCGGCCCGTTTGCAATCTTGGCGCGAAATTCGAGCGATGGGTTGACGAACCAATGCATGTACCGGGTATAGTTGGCACCAAAGGTATAGCCATTATTAATTTCTGGACCATAGTCGGGGGTTACTCTCGAGTACGTGCCGAAGACGGAGACATCCGCCTTTTTTGAAGCGACTGGATCAGCCTGCGCGTTAAGTTTTCCGGGTATTAAAACCAGCAAAATCGCCGGAAGTAAAAAAGCTGAAGTACGGCTTACGATGGCCTGTATCGGCATCCGTTGCTCCTCGCGTGAAGACCGCCTTTTCTCTTATAAGAGGCGGTACCTGAGTCTCGTCAGCGGTTGCATGGTCTAGTCCGCTTTTCCCGTACGGGGATTTGTGGGTTGGATGCTATGCAAACTCCTCCGTTTGCTCCAAAAAGGAACAATTCAGGGCAAGGGATGTAAGTTATTTGTCTTCAGTCTTCTAATCGAAAGGTGAACTGTTCGATTACCGGATTGGTGAGGACTTCGCGCGCGATTCGCTCCACCTCGGACTGCGCGGCGCTCTTATCAAGGCCATCTTCCAGGGTCAACAGGAAGTACTTTCCCTGCCGCACATCGGTAACGCCGCGATATTCCATCCGGCGTAGTGCATCCGCAACTGTTTGCCCCTGGGCATCCAGCACCGTTCGTTTCAGCGTGACATAGACATGAGCCTTCATCGTGTTTGATTATAGACATGATGCAGATTTTCCTCCCCTATGAGATCGGATGCGATCGGCGAAGCAAGCCGGTCTACGCGAACAAGCATCTGGTCTGTGCAGTCCACTAATTTTTTTCGAATGGGAAGAGACAACCACACTTTATGACGAACTACCTTGAGCTACCCGTCGGGGCCAAATCCCCCGAGGTGATCAATGCGGTCATCGAGATTCCGAACGAGGGAATCAACAAGTATGAGTACGACAAAGAGCTCCACGTATTTCGGCTGGACCGCAATCTTTACTCACCGGTCCACTATCCCGGTGACTACGGCTTTATCCCGAGCACACTTGGAGAAGATGGCGACCCGCTGGATGCACTGGTACTGGTCGATGCGCCGAGCTTCCCTGGTTGCGTGATGGAGGTTCGACCCATTGGGCTGCTGGAGATGACGGACCAAGGGCTTGGGGATGAGAAGGTACTTTGCGTTGGGAAGGGCAATCCTCGTTACAAGGATGTCTGGAACTTCTCCGAGATCTACCCGCATATGCTGAAGGAGATTACACACTTCTTTGCGATCTACAAGGACCTCGAGGGCAAACGTGTCGAGGTTAAGGGGTGGCGCGATGCCTCCTTCGCTCGTAACAAGGTGCTGGAGGCGCAACAGCGGTTCGTCGATAACAAGATCAATCCTCTGCCGAAGCCCGTGCCGCAAAAGTAGGTTTCTTCGTGCAGAAAAGAGGAGAGGGCCGCTGATGGAGCGGCCCTCTTTCATGCGGTCGTGGGGCGGCTGCTTCTTCGGGCGAATATATAGACGATGGGCCCTGATGCTGCGACGACTGCGGCGAATGCGAGAGCGGGCAATCCGGCGACGTGCTCGTCTCTGGCAGCCCATAGCGAGAACGCGATCAAGAAAGCCGGACCCATCCCTACCATGACCGAGATTGGGAGACCGCCTGGGATCTTGAAGGGACGGCGAAGTTCGGGTTGCCGTACCCGGAGCACGACCAGAGCTACGAACTCCAGCAGCAGGGCTGCACCGTAGAGCACGAGGTCGATCGAGATAAGGCGCTCGAAGGTAAATCCCAGCGCGAGGGCCCATCCTAGGCTGCAGGCCAGTACGCTTACCCACGGGACACCGTTCGACCATCGCTTCGCCAGTAGGCGTGGCAGGAGACCGTCTTCTGCCAGGGCGTAGGGCAGGCGGGTGAGCGACAGTGTAAGAGCGTTGAAGGTGCCAAGGCCGTCGAGCGAACCGGCCAGAACGACAGCCACTGCGAGTGCTGGGCCGCCGAGCAGCATCGCGGCGTCTACCCAGGCACCCGTCGAGAAGCGGTCGGCTGGGATCCCGGCCATCCAGACGGCAGCGAGCGGAAGCATGTAGACACACATGACGACTATGGCTGAACTCAACATCGCTCGGGGGTAGGTTCGTTGGGGGTTCTCCACCTCTTGCGCAATGGTCGAAGCGTTGTCCCAGCCCATGTAGTTCCAAAGGGCTACCAGGGTAGCGCCGCCAAGGTCCATTTCGGCGGGTGGACCGGCCGTCGCCGGTGCTATCCCATGTTTCAGTGCGTGCCAGATTGCGAGGGCGATTAAAACGACGAAAGGGGAGAGAGAGATGACCATCATGCGTTGCGAACCTCGTCCTACCGCTACTGCTCCGCGGAGGTTCCAGACGGCGGAGATGCCCACAATACCGAGCTTCAGCAGGAGTCCTCTGTACCCTGCGGTGAATGCAGGAGCCACGTGGGAGAGATAGAGGACGAAGGTGGTGGGATAGATTGCCATGTCGAAGACGCTTGCGGCGAGCGAGAGCCAGGCCTCCTGAAATCCCCAGAAGGGTCCCATCGCCTGACGAACCCAGTGGTAGAAGCCGCCTTCGCAGGGCATGGCGGAGGCGAGTTCGCCCACCATCAGGGCTGTGGGCAGGCTCCAGAAGAGTGGTACCAGGAGGAGCAGGAGAAGTGCACGGCCGTATCCGGCCTTGCCGATGATGTCTTCTAGGCCATAGGGACCGCCGGAGACCATGAAGTATGTGGCGGCGATCAGCGGCAGAAGCCGCATCCTTGCGTTTCCCCGACCTCGCGTCAACCCGGATCCTCGTTTCAGCAGATAGAGACAAATCTACCCGAGCCGGCCCAGATTCCCCAATCGCAAGTTATAATCACGAAAGCCGTAGCAAATAGGTGCGGAGAGTTGGCCGAGTGGCTGAAGGCGGCGGTTTGCTAAACCGTTATAGGGTCAAAAGCTCTATCGGGGGTTCGAATCCCCCACTCTCCGCCAGTCCCCTTTAAATCAATGACTTACCGCCATGGTGTCCACCATGGTGTCCACAAAACAGCGGTTTTGGTGTCCATCGTGGTGTCCACAGACGCGCGATTTTTTGCGCGAGTTCCCTCAAGGACGGACAATCGCGCCCATGCCGCGCCCGATGGACAGCGCCTCCGAACTCGCCCATGTCAACGTTCTCAAGAAGGTCAAGGTGAGCGGGACATGGATACTCTGCCCCGCCGTGCTCGAAGCCAACGGCCGCCTGAAGGACAGGGTGCGCGTCCATGGGCGGGTCGAGGTCCACGGCGAGGGCGTCTATTACATCGAGTGGCGGGAGGCAGGCCGCCGGCGGCGCAAAGCCATCCCCAATCGCGCTGAGGTCCTCGAACGGGCACGGCTGAAGACGCTGGAGCTGACGGCGCGAAGGTCGGGTGCCACCCTCGATGCGGTGCAATCGCTGACGGCGCCCGGATCCCGTGTCGCGGTCCTCCCCGCTGGTATAGGTGCAGCCACCGTCCCTTCTTCGGGCAAGAGCAGCACTGCCGCTCAGCTTCTCCTCAAGGGCATCGAGGCCTACTTGCAGGAGGTGGTCGGGGCCGCGGTGCGATCGCAACTGGCCTCGCTTGGGATGAACCTGGATGAGGTGACGCTCGAATCTCCCTCCGTGCAGCCCTTACTGACCGCCTCCTCCAGCGAGGAAGTTCCGGCCCAGGAGGGCCCCGCTGTCGTCGAGGGGAGCGTAACAGCACCGCCCGCCAGCGGCGAGATCACCATTGCTGCAGCCATCGAGTCGTATCTCAAAGAAGTAGAACCGCCACAGAGGGAGCCCAAGACCTACGAAAAATACCGCAATGTGTTGTATCGCTTTCGCGACAACTGCAAGAAGGTGAACCTCAAGGACATCGACCGGAACGATTGCCTGGAGTTCAAGCGGCATCTGTACTCGATCGGCAACGAAGCGCGCACCGTATATAACCTGATCATCATCTTGCAGCAGTGGCTGAAATTGAATGGCATCACCGGTCTATTGCAAAAGCGCGACAAGCCAAAGTATGTCGTGAATATGCGGAAGATGTACGCTCCGGAGGATCTGGAGGCTCTCTTCCGGGCCTGTAATCCGGATGAAAGAATGCGTTATCTTTTCTTCCTGCTGACTGGAGAGCGCGACCAGGAGGTCCGGAACACAACGTGGCCGGACATCGACTTCAACCGCAAGTGCGTTCGTGTGACCGCGAAGAGGCATCTGCGATTCAAACCGAAGGACAAGGAGGAGCGGGAGATTCCGGTAGCATCTTCGCTCTTATCGGCGCTCAGGGAGTATCGAGACCGGCAGACCGCGCTTAACCCCCACGACCTGGTCTTCCCCACCTCCAACGGGAGACCGGACAAGAAGTTCGAAAACAAGTTGAAGAAGATCGCCTACGGAGCGGGACTCAACTGCGGCCGTTGTCTTTCAAAACATGGAAACCAGTGCAGCGAAGGACCCTATTGCGGCAAGTGGTTCCTGCACAAGTTTCGGCACACCTTCGCGACCAACTCTCTCGAGGCCGGCGTCAGCATTCGTACGCTGCAGGAATGGCTTGGACACAGCGATCTGGCCTCGACCATGATCTACCTGAAATACGTCGGACGCGAGGGTGTGCAAGAGCTTCTCGACAAGAGCGCGATGGCTGAATATGCCAGCAACTCACTGTCCCCGCTGTCGACTTCCGAGGTCGCTTTGACCAACTAATCGCCACGGCTGGCCTGATCGAAGCGGTTGCAGCATCCTTCAAGCCGCATGCGACCGCACGGATCGAATCAGTCTCGGCTGCTTCTCCTTCAGCCAGACCGCGATCTCTTGGGGGTCCAGGCGGATCGTCCCTTCGATTCGAAAACACGGAATCAAGCCGACCGACGCAAGACGATAGATATGTTGCGGTGTCACCTGGAGGAGATTCGCAAGTTCGCTTACCTTGAGGGCCGAGGATCGTTGCTCGATCTGTTCGATGATGGTCATCAGTCTCTCCGTCCGAGATTGTCCCTTCTTAAATGGCACGCCCACCCAGGAGGGCGAAAACTATCTGGTGAGAAGTTGCTCCCGTGCTCGTCCACACTTACCCCGGGCCCGGAGACGACCTCTTCGGCAGCCATCAGCGTGTTTGTCCGCCATTTCGGTTCGGCCATCTTTATCGATCTCATGGTCGACATTCTCCCGGGCGTGTGGTCAGCTTGCGAGCGACTGCATCATGCTGCGATTCACTTTCTCGGTCAAATTCCCACGCTTCAGTCGTAGGACTAGGGCAGGAGTTTTCCCCAATTGCGCATAAGGGGATAAACCCATCCAATGTCTTCCTTCTCAAGTTGGAGGAATGAGCGCTAACAGCGTGTAGTTATGGAGAATGCCCCGAGACCTGTCGTAGGCGTTGTCCGCGGATTGCAGAAAGCGTCGTCACAGGACAAGAGATCAAACTCTCGCAACTCGGGTTTCATCTCTTCTGGAGGCAGATTCGGATAGATCCCAGTCCAATCCTGCCCAGAGCAGAATTATTGAAGAAGGGAGGATGTGCCAGTATCATCGGCCAGCAACCATGAAACGCAGAAATCTATCCGACGACGAAGAAAACCAGCGCGTGGAATTTACCAGACGCATGGTGGAAGCGCTCCAGGACCAGATCCTGGAGCAGATAGAAACATTCGCAGACGAACACCCGGACTGCGATCCCTCAGCCTTGCCTGTTGCTGCCGGACAGGCATTTGTAGCCCAATGTCTGAAAGCCTATGGAGCGAAGGGCTTTGACGCGGCCCGCAAGCAGGTAAAGTTCATCGCGGACTCGATGGAGCGCGCCACTCGAGAAAGCGAAGGCGGTTTCCAGATGTGACAAATCAACCACAAAGGAGATTCGATGAGACGCATATCAGCGACTTTCTTACTTCTAACAGTTGGACTTGCTTCGAGCTGCAAGTCCACGCCGCCACAGGTCGCAGGCAGATGGCATGGAACGTGCCAACTGACTGCGACCTTTACGACAGCACTCAGCAGCAAACCCCGCAACGAAAATGTCCCAGCAGACTTTGTCCTGGTGCTCACCCAGAACGGACAGACCGTACAGGGAGACGCTTCGGTGACAGCTGCGAAGAACCCACCCATTCACATACCGATCAATACGGGCGTCATCGGGCCGGACGGCAAGCTCTCGCTCGAGGGCGATGCCAGCTTCACGCTTGCCCGGGCGCACCTCAGTTTTGACGGCAAGGCGGAGAGAGGGAAAATCACCGGTACAGTCAACGTCGCTCTAAGCAACGTCGGCGGAAGCGGAGAGAACAAAGGCCCTCTTGTCTTGACCCCGACGAGTTGACCGGCTTGAAGTCAACCGACGCAGAAATTTGACCGAGAATCCGATTGATCGCATGCTTCCTTCCGCGCGGCTGGTTCCGCGCGGAGGTGAGGAGTGTTCGAGTCTCCCGAACAAGCGCACCGGGCACTGGCTGAGGTTGGATATCTCACCGACCGGGTTACAGCCACCGCAGTCTATTTGGCCGACAAACTGCACAAGCCTTTGCTGCTCGAAGGTCCGGCAGGCAGCGGAAAGACTGAACTTTCTTATGCCGTCACCCGAGCGGCCCATACTTCGATCGAACGTCTTCAGTGCTTCGAAGGGCTCACTTCGGAACACGCGATTGGCAAGTTCGACGAATCCCTGCAACGGCTTTATCTGGAACTTGCCACTCGGTCGGAGAGGCCGGATTGGAAGGCGCTGGCGAAAGAGATCACCGCGCTTGACTTCTTTATCCCTGGTCCGCTGCTCAAGGCGATTCTCGCCAAGCAACGCTGCGTTCTCCTGATCGATGAACTCGATAAAGTGGATCACGCCCTTGAAGCGACACTGCTGGAAATTCTGTCGGTGTGGCAAATATCCGACCCGCGTCTCGGAACGATTCCGGCTGAGTCTATCCCGTTTACCGTATTGACCTCGAACGAGGAGCGACGGTTGGGCGACCCCTTGCGACGCCGCAGCCTGTATTTACGTATTGACTATCCGACTGCGGAGCGGGAAGGCGAGATCGTGGCGCGGCGCACACCGGAGGCATCGCCCGAGACCCACCGGTTGATTGCTGGCGTCGCCAAAGCTCTTCGCGCGTATCGCCTCGAAAAGCCGCCGTCTGTCTCCGAGATGATCGACATCGCACTCGCGATCGAATTGCTCAAGATCGACGAAGTCACCGTCGAGCACCGGGATGCGCTACTTCCCCTCTTCGCCAAGACGGCACGAGACCGGAAGAAGCTGGCCGATCTCAAGGATGCCTTCGCCACCATTCTGTATGCGGCGAAGCTCTATGCGATCGAGATGGAGACGCGCGACGTCGCGGAA
>Ga0193717_1000760_pt1 | contig 20459 bp, 20 predicted proteins | sample U2c2metaG_FD_145900 | JGI IMG/M metagenome (GOLD analysis project Ga0193717, IMG submission 145900) | Soil microbial communities from a riparian zone of the East river system, Colorado, United States - U2c2 | ecosystem: Environmental > Terrestrial > Soil > Riparian zone | place: USA: East River...
AAGTGCCGTCCCGCAAACAACTCCTCAAGGCTGCTCAGCTTGCTCACCACCCCTCCTCGGCTTCCCGAAAGACCACTGTACCCGATGGACCTTGGATATTTGCACCAGAGCCCCCGCAACCTGAAGTACATGCGCAGCTTGGCCGAGGCTTGGCCCGACCCCGAAATAGTGCCACAGCTTGTGGCACTTTTGCCCTGGGGTCATCTGCGGGTAATCCTCGATCAACTCAAGAACCGGGAGGAGCGGGAGTGGTACCTCCGCGCGGCCGTAGAGTTTGGCTGGAGCCGCAACGTCCTGGTCCTTCAAATCAAAAGCGGGCTACGCGACAGGGAAGGGAAGGCCATCACCAACTTTCAGCGGGCCCTGCCGCCGCCGGACTCCGATCTGGCCGAACAGGTCTTGAAAGACCCTTACAACTTCGATTTTTTGACTGTCACTCGCGAAGCTCATGAGCGGGAGATCGAGCGTGGTCTGCTGATCCATCTCAGGGATCTGCTCCTCGAACTGGGCCGCGGTTTCGCCTTCGTCGGCAGCCAGGTGCCGCTTGAGGTAGGGGATGAGACCTTCTATATCGACCTGCTCTTTTACCACGTTCGGCTCCACTGCTACTTCGTCATCGAACTCAAAACCGGGAAGTTCAAACCGGAGTGGGCTGGCAAGCTCAACTTTTATCTCTCTGCGGTAGATGATCTTTTTCGTACGGGGCTCGATGCACCGACCATCGGCCTTCTGCTTTGCGAGAGTCATCGTAGTCCAATCGTGGAGTACACGCTCCGCAGCATCGATAAGCCAATCGGCGTCTCAAGCTATCGAGTCACCCGCGAACTGCCGCCACCGATCCGCGCAGAGGTCCCGACCGTCGGAGATTTGCAGGCAGTCGTCACCAAGCTTCGGGACGAAATGGAATCTCTTCGTCAGGAGCGTTCGGATGAAGAATAAGCAAAGCACCTTGATGATCGAGAACAGTGTCGCAGCGGCGTCGCGAGAAAAGTGCCACAGCTTGTGGCACTTCTTGAATTGCAGCAGTAATAGAGAGGCTGGCAGGCAATGAGCACCTCCCTGATTCATCTCGAACAGCCACCCGCAGAGCCGCCTTTTGCTCTCACCCAGGCTCAGGCCAGGTTGCGACAGATGGTCATGGACTCGGTGCAGTCCGTCCACTCCAAGCGCAACTACGCCAAGGCCCTCGATGATTTGTTTGCCTTCTGTGCCAGCCGACCTCTCTCGCGCGAGCTGCTGATGGAATACAGGACGACTATGGAGCGTCTCTCCCCTTCGACCATCAATGTCCGCATGTCGGCGATACGGAAGCTTGTCGGTGAAGCGCGACGGAACGGCATGATCGGTCTGGAAGAAGCTGCCAATCTCACTGACGTCCCCATTGTGCGGCAGAAGGGAACTCGGCTGGGCAACTGGCTTACCCGCGAACAGGCGAAGGAGTTGCTCGCGGTGCCTGATCGCTCGACCCTCAAGGGCAAACGCGATTATGTCATCATTGCTCTCCTGGTCGGCTGCGCTCTGCGCCGGCAAGAACTTGCCTCCTTGAACATCGAAGCTATTCAGCTCAGGGAGGGGAGGTGGGTCATCATCGATCTCCGCGGCAAGGGCGGCCGTATCCGTACGGTCGCGGTCCCGATCTGGGTGAAGCAGGGAATCGACGTCTGGATGGCCGCCGCCAGGATCGAGAAGGGCAGGCTGCTCCGTCCGCTTTCGAAGACCGGTAAGATTGTCGGCGATGAACTCGGAGACTGGGCGATCTGGTCGGTAGTTGAACAGTCATCCAAGCAAATCGGGATCGAGCACTTCGGCGCCCACGACCTGCGCCGTACCTGCGCCAAGCTCTGCCGCAAGAACGGCGGGGATCTCGAGCAGATAAAGTTCCTGCTCGGACACTCCTCCATCCAGACCACGGAGCGGTATCTGGGGTCTGAGCAAGACATCGAGATCGCGGTGAACGATAACCTGGGACTGTAGGCTCTCAGCTTGAGCGAACTCTATCTCCGCTGAAGTAGAGTGGCGGAATTGGGATGACGGAGAGGATCATGCGAGTTTGGCGAAATTTTGCGATTATCCCTCTGTTTCTTTGCACGGTTGGTTGGTTCGCCATCGACGGAAACGCACAGACAGCGGCGAATGATCCTGCGAAGTCTCCGGCGCCTGTGATGTCAGGCGATCAGCGGGCGCGGTTTACCGGAACGTATCGCTATCCGGGGAGTGCGCAGGAGGAGGAGGCGCGGAGAGCCGCGATTGATCATGCTGTCGAAGGTTTGTCGTTTGTCACTCGATCGACTGCGCGAAACCGCGTCTCGGCGACGACGCAGATTCTGGGTTTCTATACCTTCTCGTTTGAGCCGGGGAAGATCGTTGTTCGTCCGCAGTCGCGACCTGAGATGATCTCGGGCGATAAGGGAGAGCCTGCTGACTACGTCTATAACGGGAAGCACAGCACACTGACTCAGGTGCTTGCGGGTGATCATCTCACACAGGTTTTTGTGTCGGATGATGGTCGGCGGGAAAATGAGTTCACGGTCTCGCAGGATGGGAAGACGGTGACACTCAAGGTCACGTTGACAAGTGGCAGGCTTTCTAGTTCGGTCGCTTATAGCTTGTCTTACAAGAAGGCGGATTGAGTTCACGAAGGGAAGGAAAAGAGTACCTCAGCGGACGAAGCCGCGTTTTTGGCGGGGGCGATTGCGGGACGGCTGAAGCCGTGCTCTTAGGCGAGGCGGGGTTCGACGATTTATGACTGCTCCTTTCTCCCTGGCGTGGGCTTATCCTCAAGCTGTGAAGTACATCAACTCCAGCCAAAATATTGCGAAGCGACGATTGGGCACCGTGAGCCCGAGTTTGTTGATCCTTTGCCTTGTTTTGCCAACCGCCTGCATTTCACAGGGTGCGCCTGCGGAAACGAACACTTCTGCGCGACAGCAATTTATCGCTGTCGCGCCCGGCGTGAGGCTCGAAGTGCTCGATTGGGGCGGTTCAGGACGCAACCTTGTCCTGCTCGCTGGCGGCGGAAACACTGCCCATGTATATGCGAGTCTCGCACCCAAGCTCGCAAAGCAGTTTCACGTCTTTGAAATCACGAGGCGTGGATCCGGGCAGTCCTCCGGCCTCCAAGCGGATACACCGCAAGACAGTTCGGAGATGATGTCGTAGCGGTTCTTGACGCCCTACACCTCACTGACCCCGTGTTGGTCGGCCATTCGATAGCGGGTGAGGAAATGAGTGCGGTATCGAAATACCACCCTGGCCGTGCGTCCGCGTTGATCTACCTTGACGCGGGCGGTCCGTTCGCTCTCTACAATCCCGAACATGGAGACATCGACACAGATAGGGTCGAGCTGCAGGAGGATCTTTCTAAACTTGGGCACAACCTCTATGACAATGCCCTGATCACCAAAACGCTTGCTGACGAGGCCCGTTACCGTCGCAACCTGCAGGACTTGCGCGATGAAGTTGAAGGTGCTGAGGGCCCCTTCACCGACCGAAGCTAACCGCTCCAGCATCGCCGCATTCCAGAAATACTTCACCGGATACTACGGCGGCATCATGCCTGAGGATGAAATAAGGCAGCTCTACCAGATCACGGCTGCTGGTGCGGTCGGAGAACGGCTCGGACATCCGATTGCCAACAAAGCGGATGAGATGGAAGAGGAACGATTTAGCACTCTTGACACCCGGGCACTCGTGATCATCCCGTTTCCTAATGCCCTTAATAGCGGCGTCACACATGACCCAGCAAAGCTGGTGGCATACAAAGCTCAGGAGGCCAGTCGGAAGCAGGCGCAGCTTGCGATATGGCGCAAACAGCGGAATGTGGAGGTTGTGGTGATTCCGAATGTCACACACTATATCTTTCTGTCGCATGAGTCCGAGGTCATTTCGCTGATCACTCGGTTTATAAACAGCCTGCCACGTAGCTCAAGACTCGATTAGTCCCTGGAAACGACGAAGCTTGACCCATAAACCCACAAGACTCTTATGTAGGTTTTCTGTTCCGTTGCTACTCAGACCCCTGATAGAGATGGTCGCCTTGTGGACGTCCATGCCGACAAACGATCTGATGGTCTGCTTCATGTCTTCTTTCCTCCTACCTACAGGAGAACCGATCCCTGTGAGAACGGCTCTAGAAAAGCCATACAGACTCAGGAACGCTTGGTTTCCTTGCTTTGCGCGGAGTACAGAAAGATGCTTTGGCTGTTGTTCTGGTGGTGGGCTTGAGGGCAGGAAGTTTAGTCTGTAAGAGGAGAAGACGCGAAACGGAATTTAAAGCACGCTAAGCGGCTGCATGTGCGCTGGTGCGGAGCGGCCGGAATTGATCTGGACCGAGGGTCGGCGATGTTTCCCAGCGGTAATCGCCGTCTCAGGGTATGCTCAAGTGCGTGTTGCCTTTCGGAATATCGCGCTCAAGCGAGGCAGGAGCAATCCCATCCTTGCCTGTTCTGGTCTGTGTCCAGCTGAGATGAAACATGGGGCCTTCATTATGCATATCCAAAGTGAAAAGTCCGTTCTCTGAATGCCAGCTAAAATCAACAACGCTGTTGCCGACGCGGACATGTTCGACATGCAATGAATGCCAAGAGTTAGGGACCTGTGGCTCGAAATGCAGCACGTTCTTCCGTCCTTCGGATTCCAGCCCCAGCATGCCGTGAATCGCTGCAGAAAGAAATGCTGATGAGGACCAGGTCTGCTCAGGCACAGATTCGCGCTGCGGCGTGAAAAAGCTGCCGGACATCACTTCATGCATGTGACCAAGTGAATCGATTGACTCCCAAGCCACGAGACTCTGCCATAAAGTGTTTGCAACGTCTGGCCGATGAGCCCGCCACATCATCTCGGCCGCCCCAGCCGTACTGAAGGCCCACACACTCCCTTTCGCATATGCGGTCGGATCGTAATCCGGAGCCGTGGTTGGCTTACTGCGTAATCCCCACGGAGTCAAATAAGGTGGCGTCGCGAGCAGGTCCAGAGTTGCTGATGTCTGTTCCGGTGTCGAAGCGCCGGAAGCAATAGCCGCCAGATCCGCTGCAGACGTCCTCTCCGTCGCCGTCCCGGAGCGGGTAAAGCCGCTAACCCAGCGCCGCCCAGTGGAATCCCAGTAGCGCGATCGGATGCTCTCCCGGGCGCGGAGACTCGCAGACTCCGCCTGCCGACTCAGTGCCTCATCGTGCATTGACGCAGCAAGTTCGCCCATGGCATGGGCTGCACTCACCCAGGATGCAGAGAGCGTCAGTTCGTCTGTGAGGAGATCCTGCTCATTGCCACTTATCTTGTCTGCCGGTACGCGCGGCAGGCCGTCGCTCTTATCCAGCGTGGAGAGGCAGTATTGATACGCTTTCAAGGTTGCGGGCCAGTGCCGGGAGAGGAAAGCTTGATCCCCGCTGATCCGGTCGTATTCGGCGAGCTCCGTCAGAAAATCGAAGGTTATGTCGACGTGAACAAACATGTAACGATAGTCCTTCGCCCAGTTCAGAAAGCCTGCACTTTGAGAGATCTCGTGCCACATCATGCCGTCTTCCGGCTTTTGATACCGGTAGAGAAAGTCGAGTTCGTCAGCGGCCCGCTTGTAGTTGCCCTCATGCAACAGCGCCTCCGCTGCCAACAGACCATCTCCAGCGAAGGGCCAGGCGTACTGTGGACGGCGCGAACTGTGCGAAGGCCCATAGCCGGCGACCACAGCGCAGCCCAGACGCGCATTGCAGGTCCAGGCCTGCTCCAGCGCTATCTGCGCCCACTGGATCGCACGATTCGCCTCAGCATCAGGCGTAGTGACCTTTACGATCTCCGACGAGCTAAAGCGCTTCCCGTCGTCAATCGCAGAATTGTCGGACACACGCAGCAAAGAAGCTGCTGTCGCATGCACCTCATCCTCCTTTTCACTTTGCCCCGCAAACACCAGAGTCGCGCATTGGCCGCCAGCACAAGGTTTCGGTTCGAGTGTGAGAGTGGTGGAACGATTGAAATCGCTACCGCGGCGATCATTATTTATTTCACTGTGCTCTGTTGCCTCGGGTGACGAGATGAGTGCTCGGAACTGCTGCGTGGGTTCGCTCAAAAGGAAGCCTCGCGCATCCTGATCCCACAAGGTTTCCTGCCCGCCGATGCCAGCTGGCCACATCAAATTGAGCGACGGCTGAAAGTGAACTTGAATATGAAGATCACTGCGACCTTCCACGGTAAAACGGACGAGAACACCTGGGTCCTTCGCATGCGTCGCAATACGTTCCCGTACGCGGAAGTCCGGTGCAGTGTAGATACGGGTCGCCCCAAGGGGATCGATCTCGACTGACGTGAGCATAGTGATCGCAGAAATAGAGGGAGCTTTGGGCAGCACGAAGCTCAGGTGATATCCGGATACGAGCTGTAACGGAAAACTCCAGAATTCCAGACCATCTTCAGAGTACCCACCAGCGAAGCCTCGAATCCCGTGTGCCGAGATATACCTGTTGGGCTGAGTCAGAGTAGTCGACCACACTGGAAGGTCGAACGCACCCTCCGGCGCGGTCGCCGATGCTGCCGAATGACTCTCTTGTGCAGAATTGAAGCTGCTGAGCAGGAGGACGGTTACGAATAAGCGAAGCATGGAGTTCCCTAATATCGTTGGGGCGAGTCCCTGTGACTCGTCAGCGACGTGTACCAAATTATCCCCCCGGTTCATTGCATGTACAAGCATGCTTGAATAAGGTGGAATCATGAGTGAACAGGTCCATCCCTACTACCGTTGCCTCTATTACGCGGCGAATGCCCTGGCCAGAAACATATTCCGGCTGGGCGAAGACGCCTTCGCCCGCACGGGATTAGCCCCTTAACTTGGTTTCCCTGCTCATGACGGTGAATCGAAAATCTGGCGTGCGGCCTCTCGAGGCGGCTAAGATTATGCTGCTGGACCCAAGCACAGTCACACGACTGGTTGTCGTTTTTCCTTTACTAGTAGAAAAGCGCCCTTTTGCTGACGATTATTACCCTTAACTCGTAGAAATCCTGATCCGTAACAAGTAGAAAAGGGTTCAAACTAGTAGAACCCACGCGTCGATCAGGACGTCCCTCCAGGGGCGGGACGGGCCTTGAAGACTTTGGTGTCGACCAATTTCTCCATCGCATCGGCTCGCTTAGCGGCTGTCTTCCAGCCAAGATCGGAAGCTGCTTTGGCATCCAGCATAGCGACTTTGCGGCCCTGCAAATTGCATGTCCGATTGTTCTACAAGTAAAGGAATATTTCTATCAATTACGGCATATTTCTACCAGTTACGGGAACATGCAAGTGCTTTGAGAAACTGACCGCATTAGTAAAGACTTCGCGTGACCGATCTAGGCTCAATGGGCGCATCGACGAACGCACTCATCAGATCCGATTCAGCCGTCCGCCGCGCCTTCCACCAGAGACTGCAAAAGCTCCGGGATTCCGGGCAACGTGCCAAGTTTGCACTCTGTCCGGCCCAGAGTGCGAGCAGCTCAGATCTACCAGCCTTTTGCGGGGAGTGCCAAGCTACGCATGAGGCCCCGTTTGGAACAATCAATGAATATCCGAATGGCACTGGCCGGAACTGCTGGCGAAGCGCATTGAACAGCGCGGCCTATGCAAATGGCTGATTCCAAATGCTCGGACTATAAAGAAAGAAACCCAGAAAATGGCGGCACCAGTCCACGCAAAACAAAGAATCTGGAAATTGAAACAAGACTGGCGTAAAATCCTGGATCGATCAGCTGCGCTTAACCGGGACGGTGCTGTGCCGTCCGGCAGCCCATTCCCGCGGATCACGTACGGGGTGTGCATCCGCAAAACATCCACCTTAAGCCAGGCCCGGTGCGCCTACAAAGGAGGACTGATGCAATCAATAAAAAACCCAAACCTCGGCGGATTCGAAAGTACGTTTTCGCGCCGCAACTTTCTCACGGGCGCCGCGGCGCTTACTGCCGTCGCAAGTGTGCCAGAAGCCTTTGGCCAACAGCCAACCGGCGCTCCGCGCGGAACGCTTTGGCTTTACATCAGCACTTACACGGGTGCGCCGGGACCCTTCGCAAGCAACGGGAAGGGAATTTACTTATGCGAGCTCAATCTTCACACGGGGGAGTTAGACGTCTTGAGACTCGTAGCTTCGGCTTTACCGGCGTCGGGAACGAACCCCTCCACAGCGAGTCCATCTACGATTGCTCTTGATCCGACGCGGACGCACCTATATGCCGGAAATGAATACGGGCCGCCCGGCGCCGTGAGCGCTTATTCGATCAACCGGCTCACAGGCGACCTGACGTTGTTGAACGGCCAGCCTGCCGTGGGAGCTCCGGCGCATGTCAGCGTTGACCAACGCGGCAGGTATCTTTTCTCGGCCGAGTACTCTGGCAGCTACTTCGAAGTCTTCCCAATTATGGTAGGCGGGTCGCTCGGGCCTGCGGTGTTTCAGCAGCAAGATGTCGGTAACGTTGGGCCGACGACTGCCACCAACGCGCCTCCGGGGAGTTTCGCATTCAGCGCTCATGAGGGACCGAATGGCCACCCGCACCAGATGGAGACGGATCCCTCGAACCAATGGGTTCTGGGCACCGATGCGGGGCAGGACCGGATTTACGTCTGGAAGCTGACCCAGGGGGCCACTCCGCCCCTGACTCCGGCTGCGACACCCTTCGTGAACGCGCCTCCGGGCGATGGGCCCCGGCACTTCGCGTTCCACCCCAATGGCGTCTGGATGTACTCCATTCAGGAAGAAGCGTCCACCATCATGTTCTGGCATTTTAATCGCGCTACAGGAGCTCTTTCGCAACAACAGATTATCCCTAGCGTGCCGCCGGGATTCGCCGGGACGACCTTCACGTCGGAGATCCGCGTCTCCGACGACGGTAACTTCGTCTACGGGGCAAACCGCACGAGCGACACCATTTGCGTTTTCTCAGTCGGCCACGATGGCACGCTTACTCAGGTAAGCCACGCTTCAACGCTCGGGGACTATACAAGAATATTCACTATCGATCCCACCGGACGATTTATCGTGGCTGGTAATCAGCGCGCCGACAACGTTACAACTTTCAGGATTAACCCAGGACAGGGCAACCCGTTCCAAAATCATGGGGACGAGGAGCACGGTCCTGGTTCACTGACCTTCACGGGTGATTACACGCCCGTAGGAAGTCCGTCAGGTATGGTGTTTCTGATTTGATGTGGAGTTCGTGGAGCAGCCAAGACTAGACGATTGATCCCGGTAAACGCGCTTGCGTTGAGTAATGTCCGGTTTGTCGGCAAACCGGAAGTAATCCATTTGGCCGTATTAGTCGCCATCTCGGACAAGTGACGTCCCGTAGTTCCTTGAAAACCGGAGTTACGACATTTCAGCTCCTACTGGCTCCACTACGTAACGGTTATTATCAAACTTAAGTCCATTATTATCTTTAATATACGCGCAGAAGAGAAAATATTGCAACCGTCAACGGCTATCCTTGAAAAGGAACTAAAGGAGACGGGGTGCCAAACGCTGATCGTGTTGTGTTTGTTGTCGATGACGAACCTTTAATTGCCGGAACTCTCGCCATCATTCTGAATCAGGCAGGCTTTACTGCTCTCGCCTTCGACGATCCCATGAAAGCTCTTGCTGCCTGCGAAACCTCGGCTCCCGATCTCCTCATTACTGATGTCATGATGCCGGGAATCACCGGTGTGGAGTTGGCTATACATTTTCGGAAAACTTACCCCGAATGCAAGGTACTTCTCTTCTCGGGCCAAGCAGCCACCGCCGATCTGCTAACTGAGGCTCGCGAACAGGGATATGACTTTGATCTGCTATCTAAGCCGGTGCATCCCGCAGATCTCTTGGCCAAGCTGCACGTGTAAGCTTTGTGCATCAAAGCCATCAAGAAGTAGGAGTTGTTTTGGGGTCAAGATGGCAAATGGCAGAGAATAGTAATCCCGGAATCTCTCATGAAGAATATGAACGGATACGCGAAATTTGTCGTGAAACATAGAGTCCCTAACAACCTATTGCGAGCTGTCGAATCGACTACCCCGGTGCAACACTATCGCGCATTTCCTTGAATGCGTGCCTGCGCTTTGGCGAAAGCTCTTCGATAAGTCTCTGGCTGCGGCTCAATAGAGATTCGTCAATCGATTTGCGATAACCACCTTTGTAGGTGGAATACAAAACCGCTAATGCACAACCTACGCCGAACGCAAATCCGATGAACCAACCGAGAGCAATGTTGAGGAAAGTCATTATTGCGTCTGCCCTTCTATGGCTAGGGAGCATGCCTTGTGACTGAACGATCCAGACACATCAATGAAACGCTCTATTGTCAGGCGTTAATCAGGTACGGAGGGTACCATGACCTCAACCTGTCTACGAGTTCGCTTATAGGCTCGTCTCTTGTCCACAGACGGTCTCCCTTTATTGCAAATACGATCTTGTTTTCCCCGTCTTCAGGCATGATGACCAGCGCGCGATCGTCGAAGCTTCGTCGGATTCGCTCGATTAAGCGTCCGTCTTCTAACCCACAAAGATTCACTACTAGTAGACCGTCGGGAGCAAGAGCACGATAGCAGTTGTCGTAGAACTGCCCTGCACAGAGTTGGGGCGGCTGGCCGTAAAGATCGAAGCCATCTACAAGCAGTACCTCCAACGATTCCGAAGTCTGAGCTACATAGTCCGCTCCATCTCGACAGACAACCCGGAACCGATCGTTATCGACTGGGAGGTAAAAGCGATCTCTTAGGGCGACAACCTTAGGATTGATCTCTATGGCAGTGATATCGGCCGTAGGAAGTTGGCGGTAGCACCACTTCGTCATCGACCCTCCGCCAAGCCCGATCACGGCGATGCGCTTGGGCTCACTATTAAAAAGCATGAAAGCCATCATCGTCCGGGTATACGAAAGCACTAAGAAATCTGGGTCGCTGTCTAACATCTCGCTTTGGATCGCGCCAATCCTAAACTGCAAGGTCACACTGTCCCCGTCTTCATATAAGATCGGTTCGACCTCGGCAAAACTTCGTTGTCGCTGCTGAAAAGCAATCGGGACCTGTCTCGTACCTGGCATTCAACCTCGATCTAATCTGTATGCACTTCGGTGCTATCTAAACCTTCGTTCTCATAGCAATGCCGCTTCGCGTCATTTGTTGAGTGAAGGCCTAGCGAAGATGTTGGAATTTACCAACGCTGCTTCTTTTTCCACGAAATGGATTTTCGTGCGTTATCAGAGGGGCTCGATATTCCGAATGATTTGGCGATATGGGCTAACAATTTAAGTAAAGTTTGCATTGTTCCTCCTGGAGATACCTACACTACATAGAGCGCTTTGCTTTGCTAGAGGGGCCGGTGATCCATCTCGAGGGCTAACTGTCGGCCGATCCCTTCGAAGTCTCCTTGAATTTCATTTACACGAGCCAAGGCCGCTTGAATATTGGATAGTACATTTTCAGGCCCCACTCGTTTCAGGAAGTCTGAGCGTAAGATGAGCCGCGATGGCTGATTTCTGGCCCCACAAAGTAGAAGAGTCTTACCTGTTTTATGTAAGCGCTCGGAGAACTGTTCAAGGGCATGAATGCCGGTCGCATCGAGAGCCGTCATGTTTCGAAGACGCAGGATCACCACATCCCCAAGATTGGTCAGATTCCTCGTCGCATCTGCCAATTTTTCGGTCGCGCCAAACAAGAACGGGCCATGAATGCGCAGAATGGTCACGTTCGAGGGAATATCTTTGTCCTGAAGAATGTGCGCCTGACCGTCCTCCAGATACTCGGGGGTGACAGCTTCCACGGTCGTCGTTTCGGCAATGCGGTAGATATAGAGGAGCGCAGCAAGGGCCATACCGACCCCTACGGCTACGGTCAGGTCGGCCAAGACAGTCAGAGAAAAAGTTGTGATCCAGACGGCGATATCGGTCTTCGACAAGCGAACAATAGTTCCGATTTCCCGCCACTCTCCCATGTTGTAGGCAACGACGAACAGCACTGCGGCAAGAGCTGCCAGCGGAACAAAGCGGGCCAGAGGAGCGGCAACCAAAAGGATTGCAAGCAGCGTGAGCGCGTGGACCATGCCCGCTACCGGAGTAAGTGCCCCGGAGCGGATGTTCGTTGCCGTGCGGGCGATCGCACCCGTTGCAGGTATGCCTCCAAACAGAGGAGAGACTATATTCGCAACTCCCTGAGCTACCAGTTCCACATTCGAGTTGTGGCGATCTCCGCTCATTCCGTCGGCAACGACTGCTGACAATAAACTCTCGACCGCCGCAAGCAACGCAACGGTGAAGGCAGACGGAAGCAAAGCCAGGATGTGTGCACCCTGAAAGCTGGGCAGAGCAAAGTGAGGAAAGCCCTGCGGGATGCCGCCGAACTTGCTACCGATCGTCTCGATTGGTAAGTGGAAGGCAGCCACCGCAACCGTTGATAACAAGAGGGCGACGATCGAGCCAGGCACACGCTTAGTCAGCCGTGGCCATAGCAGAATAATGGCAAGCGAAGTCGCGGCGACAGCAACGGTCTGCCATCGTGTGGTGCCGAGATAGTGGAAGAGCATCCCGATCCGCGCCAGGAATTCACTGGGAACCGGCGGAGTATTCTCCCCGAGAAAATCCTTGATCTGAGTGGATGCGATGAGCAGTGCGATGCCGTTGGTAAAACCGATCGTAACCGGGCGTGGAATGTACTTGACGGCAGTTCCCAGGCCAGTGATCCCCATCATCAACAACAGGATGCCCGCCATGATTCCGACCAGTGCCAGACCGCCCAAGCCAAACTTCACGACAATGCCGGCGACGATGACGACGAAGGCTCCGGTGGGGCCACCGACTTGAGTACGCGATCCGCCCAACGCTGAAATAAGGAACCCGGCTACAACGGCCGTGTACAGACCTGCCTGCGGTGGCACGCCCGACGCAATCGCGAAGGCCATCGCCAAGGGAAGTGCTACGAGGCCAACCGTGAATCCTGCGATCAGGTCCTGCGTAAATTGCCGGGCGGTGTAGCCGCGCAAGCACTCTATAGAGCGCGGAAGCCACTGCTGCGAAGACCTCATCGGACAGTTTCCAGTGGCTTCTCCATCTCGTCGAGCATCCCCAAGGCCTCCTTGAGGTGGATATGAAAATAGGTCCGCATCAAACTCAAAACCTCAATGATGATGGGGTCTCGCACCGAATAGAACACCTGATTTCCAGCCTTGCGATTCGAAACGAGTTGTTTTGCACGCAACACTGCGAGGTGCTGAGAAACATTGGCCTGCTCCATTCCAAGCTTCTCTATCAATGCCCCGGCGGAGAGTTCGCCACCGCTCAGGAGCTCAAGAATGGCGATCCGAGTTGGGTGCGCGAGCGCTTGAAATATGTCGGCTTTGAATCGACGCAATGAGTCTTGCATAGATGAATATTACCCTATTCGCATATTACATATAATGTGACCAAATTAGGTTCGTTTATCAGAGTCAAAGGGATCTCTCGAGCGGCGCCGTCCGCCGCCTTCGATGTTGGCGACGCCCTGATCGGGAAGCAGCTTTCTCGGTTTCACTGCGAAGGTTGCCGGTGATACCTTCGTTATCTCCCCTTTAAAGCAATGTCCCTCGCGAGCGCATGTTGAACCCTGGCTTCGATCTGCCAAGTCAGTCGGCAGTGGGTTTCTGCGTCTGCGCTCCGATCGTACCGGCAATCAGCGTTAAGGCACGGTTCTCAGGTCGGAGGCGCGCCATGGATCGTCTACTTTCTGGTCCAGGGAGCCGGGTTGTGATGCTACATTCCAATTCCGTAGTCTTCGAGTTCGATTGGCGGGCTCGATAGCTCCGATAGATTGCCGAGATTTGGGAGCATTGGAGATCCCTTCCGTGGTGAGAAGGCTCTCATTAGCAATGCTGTGGTCCTTACGCAAGGTGTTTGCGCTGTCGGACGTATAAATCGCTAGATCGCGGATTTTGGGATTCAGCTTGGTCAGAGCCCGCCTGCTGTCCTGCGAGCTGGGCACTATCGCCAGGGAGCACGCTCCGCTCTGCTGACAACCGTTCGCTTTCTCGGCGGTGTAGCCGTGGTCGATATGTTTGGCCTTCTCAGTGTCTAGGGTCTCCGTGCATCCAAACCCATAAAAGCGGCTGCGGGGAAGGACAGAGCGATGGCGAATCAAGCAGAAACCGACATCATGCGTGTAGGCATGAAATGGAATCAAGATCTCATTGGAGAATTGACCGCGAAAATCCAGACGCTCCAATTTGAGATGGATCAAGCTAACCCGGTTTGGGCGCCAGAATATGCGCGCCGAATCGAAGTGATCCGGCAATTGCAGGAGGTTGCGGCCCAAGAATCAGAGAAGTTAGAAGTCCAGCTCGACACCCAGGCTATGTGAAATATGTGTGGCCGTACCGCAGACGCTCTGACAAACAGAAGATCGTCGAGGCGGAGTGATCGACTGCGGACGACCAGAGCGTTTGAGGACTAATCTAGGTTCACCCGCGCCCTCTCGAACGCACAGCGCATCTCCAACCGGTTTCGATTCCGTAAACTTCTCCCCCATTCCTACAGTCCTCGGTATCGATGATTTTTATTTATGTAAAGACACAAAGACGTAAAGGCAAGTAACTAGAAGCCAATGCCAAAGTCATTCTGCTGCTTGGCAGGCTGAGCGAGTTCAGGTGCTGCGATTCCTTGGTAGCGGCGAAATCTCGTTGCGGCGAGCTAGTGTACAGAGCGAGATCCGCTTTGGCGGATAGTCCCTGGAAGGTCTGCTGTGTAAGGCCGTCACCCGTGGCAATAATGCGCTCTGCGCCGGACAATCCGCGCAGCAGGGGACGCGGGTGCCCGACTATTCGGTACTTAATCGTCGCGAAGGGGTGCTCGACGGTGGATCGACGCAACCGCATCGCTTCTGGGGGTCCCGTCAGAAAATGGACAATAAAGCACGCTAAGCCGGGTTTGGGATGCGAAGTGGCCTGAATCTGTCCTGCGCGAGCCTCTTGCCCCGCCACTGATAGTCTCCAGTCAGGTTGATGTGCTCCCATCCGAGCGGCGACAGGTACTTGAGCAGGTCGGCATCGACGACCTGGCCGTTCCGAGCCGAGGCATCGAATGCCCTCTCTATATAAACGGTGTTCCAGAGCACAATCGCTGCTGTGACCAGGGTAAGACCGCTGGCACGAAAGCGTTGCTGTTCGAAGCTGCGGTCCCGTATCTCTCCGAGCCGGCAGAGGAAGACTGCTCTGGCCAGGGCATTTCTTTGGGGGTCTAGCCGCATATGGCGATCAGAAACTCGTACGGCGCAAAATGGGAAGCGTGCCTGTAGTGCAGTTCGATGGAAATATAGGAGCAAACCTGACGATCAATGGCCACGCTACTGCATTCATATTCGACACAGGCGCGAATGTCTCCGTGATGAGCGAAGGCCAGGCGGTGCTGCTTGGACTTACCGTACACGAGGTGAACGCAAAGATGAACGTGGCTACCGGAGCCCAGATCAGCTTCCGTATTGCTGACGCAGAAACCCTGAATCTAGGCGATGTGGAACTGAAAAATGTCGCCTTCTTGGTCGTAGCCGATGATGCAGAGCCTTTTGTCGAAATGCCTAAAGGACAACGTGGAATCGTAGGTCTTCCGGTTCTGCTGGCAGTACAAACGCTGCGTATGCATGACGGCAAGTTTGATCTTGCTTACAAACCCGCCAAATACAGACGCGAATCAGCAAATATGTGCGGATACGGCCCCACATTTAGCGTGCAGCTAACACATGACGCCAAGCCCACGAACTTCGCCTTGGATACTGGCGCTGTCCACACAGATCTTTACACCCAGTTTGCAACCACCTTTCCGTCTCTGATGGCAAGCGGACACAAAGACACATTCACCCAAAAAGGTATCGGCAGCAGCGAAGACTTCCCGATCATCACTCTGCCTTCTGTGAGCTTCGACCTGGCCAACTACCTGTGACCCTATCACCAGCGCGTGTTCTCATGAAACCAAGTGTTGTCGGCAATAGTGAAACGTTTTTTGGCATCCTTGGAATGGACGTGTTGGGGCAAGGCAAGGAGTTAGCGGTCGACTTTCGGGCAATGCAACTATCGTTGCCCTAAGCGGACATGCAGCCGAATCCTCAAAAAGAATACTCAGCTTCTTGCTTTCCACGGCTGTGGAACCCTTATCGTGCTTTATTGTCCGTTTTCTGACGGGACCCCTACAACGCTAAACATTTTCCTGAAAGTTCACTTGAGCGGTGGGGCATTGAGCGCCAAGGCCCATCTACTTTTCTTCTGCACTTGTACGACTTGGAGCCGGGAATCGTGGCTCAGAAACTAACCGAGCAGGCTCACAATCTAAGCATCCCTATTGAAGATTTGCTGCGGAAGTTACGGATTAATGTGCCGAACTTTGTCTCTTTCTTCTGCGAAGAACAGGGGATAGAACTCTGAAAGCTGGTTGGTGTGACAGGTGTAGCTTTCAGCTTTAAGTGGCGCGGAGTTTCAGAGTTAAGGGGGACACCTCAAGAAAGGGAAATTTACGTACGTTTAGAACTCCTGGAGCAGGTTCCCCAGCTTCGTCCAGCCCTACCCTTATTCAAACATTGTTCTCGGACCGGTTTTGAGACACTTTCGGGCAGAAAAAGGCGCGCATTGGTGGTTCTTCGTGCTTGTCCTGCCAACGGGCGTTTTCGCTAAAGGTAGGCGATTTTTTGGAATACTGAGGCTTGGAATATGTTTGGATTCTTCGTCCGTCGATTGTTAGCGTACATAAATTCCCCTTTCTTGAAGTGACGCCTAAGGGACGAGAGTTCGCAGCCTGGATGGGACTGCTGGCGAAGCAGCACTCGACCGGCGGCAAGGCGAGGCTGTCTGGGATCAGCAAGCGTGGCAACCGTTACCTGCGCAAGATCCTGGTCCATGGGGCTCGAGCCGTCGTGTTGCGATCGAAGCGAGACCGGATCGCGATGGGAGCATGGATTACGTCGCTCGAGATGAGAGCACCAAGGAACGTGCTGATCGTCGCTATGGCGAACAAGCTGGCGCGGATCGCTTGGGCGGTTCTCTCAACGGGCCAGGACTACCGCGCTGTTCCAGACACCGTGGCTGCGTAGCCCGGTTCAACCGAGATCAACAACAAGTTCTCCCCCCAAGGTCTGCACCGGACGAGTGAAGATGAAAGAACAGTCACAACGGCGTGCCTGAAACCTGTTTTCCAATTGGGCCTTTATACGGCCGAGGGGTTTCTAAGGACAGGCACGCGGCGTATCTCATCAAGGCCAGGAGAACAAATCTCCACCCAAAGGCCGGATACATTGACGCAGACTTTCTCTCGCTGAACTTTTCCCTTGCAGTCAGACGGCGGACCATACATATCGGAAATTCAGAAACTGAAGTTGCCGAAAAGCCGGGCGGTCTCAACCGGTCGATGCAACACCATCTGATTTAGATCATTTCTTAGAGGTGGTGTTGATGAGACAAGGAAGACGGTATGGTCTTTCTGCGGAGCAGAGGGCCGACATATGGCGCCGTTGGAAGGCGGGCGAGTCGCTGCATGAGATTGGACGCGCCCTCGGCAAGGACCATGGCTCCATTCAGTTCTTGTTGTCGCAGCACGGCGGGATTGTTCCTGGCGTTCGTCGCCGCTCGCCGAGAACGCTCACGTTGGCTGAGCGGGAAGACATCTCACGAGGCATTGCTTCCGGTTCGTCGATTCGTGAGATTGCCCGAGGACTGCAGCGGCCTGCGTCGACTGTGAGCCGGGAGGTGGTACGGCACGGCGGCCGTCCGCTCTACCGAGCCAGCGAGGCCGATCAGCAGGCTTGGAAGTTAGCTCTGCGGCCCAAGGCCTGCCTGCTTGCCCACCATAGGAAGCTGCGGACGATCGTGGCCAGTAAACTGATCCTGGACTGGTCGCCGGAACAGATTTCCGGTTGGTTGAAGAGACGGTATCCCAGCAACGAGAGCATGCGCGTGTCCCATGAGACTATCTACCGCAGCTTATTCATCCAGGCTCGAGGAGTGCTGAAAAAAGAGCTGATGCAACACCTGCGGTCCAAGCGATCTATCCGTCGCTCAGTGTACTCTCGGGCTGGCGGACAGTCCCGCGGTCAGATCGTTGATGCCATCTCCATTAGCGAAAGGCCTGCAGAGATTGAAGATCGTGCCATCCCCGGTCATTGGGAGGGAGATCTGCTCAGCGGCACCGGCAACAGTCACATCGCAACCCTGGTGGAACGACATTCGCGTTTTACCATTCTGGTCAAAGTACCAAGCAAAGACACGGCAACCGTCGTCGATGCGCTGACCCGGCAGGTTCGTAAACTCCCCGCCTCTCTGCGACGGTCCTTGACCTGGGACCGAGGACTGGAGATGGCCAAACACAAAAGCTTCACCGTGGCCACCAAGGTGAACGTCTACTTCTGTGATCCGCAGAGCCCTTGGCAGCGCGGCACCAACGAAAATACCAACGGCCTGCTGCGGCAATACTTCCCCAGGAAAACCGACTTGTCCGGCTACTCCCAGGCTGACCTAGACAAAGTAGCCCTGCGCCTCAATCAACGCCCACGGAAAACCTTGGGCTTTGAAACTCCTGCTAGTAAACTCCAAGCCAGTGTTGCAACGACCGGTTGAGACCGCCCGGCTTTTCAGCAACTAGGTAGTCCTGTCGGCAGAATGCCACGACTAGGAGGCGTGCTTCGAGGCGTACTGGATTCCGAGTGCAGCCAAAATGACGAGAACGTTGGCCAATAAGACAACAACGAGGACGTGACATGTGGCACGAACTTTTGTGACGTTGAGGGTCGATGAAAACCAGATTACCTCGACTGCTACGTACCAGCAAAAGGCCACGAGAAAGATCAGAAGTCCCGCAATCACATACGGTACTTTCTGGAACTCAACGAGCAGTCCCGCAATAGAAGCAACGAGCGCAAAAGGTGCGGCAATGAAACATTGACCATAGAAAAGTGGACGCAACGCCACCCGGTCAATGCGCTTGCCTTGGTGCTTCAGCAGATCAACAGCCATCAGCACAGGAAAGATGCTGAAGACCACGCCACGGAACAGCAGCACATCGGTATCTTTCGAGAGAAGGCCTGATAGTTTTATCTGTGGCTGAATGACCTTACCCAGCAAGGACGCAATCAATAACGTGGTGAGGAGAAAGATAGGCGGATTGAACGTGTCTGTGTACTGTTCGTCATCAGGCTCAAGAAGTTCACGGTCCGAGTAGCGCAGCATCTCAACAGGGTTCAAAACCGACCGAATGAAAGTTATCGGGTAAAAGACGATCCAGCCGACGACCTCATACAGGAAGTCGTCGAGGGATTTGAGCAACTTCATGAAGTCCATGCTGGGTTCCAGTCCGGTCTGAGTTGCCCTCGACTTTACCAGATTTGGCTAGGTACGTTGAGGTGGCCGTCTCCCCCTCGCCAGGTTGCTCGACATCATGCACAGTAGTGTTCACTCTCACGTGTGTGAGAAATCGAACTTGGCGAAATCCCGTTTTTGGACAGTCGAGAATCCGAGGTTTAGGTCCCCGCGAGCAACGACTAATGATTTGGATGGACGATCAGACCCAGGTTACGTTAGAAACTTCTATGCTTCGGTATTCAGCTCCCTTGTTTACCATCGCCTGTTCATTTACGCAGGCTCAAGCGGTAGAGCCGCCGTGCGGTCTCCATACAATGAGCGAGAGCGCAGTGGCGACCTATTTGCCCCTCGCGAAGGCTGCTCATATTCAGGGTGTGGTGGTTATGATGGCAGAGTTCGGGACTGACGGTGCTGTTACAAGAATTAGGGTACTCAACGGACCCGAGATGCTTCGGACTGGCGCTGTCGATTTTGTCAAGTCATGGAGAGCTAATCCATACACGGGGCCACGTACGTGCCCGGTAGTCGTGACCTATACACTCGGGTCGTCGTCTCAAACGTCTGGTAAAAGGATCGATCCACAACACTATACGGTTGTTGGAGCTGAACCGCCGTGCCTATGCGATCCCCCAGCCGTGCTAGGTCGCAAGCGCAAACGCTTTCTATTTTTTTAGAGGCTACAAGACCCGAAAGTCGGCTTTTAGGCAAGTTCAGATTTCTGGACCGTCTGGTGAGAGACGAGTTGGTCAAACCTGTTTATGAGAACCTCACTTCTTATTTGGCGCTAAGGCTTATAACCTTCATTCGATGGCTATGCTCGGCAAAACTGCAGGTTCACCGTCCTATAATCCTGGGTGTTCACTAACGGACATCTATCTGTGATGAAAACAAGCGTCCTTACTGCGGTCCTTTTATCAGCGTGCGTGCCGATGCTTGCCCAACCGACTAATTCCCGCGCCACCGTCCAGCAGTCGTTGGACTTCGAAGATCAATCCAGTACGGCTCTTCGCGGTTGGTATGCGAATCCGCCCGATACTGTTTCCGCGGATGATCATGTTGTCCACACCGGACATTGGTCCGTACGCCTGCAGCGTGACTCTCAGTCCGCAGGCACCTTTTCCGTTATTACGCGTCGGCTTCCCGTTGATTTCCGGGGCGGTGTTGTAGAACTTCGCGGCT
>Ga0193717_1000763_pt1 | contig 20452 bp, 20 predicted proteins | sample U2c2metaG_FD_145900 | JGI IMG/M metagenome (GOLD analysis project Ga0193717, IMG submission 145900) | Soil microbial communities from a riparian zone of the East river system, Colorado, United States - U2c2 | ecosystem: Environmental > Terrestrial > Soil > Riparian zone | place: USA: East River...
GTCGAGTACAACCCGGTACGAGGGAGGATCGGCGCCTTGCCAGCAGAAACCTGGATCCACCGACTTACGCACCGAATTTCCGGCGCGGGACACTAGCGTACCGTCCGCCGCCGGCCGACCAGGAACATGAGCACGCCGAGGACCGCGCCGAGCAGCGCGATGCCGACTCCCGCCACCATGCCCAGCGCTACCAGAACGATCGTGAACAGAACCATCCGCAGCAACGCCTCGCGCAGCGTCGGGGCCCAGTCGCCGACCACCAGCTCAGCGACGCGCAACCATCGGTCCCTTGGCCTGCGCATGGGTGCGTCGGACGCGGCGCGCGGGGCCGGGACCTGCTCCACCTGCTCCACCTGCTCCACCTGCTCCACCTGCTCGGCTGCCTCAGCGAACTGCACGACGCGGCGGCCGGGCTTCGAGGTGCGTTCCGTTCCGTTCTCTTCTGGTGTCATGGCGGTCCTGGGTCTTATCCTGGTCACCGTTTCGTGCTCTCTCCATCGTTCTCGCTCGGACGGGGTTCGCCTGGAGCACGAGGCCGTCACGTGGCTCCCTGTTCCAGCAGGGGGCCACGTTTGGGTTAACCGCCTGTGACGCCCCAGGCACTCTCCATTCTCGCTTATTGATCTTGTTACCTGGCTGTGACCCACCGGGTAAGCGATGAACGGTGTGTAGAAGTCGATGAATGGCCCGTGCGAACTGTTCTGACCGATGGGTTGAAAGTGCAGGTGCACATGCATACGTCGAGTGCGCGTTCACCTGCAATTCCGCCACAGCAAACTCGATCGAGTGATACACATTCCTCCACGAACGGGTGAGGGAGTGATCGCCAGCACACTCACTTTCCGTCACAGTTTTGTCAGGCATCGGATAGCGGGCCTTGGTCGGAAACGGTCCCGGCAGCCGCCTGGTGCGGCCGGTGCCGCCGTACGCTGAGGCCGTGCGGATCGTGTCGCTGTTGCCGGCTGCCACGGACATCGTGGCGGCGCTCGGCCGTGTGTCCGATCTTGTCGGGCGCACCCACGAGTGCGACTGGCCGGCCGAGGTCGCGGCGGTGCCGGTGGTGACGTCGAGCGAGGTCGGCGGCGACTGGACCAGCAGGGAGATCTCGGCCGCGGCCGCGCATCGCGGGTCGGGGCTCTACGGGCTGGACACGGATCTACTGGCGTCCCTCGAGCCGGACCTGGTGCTGACGCAGGATCTGTGCGAGGTGTGTGCGGTGTCCTACCGGCGGGTGTCGGACGCGGTGCGCGCGATGGACGTCGGCCCCGCGCGTGCTGAGCCTGGAGCCGAGGACGCTCGCCGAGGTGCTCGACTGCCTGCGTGCGGTGGGTGCGGCGCTGTCCGTGCCGACGGCGGCCGTGATCGCGGCGCTGGAGTCCAGAGTGGACACCGTGCGGCGCGCGGTCGCCGGCCGGGCCCGGCCGAGGGTCGTCGCGATCGAGTGGCTGGACCCGGTGTGGCCGGCTGGCCACTGGGTGCCGGAGCAGATCGACATCGCCGGCGGTGTGCCGCTGCTGGCCACGGCGGGCGAGCACACGCATCCGATGGCCTGGGAGTCCGTTGTGGACGCTCGCCCGGACGTGGTGTTGTTGCTGCCGTGTGGTTTCCCGCCGGACCGGACGCTACGCGAGCTGCACCTGCTGACAGCTCTGCCAGGTTGGTCGACGTTGCCGGCCGTGCGTGCCGGCAACGTGTGGGTGCTCGACGGGCCGGCGTACTACAACCGGCCCGGCCCTCGCGTGGTGCGTGGCGCCGAGGTGCTCGCACATGTGTTGCACGGCAAGGACTTCGCGGTCACTCCGACGGAGGCCCGTACCGTTCCGTCCACCACGTCCGCCACCGGGTCGTGAGGTCGTCCATTGTGGAGTCGGACAGTCCGTAGGTGCTGAGGATCGCCATCGCGACACCGTCCGGCTTCGCCTCGGTCGGGCCAATGCTGGAGACCACGAGCAGCCCATCGCCCCAGACGTTCAACGCCACGCCCAGTTGATGGGCAGAGCGATACCAGACCTCGGCCTCGACGTCCTCACCGACGAGCGTGACCCGGCTGTCGCCGAGACCAAGATCGTCCACAAGGGAGCGATTGTTTTTGTTGTGCCCACTGAGGAACACCGTGCGGCGCGGCGCACCCGGCTGCCGTTCGACGGCGAACCTGAGCTGGTGCAGGAAGGTGGTCCAGCCTTCGGTGATGTCGTCGTAGTAGGCGTCCCAGTCGGGGTTGACGCCGCGCGGCGCGCGGGTGAGCGTGACGCGCGTGCCGTCGCCGTCCGGTTCGAGCCGGATCTGGTCGCCTTCCTGGACGCCGAGGGTGCGGGCCGCGGCGTCCTCGGTCATGTGGTTGAAGTAGATGAGGTCGATCTCGTCGTCGAGGCCGTCGGCTTCCCAGCCGTGCCAGTGCCGGATCTTGTCCTTGTCCCGCAACGCGTCCCACACGGTGTCGACGGGGGCCGCGACCGTGACCACGATCTTTGGCGGGTCCTCGCTCATGCTGTTCCTTTGTCCGGGGCCGGATGCCCGCCGGCCACCAGCCGGTACGGGCGCCCGTCAGGGCTGTCGAAGGTGGCGACGACGCCGCGAACGGCGTCGGCCAGCGCGTCGGTGAAGGCGTGCACGTCACCCGGGGTCGCGAACCGAACCTCGGCCTCGACGGTGAACGTGAGCAGCCGCTTGCCGGCGTCGGCCGCCGTGGCCTGCATGCGGGCCACGTCCCGCACGGTCGCGGCGGCGACATTGACGAGATGCTCAGCCGCGTACTGGTCGTGAATCTGGGCAACCCCCGCGTCGATCACCGTGGGGTTGACGACCAACGCGCCGGGCCGCGTGCGCAGGATCCGCTCGACGCACCCGCGGCGCGGGCGCTCCTCGACGAGCTCGAGCAACCCGGCGTCCTCCAACGCGCGAAGGTGGTAGTTGACCCGCTGTCGAGGCACGCCGAGCAGCGCGGCGAGCTGTGTGGCAGAAGCCGGTTCGCGAAGGCGGGCAAGCAGTTCGCGACGAATGGGCGAGAGCGCCTGCCGAACCTTCTCCGGCTCGTCGAGGTAGGTCATCGTGCTGGCCACGCGCCCATGGTGCCATTTGACAGTTTTTTTTGTCAATATGTGTGAGGGTGGGATTGACGGTGGAGTGTGTGGTGTGGGGTAGCAGCCAGCGGACCAAGTGGACGGGCATCCGAACCCAACAGGGACCTGGCAAATCGGCTGGGATTGGCCTCCGGCCCCCGTTTCCCAGCCTACGGGCGGGCACCGACGCCTGGGCGCTCGTGGACGAGGACTGTGGACAACCCGACCGGCTGTGGACAACTGACGGCTAAACGATCTTCAGGAGGCAAACCTGTCGGTGGTGTCCGGTAGCGTGGTTCGAGGGGGCCGGCGGCCAGCTCACACACCCGACACCAGCGACGGACGTGTCGCCAGCAGGTGTGCGAACCGTGCCGCGCCCGCGCGCGCCGCACGTTCCAGATACCACCGTCGCGTGTGGAAGTCCGCCGCCGGCACCGAGAAGGCCACGGCACCCGTCACCCGCTTCTTGGCATCGAGCACGGGCGCCGACAGGCACGCGAGCTCCGGCTGGAACTCCTCTATCTCCAGCGCCATCCCGGCCCGCTCAACGTGTTCCAGCTCGGTGTCGAGATCGACTGACCGAACAGTGGTGTGCGACGTGAGGCGCGGCATGCCGGCGCCGGCCAGGTAGTCCCGCCGCTGTCGGCGCGGCATGGACGCCAGCAGCACCTTCCCGAACGCCGTGGCGTGGGCGGCCTCGTGGAAACCGAAGTCGAGTGGCGTCGCGCGGGGGAACTCCGGCGAGTCGGCGACGGCGGCGACCACGATGTCCGTCTCGCGGAACACCGTGTAGTAGGCGGCCGCCTCGGCCCGCAGGTGGAGGTGGTGCAGCTCGTCCTGCAGCTCCTGGCCGACGTCCATCTCCGCGCACAGCCGTTGGTACAGGTTGCCGACCTTGTAGCCGAGCCCGAAACCGCGACCGTGGCCGAGCCGGATGAGATAACCCTCGTGTACCAAGGTATTCAGCAGGTGATACGTCGTCGACAGGTTGCAGCCCGCGCGCCTGGCAACAGCCTTCGCCGTGATGCCGTCGCCCGCCGAACCCACGATGTCCAGTACCCGCAACGCGCGCTGCGCCGAACCGATCAGCCCGCTGGTGTCACGCGGTTCGGTCACCGACGCACCTCCCCATGACAGCATGGGTGACACACCACGTCATACGTCACCCTGCCGACACTACGTCAGACTCGCGCCCCGCGACAGATCTGACATCACCCTGGCGGGTACTCACAAATATGTAGAACGTTTAGTTGCCAACCGCCTCCGGATACAAAACGGTGGGGCAGAATGAGCCGCATGGGGACGACCTGACCTGGCGGACGATCCGGAACCGGCTGCGGGACCACCGGTACGACCTCGCCGTCACAGCCGCCGGCGAGTACCCGGACGTGCCGAAGGTCGCCGGCACCCCGTTGCTCACCGAGCCACGGTGGGTACCGCCCCGCCCGATCCCACTGTCCGATGTGGACCTCAGGATGGCGGCCGCGGCACCGGTGTCGCTGCCGGCGGCGTCCGGCGATCCGGCGTACCCGAGCTACTCCGCGGCGATGGCCGCCATGGACGCGCCCACCGTGTTCGAGAACCGGCCGACCTGGCGGCTGCTCGACGCGGACCTCGCCGGCCCGGCGCCCCGGCTGGTGTTCGGCGACGGCTGGTACTTCGACAGCATCGACACCGATGAGGCGGCCGCACACGAGTACGCCGCCGGTGGCCCGACCCCGTTGCGGGACACGGTCGGCAACCCGTGCGCGCTCGGCAGGCGGCCGGCGAACCTCGCGATCAGCGCGCTCACCGTGCGGCGCGACACCGCGGGTGACACGTTTCTGTTGCACTGGCGGGATCCCGCGAAGGTCGGGCACGCGGGCGGGCTGTACCAGGTGGTGCCGGTCGGCGTGTTCCAGACGTCCGGACCGGGCGACTTCGACCTGTGGCGCTTCCTGTTGCGGGAGTATGCCGAGGAGCTACTCGGCACGCCGGAGGTCGAGGCGCCGGACTACGACCGCTGGCCGTTCGCCGTCGCCATGACCGAGGCCTTGCGTGCCAACGAGATCAGCGCGCACTGCCTCGGGCTCGGTGTCGACCCGCTGACGTTCGCCACCGATCTGCTGGTTTCCGTGGTGATCGACGCGCCGGTGTTCGACGAGCTGTTCGGCGCGTGGGTGTCGGTCAACGACGAGGGCGCGGTGACCGCGCGGCCGTTCACCGAGGAAGCCGTTGCGGGGCTGCCGATGCAGGCGGCCGGGGCGGCGCTGGTTCGGCTGGCGCTTGCCGGCGGGCCAGCACGATGATCGGCAGCAGCGCGAGCACGCCACCGACAACCGCTACGAGCGAGTAGCCACCGAACCCGAACAAGGCGCCGGCGCCGACGCTCGCCAACGCGGACGTCCCCCACACCACGGCGTCGACCGCTCCTTGGAGCTGGATCCGTTCCCCTGCCGGCAACTCCCGGCTGAGGATGCTCGAACCACCGACGAACACGAGGTTCCAGCCGTACCCGAGCAGGAACATCGACAGCGACAGCCCGGTCATCCGCGCCGCTCCGAACGCCGCGACGGTCGCCACCACCAGGAAACCGATACCGAGGTAGATCGTCACCCGGCCGCCCCAACGGTCCGCGAGCCAGCCGGACACCGGTGCCAGCGCGAACATCCCGATCAGGTGCGCCGACAGCACGACACCGAGCACCGCCAGGCTGTGCCCGTGCGCCTCGACCTGCAGCGGCGTCATCGTCATCACCGCGACCATGGTCAACTGCGCGCACACCATCGACACCAGCGGCGCCAGCACGACCGGTCTGCGCAGCGCGGCGAACGACGTGCGGCGGGCCGGCGGCGCCGGCGTGCGGCGCAGCGTGGCGCTCGCCAGCATCGCCGCGCCGGTCATCACGACCGCCACCAACACCGGGCCGGCCAATGCGGGAAAACCCAGCCAGGAGGCGGCCCGCGCCCCCGGCGCGATCAGCGCCGGTCCGACGATCGCACCGACCGTGCCGGCCCAGACGATCAGCGACAACGCGAAACCCCTGCGCTCCGGCGGATACAGCTCGGCCGCGAGATACCTGGACAGCTGCGCCGCGCCAGTTCCCAGTCCCAGCAGGAACATCCCGAGCAGGAGCACGACCATCGTGGTGCTCACGGCGGCCGTGAACGCCACCAGCGCACCGGCGACCGCGCAGCCGTACAGCCCGATCAGCACCGTTCTGCTGCCGCGCCGCGAGATCAGGTTGCCGGCGCTCAACGTGCCGAGCGCGGTACCGAGCACGCCGGCCGCGCCGGGCACGCCGCTCCATCCCGGGCCGGCGGCGTGCGACGCGATCAGCGTGGCGGCCGTGCTCGCCCCCGCCATCGCGGTGTTCATCGCCGCCACGCCGGCGAACAGGGCTCCGGTCGATCGTCGTCTCGTCACAACACTTGATGTTAGGTAGGTCCGAGCAGTATCCGAATGGCCGATGAGAGGCATACTGAGGTCGCTACCGTCGCTTCGAAAGGAATGTGGGCCCGATGACCTTTCGATCGGAAAAGGACCTGGACAGTGTCGACTGGCGGCTGGTCGCCGAGCTGCAGTCCGACGGACGGCTGTCGTACAAGGAGTTGGGGCGGCGCATCAACCTGTCCGCGCCCGCGGTCGCCGAGCGGGTGCGGCGGCTGGAGGACGCCGGCGTGATCACCGGGTACCGCGCGACGGTCGATGGGCGGCGGGCCGGGTACCCGATCATGGCGTTCGTGCAGATGCAGTGCAGCCTCGGCAACTGCCTGCTGAAAACCAGCACCTCCGACGACTACCCGGAGATCGTCGAGGTCCACAAGCTGAGCGGCGACCACTGCACGATGATCAAGGTGCGGGCCGCGTCGCTCGCGCACCTCGAGGGCCTGTTCGAGCGCATCGGCAAGCACGGCGAGATGCGGTCGTCGGTCGTGCTGTCCACACAGTTCGAGGGTCGCGCGGTCGAGCCGCCGGTGGCGGACTTCCTGCACGCCAGCGAGGCAGAGGGCTGGTCCCGCTAGTCATACAAGGTGTTGATCACGTCCGCGTACAGTTCGCTGACCACCTTGCGGCGCACCTTGAGCGTCGGGGTCAGCTCACCGGTCTCCGGGCTGAAGTCGCGGCGCAGCACGGCGAACCGGCGGATCCGTGCCGGCGGCGCGTACTTGCCGTTGGCCCGTTCGACCTCCTCCTGGATCAGCTTCCGCATGTCGGGGTGCTCCGGGTCGGCGGGCAGGTCGTTGGCCGTCGCCCAGGCGGCGAGCTCCTCCTCGTCGAGCGTGATCAGTGCCACCGGGTAGGGCCTGCGGTCGCCGATCATGACGGCGTGGGAGATCCACCGGCACTGACGCAGGTCGTTCTCCAGGTTCGCCGGCGTGAGGTTCTTGCCGCCCGCGGTGATGATGATGTCCTTCTTGCGGCCATTGATGGTCAGGTAGCCGTCCTCGTCGAGCACGCCGAGGTCGCCGGTGTGCAGCCAGCCGTCGCCGATCATCTCGTCGGTGCCGGCCGGGTTGTTGAGGTAGCCGCCGAACACGTTGGCACCACGGGCGAGGATCTCGCCGTCGTCGGCGATCCGCGCCTCGATGCCCGGCAGGATCCGGCCGACCGTGCCGAACCGCACCGTGCCCGGCACGTTCGCGGAGATCAACGCGCACGACTCGGTCATGCCATAAGCCTCGTAGATCGGCACGCCGCACGCGTAGAAGAACTCGAGGATCTCGGCCGCGATCGGCGCCGCGCCGGTCAGCGCCTCCCGCACCCGGCCGCCGAACGCGTTGCGCACCAACGAGAACAGGCGCTCTTCGGCGCGGTCGAACGCCTCTTCGTCCTCTTCGGACACCGCGGCGCCGCTGTCCCGCGCCCGCCGCACCCGCAGTCCGACCTCGACCGCGGCGGCCACCTTCGCCGCACCGTCGTCCGACGCGCCCGCCGCCGTCGAGAGCACCATCCGGTACACCTTCTCGAACAGCCTCGGCACCGAGGGCAGGTGCGTCGGCCGCACTACGGTCAGCTCGGCGACCACGTCGCGGATGTCGCCGCCGAAGTACTGCAGCGTCGCCCCGCACTCGAACGTCGTCAGCTGCACCATGCGCGCGAACAGGTGCGCGAGCGGCAGGTACACGTAGATCACGTCACCCGGCCCGAGCGAGGTGACCTGCTCGATCGCGTCGAGCGAGGTGCGCCAGTTGACGTGCGACAGCAGGCAGCCCTTCGGCGGGCCGGTGGTGCCGGAGGTGTAGACGATCGTGTTGGGACTGAACGGATCCACCGGCTCGACGACCGGCTCGCCGCCCTTCGCGAGCAGCCAGGCGAGCGAAAGGACGTCGGGCACCTCGTCGATCGAGACGACGGTGCCCAACGCGGGCAACGACTCCCGCACCCCCGCGATCCGGTCCACATGGGACTGGTTCTCGCAGATGACCAGTGACGCGCGGGAGTCGCTCAGCACCCACGCGCACTCGTCCGCCGAGTTCGTCGGGTACACCGGCACGCACACCGCGCCGAGCGTGGCGATCGCGAGGTCGCACACCGTCCACTCCGGACGGGTCTCGGCGAGCAGCGCGACGTGGTCGCCGCGCCGCACACCGAGCCCGGCCAGTCCGGCCGCCACCTCACGAACCGCCTCGTCCAGCTCCACATAGGACAACTCGTCCTCGCCGCTCCGGACGGCGATGGTGTCGCCGTACCGGGCCGCGGCCCATGCGCTGAGCTCTCCGATGGTGGCCGGCCGGTCCTGGTTCAATGTGCTCCCCTGTCAGCAGTTCGTCGGTACCGGACGACCGGCGAAGCGGTCACCGAGGTAGGCGACGGCGGCCGGCGCCGCGGTGATGTCGAGGCTGATGTGCTCGCTGACGTAGTCCTCGTAGTACTTGACCTTCGTGCCCGCCGCGCAGTAGTCGGCCTTGAGCGCCCGGCCGACGTCGACCGGGATCAGCTCGTCGAAGTACGCGTGGAACAGGAACATCGGCGCGGTCGGGGCGCCGTGGCGACCCAGCGCGTCGTCCTCGAGTACCGCGCGGGCGACTGGCTCGTTCAGTGGGTCGGGCGAGGTCGTGAACTCGGCGAGGCGACGAGCGGTCAGTGCGACCGCCACTTCGGCCTGGCACATGTCCTTGATGCGCTCGGCGGTCGCGCGACCGTTGTCGTTGAACAGGGTCGCGAGCTCCGGGTACTCCCGGGAGGTGGCGAACACCGCGGCGAACACGACGCCGGCGAATAGGGTCCCGTCGACCTTGTTGATCACCTTGGCGAGGTCGGCCGGCACCCCGCCTGCCGCGACGCCCTTGATCGGCAGTTCCGGCGCGTAGGTCGGCGCGAGCTCGGCGGCCCACGTCGTGGCCTGGCCGCCACCGGAGTAACCCCACATGCCGACGGGGGTCGCGGCGCTGAACCCTGGTCGGCTCAGCGCGCCTCGGATGCCGTCGAGCACGGCGTGTCCGGCCATGCGGCCGGCGCCGTACGCGTTGCGCGGGCCCTGGAAGTCGGTGGTGACGACGGCCCAGCCCCTCGCGAGGCCCAGCGCGAGGAGCGGCAGCTCCTGCATGGTGCCGGTGCGCAGCGTGTAGGAGGGGTTGCACTGGTCGCCGAGGCTGTCGATGGCCTGCTGGTAGGACAGCAGCGGGCGGGTGCCGAAGTAAGGCGTCAGCGGGACCATGACCGTGCTGGCGACGGCGACCGGCCGGTCGTGGGTGTCGTTGGAGCGGACGAGGATCTGGGTGGAGCGCACCGGGATCGGGATGCCGAGGCCGGTGACGGTCACCGCGCGTTCGCGGAGCACCGTGCCGGGCGCGGTCTGCTCGAAACCCGTTGGTGGCGTGTAGAAGGGGTCGTCCGCCGGGGGTGCGATCGTGGCGGCGCTCGCGGGTGTGCCGGCGATGGTGCCGAGGGTGAGTGCCGCGGTCAGCAGTCCGACCGCGAGCTTGCGTACACGGGGCATCGTTGCCCTCCGTCTTGTCCGTAGTCACCGAGACCTACCGCACAGTAGCCAGAACTCCCCACATCTGACAATACTCATTACCAGATTCGCTGAAGCGAATCACGACGCGCGAATGTCGCGAACCGACAACTCAGGGGTTCTGAACGTGGGACTCGCGGGTTCTGAACGGGGGACTCGCGGGTTCTGAACGTGGGACTCGCGCGGGATTGGTGCGTGGCTTGCACAGAATGCGCGCGAGTCGCACGTTCGGGAGGGGTGAGTCGCGCGTTCGTGAACGTTAGTTCGGGGTGTACATGATGCTCAGGAACTCGATCAGTAGGCGTTCTCGTAGTGGGGCCGGGGCCGCTGCCAGCAGCGAGTTGATCTCGGCCATGCGTTTCGGGGTGCCGGTGCCTTCCATGCCCGCCATCGCGAGCAGGCCGGCGAACTGGTCGGACGTCAGCGTCGACGGGTCCAGCGTCACGATGGCCTCGATCAGTTCCGGCGCCAGGGTCACCGGGCCGCCGCGCCGGGCCGCCGCCACCGCCGCCGTCAGGTCATCGAGCAGCGCCGACTCGGCGCCGTTGTTCGACGCCGTCACCGTCATGTGCAGGTTCGCGGGCGAGGACTCGAAACCGAACTGGGGCTGGAGGTACCAGCCGCGCTCGGTCATCTCGTCGGCGACCGTGAACACGTCGAAGTCCCCGCCCTCGGCCGTGACCGCGAGCAGTGTCGCCTGCGGCTCGCCGAGCACGCGCAGGCCAGGGACGGCGTCGACGCCGGCACGGAGCGCGCGCACGGCGTCGAGGGTCTGCGTCGCGAGCGCCGAGTAGCCGTTGTCCCCCACGTGCCGCAGCACCGCCCACGCCGCGGCGAGCGGCCCGCCGGACCGCGTGGACTGCATCGTCGAGTTGAGCATGGTGTAGCCCGGCCACGCCGCGCTCGCGAAGAACTGCGACCGCCGCAGCTCCGCGTTCGCGTGCAGCAGCACCGACGTCCCCTTGGGACAGTAGGCGTACTTGTGCAGGTCCACCGACAGGCTGGTGACACCTGACACGGAAAGGTCGAAGTCCGGCATGGGCACGCCGAGCGCGCGGAAGTAGGGCAGCACCCAGCCGCCGATGCACGCGTCGACATGACACCGCACACCGCGCCGTGCGGCCGCCGCCGCGATCGGCGGCACCGGGTCGACGACACCGTGCGCGTACGACGGCGCGCTCACCACCACCAGCACGGTCCGCTCGTCGATCGCCGCGGCCATCGCGTCCGGGTCGGCCAGGAACGTGCCAGGCGACACCGGCACCGTGGCCGCCTCGATGCCGAAGTAGTGCGCCGCCTTGTGGAACGCGGCGTGCGCGGTCGACGCGAGCACGATCTTCGGCCGCGCGAGGTCCGGTCGTGCGGCGCGTGCCGCGTGCACGGCCAGCATGCAGCTCTCGGTCCCCCCGGACGTGACGCTGCCGACCGTCGCCGGCCCGCCGCCGAGAAGTCCCGCGGCCGCGGCGACGACCTCGTTCTCCATGCGCAGCAGGCTCGGGAACGCGGTCGGGTCGAGACCGTTCGCCGAGCTGGCGAGCGCGTGCGCGCCGGCGGCCAGGTCGTCGAGGCCGTCGAGGCCGCTGTCGTAGACGTACGCGAGCGTGCGGCCGCCGTGCGTCGGCAGGTCGCCGGAGCGCATCGCGCGCAGCTCGTCGAGCACCTGGGCCGCGGGCAGGCCGGCGGTGGGCAGACTCATTCGCTGGCCTCCAAAACCTTACGTCGCAGGAAAGGCAGCGCGGCGAGCGCGAAGAACGCGGGCACGAGCGCGACTCCGATCACCACCGCCGTGATCGCACTCCTCGGCTGGCTGACGGTCGTGCCGGCAGACGACACGTACCCGCCGAACGCCAAAATCAACCCGTACAGAGCCGGGCCGAGCGCGAGACCGAGCGTCTCGCCCGCGGTCCACACCCCGGCGAACACCCCCGCGCGAACCTGGCCGGTGCGGCGCTCCTCCGCGCTGATCACGTCCGGCAGCAACGAGAGCGGGAACACCTGCAGCCCGGCGTACCCGATGCCGGCCGCCGCGACGAAGGCCACGATCAGCCAGGACGGGAACACACGCGCGCCGAACACCCCGAGCACCCCGACGGAGAAGACGAACGTCGCGACGACGTAGCCGAGCCGCTTGCCGTAACGCGCGGCGACCCGTTGCCACACCGGCATCACGAGCAGAGCGGGCGCGACGAACGCCGCGAACAGCAGCGGCTGCAACGACTTGTCGTCGAGGGCGATCCTGGCGAGGTAGTCGACACCGGCGAGCAGCGTGCCGATGCCGACCGCCTGGATGACGAACGCGGTCAGCAGGATCCGAAACGGCCGGCACGCCCGCACCGCGGCGAACGTCTCCCGCCAGTCGGCCACCGACGGCATCGGCGGCGCGACCCTGGTCCGCGCGGTGCCGAGGAAGACGCCGATCGCGCCGATGAGGATCAGGACCCCGACCGCGACACCCATGACCCGGTATCCGGCCAGACCACCGATCGCGTCCCGCACGGCCGGCGCGCCCGCACCGCAGATCAGGATCGCGATCGCGAGCACCGCGATCCGCCACGCGGTCAGGCTGGTGCGCGCCGTCGGGCTGGTCGTCAGCTCGGCCGGCAGCGCGTTGTACGGCACCTGGAAGAACGCGAACGCCGTTGCGCACAACAGGAACACGACCGCGACGTACAACGCGTCGACGATGGCGGAGCCGGTGTCCGGGCCGGCGAACAACGCGGCGAAACACACGGCGAGCGCCGCGCCGCCGAAGATCAGGTACGGGCGGCGGGCGCCGAGGCGGCCGGTGGTGCGGTCACTGATCCGGCCCGCGACCGGGTTGAACACGACGTCCCATGCCTTGGGCAGCAGCACGAGCAGCCCGGCGACCGACGCGGAGACGGCGAGCGTGTCGGTCAGGTACGGCAGCAGCAGAAGTCCAGGCACGGTGCCGAAAGCGCCGGTCGACAACGAGCCGAGCGCGTAGCCGAACCGAACCCGGACCGACAACCGGTCCGCAACCGAAATGTGAGACGTATTCGCCATTGCCCGCAGACCCTACGGTCGGTTTCGGGTCGAGTCCAGTCCGACCCTCACCAGGAGAGCACGAGCCGGCACTTTCCTTTCTCGATCACGAAGTCACCGTCCGCGCCCGGCACGCCGGCCGGGTACGCGTCGATGCGCAGGCCGTCGGTGCCGGGCCGGCCCGCGGTCTCCCAGGCGAGGATGTGGGCGACCAGCTCGTCCGCGACCGCGTCGTTGCCGTAGCCGAGCACGCACAGCTCGCCGTCGACCGTGCTGAGCAGCGCCACCCCGTCGTCGCCGAGAATCCCGGCGGTGACAACGGAGTCCCGCCCCCGCAGCGGCGCATGGCCGAGGAGCGGGTGCTCCGCGTCGGCCACTTCGGACAGTGAGCACCAGCGTGGCTCCCGGACCGCGAGCCACAGGCTGAGCCCGTCGAAGAGCTGCGCCACGGTCGGCGCGGTGCCGGTCCGCCGCGACGACGGCGGTTCGGCGAGCACGTCGAGCACGGCCGCCGGGTCGATGTCACGGTCGTGCGGGAGGCTGAGGGTGAGCGAGGCCCGCGCGTCGAGCACGTAGGTGCGTTCCGGGCCGGCGAACGGGCCACGCATCCGCATGAAGCCGCACGGCATGGCCGACCTGCTGGTCCAGTGGTCGCCGTCCCGTTCGAACGCGACGGACCGCTGCACGCCGCGCAGGTCGAGCGGCACGACGAGCCGGCCGTCCGGTGCGAGCTGCGCCAGCCACGCCGGCGCGAGGTCCCAGACCCCGACCGTCGCGATGATCCGGTGGTAGGGCGCCCGCTTGTCGTACCCGAGCGCGCCGTCGCCGGCCACCACGACCACGTCGGCGCAGCCGGCCGCGTCGAGGTTCTCCCTGGCGTGCTCGACCGTGTCCGCGTCGAGGTCGACGCTCGTGACCCTGCCCTGGTCGCCGACGATGTGGCGGAGCAGCGCCGCGTTGAACCCGGTGCCCGCGCCGATCTCGAGCACCCGCCGGCCGCGCTCCAGCCCGAGCTGGTCCAGCATGATCGCCATGATCGTCGGCTGGGACGACGAGCTGATCGGCTGGCCGTCCCCGTCGCGTTTGGTGACGATCGGCTCGTCCAGGTACGCCTGGCCGGGCGGCAGATCGGGCAGGAACAGGTGCCGTGGGACGGTACGCAGCGCGTCGGCGACGAGCGGGTCGATGGCGCCGCCCTGCTCCCGCACCTTGGCAAGCAGCTCCTGCCGCAACGCGTTCAGCTCAAGGGGCAACTGGGCCTCCGCTCGTCTTGTGTGGTCACCAATGCTGCCATCGGGCGCAAGGGCAATAGCCTTTCGGCATGACCGTTCAACCGGACCTCGAGTCGCTGCGGCTGCTGGTGCAGGTCGCGGAGCTGGGCAGCGTCGGCCGTGCCGCCAGGGCGACGGGCATCGCCCAGCCGTCCGCGACCAAGCGACTAGCCGCGCTCGAGCGGCGCGCGAAGCTGCCGCTGCTGGTGCGCGGGCCGCAGGGGTCGGTGCTGACCAACGACGGGAAGCTCGTGGTGGCGTGGGCGGTGAAGCTGCTCGCGGCGGCCGACGAGTTCCAGACGAGCCTCGCCGCGCTGCGGACCAACCGGGCGGCGACGCTGCGGATCGCCGCGAGCATGACGATCGCAGAGGCGCTGCTGCCGCGCTGGCTGCACGACCTGCGACGCCAGGAGCCTTCCGTCCACGTCGGACTGACCGTCACGAACTCGACGGAGGTCGCCCGCCTCGTGCTCGGCTCCGATGACGTGGACCTGGGTTTCGTCGAGGGGCCGGGCGTGCTGGAGGGGCTGGCGAGCCGTGTCGTCGGGACGGACGAGCTGATCGTGGTGGTGACGCCAGCGCACCCGTGGGCGCGGCGGCGACGGGTGCTCGCCGCGGCGTCGCTCGCCGCGACGCCGTTGGTGGTGCGGGAGGCCGGGTCCGGCACGCGGGAGACGCTCGACCGGGTGCTGGCGCGGCACGACCCGGTGACACCGCAGCTCGCGCTCGGCTCGAACGCGGCGGTGAAGGGCGCGGCCGTGGCGGGCATCGCGCCCGCCGTGCTGAGCCGGCACGCGGTGGAGGCGGAGTTGGCGTCCGGGACGCTGGTCGCGATCACGGTGTCGGACCTGAAGCTGGACCGGCGACTGCGCGCGGTGTGGCCGAAGGGCCGTCGACTGACCGGCCCCGCGGCGACACTCCTACAGGTGATCTGAGGTGCCGGGGCTGGCCTCCGGCCCCCGATTTCCAGCCTACCGGTGAGGTACGACAGTTTCGGTGCCGCGGAGTGTGGCCTGTGGACAACTGCTCAACTGTCCACAGGCGCGGCCGGCGCTGCCCGGAACTGTCGGTCCTGGCCGGTAGTGTGGATTCCGGGGGGCCGGAGGCCGCCGTCTACACGAGCAATACGCCGGCGGTCGTCAGGGTCAGCAGTACCACGCTGCCCGCGCCGGCTACCGCCAGCGACGGGCCGCCGGAGCGGACCACCGCGCGTAGGTCGACGGCCGCGCCGAGGCCGAACATTCCCGCGCACAGCAACAGGTTGGTCACCACCGTCGACAGTGACACCACCGGCGCCGGCACGACACCGAGTGCCCGCACCACCACCAGCACGACGAACCCGGTCACGAACCACGGCACGAGCGGGGGCCGCACGGGCGCCGCGACGGGCGCCGGGCCGCCTGCTGGGACCAGCCGCCGCCGGTACACGCCGAGGCCGACGACCAGCGGCGCCAGCAGCACCACTCGCGTCAGCTTGATCACCACCGCCACCTGGAGCACGATGCCGCCCGCGGCGCCGCCGATCGCGACGACCTGGCCCACCTCGTGCACGCTCGCGCCCGTGACGATGCCGAAGTCCTGATCGGACAGTCCGAGCACCATCGCGAGCAACGGCAGGACCCCGATCGCGAGCGTGCCGAGCACGGTCACGGCCGTGATCGCGGTCGCGACGTCCTCCTCGTCGCCATCGGCGACGGTGTTGACCGCCGCGACGGCGGACGCGCCGCAGATCGACACGCCCGTCGCCAGCAACAGGGCACGGGCCGGGCCGAGGTGGCGGCCGAGCCGCCACGTGAACGCGAACGTCGCTGCCACCGACAGCAGCACCACCGCGAGCACCAGCGGTCCGAAGTCGACGACCGACGACACCGCGAGCTGCAGGCCCAACAACATCACACCCGCGCGCAGCAACCAGGTCTGCGCGAACCGCAGGCCAGGTGTGAACGCCGCCCTCGGACCGGCGAAGTACCGCCACGCCACCCCGAGCACGACGCCGACGACCAACGCGGACGCGGCGGGCACATAGGTCCCGACCAGCCGTCCGATGACGGTCGCCACGGCCGCGAGAGCCAGTCCAGGGAGCACACCTCGAGCATGAACCGGTGCCCTGCCGGTGGCTAGCCACCAGCAGGGCACCACGTCATAGCCGAACGCTATGACCGGTCATAGCGAACGTTGATAGGACCGGAACGCCCTGGTCGCGATCCACCCCATCACCACGGCGACCACGAACAAACCGCCAAGCCGCAGCAACACCGCGGACCAGTCCGGGTCGGCCGACAGCGCCTCCCGCGACGCGACGACCGTCCAGTCGACCGGGTTGTAGGACGCCACCGTCTGGATCCACTCCGGCGCCGCCTCGCGGGCCATCATCGCCGAGGACAGGAACGACAGCGGCAGCGTCAGCATCGTGGAGAACCCGATGAGCGACTCGGACGTCCGCACGATCAGCGCCATCCCGTTGGACAGGCACGTGAACGCGGCCGCGAGCAGCACCGACGCGAGCAGCATCACCAGCACGCCGAGGATCCCGCCGGGGAACGAGGCGCCGAGCAACAGCCCGACCACCACGACGATGACGCCCTGCACGACGATCGTGACCGCCTGGTTCAGCACGGACGCGAGCATCATCGCGCCGCGGCTGACCGGCGAGGACAGCAACCGGTCCATGGTGCCGCGGTCCATGTCGTCGATGAACGCCATGCCGGCCCAACCGCTGGTGAACAGGACCGTCATGACGACGACGCCGGGTGTCAGGAAGTCGATGTAGGACCCGGTGGCGAACCCGGGCAGCTCGACGACCCGCTTGAACAGCTGCCCGAACAGCAAGAGCCAGATCATGGGCTGTATCAACATGATCACCACGAACGCCGGCTGACGCAGCGTGGACATGATCATGCGGTGGGTGAGATAACCGGTGTGCGGTGCGAGCGTGGTCATGGCTAGTCCGCCTCCCCGGAATTCACACGCGTGGTCACGTTGGGTTGGTGACGTCCAGTTCGGTGCGTGTCAGTGGCTGGGTTGCGTCCCGTTCCCCTTAGCTGCGGTCGGGAGCCGCGCGGCTCGCGCAAACTCTGCGCTGAGCGGCGACCTAAGGTTGACGCAAGAGGCATCATGACGCCACCTCGAAGGTCCTGCCGGTGTGTCGCAGGTAGACGTCGTCCAGCGCGGGCCGGGCGACGGTCACCGCCGCGACCGTGACCGCCGCGCGCTCCAGTGCGGCCAACACCGAGGGCACCGCGGAGGCGCCGTGGTCCACCCTGGTCCGGACGGTCCGCCCGGACACGGTGACCTCCCGCGCCCCGGCCAACCCCTCGATGGCCGTGCGAGCCGCGTCGACCGACGCGTCCGGCGACAGGTCGATCACGACCGCGTCGCCACGCAGCTCGCTCTTCAGCTCCTCAGGGCTGCCCTGCGCGACCAGCCGACCCCGGTCGACGATCACCAACTGGTCCGCAAGGTGGTCGGCTTCCTCCAGGTAGTGCGTGGTCAGCAGGATGGTCAGCCGCTCGTGCCGGGCCAGCCGCGCGATCTCCGCCCACATCTCCGCCCGCGCCTGCGGGTCGAGCCCGGTGGTCGGCTCGTCGAGGAACAGCACCGCGGGCCGGTGGACGAGGCCCATCGCGACGTCCAGCTTGCGCTGCATGCCACCCGAGTACTGCTTGACGATCCGCTTCGCGAACTCGGTCAGCGAGAACAGCTCCAGCAGCTCGTCGACCCGGTCCTTCGCGGCCCGCCCCCGCATCCCCTGGAGATGGGCCGCGAGCAGCAGGTTCTCGCGCCCGGTCGCCTGCCGGTCGGTGCCCGACCCCTGGGTGACGACGCCGATCGCGCGCCGCACGTCGTTCGGCCGTGCGAGCACGTCGATGCCGGCGACCGTCGCCGCGCCGCTGGTGGGCGTTGACAGCGTGGTGAGGATCTTGATGGTGGTCGACTTGCCGGCGCCGTTCGGGCCGAGCAGGCCGAACACGGTGCCGGGCCGGACCGAGAAGCTCAGCCCGTCGAGCGCGGTGACATCCCCGTACTTCTTCACAAGGTCGACCGCCTCGATGGCAGGCGGCTCTTCCTTCGCATGCACTGACTTTCGGGCAGCCGTGGCTCGCCCGGTTGGCACGGTCATGACCGTGTTCCTCCCTGGATCGATGGTTGATCCAGGCCGGTACGCACGACAGCTATCGTGAAGGTGCGCCTAGGTGCTGCCGTACGGCCGAGCCTGGGTTTCTCAATCGCTGGCCGGGTGTTGCCGCACCCGGCCAGCGTTGTCTCTTCGAACTTCCCCGAGAACGTATATCCGGAGTCGAGTATGGGGGTGGCGTCAGGGTGACGTCAATAGTGATGTCACTGTGACTGTTCTTCGACGCTACGCAACCTGGGCATCGCCTCGGACGCCTTCTCCCAGTCGAGCTCGGTCGGCGTGTCACCGTCAGCCGACTCGTGCGCACGCCGCCACACCGCGATGTCCGGCAGCTTCTCTTTCGTGATCTTCTCGAGCAGGTCGGCGACGAACCCGCGCTCCGCCCGCCGCAGCACCTGCACGTAGTCGACCTCGACCGTCCACAGGTAGGGCATGCCCTTGTCGGCCAATCCCGACATGACCGCGTCCATCGCGGCGACCTCCGCGTCGAGCCGCATCAACCGGACCTCGAGCAACCGCGCGACCTCGTCGGGACTCAGCGTCGGCATCAACGACAGCGCCGCCTCGAACTGCAGGTACTCCTTGACCGGGACCGCAAGCAGGTCACTCAACCAGTCGACGAACTCGATCCGGCCCGCGTCGGTGAGCGCGTAGATGGTGCGCTCAGGACGCTTGCCCTCCCGAACCGTCTCCCGCACCTCGATCAGCTTGTGCCGGACCAGCGACTCGACCACCGAGTACAGCGAGCCGTAGTTCAGCTTGACGCTCTGTTCCTTGGCCCGTTCCCGCAGCGTGCTCGACATCTCGTACGGGTGCATCGGCTTCTCGGCGAGCAGCGTCAGCACGGCGAGAGCGAGCGGGTTGGAGAACTTTCGCTTGCCCATGCGACCTACTATAGCCCAAATACTCTGGATCGAGTATTCGCGGGTCCGGCAGTGTTGAATGTGCCTCGTGACGACACCAGAGGAGTACCGACAGTTCCGCTTCACCCTGCCGCCGGGCGCGACCGAGATTCTGCTGGTCAGGCACGGTGAGTCGCAGCCCGCGCGGGAGGACCGGCCATTCCCGCTCGTCGACGGGCAGGGTGACCCGCCACTCGCGGCCGAGGGCGAGCGCCAGGCGGAACTGGTCGCCAAGCGCCTCGAACACGAGGAGCTCGACGGCATCTACGTGACCACCCTGCGCCGTACACACCAGACCGCGGAACCGCTCGCGAAGCGCCTCGGCCGCACGCCGGTCGTCGAGCCCGGCCTGCGGGAGATCATGCTCGGCGAGTGGGAGGGCGGCCTCTTCCGGATCAAGGTCGCGCAACAGGACCCGGTGGCGCAGCGCATGTACACCGAGGAACGCTGGGACGTCATCCCCGGCGCCGAGTCGACGGCGGACTTCGCGGCCCGCATCCGCGACGCGGTCGAACGCCTGGCCGCCGCGCACGTCGACCGGCGGATCGCGGTGTTCACCCACGGCGGCACCATCGGCCAGGTCGTGTCCATGGCGACCGGGGCGCGGCCGTTCTCGTTCGTCGACGGGGACAACGCCTCGATCACCCAGCTCGTGGTGTGGGGCCCGCGGTGGGTGATCCGGCGGTTCAACGACACCGCCCACCTGGACACCAGGTTCACCATGCGGTCCGAGCCGCTCAACTAGCCCGGAAGGGAATGCCCTCGCACCCGGGCTGGGTGCGAGGGCACTTCTCATGCCTGCTTCGCCATTCTTCGTAATGCGTCCCATCCGGCCGGATCGACGACGAGCATCGGCCCGGCCGCGTTCTTGGAGTCGCGGACCCCCACCCCCTCGGTGATGACCGCGACCTCGACGCACTCACCGCCCGCGCCGTTGCTCCTACTGCTCTTGCGCCACCGCACCTCAGGCGCGACCGTCATGCACTCAACTCCCACTCACCTCGTCGCGCGGACGATCTTGGCGATCAACGAGGTGCTCTCCTCCTCGCCCAGCGCTCGGTCCCACATGTCAGCGAACCTGACCTTATAAGGCCCCACCTCGTCGGCCTCCTCGAGATAGACGCCTTTGTGGAGGAACTCCA
>Ga0193717_1000764_pt1 | contig 20444 bp, 16 predicted proteins | sample U2c2metaG_FD_145900 | JGI IMG/M metagenome (GOLD analysis project Ga0193717, IMG submission 145900) | Soil microbial communities from a riparian zone of the East river system, Colorado, United States - U2c2 | ecosystem: Environmental > Terrestrial > Soil > Riparian zone | place: USA: East River...
CTGGAAGGTCGCGCCCCACACCTGCTTGCGGCCATTGTCACCGAGATAGCCGAAATACTCCATGAAGCCGGCGACGAGATCGGCCTTGGTGAACAGCGCGTAGACCGGGAAATCGACCTTAAGGCGGTCGTGCAGTTCAAGCAGGCGGGCGCGGATCGCGTTGGAGTGCGCGGCGATTTCCGCCGGGCTCAGCGTCATCATGTCTTCGAGGCTGATCGCCACCATGACGCCATTGATCGGCTGGCGCGGCCGGTTCTTCTTGAGCAGGTCAAGGAACGCAAACCAGCTCTGCTTGTCGGAGGCCGCGTCGGAATCCTGCGTCGTGTAGCGGCCCGCGGTGTCGATCAGCACCGCATCCTCGGTGAACCACCAATCGCAATAGCGCGTGCCACCGACGCCGGCGATCGCCGCGCCGCCGGAGAGCGGAAACTTCAGTCCCGAATTCACGAGTGCAGTGGTCTTGCCCGAGCCCGGCGGGCCGATCAGCACGTACCAGGGCAGGTCGTAGAGATAGCTGCCCTTGCTGGTACTCGCCGCTTTCAGCGTGGCGAGCGCGTCCTTCATCTTGTCCTTGAGGACACTCTCGTCGTCGTTGACCTTGGCCTGCTCGTTGATTCCCTCCGCAAGCTTCTTGCTGTTCTTCCATCGTTTATAGAACTTGAATCCGCCGAATGAACCCGCCGCGGCGACCAGTACCATGATGAGAACGGAGCGGGCGATATAGCCGTCGAGCGGGCGATAGCCGCCGATCTCGATCAGCGGACTGAGCGTATAGATGATCATCGTCAGCGAGCCGAGGCCGACGCCGTACATCATAACTCGAATGATGTCCTTGCCGAGCGATAAATTCATGCGCTGGATGCCCTGGCGATCGTCTACTGCGTCTGCGCTGTCTGATCGGTACGCGAGATCACAACTTCAACACGGCGGTTCTTGGTGCGGCCGTCCGGCGCCGTATTGGGTGCGACCGGAACGTCGGGGCCGCGACCCTCGATTTCGAGCCGGTCGGGTTGCGTCATTCCGCGCTTGATAATGTTGGCGACCGCAAGCGCGCGTTCCTTCGACAACACCTGGTTCGACGGGAAGCGCACGGTCTTGATCGGCGTGGAGTCGGTGTGGCCGACCACCTTCACCTTGCCGGGTGTGTCATTGAGATAGCGCGCGATGTCGGCCGCGACCGCCGCAAATCCAGGCTTCACATCGGCCTGGCCGGACTCGAACAGGAATTCGCCGCACAGACGGATGGTGATCAGGTTCGCGGTCGGCAGGAACTGGATGCAGTCATTGAATTTGATGTCGGGGGTCTTCGGCGGCGGCGGCGGCGGCGGCGGCGGCGCCGGGACGCGGCGCTTGAGCTCGACCTTATCGGTCGGATGCAGCGTCGCGGTCATCTCAGCGACGGCTTCCGCTCCGCCGGTGAGCAACTGGCGCAATGTCAGGAACAAGGCCAGCAGCAACACAGCGGCCAGCGAGGCGACCATCCACACCGGCACGCGCAAGCGGTTGATGTTGTTCGCCAGCGCCTGTCCCTGCCAACGGGGCGACAGATCGCGGATCACTTTCGGCTTTACTTGGCGAAGCAGTTCGTAAAGGTCGCGCTGGATCTTCTGCAGCGTCTGAAGTCCGCCGCCCTGTACGCGATGCACGCCCTGGAAGCCGAGCGCCAGAGCGGCGTGCTGGAGTTCGAGCAGCGGATAATTGATCAGCGGGTCGCGCTTGGCGTGATCAAGGATTTCGAAGAAGCGGACGCCGCCGACGCGCTCGCCGAAGAAGCGGCTGAGCATGCTGTACTGCGTCCAGACATGGCGGTCTTCGGTCGGGATGTGCTGGACGATATCGTCAGCCGTGGCGCACAGAACATATTTGGCGCTGTTCGCCTGCTGCTCGGAAATCCCGGCGGAGCGGATGTCAGTCTCGAAAAACTTAATCGCGGCCGCGACCTGCTCCATCATGCTCGCGAATGATGCGCGCAGCAGTGCGACGCGCAGGCGTCCGAGCAGCACCAGCAATGGCCCCGCGGCCCGCATGATCGGATTGCTGTTCGGCGCGACGAGATCGTCTACGCGGAAATTCGGCGCCGATTGCCACTCGTGCGCCGCCGGCGCCTGGGGCTGGTTCGGCGTCGATATCCATTCTTCGGCCGCATGCGTTGCCGGCGCCGCCGAGAACTGCTGCGGCGAGCGGAAGGGCTCCGGCGGCGGCGGCGGCGCGGCAGCCGGCGGCAGAGGGGTCTGCGGTGCCGGATAGCCCCCGGGCGGATATTGCGGGCTCTGCGGCGCGCCGGGATAGGGCGAGCCCTGCGGCGCCGGATAGGGCGCCTGGGGCGATGTGTACGGCGCGGGGTAGGCTGGCGGCGGCGTCGGATTGTAGGGCGCTGGCGCTTGCGGCAACCGCCCCCCCGGGTTGGGACGAATGATCGTCCTGTCCCCGCGGCCGAATGGATTGGACGGTCGGTCCTTGTCGCTCATCTACGGGCTTCCAGGATTGCCCAGAATTCTAGCTCAAGATCAGGCCAGTCGCCGGAGAAGTGCATGCCGACCGAACCGGCCGTGCTGAACTCCGGCCACAATGGCGATTTCCGATCAAGATAGAAATAGACGTGGTCGGTGATGGCGCGGATTTGCGGCGGCGGTGTGGGCAAATGAACCAGCGCGACGCCCGGAAGATGGGCGTGGACGATCTCGTTCATCTTGGTGTTTGGACCCACCTTGAACAGGTGAGGGAACTGGTTCTGAATTTCGATCAGCGGCCGGCGCGCCGAGACCTCGAGCACGAATGTCGCATTGCGGAACAACGAGCGGTCGCGAATCGGGGAGACGAACGCGTTCTGGGCGCGCTCGATGACCTCGAGCCGGATCGCGCGGCGGCCGAGCGGTGCACCGAGGAATTCCTGCAGGTCGCGCACGACCGGTGCGAAAACGTTCTCGATATCGTCGTGATCGTAGGCGGGATATTCGCGCGCGCGCCGTTCCGGGGTCGCGAAGGTGGCAAGCTCGCCGACGAGGCGCAGCAGTTCCTCGAACAGCCGCTCGGGATGAACATAGGCCGATCCGTGTAAATGCTTGAGCACCGGGATCGCGCGATTGAGAAGTTGGAGCACAAGATAGTCGACGCTCTGCAGTCCGCCGCCCGACGTCGGGTCCGCCGCATAGCGTGACAGTTCCTCCAGCTTGTTGTCGATCCAGCCGACGATGCGGCTGATCCAGCCGTCGATCACCGGGTGCGATGAGCAGGTCAGCATCGGAGCGATGTATTTTTCGTCGAACAGGATATTGCGATCGTGGATTTCCAGAATGCGCGCGATGCCGAGACTCAGATAGCCGGGCTTGGCGGTCTTGCGCAGCTCGAAGCTGAGCCGCGGGAACGCGATGTCGATCTCTTCCTCGATGCGCAGCTCGGAGGTCGAATCGATAAAGGTCTCGGCGCCGCGCACATAGCGGCTCGCGCTGTCATGGGACTTGTCGTCGATCTCGCGCGTGTTCGGCGCGGCAACCGGCATCGACAGCCACGCGATCTGGCCCGACGCCGTGTCGGGAACATCGATCGGCTCGGGAATCGGGCTGTTGGCCGGGATGTCGAACGGCGTGCCGTCGGGCATGATCCCGGCCGCCCGGCGCACCGCGAACTTGCTCTGCTGGGCGAGGTCGCGGTCGATTTCCAGATGCGAGAAGCCCCACGGATAGGGCGTGATGTGGCGCACCCGGCTTTCCAGCAGGTGTTCGACATAACGGTCGTTCTGCTGCAGATGATGCGGCCTGAGGAACAATCCCTCGGACCAGAAAACCTTGCTGTACCAGGACATTGTTTTGCCGCGCCCGCTCAGACCCCAGAGTCAGCCTCGTCTACCACAGACACTACTGAGTTTCATTCCCGTCGCGGTCATAATACTCGGCGAAGCTCAGCATGAATGAATCGATCATGCCGCCGGTTTCGCGCCGGGTCTTGGCCTGCCAGCGCGCCATGTAGGCGTCCCACAGTTTCGCCTTGCGCGATGTCACGAGCGCCGCGATGCCGCGGTCCTCGCCGGCTTCGCGCTCGATCGTCTGGGGATCGAGGTCGTTCATCAGCTTGATCAGCGCATGCTGCATCGCCGAATAGGTTTTGATCTGGTGCGTCTTGAGATCGTCGAAGCTCTGCGCGAAGGCCCGATAGGCGTCGAGATAGCTGCGCGTTGCCGGACCGAACATGATCCGCATCGCTTCTTCGGCGGTCGGAGAAAATTTGAGCGGATTGTTGTTCAGTGCCTCGATCATGGTGTGGCTGGAACTGCGCGCGAGCCGCTTCGCCTGCACGCGCGCGTTCAATAGCTGCATGGTGTTCTCGACCACGAGCCGCATCACCTGACCGAACAGCTCGGCGAGTTCCTCCGGGCTGCGGCCGGCGAAGAACTCCTCGGGCACGCGCGCGCCTTGCGCGAGGAGCTGGGCCAGTGGGAGCGCCGTCGCGGACGAGGCGGCCGGCGCGCGCGGCGCTGGCGCGCGTTCCGACTCGGACGCGGCTGCAGCGCGCGGCTCGGCGGGAGCGGGAGACTTCGCGCCCTTCTGGCCGTTGGGTTCGCCGCCCCAGGGGCCGTCCGGCTCGGCCGCGACCCAGACCGGGCGGCGCGGTGTCGGCATCGCGGGCGGCGGCTCGGGAGGTGGCGGTTGCGGTGTGCGCGGCCCGGTCGCCCAGCCCGTGTCCGGGTCGGCCGCTGGCAGGTCGAAGGGTGAGCGCGCCGCCGGCTCGAATGGCGAAGGTGGCGTGGGACGCACTGGCTGGTCGAATGGCGACGGTGGCGCTGCGGGGCGCGCCGGGGGATCGAATGGCGACGGCGGGGCGGCACGGACGGGCGTGTCGAATGGCGACGACGGCGCGGGCGCTGCGTCCGGAACATCGGCCGCCCAGTCGAGAAAATCGCGGTTGACCGACTGGAGTTCCTTCTTGGGCTTGAGCATCGCCCGGTCGATCGGCGGGGCAACGTTTTCGGCCGCCCAAATCTCCTGATAGTTCGGCGCCGCAGGCGCGACCGCCGCTCCCGGCGAGGCCGCTGCCTCTTCGCCCTCGACCCGCGCGCCGATGATGTAATGGCCGACCGCGAAACGATCCCCGCTGCGCAGCCGGTGCGGCGCCTGCATGCGGTGGTCGCTGCCGTTCAGGAACGTGCCGTTGCTGGACACATCGTGCAGCCAGTAACCGCCCTCGTTGTAGCGGATTTCGCAATGTTTGCTGGAGATGTGCCGGGTCGGGTCCGGCAGGGTCCAGTCGAGGTGGGAATCACGGCCGATATCGACATTGCGCCGCCCCGACACCGTGAGGGTGACCGGGCCGCCGTCGGGTAGATTCGTCTCGTTTTCGATCGTAAGCGTGATTGGCATCGTCGAAGGCTGTCCAGTGCTTCTGCTGGGGCCGGTGCTCAGCACGGGCTCGCCGAACGTTACCGGCTTACGGGCCCATGCTAGGCGCCTAGCCGGAAAAAATACAGCAAAACGAATGACAACGCATTCGGTTTGCTATGATTTCTCGGCCAATGGACCCGGGGGTTGGTTCGGTCCGAAAGCGTCACTAGCCGCCGATCAGCACGGTCGGGTAGCCCGTCACGATGACGCCGCCATGGACGGTCTGGTCGCCGATCCGCGCCGCGGGCAATCCTCCGACCAGCACCGTCGATGACGCCTTGATGATAATGTCCAGGGGGCCGACGCAGACGGCGAGGTCTGTTATCCGGGCCTGCGGCATACTGCCTGTTAGGACAGTTGGCATGCCGGTGATGATCGGCCCGCCGACGTGCGGCACGATGCCGGTGACCATCGGGCAAACATGCATGTCGGTGATGCGGGCCGCCGGCGGGCCGCCGCCACCGCCGCCGCCACCCGACGAGGCGCCCGGAGCTTGCGCAGACAGGGCGGTATTGATGGGCTCAATCGAAATGTCATTGCGCAACGCGTCATCGGCCGCCTGGACAAGTTTGCAAGCTAGTTCGGGATCTCTGGCGTATACGGCCGCGAGCTTTTCGCGGGGTAGTCCATTAATATCCTTAACCTCGCGATTGTTTAGAAGGGTCTCGAACTCTACCGTTCGAAAGACGGACTCGGGCTTGGCTCCGATAACGAAGCATCGGACACTGCCACGTGCCCGCTGGGCATATTTTTTGGAAGCGTCCTTCCAAATCTCAAGGGCTTCGGCGTCATCGTCGACAGGCGAGTTTTCGCCAAATAGATCCTGACTATCGAGCCATTCGCCTCCCGGTGTTTGTTCGAGCGTCTTCGTAGGTTTGCCCGCCTTTGACTGTCCTTTGGCATGTGCCACGGCACGGTCTCTGTTCCTTTTCTCACCGTTTGGCCCTATATCGTTGGAATAGAAAACCGAGTCACCTTTTGGATCAACATCAAAGTCGTCCCTTGCGACGATCTCCTTGAGTTTCAGGAACGCAGCGCTCGGGTTTGAGTCCGAAGGCATAAATCACCTTTGATAGATGTAGGTTGTCAGCCCCAGTTCGCGGTAAGCGTTCGTGACGTTGTCGGCTATTTCGGCGATTTGCTCCGGTGTGATGTCAATCGCTTCGTTTGGCGGCTGCCATTTAAGCTTGTCGTCGACATAGACGATTTGAGCTGGCCCTTGGTCGGGTGTTGCTGCTCTCTCCCACGGTATAAGCATCACTTTGTCTCCATCGCGGTAGCGGATGAAATCACGTCCCGCGCGCTGCACCGTAATCCCGTGATCGTTAGTAGCAGTGCGTCTGTCGATAACTCTGAACATTGCTTCTCTCGCAGGCAGGTTCGAATGGATTCGAGCATGCGGTGGCGTCGGTGCCTCGCCGTAGCTTGTGGCCCATCTCGGCGGTATTGCCTCGCAATCGCGTTATTGGCGTCGCCTCCGGCTTAAGGTCGCTGACGAGAACTATCCTATCTGTCGTCTCCCGCCGCGATCTGAATGCCGTCCGCCACGCAACTCCGCAGTCCATTTTCCCGCTCGGCCGGCGCAAGCCGTGCTACCGCGGAAAGTATGGCCGCCCGGACCGCCCTTGGGGTTTGTTGCGGAGGAGCTAACGCCGTCGCCTGGATACCCAAAAGGATGTTGCCGCCGGACCATCCCGCGGCCAAAGCGAGCCAGGTCGAGGCCCAGTTCGGGTTGCTCTTCATGCCGAGATCGAGCGCCACGAGGCGTTGCTCCTCCTCGGGAACCTCGATCCACTTTTCGGCGGCCTGCATCAGCTGCAACTCGGCAGCGGACTGCGAGGGCATGAGCTTGCGGACGGAGCGGCAGCCCCACCACACGGCTTCGCGGCGCGGCAGCAGATAGGCGCAGAACGCGACCGCCTTCTTCGGCTCCTCGCCGTCCGCCAGATCCTGCAAATAGAGCAGCGAGGGCTGGTCGTTCGGTTCGGCATCCACGTCGAGCGACGCGGTCGGGAAAGCTTCGAACAGGTCCTGAGCGGTAACGAAGCGAATGCGTGCCATCGCCGACCTCAGTTGATCTTCACGAGAGCGCCGTTGATCATGATCAACGGCGCTTCGATCGCGATTGAGACGGGCGTCATCGTGATCTTGCTGGCGCCGCATTCGAGCTTGATCAGAAGTCCCGCCTTCAGCGTGTCCATCATGGCGATGTCGGTATCGCGGCTGCCGGTATCGAGCTTGAGCTTGTCGTCGCCCTTCTTCAGCGTCGTGGTGCGCGAGGCCATGCCGGTCGGCGTGAAAAACTCCTTGCCGATCGTCCGGGTCTCGGCGCTCAACACCGTGATGTCGAGGTCCTTCTGAGCGTGAACCGTGATCTTCTCCGAGTTCTTCTTGTCCTCGAAGTTCCACTCGTTGTAGCCGTTGCCGCCCTTGCTCGAATCCGACTTGATGCCGGCGATCGTCTTTTTCGACGGCAAATCATACGGCGGCTTGTACTCGTCATTGTAAACAGTGCCGACAACCAGCGGCCGGTCCGGGTCGCCTTCGAGGAATTCGATTACGGCTTCCTGGCCGACACGCGGAATGAACTGGCCGCCCCATTTCTTGCCCGACCACACCTGCGCGCAACGCAGCTTGCACGAGCGCTTCTTCTTGCGGTCCCAGTAGAACCGCACGTAGATCTCGGTCAGCTCCTCGACGTCGATTTCCTCGCTCGAGCCCTCGTCCTTGGTGACAACCTTGGCGGTCTGGATGCCGTGGATCAGCGGCTTCGGCGTCACGATCGGCGCGCGGAACGGCCGGTCGCTCGGCAGGAACTCGTATGAGCCGTAATAGATTTCACCGGGAGTGCCGTGCCCTCCTGAACGATAGAGCTCCGTGACGAGCGAATGCGACGAACGGACAATGAGATATTCGATGTTCTGCGAATCCTTTGAATGCTTCTCAAGCTTGGTGAGCCCGCCGGGAAAGAGGCTCTTCGCGTCCCCGTTACCGTGCCGGCGATGGTCCAGCGCCTGTTCGGCCTCGAGCTGCCACTTGGCGTATTTCTCGCCTTCCCCTTTCTCCTTGTATTTTCCGGGGTAATCGTAGAACTCCATCTGGGCGCGGGTGTAGCCCTCGGACCCGTTCGCGTCGCTCAGCATCTGGGCATTGGGCTTGAGGTAGTTGTAATCGTTCAGTTCGACCTTGCCGGTGCGGAAACGCCGCTCGCTGACCCAGTCGTAAATATGCTCTTCCTTGCGCCGGTCATCGCCCGCGAGCGGGATGTACGGGATCGTTGCATGCTGGGGAACGGGCGAGTGGGACGACTTTGAATCCGCGAGCACGAGCGTGTGCTTGCCGCCGCTGTGCTTGAAAAAATAATAGATGCCGTGCTGCTCCATGAGCCGGCTGACGAAATTGAGATCGGTCTCGCGATATTGGACGCAGTATTCGAGCTTCGGATAGGAGCCTTCGTCCGTGAGCTTTGATTCGACGTCAGTGAAGCCGCGATCCTGAAAGACTTCCTTGATGATCTCCGGAGCCTTTTTGTCCTGCCATATCCGGCAGTCGGTCGTCCTGGACAGAAGCCACAACCAAGGACGCAAGACGATCCTGTAGCTGAAGTAATCGTTCTTCACGCCGAGCCATTGCGCCTCGACCATGATGCCGTTGAACTCGCGTTCGCTGCCGTAGGTATTGACCTTGAGCGTGCATTGCTGACCGATCGCGCGGTCGAAATTGATGTCGGCTTCCTCGCTCGCCGCCTCGATGCGGAACTCGAACAGTTCACTCAGACCTTCATTGCCATCAAACCGCACGAGGACGAGCACATCCTTGCCAAGCGGTGTGCTGAGGATGCCGATTCGCTTGTCTTGGCTGAGTTTCGCATTTTGCGTGAGCTGCGCCATTCCGTCGCCTACCCCTCAAAAGCCGGGTCAGTCCGGTCCCGGCAATTGCCCCAGCCGGCGCCTTCTCGCTTCGGCAATGCCAAATCTCTCAGTGCCGCTGGCGTTTCGTGGTGCGAACTATAGATGCGCCCCTTGGGGAAGTCGAGAATGTTGGCCGGAGCGACTCCTCTCCGCGCTGCGCGGGCCGGATTGAGCTTGTCGCGTTAATGATTATCCGTGTTCTTATGTTTGGGCACCAATTCGGTGCTGACGAACCGTCGGATTTCGGCGACAATACCCTTCGGGGTCAGGGCCAGTGATCGCCCGACCCGGGCAGGCGAGAGGGCATGGCGACATTTGACTTGCAGCGCCTGACTGCGCCGGTGTCGCCGGACGATCCCTGCGGCCCCGATCTCGATCTGGCGGGCGATTCTGAATACATGAACTTCGTCGCCGGCGCCGAAGGCCGTCTGCCCTCGTCGTACTTCGATGGCAAGGATGAGTCGGGCGCGCTCGGGCGGCTGTTCCAGTTCAACAAGACCGAACTGGATGCGGTCTTTGCGGCGGCCACCCCGCTACTCGCGAAGACGCGCGATCTGCGGTTGCTCTTGCTGCTGGCAAAATTCTCTCTGCTGGGCCGCCAGTTGGAGGATTTCACAACGCTCGTTCAGGCGGTTGCGGCGTTGCTGGGCGAGCGCTGGGGCGAGGTGCATCCGCGCGCCGAGGGTGGCGAGTTTCAGGCCCGCATGGTTGCGGTGGAATCCATTGACGTCCAGCCAACCGTCATCATGCCGTTGCAGTTCTTGCCGCTGATCGAGCATCGGCGTTTCGGGACCGTCAGTTTTCGTAGCTACCTGATCGCAACAGGTGCAATTGCGCCACGCGAAAACGAAGATGTTGTCGACCTGGCGGCGGTCGACAAGCTGATCCGTGAAGTCGATCTTCCGGTGCTGATCGCCAGAAGGACTGATTTTACAACGCTGCAGACCGCGCTCGCCTCGATCTACCGGTCCTGGTCCGAAAAGGACAGTTCCGGTGCCTTTGTGCAAATCGACAAGATCACCGAGCTTGTTGGCAAGATCGTCACGTTTCTCGACGACGCGGTGAAGCTGCGCGATCCGGCCGCGGCGCTTGTGCCGGCCGGTGGTGCGAATGACGGTTCCGCGGAAGCCGGGACGGGCGATGGCGCTGCCGCGGACGGTGCCACGGGGCCCGTGGGACGTGTCACAAACCAGCCCGAGGCCGCGGCGGCGTTGACGGCGGTTGCCGGATATTTGAGTCAGAATGAGCCGTCGAGCCCGACCCTCCTGCTGGTTCGTCAGGCCAATCAATTACTGGGGAAATCGTTTATCGAGATCTTGCGCACGCTGGTCCCGACCCATTTCGAGCAGGCCGCGGTCGACATCGGGCGGACCGAATCTTTCAGTTTGCCCATCGAACGACTGGCGCAGCTCACGGGCGAAGGCGGCGGGAGTGGCGAAGTTGGCGAAGGTGACGGAGCATCGTCCGATGCGCCGGCAGAGGGTGCCGAAGGTGACGGAGCATCGTCCGATGCGCCGGCGATTGCCGATGCGCCGGCAGAGGGTGCCGAAGGTGACGGGGCATCATCCGATGCGGCGGCGATTGCCGCGCTTGAAGGTCCTCAATTCGAAATTCAAACGCGCAATCAAGCCCTGGCCACGCTCGATCAGGTCTCCGCTTATTTTCGCGCGGCGGAACCTTCGAGCCCCATTCCATTCCTGATCGATCGGGCCCGCGATCTTGCCCAGCGCGACTTTCTCAGCGTTCTCAAAGCACTCCTTCCACCCGATACGCTCAAGGGTGCCGATACGCTTAAGGCTAACGGTAGCTCAAGTTGAGGATGGCGGAAGGTCAATTGACGAAAGACCTAACGTCATCCAGAATAAGGCGAAATACCGAAGGGACGGGCTGAATCGTTTGTTGCGAAGCGAGCATAAGGAGGTCTGACGATGGCGACCGACAGCGGACAAAAGTTCATTCGGCGCAATCGCGCTCCACGTGTTCACATCACGTATGAAGATCCTTACGACGCCGAAAGACTGATCGAGCTTCCCTTCGTGATGGGGGTGATGGCCGATTTATCCGGCAATCTCCCCGGCGTCGAAAAAGCAAGAATCGAGGACCGGAAGTTCCTCGATATCGACATGGATAACTTCGACAATCGCATGGCTGCGATCCAGCCGGGTATAACGATGCGCGTGGCCAACAAGCTTGGCGAGGACGCGGGCAACGAGAAGCTTTCCGTCAATCTGCGGTTTGACAAGATGGAAGACTTCGGTCCCGCCAAGGTCGCGCGCCAGATTCCCGCGATGGCCACACTGCTCGAGGCGCGCGAGCAACTGGCCAATTTGTTGCGCTACATGGACGGCAAGGTAGCTGCGGAAGATCAGCTCAAGAAGCTGCTCGGAGATCCGAAGCTGATGGCGGCGTTAAGCGAGCGGGCCAAGCGTGATGGCGAAGAGCCCGAGCCCGAGGCCGAAAAATAAGAGGGTAAGTCAACATGGCGAAGGAAGCCAAGCGCGCGGATGCCGGAACACAGGTCGAAACCGTCGAAGCCGACGAGTTCGCCAACGTGCTCAAGCAAAGCTTCAAGCCGAGGACCGAGCGGGCCGAGACTGAGGTTGAAAATGCGGTCAACACCTTGGTTAGGGAGGCGCTCAAGGACGCAAGCGTCGTCAAGGAAGACGTTCTCGACACGATCGAGGAAATGATCGCGCGACTTGACCAAAAGCTGACCGCGCAGATGAACGAGGTTCTGCACGCTCCGGAGTTCCAGCAGATCGAAAGCGCGTGGCGCGGACTGCGCCATCTGGTCTACAATTCGGAAACGGACGCAAATCTCAAAATCAGGGTCCTGAACGTCTCTAAGATGGAACTGTACCGCAATCTGCGGCTCTATCCGGATGCGAAATGGGACCAGAGCCCGCTGTTCAAGCAGCTCTATGAGTACGAGTTCGGCCAGCTCGGTGGCGAACCCTATGGTGCCCTGATCGGTGACTATTACTTTAGCCACGTCCCGACCGACATCCAGCTGATGCGCGATTTGAGCAAGATCGCCGGCGCCGCCCATTGCCCGTTCTTCGCGGCTGCGCACCCGAACCTGCTCGGAATGGACAAGTGGACCGAACTTTCGAATCCGCGCGACATCGGTAAGCTCTTCGATACGCCGGAATACGCGGCGTGGAAGGGATTGCGCGACCAAGATGACTCGCGTTACTTGGGCCTATGCATGCCGCGGGTGCTGGCCCGCCTGCCTTACGGCGCCAAGTCTGAGCCGGTCGATGAATTCGCATTCGAGGAAGACACAGACGGCCACTCCGGGGACAAATACGGCTGGATGAACGCAGCCTATGCGATGGGTGTGAACATCAACCGCGCCTTCAAGGAACACGGCTGGTGCACGCGCATCCGCGGCGTCCAGTCCGGCGGCGAGGTGATCAACCTGCCGACCCACACCTTCCCGACAGATGACGGCGGCGTGGACCTGAAGTGCCCTACCGAGATCGCCATCAGCGATCGGCGCGAGCATGAGTTAGCCAAGTCGGGCTTGATCCCGATCATCCACCGCAAGAACACCGACAAGGCGGCCTTCATCGGCGCGCAATCGGTATACAAGCCGAAGAAATATTTTGGCGAAAAAGGCGTCGACGCGACCGCCTCCGACAATTTGTCCGCGCGCCTTCCCTACATGTTCGCAGTGTCGCGTTTCGCGCATTACTTGAAGTGCATGGTCCGCGATAAGATCGGCTCGTACAAGGAGAAGGACGAGTTGGTGAAGTGGCTCCAGACATGGATCAACGAGTATGTTGACCCGAATCCGGCGGTTTCCTCCGAGGCGCAAAAGGCACGCAAGCCCTTGGCGGATGCCAGAGTCGAGGTGTTCCCGAACGAGGAAAACCCGGGCTACTACAATGCTCGATTTTACCTGCGCCCACATTTCCAGCTTGAAGCCATGGACATCGGGCTTAGCCTGGTCTCGCGGCTACCGGCGCCCTCGGGTACTTGATGGAAGACTTCCGGACGCCCCTTGGGGTAAAAAGAGACGAATAGCAGGCATCACGTCACCGGCATAATAACCGCAACAGTGGCTTAATCAGGAGAGACTCGATGGCTCAAGCGGACATGTTCCTCAAGTTGACTAACATCAAGGGCGAAGCTCTCGATGCTAAGCACAAGGATGAGATCGAAGTGCTGAGCTGGTCGTTCGGATCGTCTCAGTCCGGTTCATCGCACGGAGGCACCGGATCGGGGACCGGCAAGGTGTCGGTTCAAGATCTTACGATCACGCATTACGTCGACACTGCGTCGACCGATCTCTTGAAGCACCTGACCACTGGCAAGCACATCGACGAAGGAATGTTGGTGGTCCGCAAGGCCGGCGGCACGCACCTGGAATACCTCAAGCTCAAGCTGGAGCAGGTTCTGGTCACCCATATCAGCAATGGCGGCGGCGCCGGCCAGGATCGGGTCACCGAGAATGTGACCCTCAATTTCCGCAAGTTCACCCAGACCTATACGCCGCAGGACGCCAAGGGCTCGGCCAAGGCCGCCAGCGAATTCACCTGGGATATCGCGGCGAGTTCGGAATAGGCTTCACTGCCGGTTCTACGGGCGATATCGCGGCGCCGGTTTTGGCGCCCCGTATCGTTGCGTCTCAGGCATTGTGGGCAAAGATGCACTTTGGGCCAGGTGCATGAGGGAAGTGAAACATGGCCGCCGAAAGCCGCAAGGATCGCTTAAGTCCGCCCCTGATGCACGCGTTCCGGAGTGCCTACGCGGCTCGTGATTCGAAAAAGAAAATCGATCTTCGCGACGAATCCGGAGAACGGATCATTGCGGGGCGACGCTCGGCTGGCCGGTCCCCGATCACCGAATCGCAGTTGAGGCGAGAGGTGGCGCGCGATCTGGAAGCTTTGATGAATACGGTGGCTCTCGAATCGGCCGAAGATATTCGAGAGTTCCAGTATGTTCGCAAGTCGATCTTGAATTTCGGCTTTCCCGATATCGTACACCGCACAATCGATCAGGTTTCGGTTGATGATGTGAAGGAAGAAATTCAAACGGCGCTGATGAACTACGAGCCCCGCCTCGATCGCGGTACGATCCAGGTAGGGCGTGACACCTCGATCAAGTCGCACGAGTTGAAAGTCCGTTTCGTCGTCCGCGCCGAACTGCATTGCGAACCGGTGAATGTTCCGGTCGAGTTTGTTGCCGATCTGGAGTTCGACAGCGGCAACATTCAGATCAACCGGCTCTGAAATATGGACCGGGAATTTCTCGATCTCTACAATCGAGAACTCCTCTTGCTGCACGAGCAGGCCCGGGAATTCGCCGAAGAGTATCCAGGGATTGCCGAGCGCCTCGGTGGGCTGGTTGCTGAGCGCATGGATCCCATGATCGGGGGTCTGCTCGAGGGTGCGGCGTTTCTTGCCGCGCGGGTCCAGCTCAAGCTCAAGCATGAATTTCCTGAATTCACCAACAATCTTCTCGAGCAGCTGATTCCGAACTATTTGGCACCGACGCCATCGGCGATGCTGGTAAAAGTATTGCCGCCCTTTGCCGATCCGGCCTTGCGCGAAGGACGCCGCATCTCGCGCGGCAGCTATCTGGAAGCCACGTATCGCGAGCGCGACCGGCAGATCGCATGCCGCTATCGCCTTTGCAGCGACGTCATGCTGTGGCCGTTCGATATCACGAGCGCCGATTACTACGCGACCCTGGCCCCGCTTCAAGCGCTCGGCCTTTCGGTCGGACATAACATTCTTGCTGGCCTGCGGGTGTCGCTCACGCACCGCGTCGCGGCGCGCAGCGAGAACGAAATGCCGGAACCGGAAAGCCGTAAGAAGCCGGAGACTTGGTTCGCCGGCTGCCGAACCAATGATCTGCCGATTTTCTTTCTCGGCGCGGAAGCGGATGCGATCGCGCTTTATGAGCAGGTCATCTCGAATTGCGTGGGAGTGTACTTCCGCTACCTCGACGACTTCGGCGACCCGGTGATCGTCGCGGCGCCGAAGGATTGCATCCGTCAGATCGGGTTCGACGAAGAGGATGCGCTGTTTCCGAACGACAATCGGATCTTTCGCGGCTTCGATTTCCTGCGCGAGTACTTCATGTTCCCGCGCAAGTTTATCGGGTTTCGCTTGGTGGGTCTGGCCGAAGTATTGCCCAAACTCAAGGCGAAATCGGTCGAGTTGCTGATCACGTTCAACGAAGTGACCACGAGGCTGGTGGCCGCGGTACGGCCGGAGATGTTCTCGCTCTACACCGCGCCGGCGATCAATCTGTTTGAGAAAACCACCGACCGGATCAGCGTTAAATCGAACTTCTACGAATACCATGTGGTACCCGACCGAAGCCGCTACCTTGATTTCGAGCCGCATCGCGTTCTCGACGTCTTCGCGCATCTCCCAAGCGAAAAGGATAAGATTCCGATCCGCCCGCTCTATTCCGCCTCGATGGATGGGAGCGCGGTCGACCAATCGATGTTCTACACCGTTCGCCGCGTTCCGCGCCGCCGAACCGGAGAGGAGAAACGTTTCGGTACCGCCTCCGACTACACCGGCACCGACATGTTCATTTCCTTCGTCGAACCGAGTGGCATCGATGGCGGCGGCGCGGTGGCCGAGCTCAGCGTGCGCGCGCTTTGTTCCAACCGTCATCTGCCCGAACATCTTCCAGTCGGGCAAGGCGGCGCGGACTTCCGTCTGCTCGATGATGTCGCGCTCGACATCACGTGCGTTGCTGGCCCAACGCCGCCACGCGAGCCCGTAGTTGCGCAGCTACGCACCCGCAGCGAGACCGCCAACCTGGGTACGGTGACGTGGCGGCTCGTCAACATGCTGAGCATGAATCATCTCGGGCTAGTCCAGCGCGGCGCCGGCAAGAACGCCATCTCGCTGCGAGAGATATTGTCGATGTTCGCCGATCTGGCGGACAGCGCGACCGAGCGTAAGATACGCGGCATACGCAGCGTCGACAGCCGCCCGGTGATACGCCGCGTCCGCGAGCGGACCGGAATCGGCGCGGGGCGCGGGATTGAGATCACTGTCACTCTCGATGAGAAGGCGTTCGAAGGCAGCGGCGCGTTTCTGCTCGGCGCGATCCTGGATCGCTTCTTTTCCGAGTATGCCGCACTCAATCACTTCACCGAGACGGTGATCTGCACCAACGAGCGCGGCGAAATCATGCGGTGGGCGACGCGCATGGGCACGCGGAGGCCGCTGTGACGCTGATCGACGAGATGAGGGAGGAGCCGTGGCGTTTCGATTTTTATTCGGTGTTGCGCAAGCTTGAGCGCTCATATCCCGACCGGCCGCGGATCAGCGACAGCGCTGCGTTGCGCGAGGACTATGTCGCACTCGGCCAGGACCCCTACATGGATTTTCCGGCGTCGAATTTGTCCCGCGTGACTGTCGCGGAGAACGGGCGCCTACGCATCTACGTCAAATTCCTCGGTATGCTCGGGCCGCAGGGCGCGCTGCCGCTGGCGACCACCGACGAAAGCATGGAATGGGTGTTGATGCGGGACGACGCGTTCCCGCGGTTCCTAACCACAGGTTCCTCCAGTTGTTCTTTCGGGCATGGGCGGATTCGCGTCCCGTTGCGCAGCATGATCGGCCCAAGGACGATCGCTTCATCGCCTATATCGGCTCGGTGATCGGCCTTGGGTCGCGGCCCTATCGCGGTCTCGACGCCATCCCGGATCCGGGGAAGCTCGCCTTCGCGGGGCTGATCGCCCCACAAGCGAAGTCCGCGTCACGTCTGAAAAGCTTCCTGAGCGGCCTGTTCGACGTGAAGGTCGAGATCGACCAGTTCGTAGGAAGTTGGCTCACCTTCGAGCCCTCGGACCGCACCGGCATCGGCCGCACGCACAGCAGCCTCGGTGTCAATGTGCTGGTTGGCGCCAGCATCTTCAGCGTCCAGGACAAGATACGCATCCGGATCTATACCCGGAACATGAAGCAGTTCGAGCGCTTCCTACCGAGCGGGGATTTGTGCGAGCCGCTCGCCGACGCGGTATACTTCTACATCGGCGATCAGCTTGAATGGGAGACTGAACTGGCGATTCCCGCAGGCGAGACCGCGCCGACGACGCTCGGCTCGTTCGGGCGGATTGGATGGACAAGCTGGATGTCGCCGAATTGGGCTTCACCTGAGGCCTACCGATGCGATACGCGTTTCCATCCGGCGGAGCGCGTGCGCCGCAAACACGAGGTGGCGGCGTAAGCCGCTGGGCGGAGCGGGGGGACCTATGGCTGACATCAGCCTGGAAGCAGTCACCGGAAAACTGAACCGGATCGGTTACGAGGCCTTCATCCAGGCGCTGCGCCACGCCAAGGGCGCCGGCAATCGGAATGTCGAATTCGCGCATTGGTTGTTTCACATCCTGCAGCTCGAACGCACCGACATCAGCCTCACCGCGGATAATTTCAAACTCGACCGCTCGAAACTGCTCGCCGACATCGGCGCCGCCATCAACGGCTTCCGCAAGAACGAAACCGAGATGCCGGGCGTTTCCAACGTGGTGATCGATGCGCTCGATCGCGGCTGGCACTACGCGACGCTGTTCTTCGGCGAGACGCAGATCCGCAGTGGCCATCTGCTCGTCGCCGTGCTCAAGTCGCGCGAGCTGCGGCGGCCGCTGATCAACATCTCCGGCGAGTTCGACAAGATCAATGTCGATCAGCTCTTGACCGAACATCGTGCGATCTGGTCGGGCTCGGAGGAGGACAACCTGCGCCCGATGGATGGCTCCGGGCTGCGTGCTGCCGGAACACCCGGCGCGGACGCGGCGGCGCCCAAAGGCACGACCGCGCTCGACCGCTTCTCGCAGGACCTGACCGCCAAGGCTGCATCCGGCGAGATGGACCCGATCCTCGGCCGCGACGAGGAGATCCGGCAGATCATCGACGTGCTGATGCGGCGGCGGCAGAACAACCCGATCCTAACCGGCGAGGCGGGCGTCGGCAAGACCGCGGTCGTGGAGGGCTTTGCCCAGCGTATCGCGGCCGGCGATGTGCCCCCGCCGCTGCGCGGCGTGAAGGTCTGCGTGCTCGACATCGGGCTAATGCAGGCCGGCGCGTCAATGAAGGGCGAGTTCGAACAGCGCCTGCGCTCGGTGATCGACGAGGTACAGGCCTCGCCGCAGCCGATCATTCTGTTCATCGACGAAGCACACACGCTGATTGGCGCCGGCGGTACCGCCGGCACCGGCGACGCCGCCAATTTGCTCAAGCCGGCGCTGGCGCGCGGCACGCTGCGGACGATCGCCGCGACCACGTGGTCGGAATACCGCCAGCACATCGAAAAGGACCCGGCCCTGACGCGCCGGTTCCAGCCGATCCAGATCGACGAGCCTGATGTTGCGCGATGCTGCGACATGCTGCGCGGCATTCTCGCCCCGATGGAAAAGCACCATAAGGTGCGCATCTCCGACGCCGCTGTGGTGGCCGCGGTACAGTTGTCCAGCCGCTACATCCCCGCGCGTCAGCTTCCCGACAAGGCGGTGAGCTTGCTCGATACTGCGTGCGCGCGGGTCGCGATCAGTCAGAGCGCGACGCCGGCGTTGATTGAAGACGTTCGGGTCGCGATCGCGGCACGCGGAAGCGAGAGGGCCGCGCTGGTCGCCGACAGCGACCTCGGCATGGAGGAAAAGGAGCGCATCGCCGAAATCGATGCCGAAGTCGAAAAGCTGAAGCAGGACCTCGCTGCGCTGGAAGCCGAATGGGCCACCGAAAAGACCCTCGTCGGCGAAATCCGCAGTCTGCGGGAAATCATCAATCCCAAGGATGCAAAAGAAAAGCCCAAGCCGGATGCGGGCGTGGAAGCTCCGCTTGCGCCGGATTCTGCAGCGAGCGCGGCGCCAGCTCCGAGCGTCACAGAAGCGCGCAAGCAGATCCGCGAGAAGTTCGACACGCTGGAGGCGCGCGATCCGGAGAGGCGCATGATTTATGCGCATGTCGACGAGCAGGCCGTCGCTTCCGTGGTGTCGGACTGGACCGGCATCCCGGTCGGCCGTATGGTCAAGGATGAGATCGAGACGATCCTCACCTTAGCCGACATCCTCAATCGCCGCGTGGTAGGCCAGTCGCACGGCCTGAAGATGATCGCCAGGCGCATCGAGACCAACCGCGCCAAGCTCGACAATCCGAACAAGCCGATCGGCGTGTTCATGCTGTGCGGTCCCTCCGGCGTCGGCAAGACCGAGACCGCGCTTGCGCTCGCCGAGTCGCTCTATGGTGGCGAGCAAAACATGATCACCATCAACATGTCGGAGTTTCAGGAAGCCCACACGGTGTCATCGCTCAAGGGCGCGCCTCCCGGCTATGTGGGATACGGCGAGGGCGGGCGGCTGACCGAAGCGGTGCGGCGCAAGCCCTACAGCGTGGTCCTGCTCGATGAGGTCGAGAAGGCCCACCCCGACGTGCACGAGGTCTTCTTCCAGGTGTTCGACAAGGGCATGATGGAAGACGGCAACGGCCGGCGCATCGATTTCAAGAATACGCTGATCATCCTGACGTCGAACGTCGGGACCGACAAGATCATGGCGTTGTCGCGCGATCCGAAATACGCAAACGACGCGGAAGCGCTTGCAACCGAACTGCGCCCCGACTTGTTGAAGGTGTTTCCGCCGGCATTGCTGGGACGCCTCGTCACGATTCCGTATTTCCCACTGTCCGACGAGATGTTGGCGGGAATTGTCCGCTTGCAGCTCGGTCGCATCGGCAAGCGCATCCGCGACAATCAGGGCGCCGCCTTCGTCTACGGCGACGATGTCGTCGATTATATTGTCTCGCAATGTAACGATCCGGATTCGGGCGGCCGCATGGTCGATAACATCATCACCAACACGCTGCTGCCCGCGCTCTCGCGCGAATTCCTCAAGCGCTCGATTGCCAAGGAAGCGCCGAAGGAGGCGAAGGTCACGATCGAGAACGGAGGGTTTGCTTATGCGTGGGGGTAGGGACTAGAATTTGGCGCGGGCGAAGGAGGGCGATTGACCATGAAGTTCGTGAAGCCGAAGCTCAACGAAACGTTTACAATTACGTCGACGCCGGCCTGGCCAAACATCGCATTTGAAACCGATCAAAAAGGCCCGCATATTTGGACGTGGACCCTCGTCTGGAAAACGTTCACATATGCGGGCCTTTTTGATCGGTTTCAAATGCGATGTTTGGCC